>FWWL01000840.1_pt1 | contig 81163 bp, 62 predicted proteins | sample 2228331 | NCBI WGS metagenome assembly FWWL01 (sample SAMEA103939775, study PRJEB20133) | metagenome | reverse complement strand
TGGGCTGGTCGATGACGCTGATCGGAATCTTTTTCATTCTCTACCTGCGCTTTGGTTTCGTGCTCTACGGTATTCCGGTGCTCGACACCTTCGCGCATCGGGGGCAGCCCTGGCAGCGGGTCGCTACGGTGCTTTTCCTCGATCAAGAGGGTGTGTTTGGCGTGATGGCCAATGTGCTGGTCAGTTACGTCATTCTCTTCATCTTCTTCGGCGCATTTCTCAACAAAGCCGGCGCCAGTCGGTTTTTCATCGACCTGCCGTTGGCGTTGGCCGGGCGCAGCACCGGCGGGCCGGCCAAGGTGGCAGTGATCTCATCGGCCCTGTTCGGTTCGATCTCCGGCAGCCCGATTGCCAACACGGTTAGTACCGGCACCTTCACCATTCCCTTGATGAAGCGGGCTGGCTTTCGTCCGCACGTGGCCGGGGCGATCGAGCCGGCGGCATCGATCGGGGGCGCATTTATGCCGCCGGTGATGGGCGCGGGCGCCTTCTTGATGTCCGAGCTGACCAATACGCCCTACTCAGTGATTGTGGCCATCTCAATTGCTCCCGCCATCTTCTATTTCCTCTCAGTATTGACCATGGTGCACTTTGAGGCCAAGAAATTCGGTCTCAAGGGCATCAAGACCGAGCACACCGCCTGGGAGATTCTGCGTAATGAGTGGTATCTTGCGCTGCCGCTGGTCGTCGTCATTGTGATGCTGGCGCGTGGCTTTTCGCCGGGGTATGCGGCCTTCTGGTCGATCCTGTCGTGCATTCCGCTGATGTACATGCTGCCGGAAAATGTGGCCGATTTCAAAAATCCGGCAGCTCAGGGCGGCTCAGTGCTGCATGCGTTTGCGCGCAGTACGGTGCGGGTGATCAATACGATCGGTGAAGCTGTTCAGAAGGGTGTGCGCGACACGCTGGTGATCGGCGCCACCGTTGGCGTGATCGGTATGATCGTCGGCACGATCTACGCTACCGGAGTTGGTCAGCGCTTTGCTAAAATCATCGTTGACCTGAGCGGCGGTGATATTCTGGCCGCAGTAGTGCTGATCGGCCTTGCTTCGCTCCTGCTCGGCATGGGAGTGCCGGTCACGGCAGCCTATCTGATTACTGCCGTGATTGCTGTGCCGGCGCTCACCAGTCTCGGCGTTGCGTTGCTGGCTGCGCACATGATCGTCTACTGGTTTAGTCAGGACAGCAACATCACGCCGCCGGTCTGCGTGGCGGCCTATGCGGGCGCGGCGATCGCCGGCGCCGATCCCTGGAAAACAGGCTGGACATCGTTTAAGTTTGCCAAGTTGCTCTATGTCATGCCCATTCTCTTCGCATTTACGCCCGAAATCCTGTTGATCGGCGCGAGTGGTCAGCCGCTGGTCGATGTTGAATGGACAAAGGTTGCCCTGTCGTGGTTCTCGGCCACGCTTGGCACGATCGCTTTCTCGGCGGTGTCGATGTTCTATCTGGTGCGCAAAACTACCTGGTGGGAATGGATCATTGCCGCGCTCGGCACATTTTTCTGTTTCTGGCCGAACCTGCTCACCGATCTGCTCGGGATTGCGATCGTCGGCGCGGTCTGGCTCTGGCAATGGTACGATGTTCGTAAGCAACAACAGGCCAGGATGCAGTCGAGTGTGGCTGATTAGGCGCGGGAAGGAATTGCGACGATGCGCGAGATCATTGATGCAATTGAACGCTGGCTGGAGCGTGGCGAGCAGGTGGCAGTCGCAACCGTGGTGCGCGCGATGGGATCATCGCCGCGACAGGTTGGCGCCAAGATGGCTGTGTCGTCGGGCGGATCAATGATCGGCTCGGTCAGCGGCGGCTGTATCGAGGGGGCCGTCTTTGATGCCTGTCAGGAGGCGATAGCGACCGGCCAGGCTCGCCTGCTTCACTTTGGCGTTGCTGACGAGACGGCCTGGGAGGTGGGGCTGGCCTGTGGCGGCACGATCGATGTCTTCGTGGAGCCGCTGCGCTGACGATTGCCAGATCGATGCTTATGATCCAGAGGTCGCATGACAACGTTCTACGAATTGATGCGTGATGCGGTGCGCAATAATCGTTCGCTGGCAGTCGTGACGGTGCTGGCCGGCGGTTCGGTGGGGGCGAAACTGGCGCTGACCCCAGATGGGCAGATCTTCGGCGATCTCGGCGATCCTGCGCTCACTGCGCAGGCGGCGCAGGCAGCGCTACCGTTGCTGGCTCAGGGTGAGACGCGCGCGGTGGCGCTGACGCCGGAGGTCACCGTGTTTGTCGAGAGTGTAGTGCCGCCGCCAACGTTGTTCATGGTTGGTGGCGTGCATATCAGCATGGCGCTGGCGGCGATGGCGAAGGTGGTCGGCTTTCGCACAGTGGTCATCGATGCCCGTGAGGCCTTTGCGACTGACGAGCGATTTGCCCATGTCGATGAACTGGTGATCGCATGGCCCGATGAGGCGCTGGCCGGTCGGCTCGACGCGCGCAGCAGCGTGGCCGTGTTGACTCACGATCCCAAGCTCGACGATCCGGCATTGCGCGTGGCGCTGCGTTCACCGGCGCGGTACATCGGCGCGTTGGGCAGTCCGAAGACGCATGCTCGCCGCCTCGAGCGCCTCGCGGCTGAAGGGTTCACCCCGGCTGAGCTGGCGCGCATTCACGGCCCGATCGGGCTGCCAATCGGCGCAAAGACCCCGGAAGAAATTGCGCTGAGTATCCTGGCTGAGGTGGTGAAGGTTGCCCGCCTCGGCGCGGCGCAACCGGCAGCGTGAGCAGACGCCGCAAAGGTATGGGGAAACGTTGTTGCGTTTCTGCCAACAACCAGCCGCGCCGGATGTTCGGCAGCGGCTATGGTTCAGATATCCTGATTCTATAGCGCTGTTATCAGCGAATAGCGCTGCGCTTGCGGCGCAATCTGTCGATCGATGACGGTCAAGCCCGCGACTGACCATCTGCGGAGGAGACGACAATGCAACCACTGGATCGTCGTCAGGCTGAATTACTCTACGAAGGCGCCCAGGCTTTGGTGCGCGGCGATAAGGAGCGCGCGCGCGAGCTGCTGCTCGAACTGGTGGAACTGAACGAACAGATTCCGGAGGCATGGCTCTGGCTGAGCGGCGCGGTTGACGACCCCGCCGATCAGCGTGTGGCGCTGGAGAATGTGCTGGCGCTCGACCCAAACAACCCCTACGCCCAGGAGGGTCTGGCCTACCTTGATGAGCAGGGGGTATAGCATCGTGTGTCGGCCAGGGTTCACAGAGCGCACAGCGACGCCGCTCGCGCCGCAGCAATGCGCAATCAATGTTGCCTCGTGTTTACAGAGCGTTACGCCACAGTACCTGCCCTGATCGATCACCCAGCTCTGCAGAGAACATGGAATGTCGTTTGGTCATAAATCATACCGACTTTAAATAGATTGTCACGTATCGGCCAGCCACGTCAACGCTGCCGCAGTGCGCAGGACGCGGCGGGAGCGCTCCGAAGAGCGGTTGCTGGGGCAGCACCGATCGCGCGCCGAACGCTGGTGTGACCAGCATGGCGACGGCATGGCGATTTCCTGCTCGCCCTCGCTCCCGCCCCGCTCCCGCTGGGAGAGCGGAGACCCTCACCCCCGTCCCCTCTCCCAGCGGGAGAGGGGAGAGCAGCAGCGGGCGCTGAGGCACGACTCCCGCTGACGCGGGGGATTGCTGCGGGCGCTGACGCGCCCTCGCAATGACACGGATCGGGACGGCGCCACACGCTCCTGACCAGACCGAAGGATGGCACGGGCGCGCGGGAAGCGCCGCGCGCTGATCTGAAGATGATTGGACACCTAAAGTTGGTATCAGCACAACTCCGCAACAATGCGACATGCCGCGCGAGTGCGGCAAACGTCTGCCTTGCGCTCGCCAGAGCGATGATCGTGTGGTAGCCGAGCGCGGCATGCGCTTTCTGCGGTCAACGCCGACTCTCAAGCTGCCCAACCCAGTAGGTGTGACGGCTGACGGTAGCAACGCCGCGCACTGTGATCCCTTCAACTGTAGCGATTTCGGCCTCGTTGACCAGAATCAAGGTTGGTTTCACGCCGGGGAAGCGGGCCTGATAAGCATGAATAGCGGCGGCGATCTTCTGACTGACCGGCGTCTTCGGATTGTCGTCGTACCACATCAGAAACGGTGGTTGTCGGGGCTGCCCTTCATCGCCTGCGGCGATAGAAGCAGGTACGGCGGTAGTGGCGGCGGTAGACAATGTGCGTGCCATCGTTCATCTTGCTCCTGCTGGCAACAAGCGAAAACCTTCCTGTTGCAGGTACCAGTGTCCTGCAATCAAATCATGAACGAGCGTGCGCGTCTGCCCGTCAGCACAGCGCACCCGATAATAGCGCCAGTCGCCGTCAGGGCGACGCTGGTCGCGGATTGCAACTACGTTGAGTACCTGATAGCGTTGCCCACGGTGCCAAAAGGCGGCTGGTAAAAAGGCGAATCGCATTTCAGTCAGCGTAATCGGGTCGCTGCGCGGGGGACGCCGATAGAGTGATGGAACCGCGCGGCTGGAATTGGTGCGGAGAGTTCGCCAGCTCAACATAGCTTCTCTCTATCCTTTTGGGTAACTCTTGATTCCTGGTTCTATCATATCAGAACAAATGTTCAATGTCAAGCAATAATAGCGCTGAGCGACCCGTTTTGCCGTTGGGCCTCCGCAGCAGGGCATGGTATCGGAGCCTGGCGCGCTCTTGCAGTGACGTGAGTCATGGCAACAAGGAGCTTTCTCGTCAATTCCCCGCGCAATTGCATGAGAGCGCGGAATGATCCTGCCCGTTCACGTCCTTTTGCTCGGACACAGGGTGTGTATAAGGGTAATCTGGATTAAGGCCGAAGAGATGACGAAAAGGCATATTATCAATGACGTGCCTGATCTGATGCTTCAAATGCAGTTTGATATGTGCTATAGTAGCAATTAATCATGCGCAATACCGAAACCGATCTCTCATGGATGAGTTACTTGACCTGGAACTGAGCCTGCGCGGTCTCGGCAATGCGGGATATGCGGTGGCGTTATCGTTGAGCGATCCTGACAGCGAGACCGATGTGCGCATCGAACGGGGCAGCAGCGAGCAACCGATCCGGTTTGATGTGACGCAACTGCGCGCGCTGGCTGCCGATCCGGCGGCGTATGGCACGGCGCTCGGCGCGATGTTGCTGAGTGACCCAGAGATTCTGGCCCAGTTTACTGCCGCGCGCGCCCTTGCCCGGCGCGGTCGTCGGCCCATTCCGATCCGCTTCCGGCTTTTCATTGCGCCGAGCGCTGCCGAGTTGCACGAACTGCGCTGGGAAACGCTGCGCATGCCTGATGGCGAACCGCTGTTGATGGGCGAAGAGTTTTTCTTTTCGCGCTATCTGACCAGCTCCGATGTGCAGCCGATCCGCGCTCGTCCCCGTGGCGCGTTGCGCGCTTTGATTGCTATTGCCAATCCGGACGGGGTTGAGAAGTTTGGTCTGGCCCCCGTGGATGTGCCCGGTGAATTGCGACGGATCCGGGATGGGTTAAGCGAATTTGATCTGGTTGAATTGACAGAACCCGGCGCGGCGACGGTTGAGCGAATTATCGATACGCTGCGCGCGGCTGCCCGCACCGGGCAGCCGTTCGATCTACTCTATCTGGTTGCCCATGGCAGTCTGGTCGAAGGCAATACCTACCTCTGGCTGGTCAAAGCAGATAATAGCTTTGCCCGGATTGATGGCGCTTCATTCTGCCAGCGCTTGCGTGAGCTGAGTGACCGACCGCGGCTGGTGATGTTGATTGCCTGTCAAAGCGGCGGAGGAGCGACGACCGATCAAGGCGCCCTGGCGACCATCGGCCCTCGTCTGGCCGAAGCCGGTATTCCGGCGGTGATCGCGATGCAAGGCAACGTCTCGATGCGGCTGATCGAGCAGTTTGTGCCGGCTTTCTGCAAAGCGTTGCAGCGCGATGGCGTGATCGATGCGGCAATGGCGCTGGCGCGCGGCGCGGTGCGCGATCTGCCCGATCACTGGATGCCGGTACTCTATTCCCGCTTGAAGAGCGGGCGAATCTGGTATGTGCCCGGCTTTGCCAGCGAACGGGATACCTTTGAAAAGATTGAGGCGATTGCCGGCTATATGGCCGATGGCCTTTGCACGCCGATTATCGGCCCGCAACTGGCTGAAACCCGTCTGGGCACCACTCGCGCCATCGCCCGAATCTGGGCTGATCGCTACCACTATCCGATGGAGAGCTACGAGCGCGAACAACTGGCCTACGTGGCCCAATTTCTGACCATCAAGTACGATTATCGGTTTCCCCGCCGCTCGTTGCTTGAAACCCTGCGGCAATTGCTGATCGAAGAATACCATGAGATTATTCCTGATATCGACCAGATGAATCTGCGCGATATATACAGCGTGATTGGTCGTTATGAACGACTCAACGATCCCTTTGATCCGTATCGAACCCTTGCCAGCCAGCCATTGCCGATCTATGTTACCGCGAATGGATCAAATATGCTGAGTGATGCGCTCTGCGAGGCGGGTAAGCAACCGGTTATCGAGATATGTCGCTGGAACGAAGATCTCGATCGCCTGCCATCGATCTTTGAGCGTGAGCCAGATTATCAGCCTAGTGTTGAACGACCGCTCGTGTTTCACCTGTTTGGCAGCTTCGATCAGCCCGAAACAATTGTCCTGAGTGAAGATGACTATTTCGATTTTCTGATCAATATTGCGGCGGAACGCGAACGGATACCTGCTGTCGTGCGCGATGCCCTGGCTGATAGCGCGTTGCTCTTTCTTGGATTCGAGATGGAAGACATCAGCTTTCGCTCGCTGTTTCACGGTCTGATTAAACCATTGCAGGGCGCTTCGCGCCGACGACGCTACGTGCAAATTGCCGGACAACTCCTGCCTCGTGAGGATCAGGTCTTGCAACCCGATCGCGCGATTCGGTATCTGGAAGCCTATTTTCAGGACACTGCCGCAATTAGTATTTTCTGGGGCAGCCCACGTGATTTTTGCGTCACTCTTATGGATCATCTGGCTGAGAGTGACCGGCCTCGTCGCCGGCGCGGTTTCTGATGAGTATGCTCCATGCAAATCCCTATCTTGGCCCGCGCGCCTTTACTCGTGAGCACCGGCTCTATGGTCGCGATTGGGAAGTGCGCGATCTAACCAGCCTGCTGGTGGCTGAGCGGATCGTGTTGCTCTATTCGCCCTCAGGGGCAGGCAAGAGTTCACTGGTGCAGGCTGCTTTGATCCCGACGCTTGAAGCTCGCCAGTTTCGCGTTTTGCCGGTCGCGCGAGTCGGGCTGACCTTGCCTGCTGACGTTCCCCCATCGGCCAACCGGTACCTGGCTTCCGTCATCCTGTCGATCGGTGGTGATGCGTCGCGCGAACAGACGCTGGCTGATCTGGTGGCGCCGACGGAACAGATGGAAGATACCGTGCTGGTGTTTGATCAGTTTGAAGAATTGCTGACGGTCGATCCTCTGAATCGCGCCGCTAAAGCGGCTTTTTGCCGGACAGTCGGCGATCTGTTACGACAGCAGCGCCAGCTCTGGGCGCTGTTTGTGATCCGCGAAGATTATCTGGCGCCGCTGATGGAATTTGCGCACTATTTTCCCGGTCGCTTCCGCGCGACATTCCGCCTTGATCTGCTCAGTCCGGCGGGCGCGCTGGCCGCTATCTGTCAGCCAGCCCGCGCCAGTGGCGTGGAGTTTGCGCCTGAGGTGGCGCGTAGCCTGGTTGATGATCTGCGCCGCGCCCGCGTCCAGCTTGCGTCAGATCAGGTGCAGACCATGCTTGGGGACACGGTTGAGCCGGTGCAGTTGCAGGTGGTTTGTTATCGCCTCTGGCAGCGATTGTTTCCTGACGGCGCGCCCGCCGGGGCGCAGATCACGGCTAAGGCTGTGCAGGCGGTGGGCGCGGTTGATGATGCGCTGTCCGATTATTATGCCGACCGAGTCGCGGCAGCGGCAGTAGCGAGCGGCGTGCGCGAGCGGGTGATCCGCGAGTGGTTTGAGCAGCAGTTGATTACCAGCGCTGGGATCCGTAACCAGGTACTGCGTGGCGAAGGAACGACGGCTGGCCTGCCCAACGCGGCATTGCCTCCCTTAATCAATGCGTACCTGATTCGCGCCGAACAGCGGCGTAACTTTATCTGGTATGAATTGGCCCATGACCGATTGATTGAACCAGTGCGGCAAAACAATGCCGCCTGGCGCGCAACGCTAGCGCCGTTTCAACAGCAGGCGGCATTGTGGGCGCGCACCGATCGCCCGGTCAGTTTACTGCTGCGCGATGCCGATCTGCGCGCGGCGCAGGCATGGGCCGCGGCGCATCCCGACCAGCTCGAACCGGTTGATCAGGAATTTCTCGCCGCCTCTGCCAGCTTGCAGGCGCAGATCGAGGCCGACCGACGTCGCGATCGATTGATCCGGCGACTGGGAGCGGTGTCCGCTGCGCTGGCTGTGGTGATGCTGCTGGCCGCGCTCGCCGCTTTCATGTCGTATCGGGAAGCCGATCACCTCGCTTATCTGGCGCGCGCGCGTGAACTGGCCGCCGAAGCGGCGGTCAATCTAACCATCGATCCGCAGCTCTCTTTGCTGCTTGCCCGGCAGGCCGTGGTATCGCAACTAAACCGGAATGAACCGGTCGATCTCACCACTGAGGCAACCCTCTACCGCGCCCTGGCGGTCGCGCGCGAGCGGGCAGTCTTCTCTTTTGATCTGCCGGTAACGGCGCTGGCGGTAAGCGCTGATGTCCGCTGGTGGGCGGTGGCGCTCTTGAATGATGCCGATCAGGCCGAAATACGGTTGACCGAATACGCTACCGGCCAGACCCGTTCACTGCCGTTGCGCGCTTCGCTGGTGGCGCGGCTGGCGTTCAGTCCTGATAGCCGGCGCCTGGCCGCAGTGACATGGGATGGAGTGCTCGCGCTCTGGGATGTGACCAGCGGGCAGGAAATAGCGCAATGGCGCCATCCGCTCGTAGCGCGGGATCCGTCTGCGGCTGATACCCTGGAAGCGCGTCTGCTCGATCTTGCCTTCGCTCCTGATGGCACAACCATCTACACCGCAGGCTACGATGGCTGGCTGCGGCGCTGGGATGTCAATACCGGGCAGCAGGCAGTAATTGGCGGCACTGATGAGGTCCCGATGCTGAGTCTGACAATTGATCGCGATGGCGCGCGCATCGCTGCGTCTGATCAGCAGGCTGAGCTGTTGATCTGGCGCATGCAAGATGGTGAGCTGGTCAGACGCCAGTCTATCGGCACGCAACCTGTCAATGGGCTGGTCTACACGCCTGCCGGATCGCTGGTTGCAATAGAGGGATCCCGTCTGCTTATCATCAACGGCGATGTGGTCTTCGTGCTGGCTACGTTCAGCTCGGTGTTGAACGCCATCCGGCTCGACGCCAGTGGATCGCTGGCTCTGATCGGTTCAAGCGATGGCAACAGCTACCTGGTCAATCTGCGCGATGGCCGCACTCTTGTTATATTGCGCGGTCATACCGATCAGGTCAGTCAGATCCAATGGATGGCAAATGGTCACACCGTTGCGACTGCCTCGTTCGACGGCACGACGCGCTTTTGGGCGGTAGGCGATTTGCAACGCTTTGCGCCGACAACCATCGCCGCTGCTGCGCAACAGGGCTTCCTGGCGGTTGGCGGAGAAGACGGCACGATTGCGCTGCTGACCAATCCTGAAGGGCCAGCGCAGCTCTTCCTTCATCACAGTGACGTTATCGAGATGCTGGCGTTCAGTCCTGATGGACGCTGGCTGGCTGCGGCCAGCGCCGATGGGCAGGCAAGCATCTGGAATGTCGCCAGTGGACAGTTGCAGGCAACCATTGATCATGAGGCGCGGGTGCGCGTGGTCGAGTTCAGTCGTGATGGCGCCCTGCTGCTGACCACCAGTCGCTCGCGCGCTTTCCTCTGGCGCTGGCAGACCTCAACCGCGCAACCAATTGCTGTTTTTGATACCAGTGTCCTGGGTGAACCGGAAGTGATTACCGGCGCCGCGATCCATCCCGCGCAGCCATGGCTGGCGATTGTAACCCGCGCCGGCTCTACCCTGATCTGGGATTATCAGACGAACACAATCGTGGCAAGAGCCGCCGATCGGCAGGCGAATGGATGGGTGCGTTTCAGTCCTGACGGTTCGCTGATGCTGAGTCAGTCGAATGAGGATCGATTGTTGCTGCGTGAGAGCGTCAGTCTTGCGCTGCGTGATTTTCCCGCTACGCATCGCGGCGGCATTGCCGGTTTTGCCTTTGATCCTGGCGGGACGCTGATTGCAACGGTTGGTTTCGATCAGACGGCCCGGATCTGGCAGATCAGCAGCGGCACTGAACAGATGCGCATGGGTAGCGACGATCTGGCCGTTGATCTGGCATTCAGCGGAACTGATGAAATTGCTGTGGTGAAGGCAAATGGCAGCATCGCCCGCTGGCCGCTTGATCTGTTGCAGGCGCTGGCGCTGGCTGAATCGCGCGCGCGTCGCCCAACTGCCGATATGTGTGAACGGTATCAGTTGGTGAACGACGATTCGGCGCGTTGCCCACCGCGCTGAGGCACGCACGATAGGAGGGGGATATGGCTCGCTGGATCGCGCTACTGATCTTGCTGTTGACCGCTTTTGTTGTCAGTCCGATGTCATTGCCGCTCAGTGCCCAAACCGATACGCCGCTGCGTCAGGTGTGGCAATCAGCCGAGAGCGCTGAATATATGGCGATTGCCGCTTTTGATATTGATAGCGACGGCGATGATGATCTGGCGATTGCGCGTCGCAATCAACCGGTACAGCTCTGGCGCAATGACAGCGTCGATTTCAATGAGCCGCCGGTGTTCACGCTGATCTGGAGCGCGCCGGCTGGTCGCGAAACGGTGGCGCTGGCCTGGGCTGTCACCAGTAGTGATGAGCTGTGGCTGGCCGAAATCAACTACGACGACGACAGCTTTGTGTACCTGGTCACGCCGCTGGCCGACAGCGTTGCAGTGTCAGTGCAGATAACCATCCCGCCATCGTTTGCCCAGACTGCGCTATGGGGCGATATCGATGGCGATGCAGAGCCAGACCTCATCATCGGGGGTGAGGTGGAACCGATTTCGTATCTGCTCGGTCGGGATATTTTGCTCGGCGGGACGGCTGTCCTGACAGACGCGATTACAGGCACGTTCACAGTCAGCAGTCTGGCGTTAGCCGATTTCGATGGCGATAGTCGACTCGATCTCGTTGCTGGGTTGCGCGGTTACCCGACCCAAATCTTTCCGGGCGTTGCCACTGTGCCGTTTTTCAGCAGTATCCCGCTCTGGGAAGACTCGCCGGCCAGTATCAATACCCGCGCAGTGCTGGCCGAGGATTTCGATGGTGATAGTCTGGTTGATCTCTTTATCGCCAGTGTGATTGAAAACAATCGGCTCTATCTGAGTCAGGTCGGCGGTCCCTTTACGCTCCGGCTGGCCTGGACATCCGATCAACGCATCAATGCCGTCGCTGCTGCGGCTATCGACTACGATGGCGATGGTTTCCTCGATGTCGCGCTGAGCAGTGAGCCGCGCAGCGATGTCATTCAGGCGTTGCCGATCGGTGAGCACCTGTTGAGCAATAACGGCGACGGTAGTTTCACGCTTAGGGTAACGCTGCCAAACCGAGCGACAATCCGCAGTCGCCTGGCCTGGGGCCAGTTTACCGGTTCCAGTACGCCCGATCTGGCAGTTGCGCGCCTGGGCGCGCCGGTTCGCATCTATCGCAATGAGCTGAGTGGCGTGGTGAATGTGACGGTAACCAACGAGCGGGCTGAGCCGGCGCTCGGCGCAATCTTCTTTCGGCAACCGGTCGGCAGCATCGCGCCTGCTCAGGCCGTAATGGCTGGCGATCGCCCATTGCGCGCCGATGTCAGCGGCAATGCCAGCCTGACCGGACGGGTCAATATCGGTGATGCCATTGCCGTTTTGCAGCCGGTTGGCGAATTGCGCACTTTCACCAGCGCGCATCCGCCAATCCCGATCTTGGCTGATCGGAAGACCGTCATTACCGCAACGCTGACGATTACTCAGACCGGGATAATCCAGTTTATCGAGTCGATTACCGTCAGCGGCAATCACAGCTACTTCAGCGATCTGGATATGACGCTGATTAGTCCAGCGGGCACGGTGGTGCGTTTGATCGCGGGCGCATGTGGCAACGAATCCGGCTTTGCAGTGCGCATCAGCGATGCCGGTCCAGATGCTTCCTGCCCGCCCACCGGAAATGCTGCGTTTCGCGCCCGTGATCCGCTTGACACATTGCGCGGCGAGTCGATCACCGGCGTCTGGCAACTGGTTATCACCGACAATTTCCCGTTTGATGGCGGCGCGTTGAACGGTTGGAGCATCAGCGCTCTCACCAATGAGAGTCCCCTTTACTATACCAGTTTCGCGCCTGGCGATCCGCCGGTCTTTGCTGCCATCAACAGTGGCGATAGCAACACGCTGACGGTCAGCGCCAGCTATCCGTTGTTGCTGTTCGATCTCGATGTGTCGCTGGAATGGGATGCGCGTAACGATACCGCCTATCTTGCCCAACTCCGCACCGATCTTCGTCGCGTTTCCGAATTGCTCTATGATTGGACGAACGGCCAGCTCGCGCTGGGGCGGGTGCGGATTTTCCACGACCGGGAACGCTGGACAACGGCTGACATTCGCATTTATGCCAGCAATCGACTCCGCCCCAACTCTGATCGAGGCGGGATTGTGTCGCAAACGACGATCACAACTGACATCAATGGTCAAGAGATTGTCTTTTATCCCGGTCGCGTGCGGATCGGCGCCACCTGGAATCAGTATGGCGCCAGTCGGGGCGCTACCGGCGACGACTGGCCGCGCGCGTTAGCCCATGAACTGGCCCACTATCTCCTCTTTCTGTCTGATAACTACATTGGCTACGATGAGATCGATGGGCGCAAGGTGCTGGTCGGGGTTGATACCTGCCCGGGAGCGATGAACAATCCCTACCGGGAAGAGCAATCGGAGTTTCATCCGCCAACGGACTGGCTGACCAACTGTGCTGCCACCCTCTCGCATCTTGAGAATGGACAGGCCGACTGGGATACCATTGTCAGGTTCTATCCGGCGCTGGCCGCATATCGCCCGGAAACCTTCAATCAGATGCCTGGCCCCAATGCGTTACCTATCGATCTCACTGAGATCATCGAGGTATTGCCGGCGACCGAGTCGCGCGCGCTCCAGCAGACCACCTTTAGTCTGCTGCTGGATACCGGTGAGGGGACGATTCGCCTGCAACCTGACCGGAGCGCGCGCGGATTTCTGTTTGCCGATGATGATGGCAACGGTATCACCGATCGCCTGATCGATCTCGGCAGTCCGGTGCGAGACCAGCTTGAAGCGCGGGGCGCTCGCCCAGGAGATCGGCTCTGTCTGTTTGAACCAGCCGCGCGGCGGCTTGGCTGCGTCGAGCAGGTGGTCGGCGGCGAGACGACACTCACAGTCGCTGAACGGAGTGACTGGCAGCCCGACATTCGTATCGAACCGCTCGATGGGCAGCGTATTCGGGTCACGGTGCGCTCTGTGCCGGTGAGCGCTCCGTTGCAGGCGCGTCTCTTCCCGCTCGATGGCCCGCCGTCAACACCGGTAACCCTGACTGTCAGCGGCGGGGTGGCGCAGGCCGATATTAGCGTGCTCGCGCCTTTTGATCAGGCCTTGCTTCATCTTTGGGTCGTTGAGCCGGCGCCCCGGCGCGAGGCTGTCACTGATGTGAGTCTCTTCTTCTACCCGGCTGATGAGCCGCGCTTGAATGCGCTCGGCCCTCAACCCCAACCAGCCGGCAAACCATGCAATCCTCGCTTGCAGACATGCCCGAAAGACGCGCCGGCCTCTCTCGATGGGCAGGCGATGATCTACGATCTCGATGGGGTGTTTGGGCCGGGTGATCTTATCGCATTTCAGGCAGCGACGCGCGCGCCGACTGCGCCGCCGCCCTGGACAGAACAGGTCGGTTCCGGCTACTGGCTTAGTGGCGGCAGCGATACCGAACTCAACGGTTTTTCGATCAATCTGAGCTACGACGAAGCCGCGCTGCCGCCTGGCACTGCTGGCGGACTCAGCATCTTCACCTACACGCCAGCCGATCAACAATGGCGTGAAATTGCGGTATATCGTCGCGATCTGGAGCGACGCGAGCTGGCTGGTGACTCCGTCGGCCCTGGCTTGTATGCCCTGCTCACCACGCTCAGGCCAGCCGCCGGGTGGAATCTGCTCGCCTACCCGTGGTCGGGCGAGAGTGTGCCCGACGCGATGAGCCGGCTCAATGTTGATAGCCGGCATTACCGCATCATCTACGGCTACGACGAAAGCGCCGGCGTCTGGCAGCGCTACGATCCAACGGTGTCAATCGCCTTTGCGCCGTTGGTGAATACCCTGACCAGACTCACGTATGGTCGCGGTCACTGGGTCTTTGTCACCGATCCCGGCGCGAACAGCGCTCCCGCACTGTCTGGTGCGCCGACACTGCAATCGGCGCTCCCGCAGCCGCCAACCACCTATTACGGCTACATTGCGCCGCTGGGAAACGTTGCCTTCAGCCCCGGTCAGACAGTTGAAGCGCTGATCAACGATACGGTTTGCGGCACGGCTCAGACCCGTTTGATCAATGGTCAGGTCGGCTACGTTATTGATGTGGCTGCCGATCAGCCCGGCTCTGCCGGTTGTGGCATCGCGGGCCGCCAGGTCACCTTTCGGGTCAATGGCGTGATTGTGCGCGGGAGCGCGACATGGGGCGCGCCGGGCGCGCATCGGCTCGATTTGAATCCGACCATCTGGATTCCGCTGCTGCAACGCGCGCCGATCTGTCTGGTGCAGTGTCAGTAGAGCGCGCATGGCTCCTTGCGCTTTTTTTTAATCCGTGGTATCATCATTTTTCGCGATCTAATAGATGCGCTTCGTCCGTCGCGTGTCAAACTGTGGTACAATGTCCCCGTGTGGGGCGACATGATGATTGTAAAAGCAGGGAAGAGTAGCTCATTCGCCGGCGGCTCGCTCAGGGGCGAGGCCGAAGACCGGTCGTTTCTGTTTTCATCTGGCTTAGCCTGGCTGCTACGCGACGCCGTGTGCCCAACCGTAACGTCATAGAGGAGAGGTGCGTATGCCCCCGTTGATTGAGAGCGTGGTCCTTCAGCCATTAATCGCCCCGATCGACCCGGGCGCCGATGGGCGTCGGTCTCGCCGGATCGAACGTCGTTCGTTTGCGCGAATCAAGGATGCGATCGACCTGCCGTTGCTGATAGAAACTCAACTCAAGAGCTTTGAATGGTTCAAACGCGAAGGGCTGCGCGAACTCTTCGACGAGATTTCTCCGATTACCGATTTCACCGGCAAACAGCTTGAGCTGCACTTTCGGGATTATACCTTTGGCGAGCCACGGTACGACGAGTTTGAGTGCCGTGAGCGCGATCTGACCTATGCTGCTCCGCTGCGCGTGCGGGTTGAATTGCGCATGCTGAGCACGGGCGAAGTTCAGGAGTCTGAGATCTTTCTCGGCGATTTTCCGATGATGACTGACAACGGCACCTTCATCTACAATGGCGCCGAACGAGTCGTCGTCTCGCAGCTCATCCGCTCGCCAGGGGTCTATTTCAAGGATGAACGGGAACCAACCAGCGGTCGCGCGCTGCATTCCGCCAAGCTGATTCCCAGCCGCGGCGCCTGGCTTGAGTTTGAAACCAATAAGCGCGATGTGATCAGCGTCAAGGTTGACCGCAAGCGCAAGATTCCGGTCACGATTTTGCTGCGCGCAATTACGGCCTGGCAGGCCGCAGAAGATGGCAGCGGTCGTTGGGCGCCCGATAACGAGTTAGATAAGCACGGCCACAACGACCAGATTATGGATCTGTTCCGCCATGTTGATGTCGTGGCCGAACATCCCTATATTCAGGCGACGCTTGATAAAGATCCGACCCGGAATGCCAAAGAGGCGTTGCTTGAACTGTACAAGCGGCTGCGCCCCGGCGATCCGCCTACGCTCGAAAATGCCCGCTCGCTGATCGAGTCGCTGCTCTTCAACCCCCGTCGCTACGACCTGGCGAAAGTGGGTCGCTACAAACTGAACAAGAATCTCTGGGAGCGTGATGCGCGTCGTGATGGCGCCAAAGCGCCCGATGTGAGCGTGCGCGTGCTGTTGCCGCGCGATATTTTCCGCATCGTCGAGCAGATGATTCTGCTCAACAACGGTCACGGTAAGCCAGATGACATCGATCACCTCGGTAATCGCCGGGTGCGCACTGTCGGTGAGCTGATCCAGCAGCAGTTCCGCGTTGGTCTGCTGCGGCTTGAGCGCGTGGTAAAAGAGCGCATGTCGGTGCAGGCTAGCCTGACGCCGAATAGCCTGGTCAATATCCGTCCGGTTGTCGCGGCGATGCGCGAGTTTTTCGGCGGCTCTCAGTTGAGCCAGTTTATGGATCAGACCAACCCGCTGGCCGAGCTGACCAACAAGCGCCGTCTCTCGGCGCTCGGTCCCGGCGGTCTCTCGCGTGACCGCGCCGGCTTTGAAGTGCGCGACGTGCATCACTCGCACTATGGCCGTATCTGCCCGGTGGAGACACCCGAAGGTCCGAACATCGGCCTGATTGGCACGATGTCTACGTTCGCGCGTGTCAACGAGATGGGCTTTCTCGAGACGCCCTATCGCAAGGTCTACAATAGTGTCGATAACGCGCAGGTCTGGCTCGAAAAGGGGGTGTTGCTGCGCGATGTGCGCGATCTGCGCACTGGCGATCTGATCGCCGCGAAGGGCACGCGCGTCGATGCCGAGATTGCCCGCCGAATGACGGTTGGGCTGTTGCGCGGCCAGATTCTGCGCGAGGACATTGTCGATCCGGCCACTGATGAACTGATTGCCGAGGCCGGCACCGAGATCAACCGCGCGCTGGCCGAACGGATTGTGGAATTGCCGATCAGGCAAATTAAGATCCGCCCGGTGGTCTCGCAAGAGGTTGATTACCTCAGCGCCGATGAAGAGGAGCGCTTCGTCATCGTGCAGGCCAACGCTCCCCTCGATGAACATAACCGTTTCCTCGAAACGATTGTCTCGTGCCGCTTCGGCGAAGATTTCGTTACCGAACGGGTTGAGCGCGTCGATTACATGGACGTGTCGCCCAAGCAGGTGGTGAGCGTCTCAACGTCGCTGATCCCCTTCCTTGAGCACGATGATGCGAACCGCGCGCTGATGGGTTCCAACATGCAACGGCAGGCGGTGCCGCTGCTGCGCCCCGATGCCCCGATTGTCGGCACCGGTATGGAATACCGCGCCGCGCGCGATAGCGGTCAGGTTGTGGTTGCTCGTCGCGATGGCGTGGTGATCAGCGCAACCAGCAGCCGGATCATCATCGAAGAAGATGATGGCGCGCAGACCGAATATCGGCTGCGCAAGTTTATGCGCAGCAACCAGGATACCTGCATCAATCAGCGCCCGGCAGTCGTCAAGGGGCAGCGCGTGCGCGCCGGCGAAGTCATTGCCGATAGTTCCAGCACCGATCAGGGTGAGCTGGCGCTCGGCCAGAATGTGCTGGTGGCGTATATGCCGTGGGAAGGCGGCAACTTCGAGGACGCTATCCTCGTCAGCGAGCGGTTGGTGCGCGAAGACATCTTTACCTCGATCCATATCGAGAAGTACGAGGTCGAAGCGCGCGATACCAAGCTTGGCCCCGAAGAGATTACCCGCGATATTCCCAATGTGGGTCAGGAAAGCCTGCGCAATCTTGATGAGCGCGGGATCATCTACATCGGCGCTGAAGTGCAACCGAACGATATTCTGGTCGGCAAGATTACGCCGAAGGGCGAGACCGATCTCACCGCCGAAGAGCGTCTGTTGCGCGCCATCTTCGGCGAGAAGGCGCGAGAAGTGAAAGATAGCTCGCTGCGCGTGCCCAATGGGGTGCGCGGCAAGGTGATCGATGTCAAGGTCTTCTCGCGCAATGAAGGAGCTGAGTTGCCAGTTGGCGTCAATCAGACTGTGCGCGTGCTGCTCTGCCAGAAGCGCAAGATCAGCGCTGGCGACAAGATGGCCGGTCGCCACGGCAACAAAGGCGTGGTGTCGCGCGTCTTGCCGATTGAAGATATGCCCTTCCTGCCCGATGGTCGTCCGGTCGATATTATTCTCAACCCGATCGGTGTGCCGTCGCGTATGAATATCGGTCAGATCCTTGAAACGCACCTTGGCTGGGCGGCAGCCCGGCTGGGCTTCCGCGTGGCCACACCGGTGTTCGATGGCGCCCACGAGGATCAGATCAAGGAGTTGCTGACGCAGGCCGGTCTGCCTGCCGATGGCAAAGTGACGCTCTACGACGGACGCACTGGCGAGCGCTTCGACAATCCGGTGACGGTTGGCTATGCCTATATGCTGAAACTGGCCCACCTGGTCGAAGATAAGATCCACGCCCGCTCGACTGGACCCTACAGTCTGGTGACCCAGCAGCCGCTCGGCGGTAAGGCGCAGTTCGGTGGGCAGCGCTTCGGTGAAATGGAAGTCTGGGCGCTGGAAGCCTACGGCGCGGCCTATACGCTGCAGGAAATGTTGACCGTGAAATCGGACGACGTGGTTGGCCGTGTGAAGACCTATGAGGCGATTGTGAAGGGTGAGCCGATCCAGGAGGCCGGTGTGCCCGAAAGCTTCAAGGTGCTGATCAAGGAGCTGCAGAGCCTTGGTCTCAGCGTCGAAGTGTTGAGCGCCGATGATAAGCCGGTGGAATTGAGTGATGATATCGACAGTGACATCGGCGCGCTCGAAGGCATTAATCTGAGCGGTATGGAACGCGGTGAGTTCTAACTGTGTTCCAGGGCGCGCAACCATCTCGCGATCGTTGCGCGCTCTCTCACCCGGCAGCAATCGTATCGTATCGCATCGCAATCTCATCGACCTGGCGCAATCCCGGCGTCTGGCGCGGCCTGACTCAATGTCGTCTCAGGCGCCAAAAAGCTGGTAATCATCTCCCGGCACAGGAGTATGCCCTCATGCTTGAAATTAACGACTTCAACGCCATCCGGATCAGCCTTGCCTCGCCTGAGGATATCCGTTCGTGGTCGCACGGCGAAGTCACCAAACCCGAAACAATTAACTATCGCACGCTGAAGCCTGAGCGCGATGGCCTGTTCTGTGAACGCATCTTTGGCCCGACGAAAGACTGGGAGTGCTTCTGCGGCAAGTATAAGCGGGTGCGCTACAAGGGCGTCGTCTGTGATAAGTGCGGCGTCGAAGTGACCCGCGCCAAAGTTCGCCGCGAGCGCATGGGGCATATCAATCTGGCCTCGCCCGTCAGCCATATCTGGTTTGTTAAGGGAACGCCGTCACGGCTGGGCCTGTTGCTCGACATCTCGCCGCGCAATCTTGAGCGCGTGCTCTACTTCGCCTCTTATGTCATCGTTGAGGTGAAAGAGGACATGCGTCAGGTGGCGCGCGAGATGATTCAGGAAGAGTTCGCCGCGCGCCGCGAAAAGATTCAAAAGCAGGCCGAAGAAAAGCGGATCGAACTGAGCACGCAACTGACGCAAGACCTCGGCGGTATGGAGACCGCGCAGCGCAGCACCCAGCGCCAGATCGAAGAAGAGTACCGCATGGTGCGCGATGAGATCATCAACGAGGCTGAGCGTCTGCGCGAACGACTGGAAGAGCTGACCGGCACGCTGGCCGATGAAGATGTGCTCTTCCGCAACAATACCGTGGTTGAAGAAGGCGAGCTGATCAGCGACCGGATCCTCGATCAGCTTGATGAGCTGGTTGAACAGGAGCTTGAAGCCCTGGAAGAGCGCCGTCGCCGCGATCTGGCCGATGCTGAAATGCTCACCGATGCTGAGCGTGAGCGCAAGGCGTATGAAGCCACTCAGGAGCAAGAGCGCCTGCAAGAGCGCTTGCAGCGCGAACTCGATAGCCTCGTGCGCGAAGAGAAGGAGAAGCTCGAGCAGCTCGACAATCTCAAAGTGGGTCGGATCATCACCGAGACCGAGTATCGTCAACTGCGCGAGATTGCGCCTGGCGTCTTCCGCGCCGATATGGGCGCGGGCGCCATCCGTGAGCTGATCGAGCGCACGGTTGATCTCGAAAAGATGGCCGAAGAGCTGCAAATGGAGATCCAGACCTCGCAGGGGCAGCGGCGGAAGAAGGCGACCAAGCGCCTGCGCGTGGTTGAGGCGTTCCGCAAGAGCGGCAATCGACCGGAATGGATGATCCTTACGGTGTTGCCGGTCATTCCGCCCGATCTGCGCCCGATGGTGCAGCTCGATGGCGGTCGCTTTGCAACCAGCGACCTCAATGATCTCTATCGCCGTGTGATCAACCGCAATAACCGTCTCAAGCGACTGATGGAGTTGAATGCGCCTGAAATCATCGTGCGGAACGAGAAGCGCATGTTGCAAGAGGCGGTCGATGCGCTGATCGACAACGGTCGTCGCGGGCGCGCCGTCAGCGGCAAGGGCAAGCATCGTCTCAAGAGCCTGAGCGATATGCTCAAGGGGAAGCAGGGACGCTTCCGCCAGAACCTGCTCGGTAAGCGCGTGGATTATTCCGGTCGCTCGGTGATTGTGGTCGGCCCGAACCTGCAACTCCACCAGTGCGGTCTGCCCAAGAAGATGGCGCTTGAGCTGTTTAAGCCCTTCGTGATGCGGCGGCTGGTCGAGCGTGGCGTGGCGCACAATATCAAAAATGCCAAGCGCGCCGTTGAGCGGGTGCGACCCGAAGTCTGGGACGCGCTCGAAGAGGTGATCAAAGACTATCTGGTGCTGCTCAATCGCGCGCCGTCGTTGCACCGGCTCTCGATCCAGGCCTTCGAGGCCAAGTTGATCGAAGGTTCGGCCATTCAGCTCCACCCGCTCGTCTGCGCCGCCTTCAACGCCGACTTCGACGGCGACCAGATGGCCGTGCACGTGCCGCTGTCGCGCAAGGCGCAGGAAGAAGCGCGCACGCGCATGCTGAGCAAGTACAATCTGCTCAGCCCGGCGCACGGTGAACCGATTATTACGCCGTCGCAAGACATCGTGCTCGGTTGCTACTACCTGACGATGGTGCGCGATGGCGCGAAAGGTTCAGGCAAGCGCTTTGCCTCGATCGACGAGGCGATGCTGGCTTACGAGAAGGGTCTGGTCGATATTCAGGCCCCGATCTGGATTCGCATGGAGGGCAGCCTGTCGGGGAAGAGCGATCGGCAGGTGCGTCAGTTGCCGCCCGCTGCTGATGGCACGCCGCGCATGGTGATCGAGACGACGATCGGTCGGGTGCTGCTCAACAATGAGCTGCAACCCCCGCTGCGCTTCCGCAATCGCCTGATCGACAAAAAGGGGCTGAAGGAGATCATCGCTGATTGCTATCAGTATTACACCAACCTGCGCCATCTGAACGAGGATCAGCTTCAGCAGGCCCGCGCCTCACACGGCAATAAGCACGTGCAGGAACTGGCTCGCATCTACGGTTCAGAGATGACAGCGCAGCAGGCCGACCGGATCAAGGCGTTGGGCTTCCGCTACGCCACTCTCGGCGGTATGACGATCGGGATCGACGATATTGAAGTGCCGGCGAAGAAGTACGATATTGTTCGCGACGCCGAACAGCAGGTTGCTGATGTCGAGAAACAATTCCGCCGCGGTCTGATCACTGAAGAAGAGCGCTATCAAGAGGTCGTGCGAATCTGGCAGGAAGCGACCAAGCAAACGATCGCAGCGGTGAAGGAGAATCTCAATCCCTTCGGCCCGGTGGCAATGATGTCAACGTCGGGCGCGCGCGGTAACATCAACCAGATTTCGCAGATGGCCGGCATGCGCGGCCTGATGTCAGACCCGACGGGCCGGATTATCGAGCTGCCCATCAAAGCCAACTTCCGCGAAGGGCTTTCGGTGCTCGATTACTTCGTGTCGACTCACGGTGGCCGCAAAGGTCTGGCTGATACTGCGTTGCGCACGGCGGACGCCGGCTACCTGACGCGCCGGCTGGTCGATGTGGCGCAGGACGTGATCATTACCATCGAAGACTGCGGCACTGAAGAGGGTATGTGGCTGCACAGCGCCGATGATAGCGAGCTGATGGAAAAACTTCAGGTGCGCATGCTCGGTCGGATTCTGGCCGCGCCGGTGTATCACAAGGAGACCGGTGAGCTGATTGCTGACCGCAACACCGAGATCGATGAAGAGCTGGCGGCGGCGATCATCGCTGCCGGTCAGGAGTCGGTGTTTGTCCGCTCACCGCTGACCTGTCAGGCCGAGCACGGCCTCTGCCGTCTCTGCTATGGCCGCAATCTGGCGACCGGCAAGCTGGTTGAGATCGGTGAAGCAGTGGGGATCATCGCTGCTCAGTCGATCGGCGAACCGGGAACGCAGCTTACCCTGCGCACCTTCCACACCGGTGGCGTGGCTTCCGCCGACGACATCACGCAGGGTCTGCCGCGGGTGCAGGAGATCTTTGAAGCGCGGGTGCCGAAAGGGAAGGCGCTGCTGGCCGAGATCGATGGCGTGGTGCAAATTTCGCGTGATGATGAAGGTGTGCGCACGATCCGCATCATCTCTGCTGACGTGTACACCGATGAGTATCCGCTGGCGCGCGGGTTTACGCCGACTATCGAGACGGAAAGTGAAGTGCATGAAGGTCAGGTGATTGCCGAAGGGCCGGGTGGTGCGCAGATTGTCGCGCGGCTTAGCGGCACAGCCTTCGTCCAGTCTGATCGAATCGTGATCAGCCAGGAAGATCGCCAGGAACGCGAACTGGTGGTTCCCCACAATGCCCGTATCCGGGTAGAGAATGGCGAGCGGGTGATGGCCGGTCAGCAATTGACCGACGGTAGCGCCAATCCGCAAGAGCTGCTCGAATTGCAGGGCCGCGAGGCTGTTCAGCGCTATCTGGTCAATGAAGCGCAGAAGGTGTATCGCTCGCAGGGTGTGAATATCAATGATAAACACATCGAGGTGATTGCGCGCCAGATGCTGCGCCGTGTGCGCATCGAAGAACCGGGCGATACCGGCCTGCTGCCGGGCGAGTTGATTGATAGCACCGAGTTCCGCCGCCTGAACAACGATATTGTCAGTCAGGGCGGCGATCCGGCGACGGCATCAACCGTCTTGCTCGGCATTACGAAGGCATCGCTCAATACCGATAGCTTCCTCTCGGCGGCCTCCTTCCAGGAGACAACCCGCGTGTTGACCGATGCTGCGATTCAGGGTAAGGTCGATTATCTGCGTGGCCTGAAAGAGAATGTGGTTATCGGCAAGCTCATCCCGGCGGGCACCGGCATTGAGAAGCGGATCGAACGGCAGCGTGAAGATCTGATCAGCGAGATGGCGCGCATGCTCGAAGAGGTGCAGCAGGTCGAAGAGCGGGAGGCGGCGAAGCCGGAAGCTGAGAAACTGTCGGCAGCGCATAGCGGGAATGGCGCCGAGCCAGATAGCGATGCGCTTTTGCGCGCGCGCCTTGAAGAGCTACTGGCAGGTGATGGCGATGCTGAGTCGGATGAGAGCGATGGCGAGAACGAATCGTTGTCGTTCTAGTCGGGTGCGTTAGGGAAGAGATGAGGAGATAGCCGCGCAGCGTGACGTTGTGTTGCGCTGTGCGGCTTTAATGTTGTTATGCGATCAATCATCTCGTGGCTAGGCGAAACGACAGCGCAGGAATGGCGCGCGCTGCGCGCCCCCGCGCTCTGGCTAGCCCTGGTCATCGTTGTAGCCAGCGCTGCGCTCTCGGCTCAGCTTCCTCACCAATATGTCATCGATGTCGGCTATGAAGAGGGAGTCGGGCCTGCTGATCTTCCATTTTTGCGCGATTTTAATAGCGCTGAAACGAGCAGCAATGACACGTTTCGCTGGACAGCCGGCAACTCACTGATCGATCTGCCGGGCATTGGCGCGCGCAGTGTTGTGGTTGAATTGCGCTGGTTGCCGATCGGTGCGGCCATCGCCGATCAAGCATCCGATCGGTATCAACTCTGGGTCGATGATCGGTTGGTGGCTGATATCCCCGTCCGCCAATCAGGAGGCCGCGACTGGCTGGTTGTGCCCGCCGCTGATGGACGGCTCCGCATCCGTCTGGTCAGTGACACGTTCACTCCGGCGCAGGATCCGCGGCAGCTTGGGCTGCCGCTTGAGCGAGTAGTTATTGCGTCAGCAGGGAACGCCTGGACATGGCCGGCTGCTGATCCATTATGGCGCTGGGCTGTCGTTGTCCTGCTGGGCTGGTTGATCTTGCGCCGAACCCTCGCCGGGCGGGCAGGTTGGGGATTGGCAATTGGCGTTGGCGCGCTCGTCATGGCGTTGCTCCTCGATCCGGCGCGCGCAGCCTTTGGCGCCCAACCGGCGCTGGCTGCGCTGGCCCTGACCTATCCGCTGACACTTGTGGTACAGGCTGGTTTGCGCGCACTGCCTGCTGCGCAAACGGTCGCCGATAGCCTGACAGCTATTGTCGTTATCGGTTTTGCCACTCGCATCGGTGGCAGGTTCTACCCGGCCAGTATGCACGGCGACATCGGCTTTCACACCAACCGCTTTCTTGAAACACTTGGCGGACTGATCACCATTATCTCGAAAAATCGCGGGATCGATTTTCCCTATCCGCCAGGGCCATACCTGTTGCTTGCGCCAGGGCATGTGTTGGGGATCGAGATCCCGCTGCTCTTGCAGATCAGCGCAGCGTTGACCGATAGCCTCAGCGCGCTTGTCATCTACTTCATCGCAAGACGGCTCTTGCCGCTTCGTTCGGCCTTGCTGGCAGCAGCTATCTACGTCTTCACCGCTGCCACGTATCTGACCACCTGGTGGTCGTTTGACACCCATATCATCACCCAGGGTCTCTATCTGGCGCTGATCTTGGCGCTGATTCGCGCCTGGGAAGACTGGCAGGCCGGCCAGTATCAGCGCGAGTGGATAGCGGGGCTTGCTGCGCTATGCGCAACAGTATTTCTTGGCCATTTTGGTTTCTTTATCAGTAGCGGCGCCTTATTAGGGTTCCTGCTGGGCGGCGTCTGGCTGGCGAACTGGCGGGGAGCGGCGTGGGCGCAGCGCGTCTGCTGGCCGCTGACTGTGGCCGTCGGTGGCGCGTTTCTCTTTGCTGTCATCTTCTTCTACAGCGCCTACCTGCCGATGTTCCTTGGTCAATTGGAAACGGCGCGCTCCAGCGGTCTGACCGCCGTGGCTGGGCGCGCGCCGGTTAGTCGCGCGGCGCTCTGGCAAACCTTGTGGCAGGCTGGTCTGATTGCCCACTACGGCCTCCTGCCGGTGCCATTCGCCGTTGGCGGTCTCTGGCTGCTCTGGCGCTGGCACGGCTGGCAAATCACCAACAGCCTGATGGGATTGAGCTTCGTGGTCGCGCTGGTCTTTGCCGTAATCCCCTTCATTACTCAGCTCTCAAACAGCCCGCGCTACCTGATGGCCCTGAGCTGGGCGATAGCGATCGGCGCAGCCGCCACAACAGATACGCTCTGGCGATGGGGATTAATTGGTCGTCTGAGCGTTATCGGCGCCGGCGCGCTGGTCCTCCTCAACACCCTCTGGCACTGGCTGACGCCGATGCTCTGGCGTGTTCGTCCGCCTGAGCCGTTCTAGTCTGCTATAATGGATTGCTGGAGGTAAGGTATGAATAGTTACTTTATGGGCAAAGTCGCTCTTGTTACAGGCGGCGCTTCAGGGATTGGCAGGGCCAGTGCGCAGGCTTTCGCGCGGGCGTGAGCCAGGGTAGTGATTGCTGATATATCAGTTAATGGTGGTGAGGAAACAGCTTACGCGCGCAGCCGCTCTGGAGTATGCCAGAGCAGGTATTCGCATCAATGCCGTATGTCCCGGCGCCATTCAAACACCAATGCTCAATCGGCTTCTTGCGCAACCTGGCGCCGAAACCGGCATGATGGCATCGATACCGCTGGGTCGTATTGGTCAGCCGGAAGAGGTGGCCAGCGCCGTGATCTGGTTGTGTTCAGATGCTGCCTCCTACGTAACCGGACATCTGATGATCGTTGATGGCGGACTGGTAGCTCAATAATGAGGGTTTATCTGGGAAGGATGGTCAATCGCGCCAGCTTCCTTCCGGATATCAGAGATGAAACTGGCGTCTATGGTCTCAGAGTATGTCTATTAAAGCATGGACGCCAGTTTATCGTTGATAGAAAAAGTGTTACATTGAACGTATCCGGGATGATATTGACAAACCAGCCGTCAGCGAAGAAAGGATTGCGCCCATGGTCACCGCATTTGTTTTCATCACCTGCGAGCCGCAACGGATCAGCGACATTGCCCAGGAGATTGCCGAACTCCCCAACGTTGCCGAAGTTTATTCGGTCACCGGTGATTATGACATTATCGCTGTCCTGCGCGTCAATACGTATGAGTCGCTTGACGACGCGGTGCCGGGCGGCATTGCCCGGATTCCGGGGGTGCGGCACACAACCACCGTGCTTGCCTTTCGGCGCTACTCGCGGCGTGACCTTGCGGCAGGGTTTGATATTGGGTTATCGTAGTGGTTGTCATCCTTGTGTTAACAATCCCTCTTGACGAGGATGCGGCTGGATGGTACAATACGCACAAACGTTCGTAAACGTGCGGGAAAGCTCTCGCTCGGTTCGGTACGGTTGGGACGATAACAAACGCGAGAAGAGGAGGGTACGCGATGGCAAAGGATTTGAACAAGGTGCAACTGACGGGTCATCTCGGCGCAGATCCTGAGATGCGGTACACCGCCCAGGGTAGCGCGGTGACGACATTCCGGGTGGCGAGCAACCGCACGTGGCGCGATAAAGACGGCACCCCGCACGAAGAGACGGAGTGGTTCCGCATTGTCGCCTGGGATAAACTCGGCGAAATTTGCAACCAGTACCTCACCAAAGGAACGCGCGTCTACATTGAGGGGCGATTGCAAACGCGCAAATGGACCGATCGTGACGGTCAGGAGCGCTATACAACCGAGGTTATCGCGCAAGACATGATTATCCTCTCGGCTAAGGGTGAGCGTGGCCCGGTTCCCGATCACGAGCCTTCGTATGATGAGCCGGTCGATGAACCGGTTCGGCGCGCCTCACCGCCGCCTGCTGCCGCTCCGCGCCCGGCCAGCAATGGCCCGGCAGCGCGCCCAGCAACGTCCGGTCGCGCGCCTGCTCGCAATCAGCCGCAGCCGATCGACGACGAGGATATTCCCTTCTAAACGTCTGTCGCCGGTCAACGGTACCCATTACCCAGAGCATCCATCGAGATGATTGTCTTGTTCAGCCCGGCCATCCACGGCTTATCTCACCGAGGCGGTGCTATGCAACGTCTCGGTGAGATGCCTGTGTGGTAGATCCTTCCGCCATACTTCTGCTAGCCGTTGATAGACAGGTTCCACTGCTGGCGGAAAAGGTACGGATGAAGGATGGATCAAAACGGAATGCGCCATCCCGCGATCGTTCGTCGGCGGAGGCGCAGCTTTTGCTGGTTGCCGACACGCGGGATATGCTGTGAACGTCTATAATTGCAGTTGCGCTATCGCGATCTGCGCGCCGCGCAATCGTTGCCGCAGATGAGACGAATCGCGCTCGTTGCAAGGCCCGGTGTCGATCTTGTATCGCTACCGTCGGCGAGCGCAGCAGAAGATACGTCGCTGCCACCAAGGGACATGCCCATGTCTGAACCGCTTGTCGTGACCTCAAACGAACCGCCGTCGCGTCGTCCGCTCATCTGGATGACCGGTATCTTCCTGTACATCTTGGTTGTCGGCGCTGGATCGAGTCTTGGCGGTGAATTCAGTCTCTTTGCCACCGCCAGCTTCAATGCCCTTCCTTTCGTCGGTCTGGCAGTGCTGGCCTATTTTGCCGGTCAGCAGTTTAACTGGGCCTGGATTGCGACAGGCCTCTGGCTGGCCATCGTGATAGGGTTGACTGCTGTATATGCGGTCGGTCTGGGCGCGATCAGTCTATTCGATTTGCCGCCGGGAGCGCTCAACAGCGGGCAGCCGCCTACGCCAACACCTCAGACCGTTATCGGCCTGTTTGCGCTTATCGTCGGAGTGTTGGCCGCAATCGGTGTTGGGGCGCTAGCGTTGCTACCTGCCATTCGGCGCTTTCTGGCGCGATTTATGCCGCTTGATCCGGAATCGTTCGTGCATACCATTGCTTTGATGGCTATTGTCACGATTACGCTGATCATGTTTATCCCGCTGCTGATCACGGGCCAACCCCCGTTGCTGGCATTAATCGAGCAGCTAGGCAGTGAGGAATTCAGTGATCTGAGCGAGGCGGAGCAATTGCGAAGCCAGGTTTATGGGTTGGTCTGGACGGTGCCGGCGGCATTCCTGGCGGTGGGATTTGGGATCCGCCGCGATCTGCGCGCAACCCTCGATCGGCTTGGCTTTGTTCGCCCGACGCAGCGTCATCTGCTGATCGGCATCGCGTTGGGCTTGGGGCTGGCTGGCATGATGTCTTTGTTGTTGCCGCTGATTGATAGTCTGTGGCAAGCGCTTGGCTGGCCGACAACCAACGACGAGGCGTTTGGCGAATTGATGGCGTTTGCCATCAGTCCAATCGGAGCGCTGGTCATCGGTGTGACTGCCGGGTTAGGCGAAGAACTGGCTGTGCGCGGCGTGTTGCAACCGCGGCTGGGCATCTGGCTCTCAAATCTCTTCTTCGTCAGCCTGCATGCCTTCCAATATCACTGGGACGCGCTGCTGGTCGTCTTCGTGATTGGAACGATCTGTGGGCTGGTGCGCAAGTATACCAATACTACCACGGCTGCTATCGTTCACGGTCTGTACAACTTTGTTATGGTCATGCTGGCAGTGTGGTTCGGCTCGTAAGCAGAAGCGCGATGAAATTGCTCGCGGCCTCGATGTAGCTTCCGCAGCGATCATTGCGGGCACAGTGCGGGCGCGCGATAACGGTGCGGCAAAGATAGTTGCGCCTGCATGATCGCAAGACGCACTGCGGCATCTTTGATGTGGTGTTCGGCATATTGAACGCGGAGTGCGCCTGCCCGCTGCGCGACATAATTTGGCAAAACGGAGCGATCATGCTATAATATAGCTGTCGATCTATACGGAACGCCGGGCTGCGCCGGCCCGCGCGCGATTACGCGAGGAGGTATAACTCGTGGCGCTTGAGAAAGAGGAAAAGTCGCAAATTATCAGCGGTTATCAGGTTCACGAAACCGATACCGGTTCGCCCGAAGTCCAGGTTGCCTTGCTCACTGAGCGCATCAATCAACTGATCGAGCATCTGCGTGTTCATATCCACGACCACCATTCTCGCCGCGGTCTGCTGAAACTGGTCGGGCGACGACGGCGGTTGCTCAATTATCTCCAGTCGAAGGATCGTGAACGCTACCGCAATGTTATCAATCGCCTCGGTCTGCGCCGCTAGTATGATAGAGGCAATCAGCTTTACGAGATAATATCAGAAGAGCGCCAGCGGCCTCTGCCGTTTGGCGCTCTCTGCGTATCAGGTGCGGAGGTTCGGGATTGGCGGATGCGCGCGAGACGCTCGTTCGTATCCGCCAGTGCCGAACTCCGCGCCCAGGCCATTATTGGTGGCCTTGTGTTTCCAGGATTGGGGGCAACGATACCCCGACACTTGTGAGGAGTATCAGGAAGGTATGACAGAACGCAACATCTATACCGTCAGCGCGGAGATCGCTGGTCGCACGTTGACCCTTGAAGCGGGCCGATTCGCCGAACAGGCTGATGGCGCGGTTGTCGTTCGCTATGGCGACACGATGCTGCTGGCCACGGTTGTTGCCGCGAAAGAGGCGCGTGAGGGGGTTGATTTCTTCCCGCTCACCGTCGATTACGAAGAGAAGATGTATGCCGTGGGCAAGATCCCCGGTAATTTCTTTAAGCGCGAAGGACGGCCAACGACAACGGCCATTCTTATCTCGCGGTTGACCGATCGTCCGCTCCGCCCCTTGTTCCCAAAGGGCTTTTACAACGAAGTTCAGGTGATCATTACCACGTTTTCCATCGACATGGAAAACGACCCGGGGCCACTGGCCATTATCGCCGCTTCGGCTGCGTTGTGTATCAGCGACATTCCCTTCGCCGGCCCAGTCGGCGCAGTGCAGATGGGCCATCTGAACGGCGGGCTGGTTGTTAATCCGAAGATGGGCGAGATGCCCAACAGTCGGCTCGATCTGGTTGTGGCCGGCACCAAAGATGCGGTGTTGATGGTAGAGGCAGGCGCCTACGAGCTGACCGAAGACGAAATGCTCCAGGCAGTGATCGAAGGTCACGCGGTGTGTAAGCAGATCTGTGAACTGCAAGAGCAGTTGATCCAGCTCTGTGGTAAACCGAAGCGCCCCTTCACGCCGCCGGTGGTTGATACCTCACTCGAAGAGGCCATCAGCGCCTGGATGGGCGATCGCCTGCGTCAGGCCGTGCGCAGCCCGATCAAACAGGAACGCGAGGCGCAGACCGAGGCGCTCAAGGCGGAAGTGATCGCTCACTTTACCGCTGATGAACCAGAAGAAGAGATTCCGGAGCGCACCAAGGAGGTGACCAAGGCGTTCGAGAAGCTACTCAAGGCCGAAGTGCGCAACGCCATTCTTGATGAAGGGATTCGCGTTGATGGCCGCGCGGTCGATGAAATCCGCCCGATCAGCATCGACGTCGGTGTGGTGCCTCGTGTCCACGGCTCGGCGGTATTCACCCGCGGTCAGACCCAGGTGCTGACGATCACGACGCTCGGCTCGCCCGGCGATGAGCAAAAAGTCGATGATCTTGGCATCGAGACCACTAAACGCTACATTCATCACTACAATTTCCCGCCGTTCAGCACGGGTGAGGTGCGCCGACTTGGCTCACCGCGGCGGCGTGACATCGGCCACGGCGCGCTGGCCGAACGATCACTCTACGCGGTGCTGCCCGATGAGTCGGAGTTTCCCTACACGATCCGTGTCGTTTCCGAGGTGCTCTCTTCCAACGGTTCTTCCTCGATGGCCTCGGTATGCGGCTCGTCGTTGAGTCTGATGGATGCGGGCGTTCCGATCAAGGCTGCGGTAGCCGGCGTTGCTATGGGCCTCATCTCTGATGAGAATGGGCGCTGGAAGGTGCTGACCGACATTCAGGGCATTGAAGATGCCCTCGGCGACATGGATTTCAAAGTCGCTGGCACTGCGCGCGGGGTGACCGGTCTGCAAATGGATATCAAGACGACCGGTATTACTTACGAGATTATGCGACAGGCCTTTGCCCAGGCTCGCGCTGGCCGCCTCTTCATCCTCGAAAAGATGAATGCGGTCATTAGCGCGCCCCGTCCTGAATTGTCGATCTATGCGCCACGCATTATGACGATGCAGATTCCGGTCGATAAGATCGGCGCCTTGATCGGGCCGGGCGGCAAGACCATTCGCAATATCTGCGAAACAACCAATGCTCAGATTGATATCGAAGACGATGGCCGTGTCTTCATCACGACGCCTGATGGTGTTGCGGCCCAGAAGGCGATCAGTATGATAGAGGGGCTGACCCGCGAAGCCAAGGTGGGTGACATCTTCCTCGGCAAGGTGGTCAGCATCAAGCCATTCGGAGCCTTTGTCAATATCTTGCCTGGCAAAGATGGCATGGTTCACGTTTCTGAGCTTGACGATAAGCGAGTTGAGAATGTCGAAGATGTGGTTTCACTCGGCGATGAGATCAATGTGATGGTGATCGATATCGACCGCAATACCGGTAAGATCAGCCTGAGTCGTCGCGCCGTGCTGACCGGTGAGACGCCGGAAGAGCGCAAAGCCTCCGGCGCGGCTCCGCGACCGCGTCGAGATGATCAGCAGCGCGGTGGTCGTGATGAGCCGCGAAGCCTGCGTGAGGAACTGCGCGGGCCACGACGTGACGCTGAGCGAGAGCGACCGCGACCTCGCCGCCGTGATGACTGACCACTCTATAGACTGTCGGCGTGAGTGTGTGTCCGAACCGATGCCCGGCTGATCTGAGAGAGATATGGTTGCGCCTGTCACATCGCCAACCCATCGCGAGCTTGGGGGCCACGGCCTCCAGCTCATTCATATCGCGCCAGCTAATGGCTTTCCTCCCGAAGCCTATCTCCCCCTCGCCGCCGATCTGGCGCCGCTAGGGCGCATTCTCGGTTACCGGCCACGTCCGTTGCGAGTCGATGGCGACCCGCAACCGAGGGGGAGCTGGCGTGATCTGGCGGCTGATCTGATCGCCGATGTGCAGGCCGTGGCCGACGAGCCGGTGATCGGCATCGGCCATTCACTGGGTGGGATTCTTACGCTCTACGCTGCTGTTGATCGACCTGATCTGTTTCAGGCAGTGATCCTGATCGATCCGGTGCTCTTCGCGCGTCGCCTGCAGGCGGTGATCTGGCTGCTCCGGCAGAGCGGACAGGGGTATCGTTTCCCGTTGGCCCAGAGCGCATTGCGGCGACGCGATCATTTTGCCAGTATCGAAGAAGCGCGGCAGCGCTGGCAGGGGCGCGGCGTGTTTGCTGATTTCACCCCGGCAGCGCTTGAAGGGTATCTGGCGGGCGGTTTGCGACCGTATGACCAGGGCTATACGCTGGCCTGGCCGAAACGCTGGGAAGCGCATATCTTTGCCTCTTCCCCGCTCGATGGCTGGCGTTATCTGCCGCGTTTGCAGCGGCCATTGTTGATTATCCGCGGCACGCGATCGGAGTTGATCACAGATAACGTCTGGCGTCGATTGCGGCGAGTCGTTCCCCGCGCCACTCTGCTGGAGCTTGAAGCCGGGCATATGCTGCCGATGGAGCAGCCTGCCGAAGTGGCTGCGCTCATCACAGGCTGGATCCGCCAGACGCTGCCTGATCATGCTCCTCAGCGCTGATCTTTTTCCTTCGTTGGCGAATCCTTTGAAGGTGCGCAACGGTTTCCTCTATAGAACAATCTGTGTCACCTGAACGCGCCGCGTGTCACATACCTTGCCGTTGTATCCTTCCGTCATGCGCCCGCTAGCTGCCGATGGGCATGTTGACACTGGTGGACGCGAAAGACCAGGATGCTGATGGATCACACGGATTCCCGTGCCGTGGATTGCCCCGATGATTGCCGGGAAGAGACGTGGCCTGCCGAGCCATCAATAGCAGTAATCTGACATAATTGTACGCCGGAGATCAATGCCGTCGCTTAAGACACCTTCATCCAGTTCAGAGCCGGCGCTGCCGCCAGAAGCGGAACAATTGCTGCGCGAGCGATTTGGCCTGAGCCGGTTCCGTCCGCACCAGGCCCAGATCATTGCGCGTGTGCTCAACGGCACGCCAACACTGGCGGTGTTGCCGACAGGCGCCGGCAAATCGCTGACTTATCAGTTACCGGCGCAGCTTCTGTCTCAGGCCACGGTCGTTATCAGTCCGCTGATTGCGCTGATGAAAGACCAGATCGATCGTCTGCCGCCGATGATTCAGGAACGCGCCACGCTCATCAACTCGACGCTCAACAGTCAGGATGTGCGCGATCGCCTGCGCGCCATCGCTGCCGGAACTTACAAGCTGGTATACGTTGCGCCCGAACGGCTGCGCCAGCGGTCGTTTCTGGCGGCGCTCCGCCGGTGCGGGGTGGCGCGGCTGGTGGTTGATGAAGCGCACTGCATCAGTTTGTGGGGGCAGACGTTCCGTCCGGATTATCTCTTTATCGATCGGGCGATCACCGAATTGGGATCGCCTCCGGTGCTGGCAGTGACAGCTACCGCAGCCACGGCAACGATTACTGCTATCAAAGCGATGCTGGGGCCGCTGGAAGTTGTCCAGGCGCCCGTCTTTCGCCCCAACCTCTTTTTCCAGGTGATCCAGGTTCATTCAGGGCAATCAAAGACCCGCGCGCTGATTGCGCTTTGCCAGAAGATTACCGGCTCGATCATCGTTTATGCCCGCGCCCGACAGACGTGCGAACTGCTGGCGAGCGAACTACGCGCTGCCGGCATTGTCGCTGAGCATTATCATGCGTTGCATCCAGATCGCGCTGCCGTGCAGGAACGGTTCATGCAGGGCAAGACGCGCGTTCTGGTTGCGACCGTCGCGTTTGGCATGGGTGTTGATAAAGCCGATATTCGCGCCGTCATCCACTACAATCTCCCGGCTTCGCTGGAAGCCTACTATCAGGAAGCCGGGCGAGCTGGTCGTGATGGGCAACCGGCGCACTGTCTGCTCTTTTTCAGCGAGAATGATGTAGAGCGCCTGCGCGACTGGTTGCGTTCCACACAGATCACCCGTGACCATCTGCGCGATCTCTATCGCGCCATTCGCCAGACGATCGGGGAAGGCGCCGGTTTGATCGATCTTGACGCCTTGCAGGTTCGTTTCGGCCCCGAAGGCGAAACGCTCACGCGCGTGGGGATCAGCATTCTGGAACAGGTCGGCATCTTGCGGCGCCATTTCGATCTCCCGCTTTCTGCCCTGCTTGAGCGAACCGTTGCTGCCCGCGAGACAGACTGGCTCGGCTATCCGGTCAACGAACCAGTGGAAGTGGATCTAATCATGCTGGCGCGACAACACGGGATTCCAGTTGCTCAGATCGAAGCGTTGTTGCTGGAAGCGCAGACTGCCGGTCAGTTACGCTATCGTCCCGGCCTGCGGATGCCGCTGATCGAACTTCTGCCGCCGCCGCCTGACGCTGCCGGGCGGATCGAGCGCTGGCTGGCGACGTTTCAACGCCAGCAAACGCAGCGCATCGAGGCTATGGCCACGTATGCCCGCCAGCGTCGCTGTCGGCACCATCTGCTGGCCGCTTACTTTGGTCAGTCGCTGGCCTCCTGTCACGTCTCCTGTGACCAGTGCGCGCCATCGTCGGCGCTCACAACCGGCGCCCGCCGTCGCCGCGATTGGTGAAATCGATCAACCTGCCTCGGTCAAGTACCAGCGGCCATCGACCCGAATGACCGGCAGTCCCTGTTCGTCTCGTCCGATAAGCTGTAATAATGCGCCGCTGCGCTCGAGCACAATCTCGTCGCTGTCGTCACGCCAGCGCACCGTGATCACGGCGTTGACCAGATTGACCAGGGCTGAGCTATTGTCTGAACGCAGCACATTCACGCGATCGTAGCTGATGCTCACTTCGGCGCGACTGCCGCGCGCTGGTCGCGCATTGTTATTCGCGAAGCCATCGAGCATTTCGCGCATCGCCATCCGCTGATCGGCTCGTTCGCTGGGCGCAAAGTAGCTTGCCAGCCGGTTGGCCCAATGACGGCGCGTAGCCGGCTCACTCAACGTCGGATCGGCGAGCGCCGCGTTCAGATCCTCGAAGAAGCTTTCCACTGTAGCTTCTGGTGTCACTCCGCCGAGACCAAGGTCTTCTTCCAGCGCGGCTGCGCCGCATCCTGCCAGCAGCCAAAGCGTGCCAAACACGAGGATCAGGCGTTTCATGGGGTTGTCTCTTCGCGGAAACTGCGCGGCGGCGCGGGCAATTCGGCCCGCATAATCTCGCCGCCGTTGACAATGTAGAGCACAGGCCGCGCGCTGCTGGTATCAACCGTCAATGCAGTGAGTTGATTCCAGCGCAGTTCACTATCGGTGCGCAACCGGATTTGCTGGATCAGCGTGCCGGTGCGTTTATCAAGCTGGAGAATCCGCTCGTTGACCGGTTCGAGCAGGAAGATGAAGCCGGTGTCTGGACCACCCGTGATGACAAAGCGAGTGACCTCTGCAATGGGCGGTGAAACGTTTTCTGGTTTGATCTGGCCAACCAGTTGGCCAAAACTAAATACCAGCACCGTGCCGTCGCGTTGTAGCAGATAGATACTGCCGTCAACCGCCATGTCAATGGCCGACAGCACGGCAATATCGCGGGTCACGCCGGGATTAAGCCAAAATTCAGGCGTGTCGCCATAGCGACCAGAGGCAAATTTGAGCACTTCACCAGCCTGCGCGCCCCAAACGTAGAGATTGCCGGCATATTCCTCGACATCGAGCCGCTCAGGAGTCGGCCAGAGTTCGGAACTGCCCAGTTTGGAGTAATTCCAGGTGTCGTTCTGGCGAAAATAATATCCGAATCCGTTTGACGCCTGATCAATGGCCACAACCTGATCGATCCGCCACAGTGCCGCCCGTAACGGACCAACAACGGCTGCGCCAACGAATTGACCAGGTTCGAGATACGCTTCTGGCGCTCCGCCATCGCGCGGAATTCGATATAACCGGGCTACTTCCCGGTCGCTATCGAGGGCATAGATGTAGCGAAGCATCTCAAGCTGACCCGGGTCATTCACGCTGCTGATTGCCGGCGGCGCGATCACTGTGCTGAACACCCCATTTGGCAGGGGATGGCGAGCCAGGACAACAGGATCGGCAATGAACGACACGCGATCGACCGCCGATAGGAGACGCTCGTACTCGCGCTCGAGTTCATTCATGCGCAACCACAATCCCGGATTGGCGGCAGTCATTTCAGGGCTGGCGCGCGCAATGGCAATGGCCTGTTCGGCTATTGCCAGCGCCTCTCGCGCTGCCTCTTCGTTGGGCGCTGCGCGGACCGCGGCGACCCGCTCTTCAGCCGCAACCAGGTATTCGGTCGCCAGTTGCACACTATTGCGCTGTGACAGATTCAGTCCGAAGAGAATCGCTGCGCCGACGAGAAGCATGGTAACTAGTAGCATGGCCCACGGGAAGGGCGGCGCGGTTCGTCGGTAGGTCAGGCCGCGCCCTCGCGGTATGTAGCTGCCAACCGTCAATGCTTTGCGCCGTATCTGGCGTTCTCGCCGCCATTCGCGCGCGCTATCCGCCAGAGCGATAAACGGCCATGCCAGTCGTTCATACCAGGTCATTTCTGAAACTGGCCGCAGTGGTTGCCGCAAACCATACGGTTGCGCGTTGGCGAAGAGATCGCGATCGCCGAGATCGATAGCAGGCGCGCGCGGCGTTTCTTCGCCCAGCATACTGGAGGGCGGCAGCGGCACAGGTCGTTGCGTCACCCGTTCGGCCAGCGGCTCACCCAGATCGATCGGCGCGGGCCGTGGCGGCGGGTTCGGCGAGAGGGTTACCTGCGGCGGCATCGTGGTCAGCGGATCAGGTGATGGCGCTGGCGATGTTGTGTGGGGTGCGGGGGCATGCGCTGTCAGCGCCAGCAATTCTGCTGCGTCGAGATTAGCCGTCTGGAGGCGACGCTGGACTTCAGCAAGAATCGTTTCCACATCCGCGCTGGCGAGCAGGTCATTCATCGAACGCGGATCAAACAGCGTGATCAGACGGCTATTGCTGAAAAGCAACGCATCACCGGGTTGCATCACTGCCCGGAACATTTCAGGTTCGACGAAGAGACTCGCGCCAAGCGCGCTGGTGAGCGCCAGATTAGCCACCGTCACCTGGGCCGGATCCCAGCTCGGATGGGTGGGAATGGCGCGCAATTTTCCGTTACAGCGTAGAAAAAGCTGAGATGGCTGCACCTGGGCAATGAAGAGATCGTGACCCAGCAGGGCGGCTGCGGTCATGCCAGCGGTGATGCGTCGGGCTGGCGGGCAGCGCATGTTGTCTTGATAGAGGGCTTTGTTTGCGGCAACAATGGCCAATCGCAGCGCCGACGACGCGCTGGTTGCCTCGCTCTCGTAGAAGGTGTGCCGGATCGCCTTAAGCGTCAGACGGCAGGCATGATCAATCCGTTCCGGTGTCCCGACCGGTTCGCACAAGACGAACAATCGCCCGCGCGTCACTGCCGCCGGCTGGTGGTCATCGGGTTGAACGACGAGCGCGCGCGCGCTGTCGGTTGAGATTGTGTTGGCCACAACTATGCGCTGGCCGATGCGCACCTCAAGCGCTTGCATACACCGCGATTATAGCAAATCTGGCGTATGTGATGGCGCTCCATGTGCTCGTCATCTCATTCAGGCCCGCTGCATTGCTCGACGTCCTCCCATCGGCAAACTCAGCGCATTGCGGATTCCATCCTGCAGGGTTGCTCTGGTGGTCATATCGCGCAACTCGGCGCCGATATGCACCAGCGTCTGCGCGATTTCAGGACTGATCCCGGTCAAAACAACTTTCGCGCCGAGCATGCGAGCCGCCTGCGCTGCCCGGATCAACGCACTGGCGACCTGGGTGTCTACGACCTTGACGCCGGTAATATCGATGATAGCGACGTGGGCGTTGTATTCGGCGACGCCGTAGAGCAGTGTCTCCATGATCTGTTGCGCGCGACTGGTGTCGATTGCGCCGATCAGCGGCATAACCACGACGCCATCGGCAATCGGCAAGAGCGGCGTGCTCAACTCGCGCAGCATGGCCTGCTGCGACTGAATAATCTGTTCCTGCATCGCGGCGCGCTCGCGCTCGGCCCGGCGCTGCTCAGTGACGTTGCGCGAGAGGATCAGAATGTCGTTATTGCTAAAGGTCATGCGCGCTTCGTATTCTTCCCACTGATCGCCAAGCGGGATTTGGTACGTGAAGGTCTGCATAGCGCCGGTTCGGCGAAGCTGCTCGATGTGTTCCATGACCAGCTCGGCAATCGGCGGCGGCATCACATCGGTGACGCGCCGACCCAGAAACGCTTCCGGGGGCAAGAGCAACGTTCCGCTGGAATCGGTTTTGTAGTCGAGGAAGATGCCATCAGCGCTAAGCAGAAACATCAGATCGGGCATCGCTTCCAGCAACGCTCGATTGCGTTGCTCGCTGCGCCGGAGGTTCTCTTCGGCGGCCACCTGCTCGCTTATATCGCGGTTGATCGACACGTATCCGCTCAGATTGCCATACTGATCGCGCAGCGCGAACGCAGAGGCCTGTACGGTGATCAGCTCGCCGTCGTGGCGCATGTAGCGAACGGTGGCCGATTGCACGTTCTGCGCTTCGGTAATCCGGCTGGCGATGCTTTGCAGAATCTCCATGTCTGGCGGGTACACGAATGAAGGCACCGGCCTGCCAATGAGATCGGGGTAGCCTAGCATCTCTTGCAGCGCCGGGTTCGCATAAGTCAGGGTAAGCTGGGGATCGGCGATTGCAATACCGTCGGGCGCCAGTTCGACCATTCTTCTGAACGTGGCCAGTTCTTCTGCCTGCCGCCGTTCCTCAGTAATATCCTCGTAAATGCCAAGGACGCCAATCACCTCGCCATCTTTGGTCAACGGCGCTTTGCTTGTGCGCACCCAAAGCGTCGCCCCGTCGTCTAGCGTCACCGGTTCTTCGATGTGCAAGCGCGGGCCTTCGGCCATCACTGCCGCATCGTCGGCGCGATATTTCTCGGCAAATGCCGCCCACGGCAGCTCGAAGTCGGTCTTGCCGATCAGTTCGGCTGCCGAATGAAGACCGGCATCACTGAGCAACTGGCGATTTCCCCCTAGATAGCGCCCCTCCCGATCTTTCCAAAAGATGGCCTGCGGCAACTGATCGATGACCAGTTGCAGCATTTCGCGACTGGTTTGCGCCTCGCTGCGGACGCGATGCAGCTCGCCGATATCGCGCGCAATCGAGGTGGCGCGCGCAATGTTGCCGGCTTCGTCGTAGTGGAGCGTAATGGCCCATAACATGTAAAACACGGCGCCATCGCGATGGATCACTCGGTTTTCGATCGTCACCTCGCGTTGTCGGCGCTGCGTCCATTCGGCAAACAGTCGCTGCGCCGTCTCGCGATCTTCAGGGTGGATAAACTCTAGGGAGACGCGCCCCAGACATGCTTCTGCCGGATAGCCAAAGTAGTGCTGCGCGGCAGGATTGACGTAGGTGAATCGCCCTTCAGCATCAACTTCGGTGATCAGTTGTTCGGTTGTCTCAACGATGGTCTGAAACCGGCTCAGGCGCGCGATCTGCGCGCGCAGTTGCTCATTTTCGGCGATCAGGCTGGCAAGATCGTGCGTTGTCATACCCAGGCTCCTGCGGGCAATGAAATGCCTCTAGACGCAGCAAAACTCATTCGCGGGGGTAAGATTGATCGCTCTGCGGGGAAGATACGGTTGCCGGCGGGCGCGGCTGGCAACTGCCCGTCAGTATAACACTGCGCCAGGTTGCGGTCAATGATTGACGGCAGCGCTGCTCACTCGTACAATGCAAACAGCGATTGCGAACGTTAGCACATTACAGCGAAACGAGAACCGGCTATGTTTGAAAACCTGTCCGATCGTTTGCAGGCTGTCTTTCAAAAACTCGGCAGTAAAGGCATCCTGACTGAAGACGACGTGCGCGAGGCGATGAAGCAGGTGCGTCTGGCCCTGCTCGAAGCCGATGTTAATTTCCGGGTGGTGAAGGATTTTGTGGCGAAGGTCACCGAGCAGGCGATTGGCGAAGAGGTGACCAAAAGTCTCACCCCGCATCAGCAGGTGATCAAAATTGTCCACCAGGAGCTGATCAACCTGCTTGGCGTAGAACAGGTTCCCCTGCAAGAAGCCCGTCCCGGCCCGACCGTGATCATGCTGGTCGGGTTGCAGGGTACCGGCAAGACGACGCTCGCCGCCAAACTGGCGCTCCACCTGCGCAAGAAGGGCAAACGGGTCTTGCTGGTCGCGGCTGACGTGTACCGTCCGGCGGCCATCACCCAGCTTCAGGCGCTCGGTCGCCAGCTCAATATTCCGGTCTATAGCGAAGGGACGCAGGCCAGCCCGCCCGATATTGCCGAGCATGCGCTCGAGCATGCCCGCAAAGAGCTGTTCAACGTTGTGATCATCGACACCGCCGGTCGGTTGCAGATTGATGAGCCGCTCATGCAAGAGCTGGAACAGATCGACGCGCGGGTGCATCCCACCGAGCGGTTGCTGGTGGTTGACGCGATGACCGGCCAGGAAGCGGTGCGCGTGGCCGAGACCTTCAACCAGCGCGTTAAGCTGACCGGTATCGTGATGACGAAGATGGACGGCGATGCCCGCGGTGGCGCGGCGCTCTCGGTGCGCGCTGTGACGGGGGTGCCGATCAAGTTTCTCTCTACCGGCGAGAAGGTTGACGGCAATACCCTCGAAGTCTTTCACCCTGATCGGCTGGCCTCGCGCATCCTGGGCATGGGTGACGTGCTCTCGCTGATCGAGCGCGCTGAACAGCTCTACGATGCCGAGCAGGCCAAGAAGATGCAGAAGCGGCTGAGCAAGGGCGAATTCGATTTTGAAGACTTTCTGACCTCGCTGCATCAGATGCGCAAGCTGGGGCCATTACAGCAGATTATTGCGATGATCCCCGGCCTCAATCAGCTTGCTCGCAATGAAGAGTTGCTTGATGAGCGACATGTCAAGCGGGTGGAGGCAATCATCTTTTCGATGACCCCTGAAGAGCGGCGGCGGCCAGAAATTATCAAGGGCAGTCGCCGTGAGCGAATCGCGCGCGGGAGCGGCACCTCCGTGCAGGAGGTCAGCCAGCTCGTCAAGCAATTCCAGCAGATGCAGCGCATGATGAAGCAGTTGGCGGGGAAAGCCGGCAAAGGCAAGGGAGGGATCGACCCCAATGAACTGCTGCGGCGCCTGCGGTAGCGGGCGACACTTCGACCTGCGCCGGCGTTCTCTGAGCTGCATTCGGTTCGTCATTGCCGCGCGGAACGCGCGCTGACCGCAATGCGCCGGCGCGCCCGGTTGCAGCGGCTCGGTCAATTTATGCTATACTATGTGGCTAGTGTGCTATTGGTTTGAGTGAGGAATACAACAACCTATGGTCAAGATTCGTCTGCGCCGCACTGGCAAGACCAAACAACCAAGCTATCGTATCGTTGTCGCCGACTCGCGCTCGCCGCGTGACGGCAAGTTTATCGAAATTATTGGTCACTATCTGCCCACCCGCCAGCCCAAGGTGCTTGAAGTCAAGGCCGACCGGGCGCGGTACTGGCTGAGCGTTGGCGCGCAACCAACCGATGTTGTGGTTCACCTGTTCAAGAAAGTTAACATCCTCGACAGCGAAGGTAAAGTCGTCGCCGAAACTCAGTGATTGCCGAGGAGGGATCAGCGATGAAGGCGCTCCTCGAATATATCGCCCGCCAACTGGTTGATACGCCGGAAGCCGTGCGGATCAAAGAACGCACCGGGCGTTTTACCGTGACGTATCAGTTGACCGTTGCGCCCTCGGAAACCGGCAAGGTGATCGGGCGCAACGGTCGCGTGGCCAAAGCCATCCGCGATCTCATGGGGGTGGCTGCGGCCCGCCAGAAGAAGCGGGTGCATGTTGATATCGAATAACCCCTGATCGGTATCGGGGGATTCCTGAACGGTATGGACGATCTGCTCTACATTGGCGTGCTCGGCGCGCCGTTTGGTGTGCGCGGTCAGATTAAACTAAACTCGATCTCGAGTCGGCCCGACCATCTGATCCGTCACCTTCGCACGGTCTTCATCGGCCCGAAACGCGCGCCATACCAGGTGACCCGGCTGTTTCTGCACAAGCCGGGTCTCCTCATCATCCAATTGCAGGCGGTCAGCGATCGTGACGCTGCCGCTGAATTGCGCGGCGCCGAAGTTTACATCGCCGCTGGTGATGCCGCTCCGCTCGCTGAAGACGAGTTTTTCTATCACGATGTGATCGGCTTGCAGGCTGTGACGGTAAGCGGGGAGCCGATCGGTCAGGTGCGCGAGGTACTGGAAACCGGCGCCGGCGAAGTGGCCGTAATCGCCCGCGCTGGGCGAGCCGATGCGCTGGTGCCGATGGTGCGCGATTTTATCGCTGCTATCGATCTGCCTGGTCAGCGCCTGGTCATTCGCCCCATCGACGGCCTGCTCGACTAAGAGCGGCGCTGGCTATTGCGCAATGGGCAAGATTACGCGGAATGTCGTGCCCTGATCGGGTTGTGAGCGCACCAGCAACTCACCGCCGTGAAAATCGATGATACTGTAGCAGAGCGGCAACCCTAGTCCTAAACCATCGAAGCGGGTGGAAAAAAACGGCTCAAAGATCTTGGGCAGATCTTCCTGCGCAATGCCAACCCCCGTATCGCTAATCTCCAACACGACTGCCGGAACAGGTGGAAACTGACGCGATCCGCCGCCTGCCATCCAGAATGAAGCCCGATCTGACTCGCCATCGGGTGGGCGGATGTAGGTGCGCACACGCAGGTGACCGCCATCCGGCATGGCTTCGATTGCGTTCTGCACCAGCATCTGACAGACCTGTTTCAGATGACCGGATACTGCCGTGACCCATGGCAATGCCGGATCAAACTCGCCGGTAAACTGAATGTGACGCGACTCGATTGCCGGCTGATACATAGCAATGACTTCCATGATCACCTGGTTCAAATCGACAGGCCGGCGCCCATCAAGATTAGGTCGCGAGAGATCGAGGATGCGCTGCACACGCTGGATCAGGCCATCGAGTTCAGCAGCAGCTTTGGTCAGGTAGAGATCGCGTCGTTCGGGCGGCAGATCGTGATTGCGCAGTAAGCGCACTGTATTCGAAAGCGCTTGCAGGGGATTATTGATCTCGTGGGCCATGGAGGCTGACAGGCGACCAATGGCAGCCAGCTTCTCGGCCTGTGCCAGCTCGCGCGCCATGCGCTGACGTTCGCTAATATCGCGGGCAATGACCAGAAAGAGGTTCTGATCGCCATCTGGCACAGCGCTCACGCTCACCGCGACGGCTGTTTCCTGGCCGGTGGCAGTGCATAGGGTTGTCTCAAGTTCCCGCGGCTCGCTCCGACCATTGGTCGTTGTGGCCAGCAACTCGCGCAATGCTGGCAGCAGGCGACGCGGATCAATGGCCAGCAGTTCTGCGCTGGTGTATCCTGATAATCTGGCAAGGGCAAGATTAGCGTCGAGGACAGTTGTTGCCGTTGCATCGAGCAAGAGGACTGCATCGTTAGCGTGGCGCAACAATGCCCGGTAGCGCGCTTCCGAACGCGAGACCTCCGTGTAAAGTCGCGCATTCTCAAGCGCCACCGCTGCCTGACCGGCCAGCAACAAGAGCAGCTCCTGGTCGGCAACAGTAAAGGCGGCGCGCGGGGTTGACTTGGCCGCATTGAGCACCCCCAGCACGCGGTCACCGGCCATGATCGGCACCGACAGCGCTGTCGTCAATTCTGGGGCATGGAGCCGCGGATGGAGTTCGACAAACCACGGCGAGTCGGTAATGTGACCATCGATCAGCAATGGCTGGCGATGCTGGATCACCCAACCAGACAGGCTGTTTGCAATGGGCACCGGCGTCCCAACTCCTACCGACTCAGGTAGACCAGCGCAGGCCACAATGCGCAGCGCCTGCTCATCTGGTTCGAGCAGCATGAGCGATGCCCGCTCGGCGTGAATCTCAACCCGTACCGTCTCGATGATCAGAGCATAGAGACGGTTGAGGTCAAGTTCTGTCAGCAAATGCTGGCTGATCTGCAACACCGGGCGCAGGGCCGCGACCCGATCACTCACGCGCACCGCCTGTCGTTTGGCGACCAGTTCGCGGGCCATTGCGGCGAGGTCTTGGGCGCGAAACGGTTTGATCAGCAGGCCGCGCGCCCCCAGTCGCATCGCCTGCGCCACCTGTTCAATGGAGGCGACGCCGCTGGCGATCAAGATGGGAACGCTGATGTCACGCGAGCGGATCAATTCGAGCAGTTGTAGACCATCGATTTCCGGCATCACCAGATCGACCATCACCAGATCGAAGGCGCTCTGATCGAGCGCCTCGATAGCCTGTCTCGCATCAGCCGCTGTGGTGACGACAAAACCGGCGCGCGCCAGTGTCTGTCGGCACAGATCGCGCAAGAACGGATCATCGTCAACTACTAATACTCGACCAGCCCAACTGCTCATGGCACTATCACGCAATCTTCCTCGATTACGAATGCGCATACCGGCGGGCAAGTTCTGCCCACACCGCTTCAGCCGACATCTCTTGATGTTCAAGCAGCACAAGACAGTGATAGATCAGGTCGGCCATCTCATAGGCTATTTCAGCGGAATCGCCATTTTTGGCCGCGATGATGAGTTCGGCTGCTTCCTCGCCGATTTTTCGCCCAATCCGGTCAACCCCGCCGCGCAACAGGCGCGCCGTATATGACTCATCTGGCTCAGCGTTGCGCCGGGCGTGAATCCGATCGGCCAGCCGGGCCAGGATCGCGGCAGCAGGGGCGAGGGTTGTTGTTTCGATCTCATCGAGATCACGGAAGAAACAACTTGGCCGACCCGTATGGCAGGTTGGGCCAGCCGGTTCGGCCAGAATAAGCAGCGCGTCGCTGTCGCAATCTTGCCTGATGGCAATGACCCGCAACGTGTGACCGCTGGTTTCGCCCTTTTGCCATAACCGCTGTCGCGAGCGACTGTAGAACGTGACCAGGCCAGTCTCGCGGGTGGCCGCCAGCGCCGCTTCATTCATATACCCCAGCATCAACACTTCGCCGCTCCGCGCATGCTGGACGATAGCCGGGAGTAAGGTGTCTTCGCTTGCAAACATACGATCTCGCATAAACGTTTAGCTAATGACGGAAATGGCGACGGCCCGTAAAGACCATCGCTGCTCCGGCGGCGTCAGCCGCAGCAATCACTTCTTCATCGCGCACCGAGCCGCCGGGCTGGATGATCGCTGTTGCTCCGGCAGCAATAGCCGCTTCAACTCCGTCGGCGAAGGGAAAGAGCGCATCACTGGCCACCACGCTGCCGCGCAGGTCAAGGCCGACCTGTTGCGCTTTCCACACCGCCAGGCGCGAGCTATCGACCCGACTCATCTGGCCGGCGCCGATCCCCAGCGTGCGGTCAGCGGCAGCATAGACAATCGCGTTTGATTTCACGTGCTTCACCACTCGCCAGCCAAAGCGTAGGGCGGCGACCTCGGCATCGGTTGGCGCGCGTTTGGTCACTACCCGCCACTCCTCAGCCGCGAGCGGCGCATAGTCTGGCTCTTGCACCAGCACACCGCCGGGAACGCTGCGGAGCTGCCAGGCTCTGGCGGCGCTGACCGGTTGCAGGCTTTTCAGCAGGCGACGGTTCTTCTTGCGCTGCAAGAGTTCCAGCGCGTCGGGCAGGAAATCGGGCGCGATGATGATCTCAGAAAAGATCTCATTCACCGCTTCGGCAAAGTCGCGGTCTATCGGACGATTGGCAGCAATAATGCCGCCAAACGGCGCTTCGCGGTCGGTGGCGAAAGCGGCTTCCCACGCGCTGCGCAGATCTGGGCCGGTGGCGACGCCACAGGGATTCGTGTGCTTGATGATCGCCACGGCGGCGCTTTCTGCAGCCGGAAACTCCTCAATCAGCTCCTGCGCGGCAGCCGCATCGAGAATATTGTTATAGCTCAGCTCTTTGCCGTGCAACTGGCGGAAGAACGCGCCGAAATCGCCGTAGAGCGCCGCGGCCTGATGCGGATTCTCGCCGTAGCGCAGCGACTGACACTTTCGCCATGCCATCGGCAGCACAGTGGGGAAGGGTTCGGCGCGCAGATAGGCGGCGATGGTTGCGTCATACTCGGCGGTATGCGCAAACGCCTTCGCCGCCAGATGCTGGCGGAACGAGAGCGGCACCTCGCCCGCGCGCAATCCGTTCAGCACTTCGGCATAATCAGCCGGATCAACCAGCACCAGCACCGCGGGAAAGTTTTTGGCTGCCGCTCGAATCAAAGCCACGCCGCCAATATCGATCTGCTCTTGAGCCTCGGCCATCGTGACCCCAGGCCGGGCAATCGTGGCTGCGAAGGGATACAGATTCACCACCACCAGATCGATCGGCGTCAATCCATGAGCAGTTAGTTCCGCAAGATGATCGGGCAGATCGCGTCGAGCCAGCAGGCCAGCGTGGATTGCCGGATGGAGCGTTTTCACGCGACCATCGAGGATTTCAGGAAAACCGGTCACCTCACTCACGGCCAGTGCTGGCAGTCCAGCCTCACGCAGCACCCGATGAGTTTGCCCGGTTGAAATCAACTCTACGCCAAGATCGTGCAAGGCTTGAGCAAACGCAACGATTCCAGACTTGTCGTAGACGCTCAGTAACGCGCGCACGGCACGCTCCTCTTCCACCAGATGCGGACTCACAACGCAAAACCCTGCCCCAAGCGACGGGCAGGGTCGCGCCGGGCCATTGTACCACACTTCATACCAGCAATTCACGCGCGCGTTCGCGCAGTTGCGCTGCTGCCTGACCAGCCCGATCTGCGCCGATGAGACGACGGGCTTCTGCCTCGAAGGCATCGGCTACTGCCAGCATTTCCGTGGCCGATGCGCGCGAAGGATCAGTCACGCCGGCGATCCGGTATGCTTCCTGCAGTAATGCATTGGCGCCGGCGCCGAGGTAGCCAGCCGCAATCTGTTCAAACTCAGGCGCCAGTGACTCGCCGGCAGCGGCTTCCCGCCGTTCGATCAGACCGCTCTGGAGCAATTTCGCAATAATTTCACAAACGCGCGTCTCGCCGAGGCCGCTGCGCTGCGCGATCTGGCCAACGGTCTGTTTGCCGTTGATCATCGTCAGCACACGCCACTCTTCAGCGTCAAGACTGATCTCGACGGTGCCGACCGCCGGATTGGGAACAAGGCGAGGCACCATGGCCAGCGTTGGCATGGTATCCGCATGTTGGGCCATCGTTTCCTGACGATGGATTCCCTCGATAATAATTGACTCATTGCTGGCGGTGATGGTCACCTGGGGCGATGTCACGCCTTCGTGGAAGCGAAACGGGCCGCTGGTTACGGTGAAAAACGCATATACTGCTTCGAGCGGCGGGAGCGCAGCCATCCTGGCGTCAACGATCTGGCCATCGCGGAAGAAGATCCAGCCGCTCAATTTCTGTGGGCCACGGCGGCCATCAATTTCCACGCCGCCCGTTTTTTTGCTCAGTTGCAATAACTGAATAATATCGGTGAGCGAGAATTCACTCAGATCGCCTGCCAGCGCCATAGTTGCGCCTCATCTGGTGCAACGCCTGTAATCTGGTTGGTCACCACATTACAGCTTACTGATCACGACCCGGCTAATCGTCCGCAAGGTCTCGAACACGCCGACCCCTTTGGTTGCGATGGCCTCAATGCGGGGCCAGTTCATTTTAGTGACACCCAAGAAATGATCCATCATTGCTACGGGCGCCAGCACATCAGGCGGCAGATCACGCTTGTTATATTGCAACACGATGGGAAAATCAGCAAAACGCTTATTTTGCCGGGTGATGTTTTGGGCTAATTCGCGCAGGCTATTGATATTTTCCTGCATCTTTCCTTTATGCGAATCAGCGACGAAGACCACCCCATCTGCGCCGTTCAATACCGCTACCCGGGTTCGTTCGTACAGTACCTGCCCCGGCACCGTATACAGGTGGAAACGGGTTTGAAACCCGCGCACCTTGCCGAGATCGAGCGGTAAGAAGTCAAAAAACAGGGTGCGCTCGGTTTCGGTAGCAATTGAGAGCAGATCGCCTTTGACCTCTTTAGGAACCTGACTATGGATGTACTGCAAATTGGTCGTTTTGCCGCACATGCCGGGGCCGTAGTAGACGATCTTGCAATGAATCTCACGTGCAGCGACATTGATTAGAGCCATACATTCTCTCGCGGAGTCGGCCGGCCATTGGAGCCGACGCGACCAATCGGCAGGGTTGAAGCACGACTAATCGCGGAAGAGCAAGTCAATCGTATCTTCCATCGAAGTGCGGAACGCCGAACCGAGCACTTCGTCACGCGCCTTGTGTTGCTGGCGAACCCGCTCGAGCACCGTGGCCAGTTCGTCGGTTGCCTTTTTGGTCAACACTTTCACCAGCCCGATATGGGTGCCCTTGTTGAAGATGATACACAGGATCCATTGCTCTTCAATCAGAGCAATGAAGATATTTTCGCGCACCCCCTGCTGGAATGATGCCCGAAAATCACGTTCGCGCAGCAGTTTGGCCACCTCGCGTGACGAGGCGAAAACGCCAGCGATCAACGCGCCCAGCGCCGTGATATCTTGCCGGTCGCCGTTGCCTTTTGAAGAGATAACCTGACCGCTCTTGTCGAGCAGCAGTGCGTAGTCGCTGCCCGTGTCTTCCACCAGTCGAGAGAGACACTCTTCGATCTGAGCGATCTCTTCCGAGGGCACGATGATACTTGTTAACTGAGGATCCATCGCAGCCTACCTTCACGTCTGAGTGTTGTGGGAGTCGATGCGTTACTTTCTGAAATTATAGCATACACAGCCCTAGATTGCGCTCAGCGCATCGATCATCTCGTCACGATGTTTGGCGGCGAGAAACCTGAGAAACCCAAGATCATCGCGCGAGTTGGTCAGCAGCAAGAGCATGGCATCGTTGCTGATCGGCTCGATCAGCACGAGGCCATCGTCGTATTCCAGCACTGCCTGCACTGTGGCGCCTTTGGCAACTTCCCGCCCCAGCGCATCGGCAATCGCCAGACCGTTGGACGCGACGGCTCCAATCGCATCGATGTCAACGCCGCTGCGGGCAACACTCTCGATCAGCAAGCCATCGGTGGCGACGATTGCGGCTGCTTCCACACTTTCGACCAATCGGAACCGGGTTAGAAGCTCTTTCAGCTCACTGCTCATGCTGCCTCGCTCTCGCGTCAGGGTTCCCCCTACGCACTGTAGTCTATTATACACGGTCGTTGAACCGTGCTGTTTCCAGCTTAGCGTTCTGAGTCACTCGATGAGGGTGTTCGATCGCGATCTTTGGGTGGACGACCGGTGCGAATGTTGCGTAAGGAGGAGATCGTTGCGGCCAGCGCGCGATCGGCCCAGCCATAGATGGTAGGCCGACTCTTGCGCAGCTCATCGGCGATTTGGGTGACGTTGGCCCGGTATTCGGGATCGAAGGTGGCGAGGTTGATCCGGGCAGCGGCGACAATTTGCTGAATCTCCTCGTCGGTCAGCTTGTGTTCTTCAATCAGCTTTTTCGCCCGCTTGCTTTGCTTGTCAACCTCCATGCTGCGCTCCTCAAAACTGAAGCCGACCGGTTGAATGGTCACAACGCCATCCCTGGTTGCTGTGCGCACTCTTCACGCCTGACCTATTGATCTTCCTGGTTGCGCCTGTCAGGCAAAGCTGTGTGATGAGTATCTGGCAAGAGATGACTGTAAGACTTTATTATAGTACCATGAATGTCAGCCGTTGTCGAGTGGGGTTGTAAATAGTAACTCGTTCTTGCGATGGCCTCTGATGCGAGGTGATGCCGGTATTTCGCATGAGTGCAAGTTACTGCGATCATGCGCGCCATGTTCGCCTGGTTCTTGATAAGATAACCCTTGACAGCCAAACCGAACATCCATGCGATCGCTGTAAACTTTTTACACGAACCGTCATGATTCTTTCTATGGTACAATGGCGCAAATGACTGATCTCCGTTTGCGCCAACGCGAATACCTGCTGCACATCAGCCGGGCCTTGACAGCGCAGCTCGATCTGGGCAGCGTCTTGAGTCTGGTGATCAACTACGCCGTCGAGTTGCTGGCGGGCACGCTCGGCTTTATCGCGCTGTTCGACGAGGAAGACGGCGCGCTGCGCATCCGGGCATCGGCGCACGTGCCGCGCGAGATCTGGCCGGCGTTTGCGCCGCTGTTGCAGATCCCAATTGCCGATCTGAGTCGCTATGGCCCGCAAGTGCTGCGTGAGGTGTCAGTTGATGCCGGTATACCCCTGCGCCAGATGATTGCGCTGCCCCTGACGGTGCGTGATACCACCTTGGGCGTGATCTACGTCTTCCGCGCCGCGCTCAATGTCGCCTTTTCCGCCGATGATCGCCAGATGTTGCAGGACTTCGCCGATCAGGCGGCGATTGCGGTCGGCAATGCCCGTCTCTTCCAGAGCGTCTTGCGCGAGAAGCAGCAACTGAATGCCCTGATCGAGCAATCGGCAGATGGCGTGATGATTATCGATAGCCGCTGGCGGATTACCACATTTAACCATACCATGGAGCAGTTGACCGGCTGGTCGCGCGAAGAGGCGATTGGACGCCCCTGCGCCGAGGTGCTTGGCATCCGCAATGCGCAGGGAATCAATATCTGCCTGCACGAGTGCCCCTTGCAGCGCTTCCCCGAACTCACCAACCCGGTCGTTGAAGGTAAGATTACCACGCGCGATGGGCGCGAGGTGTTCATCCAGAATCGCTACGCTCCTCAGCGGGGCACGCAGGGCCATCTCTTGAGCGCCATCGCTAATGTGCGCGATATTACCGACCAGAAAGCCGAGGAAGAACGCCAGAAAACCTTCATTTCGGTGATTTCGCACGAGTTGCGCACGCCGGTCAGCATCATTAAAGGCTTTGCCGAGACGATGCTGCGTCCCGACGGCCAGTTTACCGCTGAGCAGTATCGCGAGGCATTTCAGGTCATCGGCGAAGAGGCGAACCGGCTGGCCCGGCATATCCAGGATCTGCTCGATGTGTCACGGATTGCCGCAGGCGGCTTGATCCTCGAATGCAGCGATGTTTCGCTGCGTTTGCTGGTTGAAGAGGTGGTGCGCCGATTTGCTGCGCAGGCGGGAGATCGGTTCGAGTTTGAGATCCGGGTGCCCGATGATCTGCCTCCCGTTCATGTCGATTATGAGCGGATCCGCCAGGTATTCAACAACCTGATCGAAAATGCGGTGAAGTATAGTCCGCAAGGGGGAACGATCCGAATTGGCGCTCGGGCCGAGGGTGAGATTGCGATTGTCTATGTGGCCGATCAGGGAATCGGGATACCGCCTGAGGAGCAAGAGCATATCTTCGAGCGCTTTTATCGGGTCGATAATCGTTTGCGCCGCGATCAACCGGGTAGCGGTCTCGGCCTCTACATCGCGCGGGCGATCGTCGAGGCTCATGGTGGCCGGATCTGGGTGGAGAGTCAGGTTGGGCGCGGCTCGCGCTTTCTCTTTACGTTGCCGCTTAGCCGTCGTCGCCTGACTGCCGCGTAAGCGCTGCGGGTGAAACACTATGATCTATGCCCTCCTGGGACTCTTGCTGCTTGCTCTCCTCTTTCGGCTGCCGGCGCTCGCGCTGCTGGCGGCAATCGCGCTGGTGAGTCTGGGCGCGGCGCGCCTCTGGCAGCGCTGGGCGTTGCAACGGGTGACCTATGAGCGCGCGCTGAGCCAGTTGCGCGCGTTTCCCGGCGATGAGCTGACGCTGACCATTACGATTACCAACCGCAAACCGCTTCCGCTGGCCCAGCTTCAGATCCTCGACGCGATCCCCGCCGGCGCGCAGATGCTTGATGCGCCGATTATCTTCAGCGGCAGCCGCCAAACCGGTCTGTTGCGCCGTAGCACCGGTTTGCGCTGGTACGAGCGGGTGATCTGGCGTTACCGCCTGCGCTGCGACCGGCGCGGGGCATGGCGTTTTGGTCCGGCTCAGGCGCAAAGCGGCGATCCCTTCGGTCTGTATCGCTGCGATAGCACCTTTCCGGCTGGCCCGACCTTGCTGGTGTTCCCGCAATTGCTGAGTCTGGCCGATCTCGGTTTGCCGGCCCGCGATCCGCTTGGTTTGATGCGCGCCAATGCGCTGTTGCGCGATCCGTTGCGGGTTGTGGGTGTGCGCGATTACGCTCCTTCTGATCCGCTCAAAGATGTGCATTGGGCAGCGACGGCTCGCGCCGGCAAGCTGCAAACCCGGGTCTATGAACCCACCACTGCCCACGTGGTGGCGCTTGTGCTCGATCTCGACACCTTTGAGTTCTACTTTCAAGGAATTGATCCAGATCTGGTTGAGCATCTGATCAGGGTTACTGCCACGCTTGCTCATGCCTGTATTGGTGGTGGGCACGCAGTGGGTCTGTACGCTAACGGCACTCCCGCCGAGGCTGAGCATCTGGTGCAGTTGCCGCCGGGACGCAACCCCAACCAGCTAACCCAGATCATGGAGACGCTGGCCCGACTAACAGCCTATTCCGTGCTGCCCGGCGCGCGTCTGTTGCGCCTGATCGCGCCAGAATTGCATCCGGGCGCGACGATTGTCCTGATCGGCGCGGTCGCCTCTGACGCCGTCCGGGCTGCGCTGTTGCGTCTCCGCGAGCTGGGCTTTCGCGTGGTCTGGCTCTTCTGTGGGCAGATGCCGCCGCCAACAGTGCCGGGTGTGCAAATCCACTGGACACCAATGTTCTCAGCAGCGCGTCAGGCTGATCATCCCACAGTCGAGCCAATCAATGGCTAATGCGAGCGCTTACCCTCGCCTGAGCATGGGATTGCCGCGCTGCGCGTAACGAGACGAGGAAGAGCAAGAACCATCACGGCTACCGTCTCTGTCGTGGCGACGGGCGTGAGCAATGCGGCGAGCGCGAGGGTAAATGATTCAGCCGACGGTTGCCTGCGGCCATCCGATCGGCTTGCTTTCTAACCCCAATACCCAGGGGGGGTAATCTAGATTACAGACAGCGCCGCAACGCGCATGGTATACTCCTGGTAGCGGCGATGCTGCGCCGTAGATGAAGTCTTTTGCCTGTTTGTCACGAGGAGTTGATCTCGTATGCATCACAAAGTTGTTGTGATCGGTTCTGGCCCAGCCGGTTTGACAGCGGCGCTCTACGCGGCGCGCGCCAATCTGGAGCCATTGGTCATTCGCGGTCTGCAACCCGGCGGGTTGATTGCCACGACCAGCGAAGTAGAGAATTATCCGGGGTTTGTCGAGGGGATTGGCGGCTTCGAGCTGGCTGAAGCGATGGAGAAGCAGGCAGCGCGCTTTGGCGCCCAGTATCTCGATACTATGGTGACGAAGATCGAGGCCGATACTCGCCCCTTCACCATCTATACCGATAGCGGTCAGACGGTGACTGCCGATACGATCATCGTCAGCACGGGCGCTTCACCGCGCAAGCTAGGCGTGCCCGGCGAGTTAGAGCTGGCCAATCGCGGGGTTAGCTACTGCGCGACCTGCGATGGTTTCTTCTTCCGCGGGAAGCGGGTAGTGGTCGTGGGCGGCGGCAATAGCGCGCTTGATGAGGGACTGTTCCTGACCCGTTACGTGAATGAGCTGGTGATTGTGCACCGGCGCGATACGCTGCGCGCCGATCCGATCCTGCAAGAGCGGGCGTTCAGCAATCCCAAAGTGCGGTTTATCTGGAATTCAGTGGTGACTGCGATTAATGGCAACGAGAAGGTCGAGTCGGTGACCATTCGCAATCTGCAAACCGGCGAGGAGAGCGAGCTGGCTACCGATGGCGTCTTCCCGTATATTGGGCACGTGCCGAATACTGACCTGTTCCGCGGTCTCCTCGAACTCGACGAGAACGGCTACATCATTACTGATGGCCGCACGCGCACTAGCGTCCCCGGCATCTTTGCCGCTGGCGATGTAGTCGATCACATCTACCGTCAGGCGATTACCGCAGCCGGCGATGGTTGCCGCGCCGCAATGGAAGCGACCTGGTATCTGGCCGAGCAGGAGCACGCGCGCGCGAAAGCGTCTGCATCGGTCTCCGCGTAGAATCGACAGGAAGGGGCGCAGATCGGCTGCGCCCCTGTTATCATCATTCCAAGCTGGTTTCGATTCGAGTGCTCTTTGTGGCTGTTATACCAACTTTAGGTGTCCAATCATCTTCAGATCAGCGCGCGGCGCTCCCCGCGCGCCCGTGCCATCCTGCTGGCTGGTCAGGAGCGTGTGGCGCCGTCCCGATCCATGTCAATGCGAGGGCGCGTCAGCGCCCGCAGCACTCCCCCGCGTCAGCGGGAGTCGTGTCTCAGCGCCCGCTGCTGCTCTCCCCGCTCCCAGCGGGAGAGGGGACGGGGATGAGGGTCTTCGCTCTCCCAGCGGAAGAGGGGCGGGAGTGAGGGCGAGCAGGAGATGACCACGCCGTCGCCATCCCGGTCATACCAACGTTTGGTGTGCGAGGAGATCTGCCTCAGCAACCGCTATCCGTATCACTCCCCCGTCGCATCGTTGGCACTGACGCAGAATGTACACGGCTGCCCGATACAGGACAATGTATCTAAAGTTGGCATGACCATCTGGGAATGTGTGCGAGGTGCTGCTGCCCGTCAGTCTCAGCATAGCATTCCGGCAGGCAAACGACAACCGCTGGAACCACCAATGCGCCTTCAATCTCTGCGCTAGAGCCTGCCTCTTCGGAAGAAACGGAGTGGCGTCTGGCGATAGCGAGCGATAGTGACCCTTTATTCGTGCCTGCTCATTCATGGTCGCATCCCGGAGCGGGAGGGATGCGGCATCGTATCGAGCGCCTGCAATGATCGCCGCCTCTGCATGCGTCGATTGAAATTCGCATCCCAGCAGAGCATTGGTTTCCATCAGTGCCAAAACTCTCCCCTCATCGTTGCGAAGTTGCCACCTGACGTTGGCATATTGCTATGCTATAGTGGAACTAAAGCACTGACGAGGAGGTGCGCTATGGCAACGGAGCCGACTGTCAATCCCGAACTCGTTGAAAACAATCCGCGCGAGAGCTACGAGCATCTTGAGCAGGCGTACATCCTGGAATATTTGCGTAGCCAGGGTCTGACGCTCGAGCAGGTGCGGGCGATGCCGCCCGAACAGGCCAAAGCGATTTTACGCGCCGCGTCTCTCTACGCCTCTAGCCAGATGACGGTCGTTGAGGCGCGCGCGCAACTGGTCGAAGAACTGCACGGCGGACCGCGCGCATTGTAAGGTTGGAGCCGGTCCGCGGCGAGGGAGCGCAGTTTGATTGTTTGATGCGCCCTCCTCGCATGCGCGCGCCGCGTCAGCAAGCGCTGGCGCGGCGCGCAATGTTACCCGGCGCTGTCGCTCGTGCTACACCCGTTCCAGCACGCTCAGCAGCAGATTGGGGAAGATACCCGCAACCAGAATCCCGATCACCGCAATCGTCAGCGCAACGCCAATCCAGCCCGGCAGGGCAACCGGCGCGGTGTCGGTGGCTGGTTCGATGAACATCGCTTTGAGCAGGCGCAGGTAATAATAGAGACTGACGATCGTCATCACGACGGCGATCACCACCAGCCAGGTTGCGCCGCTCTGCCAGCCGGCCATGAAGATGTAGAATTTGGCGAAGAAGCCGCCCAGCGGCGGAATCCCGGCCAGCGAGAGAATGCAGACGGTGAACAGGAGCGCAAGCGGCAGGTTACGCCGCGACAGACCGCGCAGATGCGTCAGGTCGTCGCCGCCCGTCTGCTGGCCGATCAGCGCCAGCGCGCCGAATGCGCCCAGGTTCGTCAGCGTGTAGATGATCAGATAGTAGAGCAGCGCGATCAGCCCCTGGTCGCGGTCGAACGGTTGGGCGGCAGCCCAGGCCAGCAGTCCCAGCGCCACAAATCCGGCATGGGCAATGCTTGAATAGGCCAGCAGTCGCTTGGCATTGGTCTGCGGCAACGCGGCCAGATTGCCGATCACGACGGTCAGCAAGGCCAGGATGGCGAGTACTGCCGTCCATCCGCCGGCATCGGCGCTTAGCGCTGGCGATCCCACCATCGCCGGGAATGTTTCGGTCAGCAGCCGGAAGAGCAGGATAAATCCAGCCGCCTTTGAGGCGGTGGAGATGAACGCGGTGATTGCAGTTGGAGCGCCTTCGTACACGTCGGGCGACCAGCCGTGGAAAGGCACTATCGCCAGCTTGTAGCCCATTCCGGCAATAATGAACAGCATGGCCAGCGTCACCAGGCCGCCGCTCGATGGCGTGAGCGCGCCAATTCGGTTGAAGCGGGTCAGATCGTTCAGATTGGCTGCGCCAGCGACACCGTTCAGGGCCGCGCCGAAGGCCAGGCTCATGCCGTAGAGCAAGATAGCCGATGAGATGGCGCCAAACAGAAAGTATTTCAATCCTGCTTCTGCCGAGCGGGCATCGTTGCGGAAGTAGCCGGCCAGCAGATAGAGCGGGATCGAGGTCAATTCAATCGCCAGATAGGCCAGCAGCAACTCGTTGGCGCCCACCATCAGGCACATGCCCAGCGTGGCGAAGATGATCAGGGCGTAAAACTCGCCCGGATGCGCAGCAGGTCGAATCTCAAGGCAGAGCAGACTGGTGATGAGCGCCGCCGCAATGATGGCCAGGCGGGCGATCATGGTGAGATGATCGGTGGCAAAAACACCACCGATCGGACTGCCGCCCGGCCCGCCGCTTTGCAGGTTACGCAGGATGTTGGTGAAGAAGTTGACCGGCGCCGTGTCCGGCAGTTGGTAGACGTACCCACTCTGCAAGAGGGTCACTGCCAGCACCATTCCCAGCCCGATGGCAGTCAGCGAAGCCGATGACTTCACTCGCTCGAGTTGCGCTTCTGGTGTGCGCCCCCAGCGTTCCAGCACATCAGACCCCAACACCAGCAATGCCAGCACCAGCAGCAAGATCTCTGGCAAGAGGCGTGGAATGTCGGTTAATTGAAACATACGATCCTCTTCAGTGCTCTCTCCGGCCCGGAATGTTGCGCTATGTGCGCTAGCGAATATCTCGTCAGCGCAACGCTACCGCCACCTCACTCAATCGCGCGACGAGCGGCTGCACACCGGTGTTGATCAGTTCGGTCAGAATGGCCGGATAGATACCCAATCCAACCAGAATGATCGCCAGCACCAGCGCGCCAGTATACTCTTGCCATGTCAGTTTTGGTAAATGCAAAAACTCAGGATTTTTTACCTCGTCGTAGAAGACGGCCCACACGGCGCGCAGGATATACGCGCCGGTAATTGGGATGCTGAGCGCAGCGATCACCGCCACCAGCGGATACCGTTCCCACACGCCGATAAAGATGTTAAACTCGGCCCAGAAGCCGGCCAGGCCCGGCATGCCCATCGATGAGAGGCCGCCGAGGATGAACATGGCGGCGGCAAACGGCATCACCCGGCCCAGCCCGCCCAATTCGGGCAACTGGCGGGTGTGGGTGCGGTCATAGATCATGCGGCCAACGACGGCAAAGAAGAGGGCGGTCATAATACCGTGGGCAAACATCTGCAAGACAGCGCCCATGATCGCGATTTGCGTGCCGGCGGCCAGCCCCATCACTACCAGCCCCATGTGACTCACTGATGAGTAGCCGATGATAAACTTGGCATCGCGCTGCACCATAGCGATGCTGGCGCCATAGACCACGTTGAGGATGGTCAGGATGACGATGATCGGCAGCCATTCGCGCGCGCCGACCGGCATCAGCCACATAGCCGCCCGCAGACAGCCATACGCGCCTAGCTTCATGAGCACGCCGGCGTGGAGCATACTCACCGCGGTCGGCGCGGCCACGTGACCGGTCGGACTCCAGGTGTGGAAGGGGAACATACCGGCCAGCACGCCGAAGCCAACGAACAGCGCCGGGAAGAGGAGCCATTGCAGGTTACCGGCCAGCAATCCCTGTTCGGCCAGCACCAGCATGTTGAAGGTGCGCAGACCACTGCCGAAGTAGAGGCCGATCATGCCGATGATGACCAGCGCGCTGCCGGCCATCAGGAACAGGGTGAGCTTCATTGCGCCGTATTCTTTGCGCGTGCTGCCCCAGATGCCGATCAGCAGGTACATCGGCAAGACGGCCAGTTCGTAGAAGACGAAGAACAGAAAGAGATCTAGCGCGCTGAAGACGCCGTAGACTCCGGTGGTCAGCAGCAGGAGCCAGACCCAGTACTCTTTGGCCCGCTCTTCGATATTCCAGCTCATCAACGCGCCGGTAAAGATGACGATACCGTTCAGCAACAGCATCGGCAGATTGATGCCGTCGACGCCGAGCAGATAGCTGATCCCCAGTTGTGGTATCCAGTCGAGTTGTTCGATGAATTGAAACCCGCCTCGCGTCGGGTCATACGCCAGAAAGACGAACAGCGATAGAACGAGCGAGATCAGTGCGAAACCCGTGCCAACCCAGCGCATCAAATCGGGATAGCGATCGGGTATCACCGCGATGATGACGGCGGGCGCCAGCATGCTCAGCCAGATCAGACTGAGCCACGGCACCTCAGCAGGAAGCGTTATCAGACCCATGCAGTCACCTTTTCGCAACTATCCGCGCGGCGGAATGATACCAGTGTATGCGCTCTTTCCAGTGACCTGCTCAGGCAAAGATGGCGACCAGTTGTCCGGCAGCAGCGTTGCCGAGCGCGATCAGTGGCCCCGGATAGACCCCGATTGCCAGCGAGAGCGTCAGGATGGGGGCCATCGTCCAGAACTCCTGCGGGCGCAAATCGGCAATGGCGCGCGGCGTGCCGGTGGCTGGGCCAAGAAAGATGCGCTGGAACATCAGCAAGAGCGCCAGTGCAGTAACGACCAGTCCGATCACGGCCAGCGCGGTGAAGAAGGGGAGCGTTGCCCATGCGCCGCGGAAGATGAAGAACTCGCCGACGAAGCCGGCCAGTCCAGGCAGGCCAAGATTGGCAAAGAGCGCAATCCCCATGACCCCGGCAAAGGTTGGCGCGCTGGCGCGCAATCCGCCCAACCCGCTCAGCTCCCACCGTCCGGTGCGTTCGTGTAAGACGCCGGCCAGATAGAAGAGAGCGCCGGTGCTAAGGCCGTGCGCCACCATCTGCACCAGTGCGCCGTTGATGGCGCTGGCCCGCGCAGCGATGCCGGCTTCGCCCGCTGCGGCAGCGCCGGCAATGGCCAGCATCACATAGCCCATGTGGTTGATCGAGGTGTACCCGATCAACCGTTTGATGTCGCCATCGACCTGACTGAGCGCGCCAAAGGCGCCCGCAATGACGCCGACAACGGCCAGGGCAGCCAGCGCCGGCGCAAAGTATTGCGCTGCATCCGGCGTGAATGGCAATAGCAGTCGCAGCATGCCATACGCGCCCATCTTGCTCATCACTGCCGAGAGTAGAATGCTGGCTGCTGTTGGCCCTTCAGCGTAGGCATCGGGCAGCCAGGTGTGGAATGGCCAGACTGCCAGCTTGATCGCGAAGGCGATGAAGATCGCCCACATTGCGATGCTGCTGTAGAGCAGCGGGTAGCGACCAAGCGCATTTGTTACGCCGAGCTGTTCGAGATAGGCAAACAGGATGTCGCGCAGGGTGCCTTCCACACCAGTGACGGGCAAGCCCTGCCCAAGCCGGCCAAGGGCGATCAGATCGAAGGTGGGCAAACCGGCCTGTCGCATCGCCAGATAGATGAGCTGGAAGAGCAAGAGCATCCCCAGCGATCCGGCCATCGTGTAGACGAAAAACTTGAAGGCGGCGTAGCGACGGCGCTCACGGCCCCAACCCTGGATCAGGAAGAAAGCCGGCACCAGGCTGAATTCCCAGAAGATGAAGAAGAAGAAGAAATCGAGCGCGACGAAGTATCCCAGCATCGCCGCTTCGAGCAAGAGCAGCAAGGCCAGATGAGCGCGCACTCGTTCCTGCACGTTCCAACTGGCGATCACCGCAATCGGCGTCATCACTGCCGTGAGCAAGACCAGCGGCATGCTCAAACCGTCAACGCCGAGAAAGTAATCGACCCGCACCGCCTGAATCCACGGAATGCGCTCAACCAGTTGCACCGCGCCTTGCCCGCTTGCTACCGCCTCCGGATCGAATCTGGCCCAGATCAGGCCGGCCAGCATCATCGGCACTCCTGTCCACGCCAGCGCGCCGACTTTGATCGTCCGCTCATCGAGCCGGATCAACCATGCCAGCCCGATCAGGGCAATGCCGAGCAATGGCGAGAGCACGAGCAGAGTCAGCCACGGCACGCCATCGGTTGCGGGAATGAGATACTCTGGCAGATTCATGTCAGTCGTCCACGTCTATTAGCTTCACCACCCACTGCGCACACATTTCTGCTGGCCCATCAATGGCTCAGCGACCGACGACATAGAGCGCAAACATCGCTAACGCGAGCAGACCGGCAAAGACGTAGATCAGATAATCCTGCGCCTTGCCTGTCTGCAAGCGGCTACTCTGCCGTCCGCTCGCTACGGTGCCCTGCGCCAGCCCATCTGGCCCATCGTTGAGCAGCGTATCGTCGATGATGAAGTTGACCTTGCCCAGACCAAGCGTGACCTTCCCCAAACCATCGACAATCCGATCGAGCAGGTGACGGTCGATCAGATTCCAGGCGGTGGCAAGGCTATCGGTCAGGCGACCCAGCGTTGCCGCATAGATCTCGTCGATGCGGTACCTGGCATGCAACACAGCGAACAACCCCGGCGCGCGCGCGGCCAGCGGGTCGGTATCATCCGCCTTCGCGAAGGCATTCCGATAACCGTACCAGCCCACCGCAATCCCGCCCAGCGCGATCAGGAGCGAGAGACCGGCCACCAGCGGATCGAGCTTAGCCGCCTCTTGCCCCCACAGCTCGGCCAGCCAGTGCCCGAAGGAGCCATCGAACGGCAGATTGAGCGCGCCGGCAGTGAGGGCAAAACTGGCCAGAATCACCAGCGGCGCGATCATGCGCGGATCCTCGTGCCAGTGCTCGCCATGGCTCGCCTCGTCGTGGTGATGGTCGGCATGGTCGTGATGTGTTGGCGCGTCGGGGTTGACAAACACAACCGGATGCTCGCCGCGGTACTCACCGAAGAAGACCAGCCACCACTGTCGCGTCATGTACACTGCGGTCAGGAAAGCGGCAATGCTTAGCGTGACGTACACGGCCAGGTTGTGTTTGAATGCATCGAGCAGAATCTCATCTTTGCTCCAGAAGCCGGCAAATGGCACGATCCCGGCCAGCGCCAGATAGCCGGCGGTGTACGTCCAGAACGTCCAGGGCAGACGAGTGCGCAATCCGCCCATGTTGCGAATATCCTGCGCGGTCTGCTGCGCCGCATATTCATCGGTATGGTGAATGCGCCGGATCGCCGGCTGCTGTTCCATGGCATGAATGATCGAACCTGACCCCAGGAAGAGGAGCGCTTTGAAGAATGCGTGGGTGATCAGATGGAACATGGCCGCGACCCAGCCGCCAACTCCCAGCGCGGCAACCATGAACCCCAGTTGCGAGAGCGTGCTATACGCCAGAATGCGCTTGATGTCGAATTGCGCCACCGCGATGGTGGCCGCAAAGAGCGCCGTAAACGCGCCGATGAACGTCACCACGCCGAGCGAAACTGGATCGGCGGTAAAGATGGGGAAGGCGCGGGCGACCAGAAATACGCCGGCAGCGACCATCGTTGCCGCGTGGATCAGCGCCGAGACCGGCGTCGGGCCTTCCATCGCATCGGGCAACCAGACGTGCAGCGGGAACTGGGCCGATTTGCCGACGGTGCCGGCAAACAACAGCAGCGCGATCCCGGCGGCGTGGCTCAACCCGAGGACACCGGTCTCGTTTGCCAGCCGTTCGAGCAGCGGCGGGTAGAAGATGCCGCCCTCCTCGTTGCCAAACGCAATCCCGCCAGCCTGGGCGTAGAGATAAACAATGCCCAGCAGCAGCAAGACATCGCCGATGCGGGTGGTGATGAACGCCTTGACAGCGGCGCGGGCGGCGCTGGGGCGCTCGTAGAGAAACCCGATCAGCAGGTACGAGCAGAGACCCATCACCTCCCAGGCCATGAAGAAGAGGAGCAGATTGTCGGCCATGCTCATCAGCAGCATCGCGGCGGTAAATAGCGCGATAAAGCTGAAGAAGCGGCTCTGGCGCGGGTGACCGGCCATGTATCCGATCGAGAAGAGATGAATGCAGGCTGAGGCAATCGTGACCATTGCCAGCATCGCCGCTGCCGCGCCATCGATGTAGATCCCCATCTGCAAGACGGTGTCGCCGGTGGGCGCCCAATCAAACCGTTGCACCACATTTGGTTCCGGGAAGGCAAAGGCGCCGTGCTCGCCGTGGTGCGCGGCGAGTCGGGTTAGTTGACCATCGTGCCAGGCCCAGCCGCCGCTGACTGCTGCCAGCAAGCCCAGCGCCAGCGCAGTGGCGACCATCATCAAGCCGGTCGCCAGCCATGCGCTCGCCATGGCCTGCCGGCGGATCGGCGTCAGCGTGATGAGCGCGCTGGCCAGCAGCGGCAAGAGAGGGATCAGCCAGGCATTCTGCAGAAAAAACGACATACACGCTCCTGCTTCAGGCAACCACGCGGTACCATCGATTTAACCGCGCAAGCGATCAACCTCATCAGCATTGACCGACAGGTAGTGTCGGTACACCGCAATCACCATCGCTAACCCGACCGCTGCTTCCGCTGCCGCCACTGCAATGATAAAGATGGCAAAGGTCTGACCGGTAATGTAGCGTGGCTCGAAATAACGCCAGAACGCGACCAGATTGATATTGACGGCGTTGAGCATCAACTCGACCCCCATCAGCACCCCGATCAGGTTCCGGCGCGAGAGCGAGCCAAATAACCCGATGCAGAAAAGGGCGGCGGCCAGTGTCAAGACTGCCGGCAATGGCACTGCATTCAACATCGTTTACCCCTCACTGGCAGAGCGCGCGACGGGTTCTTCAGCCACCGATTCCGGCGCTGCTGGCTCTGACATAACAGCCTGCCGCCGCTTCAATTCCAACTCTTCCGCCAACGTCAACACCCGGCGCCGGCGCGCGCGTTCTTCAAATGCGATCACGATCGCGCCGATCAGGGCGACAGTCAGCAATACGCCAACCACCTGAAACTGAATCAGAAACTCATTAACAAAGCCTTGCCCCAGTTCTGCCGGCCCGGCAATCGGTTCCGGCGTGCCCAGCGGCGGCGCTGGGGGCACATTCCACTGCTGGTTGATCAGGGTGGGTGTCATCACCGTGGCAAAGAGCAACACCGCGATGGCCAGCACCACCGGCCAGCGCGTCGTCAGTTGGCGCACGCCTTCGCCGGTCACCTGCCGGGTCAGCATAATCGCGAAGAGGATGAGCACCGACACCGCGCCGACGTAGACCAACACCTGCACGACAGCGAGAAATTCGGCTTCCAGCAGCATATAGAGCGCGCCAACGCCAAAGAAACAGGCGATCAGCCACAGTGCGGCGTGGATCACATTCCGCACCGACACCACCATTGCTGCCGCGAAGAGAATGAGGAGGGCGATCAGCCCAAACACCAATTGAACGACGATCTCCATCGCGCTTCCCTGACCCGACAATCCACGGTCGGCATCTTGCAGCTCTGCAACTATACCGGTGTGACCAATTCTTCCAGCTCGACCCGCTGCCGTTCCGCCTGAGACGCCGCGTACACGCGGGTTAACCAGAGATAAACACCAAGATTGATCGCAAGCGTGATCACAAATGCGGCTACCCAGCGCAACACCGGCGACCATCCGGCCACCAGTTGCATGCCTTCAGCCGGCCCCCAACGGGTAAAGGCTACCCACAGCGCCGCGCTGAACAGATTGGCCAGCGTGAGCGGAATGAGGAACTTCCAGCCGAAATCCATCAGTTGATCGATGCGCAGCCGGGGGAAGGCGCCGCGCAGCCAGACCATGACAAAGAAGAAAAGGTATGTTTTGAGCAAGAAGTAGAAGACGCCCAGCACACCCGCCAGCACGTTGAAGATCGCGCTGCCGTCCGGGTTGGCCGACGAGATAGCCCGCTCATAGAGCCAGTTGACGCCCGGCCCCTGCCAGCCGCCAAAGAAGATGATCGCCGTGATTCCGCACAGCAGAAAATTCAAGACATATTGGGCAAAGTAGAAGAGACCGAACTTCATGCCGCTATATTCGGTCATGTAGCCAGCCACGATCTCAGAGTCGGCTTCAGGGATATCGAACGGTGTGCGCTCGCCTTCAGCCAGCGCGGCAATGAAGAAAGCGATAAATGCCACGAATCCAACCGGAGTGAAGACGAACCAGCCCAGACCGAGATCGGGAATGCCCGGCAGATCGCGGTTGCTGATCACCAACCCAGACTGGTAATTGATAATGTCGTTGATCGATAGCGAGCCAACAATCATCACGATTGCCAGCAACGATAGCACCGCCGGAATCTCATACGACACCATCTGGGCGACTGCGCGCATTGCGCCCAGCAACGAGAATTTGTTGTTGCTGGCCCAACCGGCCATCATCAGGCCAACCGCACTGATCGATGATACCGCAAAGAAGAACAGCAGCCCAACCGAAAGATCAACCGGGGTCATGCCCGGCCCCCACGGCACGACCACAAACATCAGCATCGTGGGGGCGGCCACCACGCAGGGCGCGAGAAAATGCACCCAGCGGTCAGCCGCCTGCGGCACGATGTCTTCTTTGGTAAACATCTTGACGCCATCGGCAATCGGTTGCCAGATTCCTTCCGGCCCGACCCGATTCGGCCCGATCCGATCCTGCATCCGCGCGATCACCCGCCGCTCGTAGTAGGTCAGGAAGAGCATCTGGAGCGGCGCCACCAGCAGGATGATGGTCACGATCACGAGGTAGCCAAGCAGATTGATCGCCCAATCCGGCCATCCCCAGCCGAAGGTATTGTTGATCAGGGCGTTCAGCATATCGTACATTGGCAGGCTCCATCCACGGTTCGTCTTATCTGCACAACTGAACTACGATGTGGGCGGCTCACTGTCGCCAGCGACCTGTTTCTTAGCCGCATTGGCGGCGCGGATGGCAGCGAGGCGGGCGGCCTTGTCACCGGCAGGCGGCGCCGGTTGATCGCTGGCCGGGGGGGCAGCCGGCCCATCAGGGCTGGCAGGCGCAGCAGCGGCCTGCTGTTTGGCCGCATTGGCGGCGCGGATGGCAGCGAGGCGAGCGGCCTTGTCACCGGCAGGCGGCGCCGGTTGATCGCTGGCCGGGGGGGCAGCCGGCCCATCAGGGCTGGCAGGCGCAGCAGCGGCCTGCTGTTTGGCCGCATTGGCGGCGCGGATGGCCGCAAGGCGGGCGGCCTTGTCTCCGGCAGGCGCTGCGGGCTGGTCGCCGGCAGGAGTTGTCGCCTGATCGACAGTGTCTGCTGGCGTGCCTGTGCCGGCAGCCTTGGCAGCGCGAATCGCAGCCAGTTTGGCAGCCTTCTCTTCTGGAGTGAGTTTCCGCTGCTCGCCTGCCGGGGCAGCAGAAGACGCAGGAGCGGCAGCCGGCGCGCTGGCTGCGGTCGCAGCGGCCTGGGCTGCCAGCTCAGCCCGGCGGGCCGCGATCCGTTCGGTTAGATGGGGCGCCAGACCGATCACATCAGGCCGCCGCCGAATGTTCCCCTGCAACTTCTTCAGCGCGCTCTCGCGCACTTCCGCCCACATAGTGGGCGCAATTGCGGCATAGTAACTGATCGGACGATTCAACTGGGCTTTGCGCACGGTCAGACTGGCATGATCGTCGGTAGACAGCTCAAAGGCATGATCCATCTTGATCGCGTCGAACGGGCACACTTCCGCGCAGAAGCCGCAGCTCATACAGGCATCGTATTCGATAATGAACTCGGCAACGGCTGGCACTGGCTTGCCGGTTGCCGGATCCTTCGCCTGCGTCATGTGAATGACCTGCGGCGGGCAGATGCGCTCGCACTGAAAGCACGAGGTGCAGAGTTCGTGACCGGTCTCGTCATCGTAGAGGAGAATCGGCATATTGCGATAGGCTTCGGGAAGCCGGGGTTTCTCCTCCGGATATTCGATGGTGAACGTGCCGTGGATCTGACTGTAGCTGCGATTGAGCTTAAACGACTCCTTCCAATGTTTCCAGATCACGGCCATGCCGCGCAGTAGACCGCCTCCCCGACGCACGCGCTGATCGTCACGCTCGACCTCAATCACCCGGCCACGAGTGATCTCTATCTCATACGGTGGGGCTGTCATCGATCCACCTCTCCCATCACGATGTCAATACTGCCGAGGATGACCACAATATCGGCCACCTTGTAACCGCGGCACATATCGGCCAGCGGGGTAAGATTGATGAATGACGGCGCGCGCACTTTGTAGCGATACGGCTTCCCGCTGCCGTCGCTCACCAGATAGAAACCGAGTTCGCCTTTCGGCGATTCGATCCGGGCATAAGCATCGCCGACGGGTGGCCGCACGTTCTGACGGGCTTTCGGGTTGATATGGCCACCTTTAGCATCGGGTAATTGTTCCAGCACCTGCTCGATAATGCGCTTGCTCTGGCGCATCTCTTCGATTCGCACCAGGAAGCGATCGTAAACATCGCCAACCTTGCCGATTGGCACATCGAAATCGAAGCGGTCGTAGACGCTGTACGGCTCGGCTTTGCGCACATCGTAGGGGATGCCGGAACCGCGCAAGACTGGCCCGGTGACGCCATACGACAGCGCCACTTCACGGGGCAGAATGCCGATGCCGACTGCGCGCTGAAGCAGAATCTCGTTGTCGCGCAGCAGGCGCTCCAGTTCATCGATATATGCCGGGAGCGCGGCCAGCAATTCGCGCAGATTGGGGATAAACTCCGGCGGCAGATCGCGTGCGACGCCGCCAAACCGGAAGTAGTTGCACATCAGCCGCGCCCCGCTGGCCATCTCGAACAGATCGAGGATCTTCTCGCGTTCGCGCATGCCAAACGCCAGCGGCGTCTGCCAGGCGCCCATGTCGTTGATCATAAAGCCGACCGCGCTGGCATGGTTGAGAATGCGAGTTAGTTCGACCATCAACACCCGAATGTATTCTGCGCGTTCCGGCACTTCAATCCCGGCCAGCCGCTCCACTGCCATGGCGTAGGCATGGTTGTTGGCCATCGAGTTGAAATAGTCGAGCCGGTCGGTGTAGGGCATGTTCTGCAAATAGGTGTTGGCCTCGGCAAGCTGTTCGTGGTTGCGATGCAGATACCCGAAGACCGGCTTCAGATCGATCACCGTTTCACCATCGACGGTGACCAGCATCCGGAAGACACCGTGAGTTGACGGATGTTGCGGACCGATATTAACTTGCAGCTCTTGGGTCTGGAGCATAGGGCACCAGTCTCACTCTCTGGCAGCGTTGCCGCACTGCGCAACGCTCATCTGTGTACGCCTATCCCTCATCGCCGCCAAGGTACTTATCACCCTGCCGCGGAAAGTCCTTCCGCATGGGAAAACCGGCAAACTCATCCCACATATAGATGCGGCGCAGGTAGGGATGGCCGGTAAAGGTAATGCCAAACAGATCGAACGCCTCGCGTTCGTGGAAGTTTGCCGCCGGCCAGTATGGCGTCAGTGATGGCACGACCGGGTCGTCGCGCGAAACGCGGACGCGCAGCGTGATGCCGCTGCCGCCAGCCGGATGGTAGAAGCGATAGACCAGCTCCATGCAGTTGGCATAGAGATAATCCACCACCGCAATATCCGAGAGATAGGCATACCCCAGCGTGTCACGGACGAAGAGGGCCGCGGCCACGATCTGATCTGGTCGAATGATCGGATCGGGCGGGGCGAACAGGCCCGGCTGAGGGCCATGAGCAGGCGGCGGCGTGATCGCGATCGGCTCAGCCGGCGCCAGCGCTTCCGGCAGCGCCGCCGCCAGTCGTTCACGCAACTCGGCGGGGGTCAATTCAGGCATCGCTCACTCCGCTCCGTTTCAAATCATCAGCCGCAATCTCAGGGGCGACGCCGCGCGCTTTCAGCGCATGTTCCAGCTCTACCTCGGGATCCATGATCGGGAACTGGCGAACAACTTCCGGATGTTCGATCTGACCCGAACGATGCTCACCGTGACTGGGCGAGGTGTATGGGCTGAGCAGCGGCAACCCGCCGACAGGGTCGATCAGCTTGCCGTCAATTTCCAGCCCCTGGGCGCCAAAGGTTGGCACGGGGAAATCGGTCATCTGCGGTTTTTCCCCTTCGCCATACCAGCGCACCCGCCCGAGCTTCTGGCGATCGATCTGTTCTTGCAACGTCATCAGCGCGTGCAGCAGCGCTTCTGGTCGCGGCGGACAACCGGGAACATAGACATCAACTGGAATCAGCAGGTCGATCCCGCGCAGAACGTTATAGCCATCGCGGAAAGGGCCGCCAGAGGTGGCGCAGGCGCCCATCGAAATCACGTAGCGTGGCTCGGCCATCTGATTGTAGAGCCGCACAACCTGAGGCGCCATCTTCTTGGTCACCGTGCCGGCGACGATCATCAGATCAGCCTGTCGTGGGGAAGCGCGAAACAGCTCGGCGCCGAAACGAGCGACATCATAACGGCTCAGCCCGAACGCCATCATCTCGATCGCGCAGCATGCCAGCCCAAAAGCCATCGGCCAGATTGAAGAACGCCGCCCCCAGTTGTAAAACCGATTCACGGTGGTGAGCAGCACACCCTGCCGCTCTAGCTCCAACTGCGTCGGATCGACATCACTCATGGTTATACCCACTCCAGGGCGCCCTTGCGCCATTCATAGAGCAAGCCGGCAAACAGCATCAGGAGGAAGATTGAAGCCGCAATCAGGCCGTACAGGCCCACCATGTTGAATGCTACTGCCCACGGATACAAAAAGACTACTTCGATGTCGAAGATGACGAAGGCGAGCGCGTAGAGGTAGTATTGCACCTTAAACTGAACGTGGACATCGCCGATCGCTTCCAGACCGCACTCGTAGGTGCTGGTCTTCAAAAGCGTAGGCCGTTTCGGGCGGAGGAAGTACGCCAGAACCAGCGGGATCAGCGGAAAGCTAATCGCAACGACGAGGAAGATGCCAACCAGCGCATAATCAGCGAGCATCGCCTATCCTCCAAATTATGACGCAAAGAGTAAAGGCGATGAGAAGTATATCACAAATACCTGACTCAGGCGCAAAGTAGGACGTAGTGGAAGCGAGAAGATTTCTCTTAAAAAGGTGATGACATCGCAATTCCTCCAGGCTGCGTTGCTGCCAGGCGCTGCTGGCTGCGCCTGAATACCTGCGCCAGAGCGCGTGGCGTGGGCTGATGAGGCATGGCTCCCGCTGACGCAGAGGATTGCTGCGGGCGCGCGAGCGACCGCTTACGCGACGTTGGTGAACCTCGCTCATTTGCGACGCGACCATGCGGCGATTGCGCTGGCGGATGAGCATCGCCCTCTGGTTGCCGACGGAATGGCATAGTCATCAGGCCGGCGCTTCCTCAAGGCGCAGCTCAACCCGCCCTACCCGAATCAGATCGCCGTGGTGAACTTCGGTTGGCCCGCTGACCTCGAAGCCATTGAGGAAGGTGCCGTTGGTGCTGTTCAGATCGGTCAACACCCATACCTGCCCTCGTCGTTCCAGCCGGGCATGCTCACCTGAGAGGAAGGAGTCGCTCAAGACAATGTCGCAATGAGGACTGCGACCAATGAGTGTCACCGGGTTGAGCGGGAAGATCTTGCCCACGGCTACCCCGCTCTGACCAGAACTGGTGACTACCAGTTGGCCGTAAGGGTTGGAGATAGTGGCAGGCGTGGGGAGCTGGGTGATGTTGCGCGCAATCACCTGCACAACCTGCCAGAGAAAAAAGTAGAGCAGAAAGACGGCGGCAACGCGGAGCAAGAGCAGAATGACGCCGATCGAGACGCTGGCAATATCGAAAAACATCGATCAGCCCTCGCGGAAGACCAGTTCAAGCCCACCCAATGACACGACATCGCCATCGCGCAATGCGCGTTCGGCGATTCGTTCGCCATTAACGAAGGTGCCGTTGGTGCTGGCCAGATCGGTCAGCCAGAAACGGCGTTGACGGTAGCGCAACTGGGCATGCTTGCGCGACACGCGCGTGTCTTCCAGAATAATATCGTTATCGAGGCCGCGCCCAATCGTGACCGTTGTGGTCGCAATTGGGAGCGCCTGCGGATCGTGGCCGTGGTTGAGCAGCAGCACTGCTCCAGAGGATCGACCGCTGCCGGGATCGGTCTGCATGATCATCGTCATATTGGGCTGATCGCTCTGATCGTCGCTCATCTCAGCCACCACCTGGATCGATCGGCGGGGCACAGCGGGATCTTCCGCCAGGATCACGCGCGGCGCGGCGAGCATGGTGAAGTTGCGTTCCGCCGCCAGTTCGCTCAGGTAGGCAGCCATTTCCTGTTCGAGCTGCTGGCGAATCGGCTGGAAGACGGCAAAATCCTGCGGATGGAGATAGGCGCGGTAGAGGGTAGGAACGATGATCCGCTTGTTGACGCTCATCTTCTGATTGCTTTCCAGCGCCTTTTCGAGCCGGCGGGCAATTTCAACCGGCTGGATCGGGCTGCGGAAGATGCGCGCGACCGATCCTTCGACCATCCGTTCCATGAATTGTTCAAAACGACGCAGAGCCGACATCGTTTCCCCCCGACAGTGTCTCACGATGACGCGCGCTGACCGGCAGCGGGCGCGCGCACCGGTTCACCGAGATAGATCGGTTCGAGCGTAGCCAGGTCGTCTGCCTGTCGTTCCAGATGGCGTTGCCAGGCCAGCTCGGCGAGGAACGCCGGTCGGCGCAGACGCGCTGCCGGCGCGGGGATGACCGCGCGATCGCCCAGGCCTCGCTGCAAACCGGCGATCGTCGCCGCATCGAGATCGCCGCAGAAGAGCGCCCGGCCCTGCACCTCGGCGCACAACTCCGCCAGCGTCAGATTGCGATCCGGGCCAAGCCGTTCCAGCCGATCCCGCGCGGCGAATGGCGCCGTCGCGTAGCGCTCTCGGCCCAACCGGATCAGCGGGTACACCGGCAAGGTCGTTGGCAGGTACTGGTAGGCCAGCGCATCGAGGGTCGCAATCCCGATTAGGGGCAGATTGCCGGCCAGCGCCATTCCTTTGGCCATGCTCAACCCGACGCGCAACCCGCTCCAGCTTCCCGGCCCCAGACCAACCGCAATCGCGGTCACATCTGCCGGGGTTGCCCGCGCATAGCGCAGCAGCGCATCGATTTGCGGCAAAAGATGCGCCGTGTGGTTGCGCCCCGATTCCCACACGCTCTCGGCCAGCGGGCCGTGGGGGCCGTACAGGGCGAGGCCGGTCAATGAAGTAGCAGTGTCAATCGCCAGCAACATCAGCCGAACGTTGCCTCCTTGAAGGTTTGCAGCAGCGCGCGGTACCGTTCACCATGGGGGCGCATGCGCAATTGCCGTTTCGTCTCGCTCACGTAGCTAATCGTGATCTGGAGATGCTCGTCTGGGATTGCCTGCCCAGCCCGTTCGGGCCACTCAATCAGGCAGATGCCATCACTGAACCAGAGTTCATCAAGACCGATCGTTGCCAATTCATCAATCGCCGTGACCCGATAGAGATCGACGTGGTAGATCGTCAATAAGCCACGCGCCCGGTCAGCCTGATACTCGTTGATCAGCACGAAGGTTGGACTGGTGACAAGACCATCATAGCCGAGGCCGCGCGCGATGCCTTTGATGAGATGCGTTTTGCCGGCGCCGAGCGGCCCTGAAAGCAAAACAACATCGCCGGCGCGCAGCAATGATCCAAGCCGGGCGCCGATCCGTTCGGTTTGCGCCGGACTGTGACTGATAAAATCGAGATCATGCGGCGTTTGCGCTGCCGGCAGCGGTTGTTCCGTCATGCCTGTATTGTACCATATCGCTTCGTGGCCGCTAGCCTGGGGCCTGTTCGGGCCAGCGCGCATTCGTCAACAAATGCGGGCCGTCTGGCGACAGCCCGCACTGGACAACAACCTGGTTTCACATGATAACCGTGGCGACATCATGCTGCAAGATCGCTACGACAACGATTGCAGTATCGTGATCGCATCAATAGCTCGTAGCCGTGGTGGGTGTGCGTTGGCGAGCAACGTCGCGCAGCGTCTGAAAAAGCCACCCCTCAGTTGATACTTGAGCGCAGAGCCTTGTCGGGTTAGTTCGCATCGGTAATTGGGCGCAGGCTGGGATTGAGCGCTGCGCTGGCCGCAGGCAATTCAGTAGCTAACGTTATTGTCGCGTGACGCAATTCACTTGCGGTGCGCTGCGCTTCCTTGCTAAAACTACCTTCGACAGCGATCAGCAGGCCATGCGCAAGGCGGCGCAGAAAGAGCATTTCGGCAAAGTCTTGCACATCGGCAGCCGTGATCAGATGTCGGCGCTGCGCCATCACTGCAAACGGTTCACGCCCCGGTTCAGTTAATACCAGCAAACAGCGGGTAGAGCGTAGTTGTTCAGCTTCCAGAACCTGGTAGCCAAGCCGACGGGCATGGGCGGCGGCATCACGGGCGTTTACTTGCATCGCACTCCTCCTCCATCGAGGATCTTGACCTCGCGCGCTGGCAACAGGGCTATACGCTTATGGGGGAAACTATTGTCATAATGATACCACAGCTTGCCTGAGATTGCTACTGTCGCTTGGGCAGGATGTCCAGACCCAGATCGATGTCCAGACGATATGCCGGTACTGCTGCAAAGATAGCATCCTGGTTGCGACATGTGTTCCGCGTTCTTGCTGGAGTTCAGTAAGGGATCGGCAGGCGTTAGCCCGCCTGGACATTGCCGATGCTGGCGCTGCCGGAGCGGGCTGGTTCCCGGCGCAATAGCTTCGCGGCAGGCAGAGAAGCCAGTCATCAATACGCATTCTCTTGCCGCCCGGTCAGGAAGTTGATGATCGTGCGCAGAATAATCTTGATGTCAAACAGGAGTGACCAGTTCTCGATATAGTAAAGGTCATAGCGGGTGCGTTCTTCGATACTGGTATCGCCGCGCAGGCCATTAACCTGGGCCCAGCCGGTCAGGCCGGCCTTCTCTTTATGGCGACGCATATAGCGTGGAATCTGCTGGCGGAACTGCTCAACCCAGCGGGCCTGTTCTGGACGCGGCCCCACAATCGACATCTCGCCGATCAAGACATTGATCAACTGAGGCAATTCATCAAGACTGGTGCGACGCAAAAATCGGCCAACGCGGGTCACGCGCGGATCGTTCTGCACCGTCCAGGTGCCTAATTGTTCAGCGTCAGGCCGCATGGTGCGAAACTTAATCATCCAGAACGGCTGACCATCAAGGCCGACTCGCTCTTGCAGAAAGAAGACCGGCCCGCGTGACTCGAGACGGATCGCCAGCGCGATCAACAGCATCACCGGCGCGGCAAAGAGCAGCACGCCCGATGCCACCACCAGATCAAGACCGCGCTTCAGCGCCTGATTCCAGGGGTTATCAAGCGCGGCATTCTTCACGCTCACCAGGGGCAAATCGCGCAGATCGCCGATCGAAACCTCGTTGTTGGTGATCAGTTGAAACGTGTCAGGGTAGACCTTGATCGCTACTGTCTCATCTTCAGCCAGCGCGATCACCTCAACCAGATCCTGCGACGAGCGCCCCGACAGCGCAATGATCACCTCATCGGCGCGGGTCGCCCGGATCACCCGGCGGATATGGGCTGAGCGTCCGAGCACCGGCAGGCCATCAACCAGCTCGCCGATCGGAACAGTATCAGACAAAAACCCCTGCACCTGATAGCCAAGTTCTGGACGACGCCGAATCGTATTCCAGACCAGACGCCCCGGCTCGCGCGCGCCCACGATGAGGACGCGGCGGGTATCAATGCCAAGCCGACGCAACCAGAACACCAGGCCGCGGTGCAGCATGCGACCGGTCAGGTTAGCGCCGACTGCGAGCAACCAGCCCTGGAAGAGAATGTCGCGCGTCCAGGGCATCTCTTCACCGCCGAACTCACCGATCAACGCATTGATGAAGATCACGAGCACCATCGTAAACGAGACGGCGGTGACCACCTTGACTGCTTCATCAAGGCGTGAGGCGCCCCGCTTCATCTCGTACAGGCCATGGCTGGCAAAGACAAGCACAGCCGTGATACTGCCCAGCACCACCAGGCGGACCGGGGTCAGCGGATCGGCAGGCATGCGAAAGCCAGCGGCAGCCAGCGACTCGGCGCCGAGCGCATACGCAATCTGCGCAGCAATGTTGAGCGTCACCACGTCGATCACAACGAGCAGCAGGCGGAGCAGCGCCCGCCATGCGCGAGGTCGCAACAGAGCGCGTGGTCTAACCGACGCGGTGCGCGTTGGGTGGGAGGAGGAGATTGCGGCCAAGTGCCCACAGCTCCTTTATCGTGATACCAAGCTCGATCAGGTTATTCAAGGGGGCTGGCGTCGTCGCAGCGTAGTGTTTGCGATGGAACAGGCGCATCGCATCATAGAAGGCCCGGATCGAGGGGATCGGGCGCCGGCTTGATGCAGCCCGTTTGTAATGATACACCGTCACTGCCGGATAGTAGACGATCTTCCAGCCATACTGTTTGATGCGGTACGCCCAATCGAGATCTTCGCCATACATAAAGAACGCCTCGTCGAGCAAACCAACCTCGCGCGCGACGCTGGTGCGCACCATCATACATGCGCCGACCACCGAATCGACTTCCGTTTCCTGATCGGGGTCGAGATAGGTCAGATTGTAAGCCGCGAAGCGACGACTGCGCGGGAAGAGGCGAGCCAGACCGAACAGCCGATAGAACGCGATCGCCGGGGTGGGAAAGCTGCGGCGACAGGCCAGATCGAGCGAACCATCGGGCAAGAGCAGCTTCGGCCCGACCGCGCCGACCGCTGGATGACCCTCTAGATAATCAACCATGCCGTCGAGCGCGCCGGGCGGCACAATCGTATCGTTGTTCAGCAACAACAGATAGGCGGGCGGATCCGGCAAGGCCAGAATCTGGCGCAGAGCCAGATTGTTGCCGGCAGAGAAACCGCCGTTGACCGGGCTTTCAATCAGATGCACCCACGGGAAGCGTTCGCGCACCATGGCTGCGCTGCCATCGCTGGAAGCGTTATCGACGACCCAGACCGCCAGCGCACAGCGGGTTGGCGCTGCGGCGATTGAGGTTAGACAATCGGCCAGGAGATCGGCCCGGTTATAGTTCAGAATGACAACGGCCAGACTGCTCATTGCATCAGCGATCCTGTCTGCCAAAATGCGTACACTCGCGCTCAGTATACCACAGCTCCTTCTTGTTCTATATGCAAGAGGAGGACAAGAGGTGTTCAGTGGTCAGAGATCCAGTTTTTTCGCTTTGGAATGCCTAATTAAATAACGACACTTGCAGCTTGACAATGCCTGTTAACCGTATTATACTGGCCGAAAAGGGCGCGAGATTTTGCTTATCATTACACTGTCGCAACCCGACAGTGGAGAGGCGCGAAGTGAAGCCGGTCGCCGCGCCAACCGTCAGCAGAGGGAGTCGCTATGAGCAGAGCAAAAGCGAAAGACCCCCGCTTTCCCGACTTTTCATTTACTGTCGTTGAAGGTGCGCGGGCAACACGGGTACCGGGCGGGCGCACGATCGAAGAGATTGAACCGGAGTACAAGATCAAAGGTCGCACGACCTTCAGTGCGCTGTTCCGCTACGATCCCTTCGATTTCTGGGTTGGTCCGTTCTACGTTGGCTTCTGGGGCTTCGTGTCGGTGATCGGGATCATCTTCGGCACCTACTTCTACGTGAATGAGACGATCCTGAACGGGCCGTATTCGATCCCGCAGAATTTCTTCGCTGGTCGCATTGATCCGCCGCCCGCAGAGCTGGGGCTGGGTTTCGCTGCGCCGGGCGAGCCGGGATTTGCCTGGCAGATGACCGTGCTCTTTGCCACTATCGCCTTCTTCGGCTGGATGATGCGGCAGGTTGACATCAGCATGAAGCTGAACATGGGCTACCACATTCCGATTGCATTCGGCGTCGCCTTCTCAGCCTGGCTGGTGTTGCAGGTTATCCGCCCGATCGCGCTTGGCATGTGGCACGAAGGTTTTGTGCTGGGCGTGATGCCCCACCTCGACTGGGTATCTAATTTCGGCTACCGGTACAATAACTTCTTCTACAATCCATTCCATGCCATCGGCATCACGGGTCTGTTTGCCTCAACTTGGCTGCTGGCCTGTCACGGTTCGCTTATTCTGAGCGCGGCGCAGTACCGTGGCCCTGAAGGCGGCGACATCGAGAACGTCTTCTTCCGAGATGTGCAGTACTACTCGGTTGGCGAGGCAGGCGTTCACCGGCTGGGATACATCTTTGCCTGCGGCGGTATCCTGTCGGCGGATCTGTGCATTCTGCTGTCAGGCTGGCCGGTGCAAGACTGGGTGAGCTTCTGGAACTTCTGGAATAACTTCCCCTTCTGGAGCGGCGTCTAGAGAGGAGCTGAGGACTATGGCGACAATCAATATGACGCCGGGCGATCTGGAACTGGGTCGTGATCGCGGTCGAATCGGCAAGCCGATTGAGATTCCGCTGCTTGAGAACTTTGGGTTTGACAGCCAGCTCGGCCCGTTCTACCTCGGCTTCTGGAATGCGGTGGCCTACATCACCGGCGGTATCTTTACGTTCATCTGGCTGTTCGTGATGCTGGCCCAGGTGAACTACAACCCGGTGGCGTTCGTGAAGTACTTTGTCGTGCTTCAGATCGATCCGCCGTCGTCGCGCTATGGCCTGAGCTTTCCGCCGCTCAATGAAGGCGGCTGGTGGTTGATTGCCACCTTCTTCCTGACGGTATCGATCTTCGCCTGGTATATGCATATCTATACCCGCGCCAAAGCGCTCGGCATCAAGCCGTATCTGGCGTATGGCTTCACCGGCGCGATTGCCCTCTACCTGGTGATTTACATTATCCGTCCAGTCTGGATGGGTGACTGGTCGGAGGCGCCATCGCACGGGATTAAGGCGCTGCTCGACTGGACGAATAACGTCAGTGTGCGGTACGGCAATTTCTACTACAATCCGTTCCACATGCTTTCGATCTTCTTCCTGCTCGGTTCGACCCTGCTGCTGGCGATGCACGCGGGCACGATCTGGGCGCTTGAGAAGTATGCGGCTCACGAGGAGTGGAATGAGATTCAGGCGCCTGGCACCGGCACCGAGCGGGCGCAGCTCTTCTGGCGCTGGTGCATGGGCTTCAATGCTAATGCCTACTCGATCCACCTGTGGGCGTTCTGGTTCGCCTGGCTGTGCGGCATCACCGGCGCGCTAGGGGTCTTCTTCTCAATGCCCGATTTCGTCAATAATTGGTTCCAGTGGGGTGTCGAAGCCGGGATTAACTATCCGCAGGGGCCGACCGTACCCTGATAGCGCTTGATGTGATGATAACTTCTTGAATGCAGTCCACAGCGACGTTGCCCGGCAACGTCGCTGTGGATTTGCCGAAGCGCTCGCCACCGGTTGCTTTGTGATACCGACTTTAGATCGATAGTCACGTCTTGGACAGCCCTGGAAACCCGCTCCGCCCCGAACGATCAGGTGTGGGCGGGAAGGCTAGCGGTTGCGCGCGCAGCGCTGCTCATCGGCCTCCCGCTCCGCAGGCGCTGTGCTGGCGCTATTCGCTATGGACTGAATCTGAGGGCGATTGCCCGGACATAGCTTATGTTAGACCTAACGCTGGTATGATACCTTCACGCATTATCCATCCCTCTCGGTCACCGTAAAAGGGGGGTATCGCGCGGGCGCGCTAGCGCCGCAACAATCCCCTGCTTGAGCGCGCAATGAACCTGAAGGGTGCCGGGATATTCCGCTCGCATGCTCGCTCATTGACCATCCCCCCCTGCTCAGCCGCTGGGGTCGCGCGGGCCATCAAGGAGTGATCGAGAGCGCGGCGGAAGGCTAGCATGACCCTGGTGGAATGCGCGCGTTTGTCACGCAATCGCCCCTCGATCGCTGGCTGGCGGATGCGCGTTGTCTTCTGCGTGCTGAGGGGCAGGATAGCTGTGAGCCTATATCAGGCATTCGTCGGTTTGGGTGAAGCTGGCGCAGCCCTCTCTACCGACATGCCGAGCGCCAGCGCCAGCGCATTGACCAGCGGTTGCAATTCGGCTGGCACAGCAGCGCTATCGATGATCCAGACCTCATCACCGACCAGCATTTCCAGCGCCAGCACGGGTTGCAGACGGCGCACCAGACCGCCGGTCACGATTCGGTAAGGACGGAGGCGCAGGCCGGTGATCGCGTCGCGCGTGAGCTGCTGCTCACGGGGACGCCCGATCCGGCTGGTCTGGCGCATCGTAAATGTCTCGCCATCAAGCACGATCTCGTTGCTGGTAGTGGCGATTGCGTATCCGCCGATCAGTCGTTGAATGCCCAGTCCGCCGATCAATCCGGCAATCGCTGCGCTCAGGCCGGCGGTAGCGAAGCCAAGCCCTTGCAGTGAGGCGAGCACGCCGCTGAACAGGATGACAAGGGCGATCAGCATCATCAGTCCGCCGACGATGAACGGTGTTGCGGCAGCGCTGCGGTTGGCCTGTGGGTGTGATTGCAGGTGGAGCCGATCGGGTTCGGCCAGCAGAATCTGATAATATGGTACGGCGCTGAGCCGACGACCCAGGCGTTGGCGATATGATGGCGCGCTCATAACAGGGCAATGTTCTTTCTTCCAGGCATGCAGGTGAGCCAGATGCCGCTTCAGCAGGGCTGATACCTGATCTTTGCATTCAACATTGTACCAGGATGGGTAGCGTTGCGAATCAGCGGGACGAGCTGGCGGTAGAGGTTGCGTCGCTGCCGACGGTGGTTTGCGATGATGATGCCGGCAAGACTGCCATCTGCTGCGCGGGAATTGCGGCGACGGGGATGGCATAGCGGCCGCTGGCGGCAATGGCATGGGCGGGCGCAGCGCGATTGCGATGATATATTACAATTGCCAGTGACGATCCCTGCAAACTGTTGCGTCTTCCCGGTGATCCGCCCGCCGTGTCTGGCCGACTGTTGCCATTTCGCCTCCACAATCACGAATAGACCTGATCTCCTACATGACAACCTTCCCAAGTTGTGCTATACTTTGTACCGGCGTGCATCAGATGCACGCCACCCTTTTACGTTAGTTGCCTTAGCACTCTTGCCTCACGAGTGCTAACCACCGACCAGCGAGGCAGGATACAGCGATGAGCGGACCTCTGACCGAACGTCGGCAGACAATTCTCAAGCTGGTCATTCAGGAGTTTGTCGATACAGCCACGCCTGTCGCTTCTGAGATGCTGGTGCGCAAGTATCGACTGCCTGTATCGCCAGCGACGGTGCGCAACGACATGGCCGCGCTCGAAGAACTCGGTTTTCTGACCCATCCACACACGTCGGGTGGGCGAATTCCGACCGATGCCGGCTACCGCTTTTTCGTCGAAAATCTGATGGAGCGCAGCACTCTATCACCTGCCGAGCAGCGTATGATCCGCCACCAGTTTTATCAGGTGCGCGGCGAACTCGATCAGTGGGTGCAGTTGGCCTGTGCCGTGCTGGCCCGCACCGCGCACAACGCTTCGGTTGCGACAGCGCCGCGCGCTGAGCAATTGCGCTTCAAAAGCCTCGAACTCATCTCCATCCACGAAACGATGGCGCTGGCGGTGATGGTGTTTCACGGCGGGATCATCAAGCAGCAGACCCTGCCGGTCGAACCGGGTCGCGCGCCCGATGATCTCCGCCGGTCTGCCGGGATCGTGAGCGATCTGCTGGCTGAAGCAACGCTCAGTCGAGCTGAAGAGCTGGCGGCAACCGCAGTCTACAACGACATACCGCTGAGCGATTTCGAGCAGACGCTGGTCGAGCTGGTGATCCGGGCGATGACGGCGTTTGAAGAGCAGGCGCAAGAGCAGATTTATTCAGATGGGTTGCTGGAGATGCTTAGCCAGCCCGAATTCTCGAGCGCCAGCGGGCGCGAAGATGCAGAACGGGCGATCGAGCGCTTGCGTCGCACGCTGGAAATCCTGAAGAGTGGCCGCGGTCTTGGTCCACTCATTCCCCAGGCGCTGGCTTCTGGTGGGGTACAGGTGGTGATTGGCGGTGAACACGGCGAGGATGCCATGCGTGACTATAGCGTCATTCTGGCCCGCTACGGCGTCGAGGGCGCCATTGCCGGCGTGCTGGGCGTGATTGGACCGACCCGCATGGCCTACCCGCGCTCGATTTCAACGGTGCGTTACATCGCGTCATTGATGAGCAATCTGTTGGCTGAGCTGTATAACGCCGATGCGCGTTCGCCGCGGCGTGATGAAGCCGACCTTGATCAATAACATTAACTTCCGGGTGTCATTTCATGTCAATGTGAGGATATCGTATGTCGAACACTGAAGAAGTCAAACCGGCGCCTGCTGAAACCGAATCGGTTGCAACTGAGGCGGAGCAGGAGCAGGCAGCGCAGACAACGACGGATGATCCGGCGGCGGTAATCGCCGATCTGCAAGCTCGTCTGGCCCAGGCTGAAGCGCAGGCTGCTGAGTATAAGGATCAGTGGATGCGCGCAGTGGCCGATTATCGCAACTTTAAGCGCCGCACCGATACCGAACGCGCCGAATTGATCCGCAACGCAGGCGCGGCGCTCATTCTGAAGCTGTTGCCTGTGCTTGATGATTTCGAGCGAGCCATTGCCAACATTCCGCCCGACATCGCCGAGACGCCATGGTGGCAGGGAACGCAACTGATTGCCCAAAAACTGCGCACGATCCTGGAAAGCGAAGGCGTCAAGCCAATTGAGGCGCTGGGGTGTGATTTTGATCCCAACCTGCACGAAGCGGTTATCTATGAAGATGCTGAGGGTCAGGAAGGGAAGATTATCGCCGAATTGCAGCGAGGCTACATGCTGCACGATCGGGTGATTCGTCCCAGTATGGTTAAAGTTGGGCGCGGCTAATCTGCTCGTGAGCCAGTAATTAAGATAAAAGGTGGCGTTTCCATGCCGAAAGTGATCGGGATCGATCTTGGCACTACCAATTCGGTAGTGGCAGTGGTTGAAGGTGGCGATGTCGTGGTGATCCCCAATGCCGAGGGATCGCGGTTGACACCCTCGGTGGTGGCAATCAACAAGTCTGGCGAGCGGATCGTCGGGCAGGTGGCGCGCCGTCAGGCGGTCACCAACCCTGAAAATACCATCTTTTCCGTGAAGCGTTTTATCGGGCGCAAGTTTAACGAGCCGTCGGTGCAGCGCGATATGGAGCTGGTTCCTTACAAGCTCACGGCGGCGCCGAACGGCGATGTGCGCGTGCTCATGGCCGGGC
>FWWL01000667.1_pt1 | contig 81257 bp, 77 predicted proteins | sample 2228331 | NCBI WGS metagenome assembly FWWL01 (sample SAMEA103939775, study PRJEB20133) | metagenome | reverse complement strand
TCGGGTATCCGCGACCTACGCGGTCGCTGCAGTGGCGTCCCCGTAGGGGGACGCCAGGCTATAAGCCCATCAGAGGCGATTTCAATCACTATGAGTAGGCAGTTACCCTTTTGGACTTATTCCACGCTTCAATTATAATCTGAACAGGGTAATGTCAACGTGTGTTTACGGCTAACCGTTTCTTTATAAGGAGGTGTTCATGCGTACACTGATTCAAAACGTGACCGCGATCCCGCTCGATGGTGAGGATCGCATTCTTGAAAATGTGGACATTGCCATCGAAGACAAGACCATCGTCGCCGTGGGCAAGGCGCCGGCCTCGTTTGAGCCCGATGAGGTGATTGATGGGCGCGAGCTGGTCGCTCTGCCCGCGTTCTTCAATGCCCACACCCACGCCGCCATGACCCTGGAACGCGGTTGGGCGGAGGACCTGGCCTTTGAGGACTGGCTCAACGATAAAATCTGGGTGGCCGAGTCCGCGCTGGAAGAGGAAGATGTGTATTGGGGCGCCGCCCTCGCCGCCGCCGAGATGATCCGCGCCGGCATCGTGGGCTTTGCCGATCACTACTTCTGGCAGGACCAGACCGCGCGCGTTGTTGAGGAGACGGGCATGAAGGCCTTGCTGGCCTGGTGTCACTTCGGCATCGGTGACGAGCACGAGGTGGGACAGGCCAGCTTTGAGCGCACGGTCGCTTTCGTCAAACAGTGGCACAAGGCCGCGGAGGGACGCATCCGCACGACGATGGGGCCGCACTCGCCATACATGACGCCGGATCCCGTGCTGCGCCGCTTCGCGGAAGAGGCGCACCGCCTGGGGGTTGGCATTCACTTCCACCTGAGCGAGTCCGATGAACAGGTCGAGGGATCCATGGAGCGCTATGGGAAAACCCCCGTGGCGCACGTGGCGGACCTGGGCCTGTTCGATCTGCCCGAGCCGACCCTGGTCGCTCACTGCAACAGCGTCTTTGAATCGGATATGGAGTTACTGGCCAGCAAGGGCGTTTACGTGGTGCATACGCCCAAGACCTACGGCAAGCTGGCGCTGAACATGCCGCCCCTGCTGCGCATGCTGGAGCATGGCGTGCGCGTCGCCTTCGGCACGGATGGCCCGGCTTCCAACAGCGATTTGAATCTGCTGGAAGTGATGCGCCTGGTCGGGGTGTACCAGAAGATGCACCAGGCAGATCCCCAGGCCATGCCGCGCATGGAGCTGTTGCGACTGGCGACGCAGGCGCCCGCCGCGGCGCTGGGCTTCACCGAAAGCGGTGTCCTTGCTCCCGGCAAACGCGCCGATCTGCTCCTGCTTGATACCACCGCGCCGCACTGGATCCCGCGTCACGACATTGCCGCCGGCATCGTCTACACCGCCCATCCCAGCGACATCGCCTACGTCTGGTGTGATGGGCGCCTGCTCTACCGCCGCGGCGAGTTCCTCACCCTGGATTACGAACGCATCCGCTACGAGGCAGAAAAACGCGCCTTCCGCATGGTCAACAAGCCCATGCGTTCCCTGCGCGCCTATCAGGTTTAAGAGAGGAGGCTTCCCATGGCCTTTTGGGGACGAGGCAAAGTCGCTATTTTGCGCACCAGCCCGCAGACCGTGCTGGATGATTACGCGCGCCTCTTAGAGCTGGTGGAGTACGAGCGCGTGCTGCCGAAGGCCAACACGACACTGCTCAAAATCAACATCTCCTGGCAGACCTGGTATCCGGCCTGTTCCACCACCCCCTGGCAATTGGAGGGCGTCATCCGTACCCTGCAGGGCGCTGGCTATCGCCTGGTTGGCGTCCACAATGATACCGTTGTGGTGGACACGGGCGATGGCGAGGTCAACAACAAACACCGCTACGTCACCGACAAATACGGCGTGCCGTGCGTGTACATCTACAAACCCGAAGTACAGTGGATCCCCTACACGCCGCAGCGCAAACTCCTGGTGCTGGACAAAATCTACCCCGAAGGACTGCACATCCCGGAGGTCCTGCCGGGCAACAACATCGTGCACCTGCCCACGGTCAAAACGCACGTCTTCACTACCATCACCGGCGCCATGAAGAACGCCTTCGGCGGCCTGCTCAGCCGTCATCGCCACTGGACGCACAGCGTCATCCACGAAACCCTGGTGGACCTGCTCACCATCCAGCAGGAGATCCATCCGGGCATCCTGGCGGTGATGGATGGCACCTTCGCCGGGGACGGGCCGGGCCCGCGTGCCATGCGCTGGCACGAGAAAAACATCATCCTCGCCTCCGCCGACCAGGTGGCGATTGACGCCGCCTCCGCCCTGCTCCAGGGCTTCGACCCGATGCGCATCCCCTTCATCCGCATCGCGCACGAGCTGGGCCTGGGGGTGGGTGATCCGCGCGCGATCGAGTTCGTGGGCGACACCGACGCCGCCAGCGAACGCTGGAACTTCGTCCAGGAGGAGACCTTCGCCAGCCGCGGGCAGAAGTGGATTTATCACGATTCGCTCAAACCCTTTGAGGGCCTGTTGCTGCGCACGCCGCTTGTGCCCTGGTCTTACTTTGCCAGCAACTTCTACCACAACGCCTACTGGTATCCCGTCATCGGGCGGCGCCGCGTGGAAGAGGCCCTCAAGACACCGTGGGGGCAGCTCTTCGCCGCCTACGGCGCGGATGCGGGACTGGAAGGCGCCGTCCTGCCCACCCTCGAACGGCACACGCTCATGCAGGGCCTGGGGCTGCTAGGGGCGCTGGGCCTGGCGGGGGCGGGCCTGGCCTGGCTCCTGCGGCGCCGTTAGCTTACCGCCCCGTCACACAACGGTTTACCTGTTGCCCGCGCCCCGCTGGCCGGCACCAGAGGGCGCGGGCGACCAGTCACTAACCGGCCGGTGTGCAAAAGCCTCCCTGGCCGTGACCGCCGGTTCGTGCGTTCTCATGAAAGGGGGGGACCATGTTCATCGTCGTGCTGTTGTTGAGCTTCCTGCCGATGTTCTTTTACGCCGGCCTGTGGTGGTGGCTGGATCGCTACGAAAAAGAGCCGCTGGGCCTGCTGATGGCCGCCTTCCTGTGGGGCGGCGTGCCGGCGATCATCCTGGGCATCATCTTCGAGCTCATCCTGGACATTCCCATCGCCCTCATTAGCCCGGCGGGCCTCGTCTACGACTTCATGGGGGCCGCCATGGCCGCCCCCATGGTGGAGGAGACGACCAAAGGCCTGGCGCTGCTCCTGCTCCTGCTCTTCTGGCGGCGGGAGCTGGATAGCCTACTGGACGGCGTTATTTACGGCGGCATGATAGGCTTTGGCTTTGCCGCGGTAGAAAACGTGCTCTACCTGAGCGATGCAGCCGCCAGCGGCGGTTTAGGGGGCGCGCTGGGGCTGGCCTTTTTCCGTGCCGGTCTGTTTGGCCTCAATCACGCCATGTACACCGGCTTCACCGGCCTGGGCATCGCCCTGGCGTTGGAGGGTAAAAAAAGCGCCATGCGCTGGCTCTGGGCCATCCTGGGCTTTGCTGCTGGCGCGGGCATGCACGCCTTCCACAACGGTCTGGCCACCTTCATGAGCTACATCGAAAGCGAGGCGCCGCTCCTGGTCCTGATCCTGGGCGACTGGGCCGGCGTGATCGTGCTCCTTGTGGTGGCCGCCATTTCTCTGGGCATGGAACGCCGACGCATGCGGCGTTGGGGCGCGGTCTATGTCCAGCAAGGCTTCATCACAGAAGACGAGGTCAAGTTGCTCAGCTCCAGCCTGCGGCGTTGGGGCGCGGCGCTGCGCCTGCTCTTGACCCTGAACATCGGTGGCTGGCGCGCCCTGGAGCGCTACCTCTGGGTAGCCACGGAGCTAGCCTACGCCTGGCACCGCGCGCACCGCGGGGACAAGGTCAAAGTGCAGGATTTCACCCATCTGCACGCCCTGCTGCTGGAGCGGCGGGCCGAGGCCCTGCGCCGGGGCGCCTTGCGCATTTAGGGGGCGCACCCGCGCGCGCTTTCTGGGGGTAGGGGGAAAGGGGCCACGCGCGGGCGAGGGCGTCACGTCGGGCCTGCGCCTCTCAAGCAGGGGCGCGGAGCGCCAGCGCCGCCTGGGGGTGTGGCCGTCGTTTCGGGTGGAAAGGGCCACGCGCGGAGCAAGTCATCACGTCGGGCAAGCGAGGGTGGAATGTTAGCACGGATTAACAGCGCTGCCGTTGTCGGTTTGGAGTCTCAACCCATCGAGGTGGAGGTGGATGTCGGTTTCGGCATGGCCGGCATGTTGACGATCGTGGGCCTGCCGGATGCCGCCGTGCGCGAGAGCGCCGAGCGCGTGCGCTCTGCGATTCGCAACAGTGGCCTGGGCTTTCCGGGGAGCCAGCGCATTACCATCAACCTGGCCCCCGCCGACCTGCGCAAGGAGGGGCCGACGTACGATTTGCCCATCGCGCTGGGGGTGCTGATGGCCAGCGGGCAGATTCCCGTCACAGCGTTGGATGGGGCGTGGGTGCTGGGGGAACTGGCCCTCGATGGAACGGTGCGCCATGCGCGCGGCGTGCTGGCGGTTGCGGAGATGGCGCGACGGACCGAGGCGCGCACCCTCTTCGTCCCCGCCTGCGACGCGCCCGAAGCCGCGTTGCTGCCCGGGGTGACCGTGTACCCGGTCAACACCCTGAAAGAGCTGGTGCACTATTTGCGCGGACAAGGTGAGTTGACCCCCTACCAGGGCGATGTGTCGTTTAACCCGCAGGCCGGACGGCCCGCGGTGGATTTTGCGGATATCCAGGGGCAGGAACATGCCAAACGCGCGCTGGAGATCGCTGCCGCGGGCGGCCATAACCTGCTCATGCTGGGGCCGCCCGGTTCGGGCAAGACCTTGATGGCGCGCGCGCTGCCGGGCATCCTCCCCTTGCTCACGCTGGATGAGGCGCTGGAGATCACGCGCATTTACAGCGTGGCGGATAGCCTGCCCGCCGGCACGCCCCTCATGGTGGAGCGGCCTTTCCGCGCCCCGCATCACACCATCAGCAACGCCGGGCTGGTGGGGGGTGGCCACTGGCCGCGTCCGGGCGAAATCAGCCTGGCCCATCGCGGCGTGCTCTTTCTGGACGAGCTGCCGGAGTTCAACAGCAAGGTGCTGGAGGTGCTGCGCCAGCCGATGGAGGATAAGGTGGTCACCATCAGCCGCGCGCAGGGCAGCCTGACCTTCCCCGCGAACTTTATGCTCATCGCGGCGATGAACCCCTGTCCCTGCGGCTATTATGGCGACCCGGAGCGGGCCTGCACCTGTCCCATGGGCCTGATTCAGCGTTACCGCAAGCGCATCTCCGGGCCCTTGCTGGATCGCATTGACCTGCACATCGAGGTGCCGCGCGTGCCGTATGAGAAATTGAGCCGCACGACGCCGGGCGAGCCTTCCCACGTGATCCGCGCGCGCGTCGAGGCGGCACGGGAGCGCCAGCACCTCCGTCTGGCGGGCGCCGGCGCGCTGTGCAACGCGGATATGGGCCCCGCGGAGGTACGGCGCTTCTGCACCCTGGGGCGCGAGGGCCAGGATCTCATGCGCACGGCGATGCGCCAGATGCAGCTTAGCGCGCGCGGCTATCACCGCGTGCTCAAAGTCGCGCGCACCATCGCCGACCTGGACGGCAGCGCCGACATACGCACCCATCACCTGGCCGAGGCGCTGCAGTACCGCAATCGCAACCTGGATATTTGAGGTGGGCACTCTCGTGTGGGGCGGGTCTTGCCCCCGCCCCATGCGCATCAAGTTCACACGTAACTGCTTACTTCTCGCGATTGAAATCGCCTTTGATGGGCTTATAGCCTGGCGTCCCTGCCCCCCTTGTAGTCCCCTTGTTAGGGGGGACGTCAAGCGAGCGGAGCCCCGAAGCGCAGCGAAGGGTACGGTCACCTGGGGCCGGGGCAAGCCCAGTCCCTACAGCAGGCGCGGTTTTAACCGCTAGCCAATAAGCCTCGGTGAGCAGTTACGTTTGGGTAAGGCTTATTCAAGTCAGGTACCTGGCTTATATTTTCGCGCCCCCTTTCCCCTCGACGCCCCATTGCCGCGCGTGGGCTTTTACAGTATAATACCCTTGCTTCGGCTAAGGATCCCCGCCGGAGGAGTGTAGAGATGGGAGGATATCATGGGTAACGGGCGTCACATTTTCCCCTTCAGCGCGGTCGTCAACCAGGAGTGGATGAAGCGCGCGCTGATTTTAAATGCTGTCAACGTGCGTATTGGCGGCGTGCTCATTCGTGGCGAGCGCGGCACGGCTAAATCCACGGCGGCGCGCGCGCTGGCAGCCCTGCTCCCTGAAATTACCGTAGTCGAGGGCTGCCCTTTTGGTTGTGACCCGGCCCAGCCGGAAACGCTCTGCTCCTTGTGTCAGGAACGTCTGGAACACGGCGAGACCCTGACCCACACCAAGCGCCGCGTGCCGTTTGTGGACCTGCCCGTCGGCGCCACCGAGGATCGCGTGGTGGGCACACTCGATATTGAGCGCGCGATCCAAAAGGGCGAGCGCCGCTTCGAGCCGGGCATCCTGGCCGCTGCCAATCGCGGCATCCTGTACGTGGATGAGGTCAATCTGCTGGATGATCATATCGTGGACGTGTTGCTTGATGCCGCGGCGATGGGGGTAAATATCGTGGAACGTGAAGGCATCTCCTTCCATCACCCGGCGCGCTTCATCCTGGTGGGGACGATGAACCCGGAGGAGGGCGATTTGCGCCCGCAGTTGCTGGACCGTTTCGCCCTGTGTGTGGATGTGGTTGGGGTGCATGATCCCATTGCACGCACGGCGATCATTGAACGCAACCTGGGTTTTGAGGCTGACCCGTTGGGATTCTATGAGGAATGGCGCCCACAGGAGGAGGCGCTGGCGCAGCACATCGTCGAAGCGCAGCGCCGCCTGCCCCAGGTGCAGTACACGCGCGGCGATCTCATCACCATCGCCACCATGATGGCTGAGCTGGGCGTGGATGGGCACCGCGCCGATCTGGTCATCCTCAAGACGGCGATGGCGCAGGCTGCCTTTGATGGGCGCACGCGCATCACGGATAACGACATCATGCTGGCGGCTCAATTGGCCCTGCCCCATCGCCTCAAGCGCCGCCCCTTCGATGAAGTGCGCACCACCCTGGAGGACCTCAAAGATCGTGTCAGTAGTGCGCGGCAACAGGCCGACAAAGAGGCCAAAAGTGTGCCCGGCGCACCGGTCGCGGGAGGCGAGCCCGCAAAAAAAGTGTAAGCCCTGAGACGCCTCCCCCCAGCAGCAGCAACACGGAGGTGTCTCAGGCGCTCCCTGGCCCTCAGGAGATCCCCGAATGGCCTTCCGAAGGTAAATGGTGGGAAAGCCAGCAGATCATCCCCGTGGGGGAAGCGTTCCGCCCCCGCCTGCTGGAGACGCTGCCGGATCGGCAGGAGCGGCGGGGCGGCGGGCGACGCAGTCGCACGCGCACGCAGCTCAAGCGCGGGCGCTACGTCTGGGCGGAGGCTTCCCCCGGCGATGCCCGTGACCTGGCGTTGGATGCCACGCTCCGCGCAGCGGCCCCGTATCAGCGCGAGCGACGCGCACAAAGCAGCGCCGGCCCGGCCTTGCGCCTGCGTCCACAGGATTATCAGCGCAAAGTGCGCATCCGCCGCGCCGCCAATCTCATCCTCTTTGTGGTGGATGCTTCCTGGTCCATGGCGGTCTCGGAACGCATGCAGGCCACCAAGGGGGCGATTCTTTCGCTTCTGACGGATGCCTATCAGCGCCGCGACCGCGTGGGGCTAATCGTCTTCCGCGGTGACCGCGCCACGTTGGTGCTCCCCCCGACCAACAGCGTGGAGCTGGCGCAGCGCTACCTGTCCAATCTGCCGGTGGGCGGTAAAACCCCGCTTTCGGCGGGCCTGTGGCTGGCCCTGAAGACGGTGCAGGAGGAAAAGCTGCGCCGTCCCGATACGCGCCCGCTGCTCGTCATCCTCACCGATGGCGCGGGCAACGTCTCCATGGGCGAACAATCCCCCAAAGAGGAGGCCTATCTCATCGCCGAAGAAATCCAGGCGCATCACATTGACGCGGTGGTGATTGACATGGAAGCCGCCGAGTTCAACCAGGGGTACGCACGCGCCCTGGCCGAGCGTTTGGGCGGGCCGTGTTACACCCTGGCCTACCTGCGCGCCGATACGTTGTTGGACACGGTGCGCGGCGAGTTGATGGCGCGCGCCTTGAAGTGAAAAACGTAACGACGTTCGTGAACTGGCTTCGTTAAGGCTTTGCAGTGGTGGGGAGGTTGCCATGGCAACCTCCCCACGTTTTTGTCGCTCATGGGTATTTGGTGAATAATGTCACTTGGACAAATCAACAGGGTCGGTTATAATATCCAGGAATAGGAATATGTCTGCTACGGCAGAAGGTGTGCTAACTTAACTGGTAAGGAGTGCCTATGATGAAACCGAATGACATTCCAGCGGATGATCCGGTAGCCGTGCCGGAGCAAAAGGCGCGCATTGATGCCATTCTGGAGCAGAGCAAAACCCGTCCTGGCACCACGATGCTGGTGTTGACGCGCCTGCAGGAGGAGTTTGGCTTTGTGTCCCCGGCCATGCAGCGCTATGTGAGCGAACAGCTCAATATCCCCCTGAGCCATATCTATGGCGTGTTGACCTTCTACTCTTTCTTCCGCATGCAGCCCCAGGGGCGCTACAAGGTCAACGTCTGTTTAGGGACGGCCTGTTACGTGCGCAATGGCCCGTCGGTGGTGGAGAAGCTGCAGCAGGTGCTGGGCGTCAAGGTGGGGGAGACCACTCCCGACCGCAAATTCACGCTCGAAATCTGCCGCTGCGTGGGCGCTTGTTCCCAGGCGCCGGTGGTCATGATCAACGATGAGGTCATTGGGCGCGTCAACCCGTCCGACGTGCCGAAGATGCTGCGCAAGTACGCCTGAGGGTTGCACCTGCCGTGACCGCATTCCGCGAGTTGGCGCAACACATCTCGGACATTGCCGAAAACGGCATCAAGGCCGGGGCGACCTGTCTGGAGATCGAGATCACGGAAGACACAGCCCAGGACTCGCTGAGTATCGTGATTCGTGACAACGGTAGCGGCATGGATGCGGACATGGTGGCGCGTGTCACCGATCCCTGGGTGACAACGCGCACGACCCGCAAGGTTGGCTTAGGCATCCCGTTCTTTAAACAAGCTGCAGAAATGAGCGGTGGGCATTTCTCCATCACATCGGAGCTGGGACGTGGTACCGTCACCGCGGCCACCTTCGGCCTCCATCACATTGACCGCCCGCCGCTGGGGGACGTGGTGGGCACGATGCTCTGCCTGATCGTGGGCAACCCCCACGTGGACTTTGTCTTTCGTTATCGGCGCAACGGCGACAGCTACGAGCTGGACACGCGCGCGATTCGTGAAGTCCTGGGCGAGGATGTGCCCCTTTCGGATCCCGAAGTGTTGGCTTATTTGCGGGAGACGCTGGAAAGCCTCCCGCGCGGTGAAGCTTAAACTCAAGTCACTCATTCATCAGGAGGGTATAGATTATGAAGAGCCTGGAAGAACTGCAGAAGATCAAGGAGCGTGCGTTGGAGCGTCGTCGCCTGGGTGGTGAGACGGCGCGGGTGCGCATCGTCGTCGCCATGGGGACGTGCGGTATTGCTGCCGGCGCCCGCGATACGATGAAGGCGTTGCTGGATGAGATCGAGCGCAAACAGCTTACCGATGTTGTCGTCACGCAGACCGGCTGTATTGGCCTGTGCGAATACGAACCCATTGTCCAGGTCAAGGTTGGCGATGAAGCCATGGTGACCTACGGCAAAGTGGATACCCTGCGCGCGGCGCGCATCATCGAGGAGCATGTGATCAAAGGCACGCCGGTGACGGATTGGCTGGTCAAGTAAACACGCCCGCCCCTGGCATTCAACTCGCTTAAGGAGGTCTTATGGCTTATCGAGCACACATCATGCTTTGCGCTCATCCTCAATGTCTGGACAAAGGGGCGAGCGAGGTCAAGGCAGAGCTGCTCAAACAACTGGAAGCGCATGGTTTGACCGATGAAGTGCAGGTCATCGAGGTCAGCACCCTGGGCCGTCCCCATCAGGGGCCGGAGATGATGGTCTATCCCGATGGCACCCACTACGTCAACCTTTCGGAAGAAGTCGTTGCGCACATCGTTGAAGAGCACCTGCTCAAGGGCCGTCCGGTCCTTAGCCTGACCTACAAGGAACCCCCCAGCGAACCGCTGGAAGCGCCAGCCGCCAAGGAAGTGCGCGTCGTTTTGCGCAACGTTGGCAAGATTGACCCCGATAACATCGAGGACTACATCGCCGAGGACGGCTACATGGCGCTCGCCAAGGTGCTGAGCGAAATGACGCCGCAACAGGTGATTGACGAGGTCCTGCGCTCCGGCCTGCGTGGCCGCGGTGGCGCGGGCTTCCCCACCGGGCGCAAGTGGGCCTTTGCCGCCGCTGCGCCTGGCGATGTCAAATACGTGGTCTGCAACGGCGATGAAGGTGACCCCGGCGCCTTCATGAACCGCCGCGTGTTGGAAGGTGACCCGCACGCCGTTTTGGAGGGCATGGCCATCGCCGCCTACGCCATCGGCGCGCATCAGGGCTACATCTACGTCCGCGCCGAGTACCCCATCGCCGTGCGCACCCTGCGCCTGGCCATCGAGCAGGCGCGCGAGTACGGCCTGCTGGGCAAAAATATTCTCGGCTCTGGGTTTGATTTTGATGTGGAAGTGCGCATGGGCGCGGGCGCGTTCGTCTGTGGTGAAGAGACCGCGCTCATGGCCTCCATTGAGGGGCAGCGCGGCATGCCGCGCACCCGCCCGCCCTTCCCCGCCGTCTCCGGCCTGTGGGGCAAGCCGACGAACATCAACAACGTCGAAACCTACGCCAATGTCCCGCAGATCATCCTCAAGGGCGCGGAATGGTTCGCTTCCATGGGGACGGAGAAGAGCAAGGGCACCAAGACCTTCGCCGTTGCGGGCAAGGTCAAGCGCACCGGCCTGATCGAAGTGCCCCTGGGCATCACCCTGCGCGAAATCGTCTACGACGTGGGCGGTGGTATCCTCAACGACAAGAAGTTCAAGGCCGTGCAGACGGGCGGTCCGATGGGCGGATGTATCCCGGAGGAGTACCTGGACACGCCGGTGGACTACGAAACCCTCGGCCAGTTGGGCTCCATCATGGGCTCGGGCGGTTTTGTGGTCATGGATGAGGACACCTGTATGGTGGACATCGCCCGCTTCTTCATGGAATTCACGCAAGATGAATCGTGCGGGAAGTGCGTCCCCTGCCGTGTCGGCACCCGCCGCATGCTGGAGATCCTCAACGACATCTGCGCGGGCAAGGGCCAGCCGGGCGACATCGAGCTGCTGGAAGAGCTTTCGCAGCAAATTCGCATCGGCTCCCTGTGCGGTCTGGGTCAGGGTGCCCCCAATCCCGTGCTGAGCACCATCAAATACTTCCGTCACGAGTACGAGGCGCACATCTACGAGAAGCGTTGTCCTGCCAGGGTGTGCCGGGCGCTCATCAGATACTGGATTGACGCCCCGGCCTGTATCGGCTGCACGCGCTGCGCGCGCAACTGCCCGGTCAACGCCATCAGCGGCGCGCCCAAACAGGTTCACGTCATTGATCCCGACATCTGCATCCGTTGCGGCATCTGCCAGCAGGTCTGCCCGACGGGTGCGGTGCATGTGGACTAACAAGGAGGCAGCTTTATGGAGAAAAACGTACAACAAACCGTTCAGGACGTGGTGGCACGCTTCAAAGCTGATCCGGAAGCCCTGGTGGAAATCCTGCGCGACATCAGTGAGGAGCTGGGGTACGTTAGCCGTGAGGTCGTCCTCCAGCTTGCGGGGATGCTGCACCTGCCCGCCAGCCACATCATGAGCGTGGCCAGCTTCTACAGCATGATCAACACGCAGCCCATGGGCAAGCACGTCGTCAAGCTGTGCCAGGATGCGCCGTGTCACGTTGCGGGCGGCCAGCGCATCTGGGACACGCTGGAGCAGGAGTTGGGCATTCCCTTTGGTGCCACCACGCCCGATGGGCAATGGACGCTCATGACCACAAGCTGCATTGGCGCCTGCTCGGTTGGGCCGGTGATGCTGATTGACGATGAGATCTACGGCAACCTGACCCCGGAGCGCGTGCGCGAGATTTTGAGCCTTTATACGGGGAAACAGGCCTCTGGAGGTGAAGCATGATTCGCGCCCACATTGTGATTACCGGCGATCCCCTCAGCATGGCCCGCGGCGCGGAAGATGTGCGCCTGGCCATCGAAGCTGAGTTGTCCTACCTGGGCCTGGATCAGGAGGTCGCGGTTGGCTATACCACGCAGGTGGACCGCACCGACGCCTTGCCCATGGTTTACGTCTACCCCGAAGGTGTTTGTTACGGCCCGATGACGCCGGAAAACGGCGCCTACATTGTGCAGGAGCACCTGTACAAAGGGCGCGTGGTCGAGCACCTGCGCGTCCCCAAGGAAGTGTTGAGCGGGCCGATCGTGCACCTTCCCTCTCGTGCGGGCGCGGTCTATGCGCAGAAGCGCGTCGTCCTGCGGCGCGCCGGCATCATTGACCCGCAAAACATTGATGACTACATCGCCTACGATGGCTACTTCGCCCTGGCCAAAGCCGTCACCAGCATGACCCCGGCGGAGGTGCTGGATACGGTTATGCAGTCCAAACTCCAGGGGCGCGGTGGTGCAGGCTTCCCCACGGGCCTGAAGTGGTCCTTCGTGGCGAAAGCCCCCAGCGATGTGAAATACATTGTCTGCAACGCCGACGAATCCGAGCCGGGCACCTTCAAAGACCGCGTCATCCTGGAAGGCGATCCGCACGCGGTGCTGGAGGGCATGGCCCTGGCCGGCTACGCCGTCGGGGCGCGTGAGGGGTGGATCTACATCCGCGGCGAGTACAAGCAATCCCGCGAGCGCCTCGAGCAGGCTATTCAGCAGGCGGAGGCGTATGGCCTGCTGGGCGATCATATCATGGGTACGGACTTCTCGTTCCATATCCACGTGCACGCCGGTGCTGGGGCCTACGTCTGCGGCGAGGAAACGGCGCTGCTCGAAAGCCTGGAAGGCAAGCGCGGCATCCCGCGCATCCGCCCGCCCTACCCGACCGTGAGCGGCTATCATCAGAAGCCCACCGTTGTCAACAACGTCGAGACCCTGGCCAACGTGCCGCCCATCATTCTGAACGGCGCCGCATGGTATCGCAGCATGGGGACGGAGCGCTGCCCGGGCACCAAGGTTTACACCATCATGGGCGATGTCAACATGACCGGCCTGATTGAGGTGCCGATGGGCATCACCCTGCGCGAGGTCATCGAAGTCTATGCCGGAGGCATGAAAGATGGTAAAGCCTTCAAGGTGGCCCAGACTGGCGGCTCTTCGGGTAGCCTCATCCCGGCGGCGCTGCTGGATACGCCCATGGATTTCGCCTCGATGCAGGAAAAGGGCGCGTCATTGGGAAGCGGTGCCCTCCTCATCTGTGATGAGGATACTTGCGTGGTGGACCTGATGTATGTGCTGATGCGCTTCTTCAAGACCGAATCCTGCGGCAAGTGCGTGCCGTGCCGGTTGGGCACCCTGCGCGTGGTGGAGTTCCTGGATGACCTGCGCCATGGGCGCAAGCCTTCCGTGACGCTGGATGAAGTGGGTATTTGGGCTGAAGCCATGCAGAAAATGTCCTTCTGTGGCCTGGGTCAGGCCGCTGCCGTGCCCATCATCACCGGCCTGCAGCACTTCCGCGAGGAGATCGTCGCCCACCTGGAGGGCCACTGCCCCACCGGCGTATGCGCCATCCAGAAGGAACAGCCGGTGCCGGCGGTACGTCATGTCCGCCTGGGGTTGCGCTAAACTCAACTTAACTTAAACAAGAGGTTTAAGGAGGATTTATATGCCCGGAACTATCCATGTAACGATTGATGGTAAGCTCGTCGAGGTCCCGGCGGGATCAACCGTCCTTGAAGCTGCAGAGCGGGCTGGCATTGTCATCCCGACCCTGTGCCATCATCCCGACCTGACCCCCGTCGGCGCGTGCCGTTTGTGCGTGGTTGAGGTTGAAGGAATGCGCGGTCCAGCCACGGCCTGTACCCTGCCGGCGACGGAGGGGATGGTCGTGCGCACCCAGACCCAGGCTCTGACCGATGTGCGTCGCTTTGTGTTGACCATGCTGCTCACCGACCATCCTAACGATTGTATGAAGTGCGAAGTGGATGGCCGCTGCGAGCTGCAGAACTGGGTTTATGCCTACCAGGTGGAATGGCCGGAACACACGGGCAAGCGCCACCAATATCCCATTGACTCCGACCCCAACCCCGTGGTCTTTGTGGACATGAACAAGTGTATCCTGTGCGGGCGCTGCGTGCGCACCTGCCAGGAGATCCAGGGCTGCAACGTGTGGAACTTCTCCCAGCGTGGCTTTGATACCCAAATCGTGGCGGGCGCCAATCAGACCATGCTGGAAGCGGACTGCGAGTCCTGCGGTAACTGCGTGGCCTACTGCCCGGTTGGCGCGCTGTTCGACAAGCCTTCCCTGGGATGGGGCCGCGAGGCGCATCAAAAGAAAGTGCGCACGACTTGCGTTTACTGTGGCGTGGGTTGCCAGTTCGACCTCAACGTCAAGGATGGCAAGATCACCCGCGTCACCTCGACGCCCGAAGCGCCGGTCAACGGCATGGCGCTGTGCGTGAAGGGCCGCTACGGCTGGGACTTCGTCGCGCGGCCTGACCGACTGACCACCCCGCTCATCCGCGATGAGAGCGTGACCGACGGCCCCTGGCCGGGCTTCCGCGAGGCGACCTGGGATGAGGCGCTCGATCTGGTAGCCAGCAAATTGCTGTACTACCGCGACACCTTTGGCCCGGATAGCGTGGCGTACCTGCTTTCGGCCAAGTGCACAAACGAGGAAAACTACCTGCTGCAGAAGATCGCCCGTGCGATCGGTAAGACCAACAACGTAGATCACTGCGCGCGCCTGTGCCATGCCTCCACAGTAGCGGGTCTGGCCACGACCTTTGGCAGTGGGGCGATGAGCAACACCATCAAGGATGCGACCGAACAGTCGCAGGTGATCTTCGTCATCGGCTCCAACACGACCGAACAGCACCCGGTCATCGGGACGCGCATCCGTCATGCTGTGCGCTATCGCGGGGTGCCGCTAATTGTCGCCGATCCGCGCCGCATCAACCTCACGCGCCTGCCCGGCTGCCTGCATTTGCAGCAACGCCCCGGCACGGATATTGCGCTTATCAATGGCCTGATGCGCGAAATCATCGTAAACGGTTGGGTGGACGAAGCCTTCGTGGCTGAACGCGCTGAAGGCTATGAAGAGCTCAAGGAAACGGTGATGAAGTACACGCTGGAGGAGACGGAGCGCATCACCGGTGTGCCGGCGGCCAAGATCGCTGAGGCCGCGCGCTTGCTGGGCACGCACAAGCCCGGTGCTGTCTTCTGGTCCATGGGCATCACCCAGCACACGACCGGAGTGCTCAACGTCATGTCGCTTTCTAACCTGCAGACTATCCTGGGTAACATGGGGGTGCCCGGTGGTGGTGTCTGCCCGCTGCGCGGCCAGAACAACGTCCAGGGTGCGTGCGACATGGGCGGTTTGCCGAACGTCTACTCCGGCTATCAGCCCGTCGCCACGAACAAGGAGCGCTTCGAGCAGCTCTGGGGCGTGGAAGGGCTTTCCGACAAGCCCGGTCTGACCGTGGTGGAAATCATGAACGCCGCCCACGAGGGCAAGGTCAAGGCCATCTACATCATGGCGGAAGATCCCATGACCTCCGACCCCGACCTCAACCACGTGCGCGAGGCGCTGAGCGAGGTCGAGTTCCTGGTGGTGCAGGACATCTTCATGACCGAGACGGCGAAGTTCGCCGATGTGATCCTGCCCGGCGCTTCCTTCGCGGAGAAGGAGGGTACCTTCACCAACACCGAGCGCCGCATCCAGCGCGTGCGCAAGGCCGTGGACGCTCCCGGCAAGGCCCGCCCGGATTGGCAGATTCTCTGCGACCTGGCGACGCGCATGGGCTATCCCATGCACTACGACAGCCCAGCGGAGATCATGGAGGAGATCGCGCGCGTCACGCCGTCCTTCGCTGGCGTCCACTACTGGCGCCTGGATCGCGGCGAGCAACTGCATTGGCCGGTCAAATCCGACGATCACCCCGGCACGCCCATCCTGCACGTCGGGCAATTTACCCGCGGCAAGGCGCTGCTCAAGGCGATTGACCACATCGAGCCGAAAGAAGCTCCTGATGCCGAGTATCCCTTCACCATGACCACGGGGCGTGTCATTTACCACTGGCATGGTGGGCAGTTGACGCGTCGCTCTGCCAACCTGATGGCACTCTACCCCGAACCGCTGGTCGAGATCAGCGATGTGGACGCTACGCGCCTTGGCATCGTGGATGGCGATCCCATTAGGGTGGCCTCGCGGCGCGGTGAGTTTAAGGCGCGCGCCTGGGTCACCGATCGCGTTCCGGAAGGCCTCATCTTCAGCACCTTCCACTTCCCGGAGGGTAACGCCAACTGGGCAACCGGCGCGTTCCTCGATCCTATCGCCAAGATCCCTGAGTTCAAGGTCACGGCGGTGAAGGTGGAGAAGCTCGCCTGATTCCCTGAAGTGAAAAGCGCCCTGGCTTCAAGCCAGGGCGCTTCTTTTTGCGAAAGCCCCTTCCTATACCACCCCCAGAGGGAAAAACACCGCGCGTGCCGGACTTTTTAGTGCAGGTGGCATGCGCAACAAAAACGCCCCCGCGCCAGGCGGGGGCGTTGGTGAGATCCGTAAAGCTTACTTGCTCGTCTTGCGCAGGTAAATGAACCAGTACACCACGCCGACCATCACTGCACCACCGATGATGTTGCCGATGGTGACGGGCAGGAGGTTCTTGATGAAGAAATTGCCCCAGGTCAGGTTGGCGAAATCAGCCGCCGTCTTGCCAATCTTCTCCCAGAAAGCCGCCGGCGCGCCGTACTTAATGAACAGGCCGATGGGGATAAAGTACATGTTGGCGATGCTGTGCTCAAAACCGGCAGCCACAAAGCCAGAGATGGGGAAGATGATGGAGAGGATTTTATCCGTCGTGGAGCGCGCCGAGAAGCACAGCCAGACCGCCATACACACCATCGCGTTACACATGATGCCCAGCGCCACAGCCGGGATAAAGTCCAGGCCGCTCTTGGCGTTGGCGATGTTGAGGGCCGTCAAGCCGACCGCGCCGCTCCCGAACGTGTACTGGTTGCTCAGGAACATGATCGCCGCGGTGGCAATGGACCCGACGAAGTTGCCGAGGTATACGATACCCCAGTTGCGCAGCAGTTGCGCGGTCGTGACCTTGCCATTTGCCCAGGCCATCACGATCAGGTTGTTGCCGGTAAACAGTTCCGCACCGCCAACGACGACCAGGATAAGGCCGAGGCAGAAAACCAGGCCACCCAACAGGCGCTGCACGCCGTAAGGCAGGGATGAAGTGCCCGCTAACACGGTCGTGCAATAAATGGCGCCCAACGCGATGAACGCGCCGGCCAGGATAGCCAGAGCAAACAACTGCGCCGCATTACCGGTCGCTTTCTTGACGCCAATGGCTTCCGCCTTTGTAGCCATATCGGGCGGCAAAAGGGCGTCGAACGAGACCACAGGGGCCGGGGCGGGTGGATTATTATTGGCCATACTCAAAAACCTCCTTCATGAATAAAATTGAGATAACAACCAGGAATCATTATAGCCGGGGCTTGAAGGGCCGTCTACTGCTATTTATCCATATTTTTGAATTATTTTTGACAGAAGCCGCCTGTTAGAAAGTGCTACGGGTCAAAAAGTATCCGGCTATGGCAAGTCCCAGCGCCAGGAGATACCCGGAACGTCCATCCTGAAGCATCCCGGCGACGGACATGATCCCCCCGCAGCCGTTGTCAGTGCTCAGCCCCATGATCATCTCCACCACACAATACCAGACGGCGAGCGCGAGGCCAATACCGGACAAAGGGGGCCCCATCCAGGCGGGCAGGCCCTGCACCTGCAATCTGCTACACAGCGTACCCATCATCCCGATGAATGCCAGCAGCACGTACACGGGCAGGGTCACCACAACCAGCAGGCTATTCAGACTTCGCAGGATGCTTCGCATAAAGCTCCTCCCTGGAATTTTTTGAGCCGTCCCTCAGGTATAGGGCATCGTAGCCCTTGCGGTATAATTGGGTTCTATGGATGAGGGATCGCGCGTACAGTTAACGGGTATCGTTTTGGCGGGGGGGCAAAGCCGCCGCCTGGGACAGGATAAGCGCCGCCTCTTGTTGGATGGGGCGCCGTTACTGGCCCGCGTCCTTGACGTGCTCCGTCCGCTGGTGGATGAGGTGTTGCTGGTCGGGCCGGATGCGGACGCTTTGCGCGGCTGGGATGCGCGCGTGGTGACCGATCGCTATCCCGGCTATGGGGTGCTGGCCGGCCTACACGCCGGGTTGGAGGAGGCGCACGGGGCATGGGCTTTTGCCCTGGCCGCCGATTTACCCTTCCTCAACGCCGACCTGCTCACCGCGCTGGCGGCCTTAGCCCTGACCAGCGAGGCGGATGTCGTCATTCCCCGCTGGCAAGGCGCTTTGGAGCCGCTGCACGCCCTCTACCGCCCCGCGGCGTGTGCCCCGGCGGCCCGCGCTGCCCTGCAACGCGGCGAAAGGCGCATCATCTCCTTCTTCCCGGATGTGCGCGTGCACGTCGTCGAGGAAGCGGAGCTGCTGCGCTGGGACCCTGCAGGCCGTTCATTCTTCAACATCAACACCGCTGACGATTGGGACCAGGCCCTGCGCTGGGTAGCCGCTCACAACAAGCGTTCTGGATAAGTGTAAATGAACATGCGCGTCGGGCGCAGGTGACCCACTGCTGTGATGCCCCAACGCTCGGCCAGGGCGATGGCCTGAGCGGAGCAGGCTTTCAGGCTGGCGACCACGGGCACATGCAGGAAGGCCGCCTTGCTGATCATCTCCACCGAAACGCGCCCCGTCGTCAACAGGATGCTGACATCTTGCTGAGGCTCCATCCGCAGGCGCATGCCAATCAGCTTATCCAGGGTGTTATGGCGACCGATATCCTCGGCCAGCGCCAATAAGTCACCCGTCGCCGAAAGCAGCGCGCTGGTGTGCATGCCGTGTGCCTTGCGCCCAAATTGCGTGCCGGGCTGCAGCGTGCTCAGGGCCTGCGTGAGAAGCTCTGGGGCCAGGTGGATAGGGTCCGCGAATGGGGCCGGCGGCTCATACAGCCCGTTGAGCACGATCCCCCCGCCACAGCCGGAGGTGAGCAGCTTGCGCGTGGCCCTGGTGTCGGGAATGTCATGCGTCAGCCACACATCCGCGCAGTAAGCGTCGCTCAGATGCAGGGCGAGAATCTCATCCGGCGCGCTGATGATGCCACTGTAGGCCAGGAAGCCCATGACCAGCGCTTCCAGGTCAATGGGCGTGGCCGCGAGTTGCACTAGCTCACGTCCGTTGACGTGAATCTGTAGCTTCACCTCTACCGGCGCGAGCAGGGGCTCCTGGCTCACCCCTTGCGGAGTCCAGACGTGGATCAGGCGCTCGTCCGTCATGGCTCGAGGAGCGTTACCTCACCGCTGTGCAGATAGTAGATAGCCCCAACAATGCGCAGGGTCCCTGCTGCCACGCGCCCGGCCATGATCGGGTTGGCCTTGAGCTGCGCCACGAGCTGGCGCACATTAGCGCGGGTTGCCCAGTCCACCGGATCGGCACAATCCGTGGGGACGCTCTCGATGGCAGGGCGCAACGCCTCCACGATCGCCGCGATATGCGCCGGCGCTTCTCCGCCCTGCACGGCTGCCGTCACCGCGCCGCATTTCTCGTGACCCAGCACCATCACCAGCGGCGTGCCCAGATGGTCAACCGCGTATTCCAGGCTGCCCAACGCGATGGCATCCGCCAGGTTCCCGGCGGTGCGCACCACGAACACATCCCCAAGGCCCCGATCGAACACCACTTCCGGGGGCACGCGCGAATCTGAGCAGCACAGGATCGCCGCAAAGGGCTGCTGCCCGGCGCTGATCTCCTCCCGCCGTCGGGCGTCCTGATGCGGGTGGTGCATCTGCCCGGCCACGTAACGCGCGTTCCCTTCCAACAACAGGCGCAAGGCCTGCTCTGCAGTCCAATGGCTGTGATGATGGCTCATCTCATCTCTCCTGATGGGTTAGCAAGTGGGGCGTGGAGATGACCCATGGCCATCTCCACGCTCGAAAAACGTCGCTAAGCTACTTTTTGCACGGCCAGGGTCAGGCTCTGCCCGTCCACGGTGTCGGTGAGCACCTGGTCGCCTTGCGGCTCGGCCACGGCTTCCAGGCGATCCGCCAGCACCTCGCCAGCGATGACGGGGGCGAACTGCGCGATCGCCTCCGCCAGCAGGCCGCTGGCCTGGTAGCGCACCACAATGCGATCCGTGAGCTGATAGTCCGCCTGTTTGCGCAGGTCCTGCACGCGCCGGATCACCTCGCGTGCCAGCCCCTCGGCGATCAACTCCGGCGTGAGGGTGGTATCCAGCGCCACGACCAGGCCACTCTCACCGGCGACCCCGAACCCGGCGCGCGGTTGGGACTGCACCAGCACCTCATCCGGCGCCAGCACGGCCTGCGTCCCATCCTCCAGGGTGAGGGTGAGGGATGCGCCGGCGTGCAACGTTTGCACCGCCTCGGCAGCCGGCAGGGCCGCCAGGGCCTTGCGCACCAGCGGGAAGCGCGCGCCGAACTTGGGCCCCAGCACCTTGTTCAGCGGCAGCAGCGTGTAAATCACCAGCTCCCCTTCCTGTTCCACAAACTCCACGCGCTTGACGTTCAACTCATCCGCCAGCACGTCCAGTAGGGAAGCGAGGGCGGCGCGTTTGCGCGGATCGGCGGCGATGAGGGCGCGCGCCAGGGGCTGGCGCACCTTGAGATTCTGCGCCGCGCGTACCGAATGGCCCAGCGTGGCAGCCAGGCGCACGGCTGCCATCGTCTCCACCAGCGCCTTTTCCTCGTCGGTCAGCGGCGTCACTTCGGGCCACAGGCAGTGGTGGATGCTTTCCGGCGCGGAATCGTCCACACTGCGCACCAGGTTCTGGTACATGGCCTCGGTCATGAAGGGCAACACCGGCGCCAGCGCCTTGATGAAGGTGACCAGCACCGTGTAGAGCGTATCGTAAGCCGCGTCCTTGTCGGCATTCTCCGCCGCACTGCTCCCGCGCGCCGTCCAGAAGCGTCGGCGTGAGCGGCGCACGTACCAGTTGCTCAAATCGTCCAGGAAGGCTTCTGCCGGTTGGGCAATCTCCAGCGGGATGTAGGACTCGTAACCGGCCTGCATGGCCGCCACCGTCTCCTTGAGCCGCGCCAGAATCCAGCGGTCGAGCAGCGAGCGCGCCTCCGGCGCCACCGGGCGGCCCGGCGTCCAGTCGTCAATCCGCGCGTAGGTGATGAAGAAGGCGTACACGTTCCATAGCGGGATAATGAAGCGCCGCCGCGTCTCGTCCGCGCGCGTGTAACCGAACAGCAGGTTCTGATCCAGCTTCTGGTTGAGGTACAGCCAGCGCATGGTATCCACGCCCATTTTTTCCGCCGCGTCGTCGAACCAGATGGCGTTGCCCCAGGATTTGTGCATGGGGCGCCCATCCTCCGCGAGCAAGGTGGAGTAGCCGTGCACGATCTTTGTGGGCGGGCGGTTCTCGAACACCGTGCTCATGGTGATGAGGCTGTAGAACCAGTTGCGGAACTGGCCCGGGAAGCTCTCGCTGATCCAGTCCGCCGGGAACCACTGCTCCCAGAAGGCGCGGTTGGTGCGGTACTGCAGGGTCGAGTAGGCTACGCTGCCCGCGTCCAGCCACGGGTTGCCCACATCCTTGACGCGCGACATCACGCCGCCGCATTTGGGGCAGGCGATCTTAACCGCATCCACATAGGGGCGATGCGGCGTGTGACCCTCAAACTCGTCCCAGCCGGCGATGGCGCGCGCCTGCAGCTCGTCCCCATCGCCGATCACCTCGAAGTGTTCGCACGACTCGCACACCCAGATGGGCAGCGCCAGGCCCCAATAGCGCTTCTTGGAGATCATCCAATCGTGCATGTTGCGCAGCCAGTCCATTTCGCGCTCGTAGCCGAATTCGGGGATCCACTTGATCTGATCTACCACATCCATGATCTGGTAGCGCAGGCTGCGCGCCTTCTCCTCCGGCGTCACCTCCTCGCGCGGCTTGTCGTAAAGCGGCCCCATGCTGATGAACCACTCATCCACCAGGCGGAAGACGAGCGGGGTGCCGCAGCGCCAGCAGACGGGGTAACGGTGCGTGTAGGGATCCACGCGGTAAAGCAGGCCCTTAGCGTCCAGGTCGCGGAAAATGTCGGGCGCCACCTCGTGCACGTCACGGCCAGCCAGCCAGCCAAAGCCCTCCAGGAAGAGCCCCTCTTCGTCCAGCGGGGCCACCGCGGGCAGGTCGAACTCCTTGCCAAGCTGGAAGTCCTCCGCACCGCAGCCCGGCGCGATGTGGACAATGCCGGTACCTTCCGCTTCTCCCACCTCTTTCCAGGGGATGACGCGGTGGAAGTCCGGCACGTTCTGCTTTTGCACCTGGGGCAGCTCATCATACGGGCCGCTGTAGGTCCACCCCAGCAGCTCCGCGCCCTTCAGGCGTGCCAGCACCTCATACTTACCTTTCAGCACGCTCTTGAGCGTGCCTTCCGCCAGGTAATAGGTCCAGCCGTCACGCTCGGAGCGCACCTTGACGTAGGTCAGCTCTGGCCCTACCGCCGCGGCTACGTTGCTGGTCAGGGTCCAGGGCGTGGTCGTCCACACGAGCAGTGCCTCGCGCTCGCGCCCGTGCAGCGGGAAGCGCAGGACCACCGCGTCGTGCGTCAGCTCCTGATACCCATCGGTGACGATCTCGTGCTGGCTCAGCGCGGTCGAACAGCGCGAGCACCACGGCATCACGTCGTGTCCGCGGTACAACCATCCCTTTTCCCACACCTTTTTCAGGAAGGTCCAGATGGTGTAGTTGTTCTCCGTGGCGAACGTAAAATAGGAGCCGCCGATTTCGGGCATGCCCAGGCGCCCGACGATCTCCTCCACCGGTCCGGTGACCGGCCCATGCGGCCCCATGACCGTCACTTCCTGGCGGGGGTCCTCCTGGAGCTTCTCGGCCAGCATGCGCAACGTGTTTGGATCGTTCCAGTCCATCCAGTACCCCAGGCGGATGGATTGTTCCGTCTGGCGCGCCGCCTGACGCAGCACGCGCGCCTTACAGTCCAGCACGAAGCGCGCCAGGCCGTAGGTCTCAATATCGCGTTTGGATTTAAAGCCCTTCTCGCGCTCCACCTCAACCTCGACCCACAGGCCCTGGCAGTCAAAGCCGTTTTGGTAGCGCGTCTGATAGCCGCGCATGGCCCAGAAGCGGTGCCACAAGTCCTTGTACGTGCGTCCCCAGCCGTGATGCACGCCCATCGGGTTGTTGGCGGTGATCGGCCCGTCAATGAAGGACCAGCGCGGGCTGTTGGCGCGTAAGGCGCGCAGCTTCTGGAAGGCATGCGTTTCCTCCCAGAACTTTAGCATCTCGTGTTCCAACGCCACAAAATTGACCTGTGTACTGACCGGTTTAAACCCCATGGCATTCCTCCTTATGTCTGGCTTCAAGTGCCCGGAATCGGCACGCATTCACCCTGGCAATGCTGCGACGCTGTGCATGGCGCCGCAAAGCGCGCTTGAACCCCCCGCCTTCATGCGATAGCCCTGGTAAGCAGCGCCTGTAACAAAAAACCGCTCCCATCCCTCAGGGACGGGAGCGGCATGCTCTCGCGGTACCACCCTGATTGCCCCATGCGGGGCCACTTTGCCGACGGCCAGCACCGTCGCGCCTGGATAACGGGGGGCGACCCCGGCCCGGTCTACTCTCACCTGGTGATTTCGGCGGGCAGCTCCGGAGGGATTTTCGGCACGGGAGCGGGGACCCGGCTCACACCATCCCGGATTCGCTGGAACCCATCACCTTGCCTACTCGTCTCCATCATCGCCGTTGGCAAAATTATGCCATAAGTGGGGACAAAGTCAACCTGCACGCGGGTTTACCGGCTGTGAATCCTGCGCATTTCGCTGTCCCAGGCAGGTTTCGTGCCCTGGTTTCCACAACCTAGCGCTGGTTGTTATTTTGGTGTTCTATGCTTTAATATGGGGCATCATTAAGCACCAACACAACGAGGAGGTTGCTATGGACTTCGGACGCGCTTTCACTTTTGTCATGGAAGATCCCGATTGGTTGAAGAAGGTCTTGCTCAACGGCCTGATCGCGCTCATCCCGGTGGTGGGGTTCTTCTACCTGATGGGCTGGATGCTTGAGGTGGGGCGTCGGGTGGCCTCTTATGAGGAGCCGGAGCGCTTGCCCGATATTGACTTCGGGCGCTATCTCACGCTGGGCTTGAAGGCTTTTGTGCTTGGCCTGGTGTACAGCCTGCCTGTCATCTTACTCAGCCTGCCGATGGTGGTCATACCGGCTCTGTTGAGCGGGATGAACGGGAATTCCGACGCCCTGGGCGCAGTCACAGCGCTGGTTTCCTTCATGTGCTCCTGCGTGATCGTGCTTTACAGTCTTTTGCTTGTCTTTATTTTGCCCGCAGCCACGATGCGCATGGTCATGCAGGGGTCGGTGAGCGCAGGCCTGAAGTTCGGCGAGGTGTTCGCGCTGGTCAAGGCAGCGCCGGCGGCTTATTTGATGGTCGTCCTGGGGATGCTGGCTGCCCAGTTCGTGGCCTCGCTGGTAGGCTCGCTGCTGTGCGGGGTCGGCATCCTCTTCACGTACGTTTATGCCATGGCTGTTCAGGGCCACTTCTACGGCCAGGCCTATCGTGTAGCCAGCTGTCAGGCGGCCTAGCGATTAAAGCATCGAACAAAACGCCGTCACGCAGAAGCGTGACGGCGTTTTTTGCTGGCAGGTCAAGGGGGCCGGGCGGGTTACGCCCTGGCCGCTCTCCATGGGGGTTAGCCGTCAGGGCTTTCTTCTGAGGGTGGCGTCTCCACCAGGTAGCTCACGCGCAGTTTGCGCCCAAAACGTCTGGCCAGGCGCCGACCCCGGCGCCGGGCTCGACGACACAGCGCTTCCGCGGGCGCAGTGGTGATGAGCTGCAGCTTGAGTTTGCGTGGCGAGACCTCGGCGTACAGGTCCTGGACCGGCGTCTCAGCTTTCGCCAGCACGATGGCGAGCCGCAACAGGGCCGAAAGGATTTGCACACTGTTGCGCTCGTCAGGGTTGAGCAGCGCGTAGTTCTGGTGCTTTTTGCGCGGGCGTCGCTTCTGGTAGCGCACCAGGGAGCCGATCAGCAGCCGTTCCCGCGTCTCGAAAGGCAGGTGCGGGGTTTTGAGGATGGTCTGCAGGGCGCGACGGGGGTAGCGCCTGGGATGGCGCTTGCGCTCCAGCGTGTGGAGCAGCGCCGCGCACTCCAGCCAGAAGCGCTCCTCGCGTCCCTGGTGGTGTAGCCCCTGCAGTTGATCGAAAAGTTGCAGGGCCAGGCGGCTTACGGTGAGGCGGTACGCCTCATCGTTCTCGCTCCGCGCACGGGCCAGCGCCAGCACCGGCGCCAGGCGCCGGTCCAACAACAGCTCCTCCGGCGGCGCGTGATTGATGCCGGGTTCCGGTGTCGGATCAGCTGCCCTATCCACCGTGCGCGGCGGGAAAAGCGGGATGCCCTGATCCCGGCAGGCCTGCCAGACTTCCTCAATGGCGTAGGGGACGCGGCGAAACTCGACCTGCAACGTTTCTTCTTCCAGCTCAAGCCAGGCGTAAGCGGCCTCGGCGCGTCCGTCATGCGGGTAGCCCACCGCGGGCACGTTGATGCACCACGCTGCACCGATCTGGCGGACAAAGGCCCTGGCCGTATGGTGCACGACGATCACGTCCGCCTGGGCCTGCTGAAAGAAGCGCAACCAGTCCTCGTTGGGCGCTTCTGCCGGCGGCACCCCTTCATCCCCAACCCCTGCCCCCTGGGCGAGCAGGAAACGTTGTTTGCCGAGCGTAAAGCGCACGCTGGCGGAAAGGAGCCGTAAAAAGCGGCGGCTCTCTTTACTGAGCTGGTGGTAGGTCCAGCAGAGAGGGGAGAGCGCGTCCTCGATGGCGTTGCTGTTTTCCGCACATTGCAGGATGGCCTGATCGCCTGCCCCGATGACGCCGACCGTGCAGAGCGGACGCAGGCGCTCAATCACGGCATCCGGGTGCGGCCCGCCGCTGCACCAGTCCCCCAGGCACCACAGCACGTCATACGAACGCTCGGCCAGGTCCGCCAGGACGGCTTCCAGGGCAGGCAGGTTCGCGTGCAGGCCAGCCAGGATGGCGATGCGCATCAGTAGTCCTCCAGGTTCCAAATGCCCCGATGTTCAAGCATCCAGGCCTGGGAATCGAGTTCCGGCTCGCCCGGCGCCGGTCTGATCCGCTCGTAGTGCCCGTCGCTGTGTAACTGGCGTGCCTTCACGTTGTCGCGCAGGTGGACGAACAGGATGTGGTCGCGGATCGCTTCGCGCAGGCGGGGGGTTTCCATGGGGAAGAGGACCTCGACGCGGCGATCGAGGTTGCGCGGCATCAGGTCCGCACTGCCCAGGAACATTTCCTCATCGCCGCCGTTGCGGAAGTAGTAGATGCGGGCGTGTTCCAGGAAACGCCCCACCACCGAGGTGACGGTGATGGTGTCGCTCAGGCCGGGGATGCCGGGGCGCAGGGCGCACATGCTGCGCACCTGAAGGTCAATTTTCACGCCGGCCTGGGAGGCGCGGTACAGCGCCTGGATGCAGGCTTTGTCCACCAGGGCGTTCATTTTGAAGGCGATGTAGCCATCGCCGTGGTGTTGGTGGCGGCGAATTTCGCGCTCGATGGCGGCGATGAGGCGCTCGCGCATGCCGGTGGGGGCCACCAGGAGCTTGCGGTAGTCGGTTTTGCGCGAGTAGCCGGTCAGGGCGTTGAACAGGTCCGCAGCATCCGCGCCAATGTCGGGGTTGGTGGTGAAGAAGCCGATATCGCCGTAGACACGCGCCGTGCTGGCGTTATAGTTGCCGGTGCTCATGTGCACGTAGCGCACGATCCCGTCCGCCTCGCGTCGCACCACCATGCACAGCTTGGCGTGCGTCTTCAATCCCACCAGGCCATACACCACGTGGACGCCGGCACGCTCCAGGGCGCGCGCCCAGGTGATGTTGTTCTCCTCGTCGAAGCGGGCTTTGAGTTCCACCAGCACCGCTACCTGCTTGCCCTCCTCACGCGCATCCATGAGGGCCTGGACGATGGGGGATTTGCTGCCGACGCGGTAGAGCGTCTGCTTGATGGCCAACACGTTGGGATCGCGTGCTGCCGCGCGCACGAATTCCACCACCGGCGCAAAGCTATCGTAGGGGTGGTACAGCACCCACTCGCGCTGGCGCAGCGCGCTGAAGAGATCGGGCTGCGCCAGGGGACGGGGCAGGTTGGGCAAAAAAGGCGGGTCCTTCAGGTCCGGACGCTGCACGCTCGTCAGTTGCATCAGAGATGCCATGCCCAGGGGCGAGGGCACGGTGTAAATTTGATAGGGGGCCACGCCGAGGTGCTGGATGAGCATGTCGAGGATGCGTTTGGGCATCTCTGGCACCACTTCGAGCCGCACCGTCGAGCCGAAGTGGCGCAGCCCGATGCTTTCCTCCACCACGGTGAGCAGGTCCGAGGCCTCGTCTTCCTCGATCTCAAAATCAGCGTCGCGCGTGATGCGGAAAGCATAAGCCGCCACAATCTCCAGGCCTGGGAAAAGCAGGTCCAGGTTGGCGGTAATCACCTCCTCAAGCCAGACGAAGTTATCCTCTTTTGTCTCGCGCAGACCGAGCAAATCGTCAGCATGCTCCTCGCTGGGAATGCGCAGCAGGCGCGGGAAGGCGTCGGGGATCTTGAGGCGCGCGAAGCGTTCGCCGCGTTCGGGATCGCGCACGATCACAGCCAGGTTGAGGCTGAGATTGGAGATGTGCGGAAACGGATGCGCCGCATCGAAGGCCAGCGGGGTGAGCGCCGGGAAAATTTGCTCTTCAAAATAGCGCCTGAGAATTTTGCGCTGTTTGCCTTTGAGCGCTGCGTAAGGCAACACCTGCACATTCTCCCGCGCGAGTGCGGGCAGCAAGTCATCCTGCCAGATTTGGGTTTGCTTCTCCAGCAAAGGCAGCAGTGCGGTGCGGATGGCGGCAAGCTGATCGGCGGGGGACATGCCGTCCGGTGGGGCTTCTAAGGCGCCCTGGAGCAACTGCCGCCGCAAGCCGGAGACGCGGATCATGAAGAATTCATCGAGGTTGTTGGCAAAGATCGCCAGGAACTTGACGCGCTCCAGGAGCGGGTGGCGCGTATCCATCGCCTCTTCCAGCACGCGGCGGTTAAATTCAATCGCGCTCAACTCGCGGTTGATGTAGAGCGCGGGATCGTCCAGGTTATAGACCGGATTGGCGGCGCTTTTCGGCATAGTTTCCCCCCTTGATGAGCAACGCCTTTGTCCTATAGTATAGCATGAGATACTAAGAAAACCACGTTGTAAAGGAAAAGCCGTGGCAGGCCCTGGCTGGTATCCCATAACCTTGCCTCCCTCAAGGCCTTGTACCGCGTTGGAAGGCCCTTTATCCGCCAGCGTATCCCGTTGCTCTTGCCGTGGCATCTGACCTTTCTTGTAACTACCCACCTTATCTCATCGGCTAGCGGTTAAAACCGCCCCTGTAGGGCGCTACGCGCCGGGCGACCGTACCCTTCGCTGCGCTTCGGGTATCCGCTTGCCTGACGTCCCCCCTGACAAGGGAGGACTACAGGGGGGTCAGGGACGCCCGGCTATAAGCCCATCAGAGGCGATTTCAATCGCTATGAGTAGGCAGTTACCCTTTGGTGAACATTATCCGCTCGGATAATGACACCTCACACTTGGGGATGAGGCCTAGCGGGCATACAATAACACCAGTTAGAGCATATTGGGAGAGGGTGGGAAACGTTTGAACGTCGAGGCGGAGCAGCAGAAAGCAACTATACGCCAGCTTTTTACCCGCATTGCGCGGCGCTATGACCTGCTGAATCGTTTGATGTCGCTGGGACAGGATCAGCGCTGGCGGGCGGAAGCGATCGCAGCCCTGCAACTCCCGCCGCGTGCCCGGGTGCTGGACGTGGCAACCGGCACGGGGGATGTCGCTCTCCTGCTTAAGCGCACCCATCCCGATGCATCCATCGCCGGCCTGGACCTGACGCCGGCGATGGTCACTCTGGCGCAACGCAAGGATACCGCGCGCGCCATGGCCTGGTTGGTCGGGGACGCTCTGGCACTACCCTTTGCCGAAGCGTCCTTTGATGGCGTGATTTCGGCTTTCATGCTGCGCAACGTGCCTGACGTGCGCCAGGCCTTTCATGAGCAGGTGCGCGTGTTGCGTTCCGGGGGGCGTCTGGCCTGCCTGGAGATGACCTGGCCCAGGCGCTTTCCCATGGCGCAGCTCTTTCGCGCCTATTTTTTCTACTGGACGCCGTTTTTAGGCCGTTTACTTTCCGGCGATCATGCGGCCTATCGCTATTTACCGCGTTCCGTTGCGGGGTTTATGCCTCCCGATGCAGTTGTCTCGTTACTTGAAGGCGCAGGGCTATCCGACGTCACGTATCGCTTGCGCATGGGGGGGACGGTGGCACTGTATACAGGGCGCAAGCCTTAATTTTTTGCAGGAGGAGGAAGCATGGTTTTGACTTACGCCGATGTTTTCAGGCCCGCGCAGCGCACCCTGGCGCGCCTCTACGATGCGCTGCTCATCCTGGGGAGCGCCGCGCTGATCGCTCTCAGCGCGCAATTTGCCGTACGGCTCCCCTTTAGCCCGGTTCCCATCACGGCCCAAACCCTTATGGTCATGTTGACGGGGATCCTGCTGGGGCGCAAGCGCGCCGTTGTGGCGTTGCTGACCTATCTGGCGGAAGGCGTGATGGGCTTGCCGGTTTTCGCCGGTGGCATGAGCGGTCTGCCCTACCTGTTTGGGCCCACAGGCGGATACCTGCTCGGCTTTGTGGCCGCCGCGTACGTGACGGGGTCACTGGCCGAACGCGGCTGGGATCGCCGGCCCCTCACCACCGTGCTGGCGATGCTGGCCGGTCATGTCGCCCTCTATCTGCCCGGCCTGTTCTGGCTGAGCCGTTTTGTGGGCGCGCGCGTGCTGGCTTTGGGTTTCTGGCCCTTTGTGCCGGGTGATCTGCTCAAAATGGCCCTGGCGATGGCCCTGTTGCCCCTGGGGTGGCGCTGGTTGGGCCACCATGCGTTCACGGCTGTTAACGAGGGCGAGTGAATCTGTGCTGTAGCCCGCTGATGACCCTGCGGGGACAAAGCGGTTGCTCAGACCCGCGTCATGAGCGCACATTAACTTCAGATTTGCAGGTTTTTTTCAGACTGGGTAACTACTTTGGCAGTCTCATCGGCTAGCGGTTAAAACCGCCCCTGTAGGGCGCTACGCGCCGGGCGACCGTACCCTTCGCTGTGCTTCGGGTATCCGCTTGCCTGACGTCCCCCCTGACAAGGGAGGACTACAGGGGGGTCAGGGACGCCAGGCTATAAGCCCATCAGAGGCGATTTCAATCGCTATGAGTAGGCAGTTACGTGGATTCAGACTTTAGATTTGCAGATTTTTTATTCATTTGCTGATTTTCAGATTTTCATAGGAGGTCCCGTGAGCGAACAAGATCCGCGTTACACCTTGTTGATAGACAAGAAAGCCCACGTGTTGGAGGGCGGCGGCGCTGACCGCATCGCCAAACAGCACGCCAAAGGGAAGCTGACCGCGCGTGAACGCATTGCCCTGTTACTCGATCCCGGTACGTTTCAGGAAATTCAGCCCTTCATCATCACCCGCGGCAGTGATGAAATCCCTGGTGATGGGGTCATTACCGGTTACGGTCTGATTGATGGGCGGCGCGTGTTCGTCTACGCCCAGGACTTCACCGTCCAGGGTGGCTCCGTGTCGTGGAAGCATGCAGAACGCATTTGCCGCATCCTCGATCTGGCGATGAGCAGCGGTGCTCCGGTGATTGGCCTGCTCGACTCTGGCGGTGCGCGCATTCAGGAGGGTATCAATGCGCTTCATGGCTACGCGGAAATCTTCAAGCGCAACGCCCTGGCCTCCGGTGTCGTGCCGCAGATCTCGGTGATGCTTGGCCCGTGCGCCGGTGGCGCCTCCTATAGCCCTGCCCTCACCGACTTCATCATCATGAACAAGCAGAATAGCTTGATGTTCATCACCGGTCCGGACGTGGTGAAGAGCGTGACCGGTGAGGTGGTCTCGGCGGATGCCCTGGGCGGCGCGGCGGTCCACTACACCGTGAGCGGGGTGGCGCACTTCGTGGGGGATAGCGAGGAGGATACCCTGCGCATCGTGCGCATTTTGCTCTCCTATCTCCCCTCCAACAACGTGGAAGAGCCGCCCTGCGTAACGCCCAATGACGACCCGTTGCGCACCGATCCGAGCCTTAACACCCTGGTCCCGCTCGATCCCAAGGTGCCCTATGACATGAAGACGGTTATCACCAGCGTGATGGACCTGGGGTCCTTCCTGGAAGTGCAGGCGGGCTGGGCACAAAATGCCATTGTGGGCTTCGCGCGGCTGGATGGGCGTCCGGTGGGCGTGGTGGCGCAGCAGCCGATGCACCTGGGCGGCGCCCTTGACATCAACGCTTCGGATAAGATCGCGCGCTTCGTGCGTTTCTGCGACGCTTTCAATCTGCCCGTCATCACCTTCTGCGATTCGCCGGGCTTCTTGCCGGGAGTGGCGCAGGAACACGGCGGCATCATCCGCCACGGTGCCAAAATCCTCTATGCCTACATCAACAGCACGGTACCCAAGATTTCCGTGGTGACGCGCAAGGCCTACGGCGGGGCGTATATCGTTATGAGCAGTAAGGGAATCGGCGCGGATCTGCATTTTGCCTGGCCTTCGGCAGAAATCGCTGTCATGGGGCCGGAAGGTGCGGTCAACATTCTCTACCGTAAGGAACTCGCTGAAGCTGAAGACCCTGCAACCCTGCGCGCACAACTGGTTGCGGACTACATCCAGCGCTATGCCAACCCTTATGTGGCCGCTGAGGAAGGCATCCTGGATGACGTTATCGAACCGGCCCAGACGCGCCCAATTCTCATCAACGCTCTGAACATGTTGCAGGAGATGCAGCGCACGCATCCTGTCAAAAAGCACGGCATCATGCCGGTTTAGGAGGAGCGCATGGCGGAGAATTTGCAAATTGCCCTGCGTTTGACGGTGCTGGGAATGGGGGTCACCTTTACGGCGATCGGTGTGCTGGTGCTGGGCATGTATCTGATGACATGGCTGTTGCGCGAGCGACCGGGAGCAGCGGATGACGTTGATGAGAGTATCCCTCTGTTTGTGCGCGAAGAGGAGGAATCGCGGCGGCGTCTGGCAGCGGCGATTGCGGCAGCCGTCGCTGTGGCTAACGAAACCCAGTTAGCGTCCATTCGCCGACTCCCTTACGGGGTGTGGGGCGTCGAAAGTCGTGTTTTGCCCCTGCTTTGGCGCACGCAGCGTCGGATGCAGAAACGCCGCTTTTAATTCTGTTGTTGATACGAAGGAGTTACCATGCCTAAGTACAAAGTCACGGTGGGTGATAAACAGTACGTTGTTGAAATAACCAATCCGCGTGAACGTCCGGTGCGTGCCCTCGTGGATGGGCAAGAGTACAAAGTGGAGATCGAGGGGCAGAGCGAAGCATCGGCTGCGGTGGTGACTGCACCGATTGCGGTGGTTGAAGGGGCGGCGCCGGGGGTGGTTCCGGCGGCAGCTCCAGCCCCTGCGACCAGCGGCGAGGTGCGTGCTCCGCTGCCTGGTACCATTGTCAGCGTTGCCGTCAAGGTAGGGGATCGGGTCGAGTATGGCCAGGAGTTGTGCATCCTCGAAGCGATGAAGATGAACAACCCCATCCGCGCCACCGGCAGTGGCGTTGTCAAGGCCATTCACGTGCAGCCTGGGGTGTCCGTTCAATACGGCGATTTGCTCTTCACGCTCGAATAATGGATTGACCCCATGGCTGAGAAGGCGACGCTGGCCCCCAGTTTCTCTCCCCTGCAGAAGACGATTGAGCCGTATCTGCAGGATGAGGACTGGCTGCTCTCCCATTTCACTTTCGTCGCAGATGTGACCGCCCTGGCCGGTCAGTGCGATGTGGCGCACTCGCCGGGGATGTCGGTTGCCAGTTGTCGCGCCCTACCTCATCATCTTCTCTCTTTCCTGGGAGATGAACCGGAGCTGCTGCGCAATTACACCGGTTTTCTACTGCAACCGGGTACCCAGGCCTATTTCCTGGTCAACGAAAAGCAGCGTGTTGTGGTGGAAAAGGCTCTGCCCGTGCTGGAAGTCATTCCCGAATGGCAGATGGTATTTCGGGGTCGCGAGGACACTTTACCCGGGCATCCCCTGGTCAAACCGCTGGAGCCCTGTCACCTGGCGGCCATGCGCCAGTTGGCTCAGACCTGTGAGCTGCTCATGATCGAACGCGACCCTCTGGAGCGCGGTCCGGCAGTGGGTATCTTCGAGGAAGACCGGCTGGTAGCGATGGCCACCACGCGCCTGCAGATCCCCGGTGCTGCCGAGATCGGCAATGTGGCGACGCACCCGGATTATCGGCGTAAGGGGTATGGCAAGGCGGTGCTGGGTACCTTGACGCGGCGTTTGCTGGAGGCCAGGCGTCTCGTCTTTGCTCTGGTCCATCAGGAACGGGTCGCGGCTATTGCCCTGGCTGAGGGGCTGGGGTTTGTCAAAGTCCGCCCGATGTTCTTGATGCGTTGTCTGGTTCCGGAGTGTTGCGAGCCTGAAAACACGCAAAGAACTGAACCCTCTTCAATCTCTGAAGCAAAGGAGTAGCCCGTGGAGCTTTCAAATCTGTTAGAAGGTTTGCGTGCCCTGACCGCCGGTAACTTGATAATGATGGTGGTCGGTGGGGTTCTCATTTATCTGGCGGTTGCCAAAGAGTATGAACCCACGCTCCTACTACCGATCGGGTTGGGTATTATTGTGGGGAACCTGCCACTTTCGGCTATGATTAATGCAGAAGAGCATGGCATGCTGGCCGTGCTGTTTGAGGCCGGGGTGGCGAACGAGCTGTTTCCGCTGCTCATTTTCATCGGCGTTGGGGCGATGATGGATTTCCGCCCGTTGCTGGCGCAGCCCGTGTTCGCTTTGATGGGAGCAGCGGGGCAGTTCGGCATCTTTGGCACCCTGATTCTGGCGCTGTTGCTGGGCTTTGAACTGCCAGAGGCGGCCAGCATCGGCATCATCGGTGCGATTGACGGCCCGACGAGCATTTACGTGGCAGGCAAGCTGGCGCCGCACCTCCTGGGTATCATCGCCGTGGTGGCTTACTCCTATATGAGCTTGGTGCCCATTATCCAGCCGCCCATCATGCGTTTACTCACCACTCGCCAGGAACGTATGACCAAAATGGAGTACGCGCCGCGCCCGGTCTCGCGCTTGACGTTACTGGTCTTCCCCGTGATCGTCATCATTGCGGTGGGTATTCTGGTCCCGCAGGCTTCGCCCCTTATCACGACCCTGATGCTGGGGAATCTGCTGAAAGAAGCTGGCGTTGTGGATCGGCTTAAGCGCGCTGCGGAGAATGAAATCATCAACGTTGCCACGTTGTTCCTGGGCCTGGTGGTGGGCAGCACCATGACCGCAGAGACTTTCCTGAAGTTAGACACGCTCTACATCCTCGTTCTCGGTCTGGTGGCCTTTGCCCTGGATACGGCGGCGGGTTTGCTGTTTGGTAAATTGCTTTACCTGATCTCCGGCAAGAAGATCAACCCGCTCATCGGCGCGGCGGGCATCAGCGCCTTCCCCATGGCGGGCCGTTTGGTGCAGAAAATCGCTCAGGAAGAGGATTTTTCCATTTTCATCTTGATGCATGCCATGGGTGCCAATACTGCTGGGCAATTGGGTTCGGTCATCGCGGGCGGGGTTTTGTTGACCCTGGTCCTGCCTCTGATTCATTAACGTGGACATGTTTTAACTCTCGCTGAAAGGGGGTCCATATGGCTAAAGGGATGGTTGTGATTGCAGTGGACCGGTGTAAGGGGTGTGGCTTGTGCACGTACGTCTGCCCCGTGAAAATCCTGAAGCTCTCTGAAGATACCTTCAATGCTAAGGGATATCACCCGGTCACGGTTACGGACATGGAGGCGTGTACGGGTTGCGCTGCCTGCGCCACTATTTGTCCAGATGTGGTGTTTACCGTTTACCGCGAACGGCGCAAAGCGCCGGTGCCGGCGTGAGGAGGTGCGCTATGGCGAAGCAATTGCTCAAAGGGAACGAAGCTTTTGCGGAAGCGGCTGTGCGTTACGGTTTGGAGGCCTATTTTGGCTATCCCATCACCCCGCAGAGTGAAGCGCTGGAGTACCTCTCCCGTCGCATGGTGGAGTTAGGGCGCGTGTTTGTCCAGGCCGAAAGCGAGCTGGGCGCCATCAACATGCTCTATGGGGCGGCCTGCGCGGGCGTGCGGGCGATGACCTCGACCTCCGGCCCCGGCTTCAGCTTGATGGAGGAAGGTATTTCTTACATTGCCGGTTCTGACGTGCCCGCGGTGGTGGTGAATGTGCAACGCGGTGGGCCTGGCCTGGGCAACATTCAGCCCTCACAATCGGATTATTTCCTTATGACCAAGTCCGCCGGGCATGGCGATTTTCATCCTGTGGTGCTGGCGCCCGCTGGCGTGCAGGAATTCATTGACATGATGGGGCTGGCTTTCGATATTGCCGATACGTATCGTACCATCGTGCTCGTTGCGGCGGATGGGAGCATCGGCCAGATGATGGAGTCCGCGGAATTGCCGCCCATGCAGCCCTTGCGCAAGCCAGAAGAGCGCCCGGCCTGGGCTTTGACTGGCGCTAAAGGCCGCCCGGCGCATTTCATCACCTCCCTGGATCTCTCGCCGGAGGGCCTGGAGACGTGGAATCTGTACCTGCAGGATAAACTGGCGCGCATCGCGCAGGCGGAGACGCGCTGGAAGGAATACTTCACCGAGGATGCGGAGCTGCTGCTTGTGGCTTACGGTACCGTCGGGCGCATAGGCCTCTCGGTCATCCGCGAGGCGCGCAAAGCCGGTATGCGCGTCGGCCTGCTCCGCCCGCAAACGCTGTGGCCATTCCCCGCGGCGCGCATCGCTGAACTGGCGCAGCAGGTGCGGGGCATCCTGGTCTCCGAGATGAACGCGGGCCAGATGTTGGAGGATGTCCGGCTGGCGGTGGAAGGCCGCACGCCGATCAAGTTCTACGGCCGCCTGGGTGGCATGATCCCCATGGTGGACGAGATTTATGACGCGCTCAAGGCGTTGGATGCCGAGACGCGCAAGGCATAGGAGGCGCTATCATGACGCTGCAAGTTCCTGAAACCATGGATCTGGTTTACAAATACCCGGAATCCTTGACCCAAAAGGATACGCACTATTGTCCGGGCTGCACCCACGGCGTGATTCATCGCCTGATCGCAGAGGTGATTGATGAGCTTGGGCTGCGCGAGCAGACCATCGGCGTGGCGCCCGTTGGCTGTTCGGTGCTGGCTTACTACTACTTCAACATGGACTTTGCGGAAGCCGCGCACGGACGCGCGCCGGCCATGGCGACCGGCATCAAGCGCGTGAACCCGGATAAGATTGTTTTTACCTATCAGGGTGATGGCGACCTGGCGGCGATCGGCACCAATGAGATCATCCATGCGGCCCATCGCGGTGAGCTGATCACCACCATTTTTGTTAATAACGCCATTTACGGTATGACGGGGGGGCAGATGGCTCCGACGACCTTGCCCGGCCAGAAAACGACCTCTTGCCCGCTGGGCCGCGATCCGCAGATCGCGGGCCTGCCGGTGCACATGACCGAGATCATGGCCCAGATCCCCGGCGTGGCTTACGCGACGCGCCAGGCGGTGCTGGATCTGGGGGGGATCGCTAAGACGAAGCGCGCCATCAAGCGCGCCTTCCTGGCCCAGAAAGAGAAGCTGGGCTTCACCATCGTCGAGGTGCTTTCCACCTGCCCCACTAACTGGAACCTCTCACCCTGGGAGGCCCTGCAGTGGGCTAAGGAGAACATGGTGCCCCAGTTCCCCCTGGGCGATACCAAAGTGATTGAAGCCGTCGCGGCTTTGAAGGTGTAGGAGGGCGCTATGAAACACGAGGACATCATCATTTCGGGCTTTGGCGGACAGGGTGCGCTGTTTGCGGGCCAGTTGCTGGCGTATGCCGCTCTGGCGGAAAATCTGCAGGTGACGTGGATCCCCTCCTACGGGCCGGAAATGCGCGGCGGGACGGCTAACTGCACGGTGATCGTCTCCGAAGAGGAGATCGGCGCTCCTATTGTGCGCCATCCCACCGCCGTTGTGGCCTTGAACCTGCCCTCTCTGGACAAGTATGAGCCTTTGCTCAAGCCGGGTGGCCTGCTGGTGGTGAATCAGAGCCTGGCACCGCGTCCCGTCACGCGCCAGGACATCCGCGTGATCACGCTGCCGGCCAGCGATATCGCCACCGAGCTGGGCAACACGCGCATGGCCAACCTGGTGGCTCTGGGCGCCCTGGTCAAGGCGACAGGGATTGTCTCTCTGGATACTCTGATCGCCCAACTGGAAGAGCACCTTTCCGAGCGCCAGAAGAAGTGGCTGGAACCCAATAAAGAGGCCTTGCGCAAAGGCGCCAGTTTCGCGTAAAAGGCTTTTTCCCACCGCCCCCGACAACACGGGGGCGGTGTTTTTTTTTGTGCAGATAGGGATGCCCGACTTCCCGGACAGCCGGCTCAGCGGACGTGCTGACTTCGCCAGGCTTCATCGCCTGGCGTGTCGCGCAACGCCTCGTATCCACCACGGGGGTGAGCGCAAGGAACGCTTAACGGTACGGCGGCGCGGCTCGTTTTGCCCGGCCTGGCATGATGTGCTGAATCGGCAGGCCCCGGCCTTTTTCGGCCCCTTTTCCCCTTGATTTTGATAAATAAACATGGTATTATAGATGCAAATCTTGTTAACTATGGGAGGCTAAACATGGAACCTGGAACCCTGGCACCTGATTTCACCCTCACGTCCGATACGGGAGAGCAGGTCTCACTTTCGCAATTTCGCGGCCGTAAGGTGGTGATTTACTTTTACCCTAAGGCGGATACGCCCGGCTGCACGGCTCAGGCCTGCGCGGTGCGGGATGCTTTCCCCAAGATCACCGAAAAGGATGTGGTTGTCATCGGCATCAGCGCGGATAAGCCGGAGGCGCTGCGTAAGTTCCGCGCTAAGTACAACCTGCCCTTTATTTTGCTTTCCGACCCGGATTATGCCGTGGCGAAGGCGTACGGGGCCGTGGGCGAGAAGACGCTCTTTGGAAAGAAGGTCCACGGTATCATCCGCAGCCATTTCGCAGTGGATGAGGAGGGGCGCTTGAGCGTGGCTGAGCTGCGCGTCAATCCCCTCAAGACGGCGGAGCTGGCCCTGCAGGTGGCCTGAGTCATCATGAAACGGCTTACGCGCCGCGAGTTTCTCGGTCTGGTGTTGGGCGGGGCGACCCTGGCTACGCTGGAAAGCTGCCTGCCCCATCGCGCCACGCTGACTCCTGCTCCGCTCACGCCGACCCCATGGCCCACCAGCACGGCAACCCCTTCCCCCACGCCGACCAGGAGCACGCCGGTTTTGCTGCAGAACGAGAACCGGCCCGGCTTTTACATTCGCTATTACAAGCCTTTCGCTCCGGTGGATGTGAAGAGCTGGCGCCTGGAGGTCGGCGGTAAGACGCGGCAAAGCCTCCAAATGAGCCTGGATGAGCTGCAGCGCCTTCCCGCCGTGACGCAGGCCTCGCGTCTCAAATGCGTCGAGGGCTGGTCCGCTGCCGCGGTCTGGACGGGGATCCTGCCGCAGACGCTCGCGGAGCTGGTGGAGCCTCTGCCCGAAGCGCAGTACGTGCATTTCTTCAGCGCGGATGCGTATTACGAGTCCCTGCCGCTGGCGGATTTTCTGTCGCCGCGCGTTTTGCTGGCGTATGGCATGAACGGGGATTTGCTGCCGCCGGAGTACGGCAGCCCTTTGCGGCTGATCGTGCCCTTCAAGTACGGCTACAAGGGGCCTAAGGCGCTGGTGCGCATCGTCTTTGAGGAGAAGCCGCTGCGCGGTTATTGGCCCACGGTTGGGCCTTACACGGAAGAGGGGGACATCGTCGCTGGCGCGGATTATGCGCTGGATCTGGGTGAAGTGCGCGTGCATCAGCGCGGTGAAGTTGTCTACGCGGATGGGTTGGAAGCCACCTGGACTGAACCTTAGGCTACAAAAATTAAACCGGGGGCTGCCCCAAAGCCCCCGGTTGTCCAGAAGGAGGAGAATCGCTTGTGTCCCCGACGCCCCGTTACATCTTTACTATACCAGACACCCTCTTTTCTTACTTGACGCTAACCTGACGCTAACCTGACGATTTTTAAACTTTTCGCGTCACGACCACTCACCGCGGCGGTAAGCTTCCTTGCGTTCGACGTAAGCGGGGGCGTCGCGTTCCACCATGGCGCGTTGCGCTTCGCTCAGTGGGCCGATGATGCGGGCGGGCACGCCCATGGCCAGGGTGCCGGCGGGTACTTCCATGCCTGGGGGGACGAGGGCCCCGGCGGCGACCAGGGCTCCGGCGCCAATGTGGGCGCCATCCAGCACCGTCGCGCGGATGCCGATCAGCGCCCCATCTTCGATGGTGCAGCCGTGAACTACGGCCCCGTGTCCGATCGTCACGTTGGCGCCGATGTGGCATGGATAATCACGGGAGACGTGCACAACGGCGTTATCCTGAATGTTCGTGCCCGCGCCCACCGTGATCGGCGCCATGTCACCGCGCAGCACAGCGCCGAACCACACGCTCACATCCTCGCCCAGCGTCACATCCCCGCGCACGATGGCGTTTTCTGCGATCCAGGCACTTGCAGCAATGCGTGGCCGTGGTCCCATAGCCACCTCACAGCAACGGGCTGAAATCCCAGGGCTTGCCATCCAGCGCGAAGCGATAGCGCCCCAGACGGGTCACCTCCGGCGTTGCCTCCAGGAACTGCATCAGTTGCGCGCGTTCTTCCGGGCTGAGCCACTGAGGCAGGTCGGAAGTGGCCTTGAAGCCGGCAATGTGCGCCAGGGCCTGCAGTGGCGCCATCTCTTCCGGCGCGAGCAGGTTGTAGCGAGTGCGGAAATACGCCACATCCGGGTCCGTGTGGATGAGGGGCTTGAGCCAGAGCCGATGCAGTGAAGTGCGCAGGGCGTTCTGGGCGCCGGGGCCAGAGGTGTCGTGCAGCAGGCGGCTGCGCTCCTCGTTATCCCAATACGGGGCCACATCGGGCCCAATGCGCATCCCCTCCGCCACGCCCAGGGTCGCAAAGATGGGAGCGCCGCAGGCCAGCAGGTAGCTCTCCGGGCCCATCACCGCGCGGATGCGCTCCATAGCGGCGCGATAGGCCGCCTCGCGCGGCATGGGCGTGTGACGCACGCCCGGCAGGGCCGTGGCGTAGAGGAAATCCAGCTTGAGGTACGTAAAGCCCCAATCCAGGGCCTGTTGGATGCGTTCGGTGACCCACGCCTGGACGTCCGGATGCGTGCTATCCAGGGCGTAGTAAGGGCCGCCCCAGTTGTGCCCGGCGGGGACCGGGTCGCCATCCGCGTCGCGCAGCAGCCAATCGGGGTGATCGCGGTACAGCTTCGCGCTGGGGCGCACGATGAACGGGGCCATCCACAGGCCCGGCGTGAGCCCCGCCGCGCGGATGTGCCGCGCCAGCGCCTCCATGCCCACCGGGAATTTGGCGTTCACTTCCCAGTCGCCCATATCGAGCTGCCAGCCGTCATCCACCTGGAACACGTCGAAGGGCAGGCCGGCGAGGTCGTCCAGGACGGCGTAGAGCACGTCCTGCGTGATGCGGGTGTAAAGCCCGTACCAGCTACACCACACGCGCGGCGCTGGTCGGCTGACCTGGGCCTGGAAGGTGGCACTGAGACGGGCGGCATAGGCGGCGAAAACCGTCTCTTCATCCCCATAAGCCACAAACCAGCGCCCGCTTTGCCCCCGGCGATGCCCGTTCAGGGTGTGGGCATCGGCCCAGACGATGGCATCGAGATCGAGCGCGCCCAACAGCAGTACCTTGCTATCCCAGCCCTCCAGGGCGCCGACGCCGCTCCCGCAATGGTGCGGACGCGCCAGCAGGGCCGGATCGTCCATCTGAGGGCGGCGTTCAACGGGTTGTGGCGGGATGGGAGGCTGGCGCAGATCCACCCAGAGGGCGGGGCTCCAGGATTGCCAGCCGTGGCGGTAAAAGCGCGTCGCGCCAAAGGGATGGCGGAGCTGCACATCCGCCCCGTGCAAAATGTACCCATCGGGAGCCGTTTCGACCCCTTCCGCCTGGGTATCCAGCATCAGCGCATCAAAAGCCAGTTCTGGTGCCATGGCGTCCCTCAGTTTTGATTGATGATGGCCTGCAACTCGGCGGCGCGCACATAGCCCGCCACTTCGATGACCTGTCCCTGGACGCCCGGAATCGAGGCAATGGCTTGCTTAATGTTGAGCGCCAAATCCAGCGCGATGGGGCACAGGGGCGAGGAGGGCCGGAAGCGATAGTGGACGACGCCCTGTTCGTCCACGCGCAGGTCCTCGACCAGGCGCATACTGATCACATCCATCCCCGTTTCGGGATCGAGCACTTCGATGAGTTTAAGCAGAATTTTTTCGCGTAAGGTGGGATCCAAAATCATAAAAAAACCTCCAGTGATTCAGGGCTGCAAAGCACGATTAAGATCCATCAGAATTTCCGGGAAGGCCGTGCGGCCTTCCACCGAGACCAAGTCGAGGGCCTTGCGCAACACAATTTGCGCCTCGTTAAAGCGCTTCAGGGTGAGCAGGAAACGCCCCTCGGTGTGGAGCACTTGCGCGCGCTCAAAATCGGTGCGGGCCCATTGTTGGGCCAGTTTCAGTGCATCCTGTGCCTCATCTATGCGTTCGGGCTGGTAATCTATGTAGAAACGCGCCAGGCCATTAAGCGCCGCAAAGCTGTGCTTATCCAACTTAACCGCCGTAAGGAAATCCTGCTCCGCGTTGACCAGGTCACCGCCGGCGGCGCGAGCATACCCCTGGGCGACGTGGAGCAGCACGTGATTGGGTTGCAATTGCAGACCGCGCCCGGTGGCGCTCAGAGCGCCGGCAATATCACCCTGCTGCGTGAGCGCGAGGGCCAGCCACGCTTCCGCATCCACGAAATCAGGATTCAGCTCGGCAGCGCGGTCAAACTGGACGGCGGCCTCGATATAGCGCCCCTCGTAGTATTCGAGCAACCCGCGCCAGAAATGCGCCTCGGGACGATCGGGCGCCAGGCTCAGCGCCTTATCGAAATCCTGCTCTGCCTCGACCCAGCGCCGCAGGTAGAACAGGCTCTGCCCGCGTCCCAGGTACGCCTCGACCTGGGTGGGAGCAAGGGCAAGCGCGTGAGTAAAATCCTCATAAGCCCACGGATACGCCTTTTTAGCGAGATAATCCCACCCTCGAGCCAGGCGCAAAGCGACATCATCCGGGCTCTTTTGAATCTGCAAATCGTAACGTGTAGCTGGTCGCGGCGTGGAGGCGGTGGGGATGGGCGTAGGCGTAGGCCCCGGCGTTGCGGTCGGATAGGGCCGTGCGGTTGGCTGAGGCGTCGCATCCATCTCGCCGGTGGTGGGGAGCGCTGTGGGCTGAGCCGTTTCCGCGCCGCCGTTGACGACATCGGGCAGCTCCTCCGTTAAAGTTGGCGTTGGCCAGGGGATGGGGGTAGGCAAGGGCGCGCCGGCACTGCTGACAATGGTGGCAATCAGCGCAATGATGACCACCAGGGTCAGGACACTCAAAATCCCCAAAACAATCCACTGACGTCGGGTAAAAGCCATAATCCCCTCCCGCATGGTTGGATTTTTTATTTTTCTGATGAAGTGCGCCGCACGAAGCGTTGCGCCGTAGCGTTTCAGGATGCCGGTCACGCTCCCCGGCCAATTTGACGAGCGCCCGCGTCCGGTGACGCCACCTTGCACATCCCAGCGGTATGGCGCAGCGCTGCCTGACCTTAGTATAACGGCAGGTGTTGAAAGCGCAAGATGACTTCAGGAATCCAGGGTAACTACCTACCCTGTCTCATCGGCTTAAGAAGTTCACACAAAGCCACAAAGACACAAAGATTTTTTAAAATTTGTGTAACTACCTACCTTGTCTCATCGGCTAGCGGTTAAAACCGCCCCTGTAGGGCGCTACGCGCCGGGCGACCGCCTACGCGGTCGCCGTAGTGGCGTCCCCGTAGGGGGACGCCCGGCTATAAGCCCATCAGAGGCGATTTCAATCGCTATGAGTAGGCAGTTACAATCCAGGGCCAATTCACGGGGCCAGGTGGCTTTGAAGGACGCCTGTGGCGCGCTGCCGCGCAGTCGCGTCCCCGTCCTCAGCCACTTGTCAAAATACTGATTTGTTGTAAACTGTTTTCATCGTCACAGCTACGACACGCCGGGAAACTAAATAAACACAGGGAACGCGGCCCGGCGGGTTGAAGGCATGGGATGAGCCATAGCCTGACTTGCGTCCCGATGATGGGGCGTTCATTTGACCTTTGCGGAGTTGTTAGCCATTCCTGAAAGGGAATGTTACAAGGTAATAAAGTTTGCGGCGTCGGTATGAGGGCCGGCGTCGTTTACCCGTACAGGTCGCGCACCTTCTTCAGCGGCTATGGCTTGTCCATAGCCGCTGTCTGTTTTGGGGAGATCACGGAATGGCGGGTAAAATTACCGCACTGGAAGCGCAAAAGCGTGCAAGGGAACGGGTCAACGTCTACCTGGATGGTGAGTTCGCCTTTGGCCTATCCCTGGCCCTGGCCATGTCCCTCAAAGTGGGCGATGTGCTCACTGATGAGGACATTGCACGCCTGCAGGCCGCCGACGCGGTGGAACGCGCGCGCGAATACGCCTTGACCCTTCTCGATCACCGTCCGCGCAGCGAAGCCGAGCTGCGCGGGCGCTTAAAACAGAAAGGGTTCGCGGATTCAGCTATAGACGCTGTCATAGAACGCTTGCGCCAGGTTGGGTTGGTTGATGACCTGGCGTTCGCGCGTTTCTGGGCTGAACAGCGTCAACGCGCGCACGAACGGGGCCGCGCGTTACTCCGCGCGGAGCTGCGCCTCAAAGGCATCCCGGACGCCATCATCGAACAAGTCTGTGCAGACTACGATGAAACCGAAGCCTTACGCCAGGCGGCCCGGGAGCAGCTCTACAAGCTCCGCCATGTTCCGGAGGCGGAACAGCGCCAGCGTCTGGTGGCGCGGCTCATGCGCCGCGGTTTCAGCTACACCGCCATCAACGACCTGCTCCATGATCCCACTTTCGCGTTCCCTCATTCTGATGAAAGTGAGGACCTTTGAACGTGGACAGTATCTGGATTTTCATAGCAGCTATCGTTAGCCTCATCGCAGGCATCGCGGTGGGGGTCGCTGTCGGCATGGATCGGCAGCGCAAAATCTTCAAAAGCCAGATGGGCGAGCTGGAATCCGTCAAGCGGCGCATGCTCGAAGAAGCGGAGCAACAGGCGCGCACCATCGTGATCACGGCTAAAGACGCAGCGCTGGCCTTGCGTCAGGACGTGGAAAAAGAGCTTGAGGAGCGCCGTGAACAGTTGCGGCGCGAGGAAGAGCGCCTTCAGCGGCGCCGTGAACAGCTCGACAACCGCCAGGAACAACTGGACCGGCGGGAACAAAGCCTGAACAAGCGCCAGAGCCAGATGGACAAGCGCTGGAATGACCTGCTCAAGATGGAAGAGGACAAAAAGCTGGAGCTGCAGCGCGTGGCCGAAATGACCGTGGAGGAAGCGCGTCAGGCCCTGCTGGCGCAGGTGGCCGAGGAAACGCGCGACCTGCAGGCACGCGTTATCCGCGAAGAAGAGCAACGGGCGCGCGAAGAAGCCGAAGCGCGCGCGCGCAAAATCATCGTCACCGCCCTGCAGCGCATCGCGGGCGAGCAGGTGGGCGAGTTAACCACCACCACCATTGAAATCCCCTCGGATGAACTCAAGGGCCGCATCATCGGGCGCAACGGGCGCAACATCCGCGTCTTCGAGCAGAAAGCCGGGGTGGACGTGATTGTGGATGACACACCTGAAACCATCACCATCTCGTCCTTTGACCCCATCCGCCGCGAAATTGCCGCGCGTGCCATGCACAAACTCGTTGCGGATGGCCGCATCCATCCCACGCGCATCGAAAAACTGCTGGAAAAATCCCAGCAGGAAGTGGAGGAAATCATCAAAGAGCAGGGCGAGCGCGCCGTTTACGAAGCCGAATGCCCGGTGCTCCATCCGGAGATCGTCAAACTGTTGGGACGCCTCTACTTCCGCACCAGCTACGGGCAAAACCAGCTTGCCCATGCCATCGAAGTGGCCAAGATCGCCAGCGTCCTGGCGGCAGAACTGAACGCCAACGTCGAAGTGGCGCGCATGGGTGGTCTCCTGCACGACCTGGGCAAGGCCGTGGACTTCGAGATCGAGGGCACGCACGCCACCATCGGCGCAGACCTGGCCCGCAAGTATGGCGTGCCTGAAGCCGTGGTCAACTGCATCGAGGGACACCATCACGAGGTGGAACAGCAATCCCTGGAAGCCATCATCGTCGAAGTGGCCGACGCGATTTCTGGCGCCCGACCCGGCGCCCGCCGCGAGAGCCTGGAGTACTACATCAAGCGCGTGCGCACGCTGGAAGAAATCGCCAAGACCTACAAGGGCGTTGAAGAAGCCTACGCCATCCAGGCCGGGCGCGAAGTGCGCATCATCGTCAAGCCGGACGACATTGACGACCTGGCGGCTATCCATCTATCGCGGGAAATCGCACGCAACATCGAAGACACCATGGAATATCCGGGGCAGATCAAAGTCACCGTCATCCGTGAAATCCGCGCGGTAGAATACGCCAAATAAGTGCAAAGGAGGCGCGGGGTGTTACGAGGAAAAGGGATCTGGCTGAGTTACTCGCACGACCTGATGCGCGCGTTAGAAATGGCGGGCGCGATTCAGGCCACGCACCTGCTCGTCAAAGTGGGGCATGGCCCTTCGTACTTCCCTGAATCAGCGCGCACCACCTTACAGCGTGTCCTGAACCAGGGCTACACCCCCCTGGCGTGGGTATACGTCACCCACACCTGGGCTTACGAGGCGGTCTACGTGGCCGAACAGGCCCTGCGTCTAGGCTACAGCGGCATCGTGTTCTGGGTTCCCAATTTTGAGCGTTTCAACGGTCAACTGCGCCGCTGGGCTGACGCTCTCACCGAAAGCCAGCTCGATCGGCGCCAGCTCTACCTCGCCACCCCGCCCCTCCCGCACATCGCCCAGCCCGATGCCTTCAGAACCATTGCCCCCTTGTGCGAAGGTGGCTGGATGCCCTTCTGCTTTCCCGGATACGGCCCAGCCCCGCAAGTCATTGGGCGCGACGTCTACCAGACCATGGACACCCTGAGCCTGATCTGGAACCGCACCCCGGCCGTTTACCCCATCCTCACGCCGCTGCTCTTGAACGCAGAGGGGCAGGCCCTGTTGCCGGAGGCTTTCATCCCCTGGGTGGAAGCCATCATCCAACGTGGGGAGGACTTCTTCAGCGTGTACCATGCGGCTGGGGTGGAAAGGGTTTTCTGGCCCTTGTTGGCCACTGCCGGAGGCGAACCGGAACCGCCTGACGCACCGGAGGGAACAGCACTGCCGTCTTCTTCTTCTGCGCAGCCACTCTTTGTCACCGTGCGCCCCCAGGATACCGTTGCTGCCTTACTGGTGCGTTACGGCATCACGCGCGAGCAATTTTGGGCCTGGAACGGGCATCTGTGGGATGATCGGGGCATGCCGCGCGATCCGGACTACATGCAGGCCGGCTGGCGCGTGCGCGTGAAGTAAAAAAACAGGTAACCAGCAACGGGGAGAGGAGCTCTCCCCGTTGCTGCTTGATGCATCGTTCTCTTCTCCACCCTGCTCTTTGTTCAATTCATCCACTATGGTGAAGATATTACAAACAGGATTGCCGTAATTTAAACGATTAAATTAGCCTTGGAAACTATTGACAAACCATTTGACGTGTTATAAAATATAAAATGTGTGACATGAAAAAATACAGTGCGCCTCAAGGTTTCATACCTAAAAAATAAATAATGATTGGTTTGAGTGACTTGTCAAACTTGCAGGACGTATCGGGTTGCTTTTGGGCCCGGCCATCTCTGGTGTTAAAGCCATAGGTCCGAAGTCGAGAAACATCTAGCCTAGCGAATCGTTTAAAGCGTTGTTCATGCTGGGGTTGATGGGACTGCTCAAGCTTAACAACAGTCTCCCCGGTTGCTAACCGATCAACGATCACCCCGACAGCTATCTCAAACGCGATGAAAGGAGGTGATGAGGATTGGCCCTGTGCATAAAAGCTTTGCTATGCAAAGGGTCATGAGCACCAGCGAATGATTCTGAATTAACCCTTCTTCCTTTGTTCAGTCAACCCTATTTATTCACTTCACATTCTCTTCAAGGAGGCTTCAGGTATGAGCAAGTCGCTTAGTGTTAAGGAGTTCCTCGGCGAGGTCTTCGGGACCTTCATCCTGATCCTGATGGGTGACGGTGTCGTAGCCAATGTCGGTCTGGCTCCTCGTCTGGCTGCCCCTGCGTACAACTGGAACACCATCACCATCGGGTGGGCGTTCGCAGTCATCATCGCCGTGTACGTTTCTGGCGGGGTCTCGGGCGCACATCTCAACCCCGCAGTGACGCTGGCCCTGGCCTTTAAGCGCGGTTTCCCCTGGGCCAAGGTCCCTGGCTATATCATCGCGCAGTTCCTGGGGGCTTTCCTGGGCGCGCTGGGTGTTTACCTGGTCTACATGGAAGGCCTGCAGGCTGCGGGCATGCCGAATGTCTGGTGCACTGGCCCTGGCTCGGTGTTTGGTCAGGCCTTCTGGGGTGGTGCAGGTGCAGCGTCGGCAGGTAGCTACTCTTTGCTGAATGCCTCTGTCGCAGAATTTATCGCCACCATGGTCCTGATGTGGGGCATTTTGGCCAGCGGCGACCTGAAGAACATGGGGCTCACGGGCAACCTGGGTGTCTTCATCGTCGGCTTCACCGTCCTAGCCATTGGTTTGTCCCTGGGTGGTCCCAGTGGCTACTCCATCAACCCCGCGCGTGACCTGGGCCCGCGCATCTTCGGTACCCTTGTCGGCACCAAGGGGCTTTTCGATGGCATCTACTGGCTGATCCCGCCGGTGCTCATCCCGGCCATTGCCGGCCCGATCGGCATGTGGCTGTATGATGCCCTGGTGACCGCCAATTTGCCTGAGAAGAAGTAACGTTCGTCGCTTAGCCCTGTCTGGCGCAAGCTGGACAGGGCTCCTTCATGACTTGCAGGAGGTCCACTATGAAAAAACTGATTAACAGCGTTGAAGCTTTTGTCAATGAAAGCCTGCTGGGTATGGAAATGGCCTATCCTGACCTCATCAAGGTCAACCTTGAGCCGCGCTTTGTCTACCGCGCTGATGCGCCGGTGGCCGGCAAGGTGGCGGTGATTTCGGGTGGTGGTAGCGGCCATGAACCCATGCACGGCGGCTTTGTGGGCATCGGCATGCTGGATGCCGCCTGCCCCGGTGAGGTTTTCACGTCTCCGACCCCCGATCAGATGCTGGAGGCTGCACGCAAGGTCAACAGCGGGGCCGGCGTTCTGTACATCGTCAAGAACTACACGGGCGACGTGATGAACTTCGAGATGGCGGCGGAACTGGCTTTTGCGGAAGGCATTCCGGTCGCCAATATCTTGATTGATGACGATGTAGCGGTCAAGGACAGCCTCTACACAGCCGGACGCCGTGGCGTGGGGACAACCGTCCTGGCGGAGAAGATCGTCGGTGCGGCGGCGGAGCGCAAATACGATCTCAAGCGTCTGGCCGATCTGTGCCGTCAGGTGAACATCAATGGCCGGAGCATGGGCATGGCCTTGACGTCCTGCACGGTGCCGGCGAAGGGCTCCCCGACCTTCGAGTTGGGCGAGGACGAAATGGAAATTGGCATTGGCATTCACGGTGAGCCGGGGCGCGAGCGCATGAAGCTCAAGCCCGCTGACGAAATCACCGAGATGATGGCCCTGAGCATCATCGAGGATGGTGCGTATACCCGCAAAGTCCGTGAATGGGATCCCGACAAGGCCGAATGGGTCGAAGTCGAGCTGGTTGATCCTCCGTTCGCCGCGGGTGATCAGGTGATCGCCTTCGTCAACAGCATGGGCGGCACGCCGATCGCAGAGCTGTTCGTGGTCTACCGCAAGCTGGCGGAGATCTGCGAAAAGAAGGGCCTGAAGATTGTCCGCAATCTGGTTGGACCTTACATCACTTCGCTGGAAATGCAGGGCTTCTCAATCACGCTTTTGAAGGTGACCGATGAGATGATCGAGTTGTGGGATGCGCCCGTAAAGACCCCTGGCCTGCGTTGGGGCATGTAAATCCTTTTTTGCAGCATAGTTCTACATCGTCAGGGAGGCTTGGAGTTTGCATGGTTACCAAAGGACAGATTGTTTCCTGGTTGAAGGCTGTAGCCCAGGTGTTGGCTGAAAATAAGACCTACCTCACGGATCTGGATGCGGCCATTGGGGATGCCGATCATGGCATCAACATGGATCGTGGTTTTCAAAAGGTGATGAGCCAGCTACCGACGGTTGAAGACAAGGATATCGGCAGCATTCTCAAAACAACAGGCATGGCTTTGCTTGCTTCAGTTGGTGGAGCAGGCGGTCCTTTGTACGGCACTTTCTTCATGCGCGCGGGGGCGGCTGTAGACGGGAAACAAGAGCTGTCCGATGAAGACCTGGTTGCCATGTTGGAAGCTGGGCTGAACGGCGTACTTCAACGCGGAAAGGCTAACCGGGGCGATAAAACTATGGTAGATGCCCTGACTCCAGCCGTAGAGGCGCTGAAGCAGGCCCTGGGGAATGGTTTGACAACCGCTCAGGCGCTTGAAAAGGCCGTATTGGCGGCGGAGAAGGGGATGCGGGATACGATTCCGATGCTTGCCAAAAAGGGGCGTGCCAGCTACTTGTTTGAACGCAGTATCGGGCATCAGGATCCGGGTGCCACTTCTTCTTATCTGATCTTGAAGGCCTTGTACGAGGCCGTAGCTTAAATCTCAGTTTTCACACTTTAACAGGAGGGTTATATGGCGAAGTACGTAGCAGCTATTGATCAGGGGACGACCAGCACACGTTGCATGCTTTTTGATCATGCCGGTCAGGTGGTCAGCGTCCACCAGCTTGAACACGAGCAGATTTACCCTAAACCGGGGTGGGTTGAGCACAATCCCATGGAGATCTGGGAGCGCACGCAACAGGTGGTGCGCGTCGCCCTGGAGAAGGCCGGCGTTGGGCCTGGCGACATCGCTGCGGTTGGTGTGACCAATCAGCGCGAGACCACGATTGTGTGGAACCCCAAGACGGGCGAGCCTTATTACAACGCCATCGTCTGGCAGGACACCCGCACAGCGGATATCTGCAACGCGCTGGCCGCTGAGGGTGGGCAGGATCGCTTCCGCCCGAAGGTGGGTCTGCCGCTGGCCACTTACTTCTCCGGCCCCAAGATTAAGTGGATTCTGGACAATGTGCCGGGCGTGCGCGAAGCAGCCGAGAAGGGCGAGGCGGTGTTCGGCAACATTGACACCTGGGTGATCTGGTGGATCACGGGGGGGCCGCAAGGCGGCGCGCACGTGACCGACGTCTCTAACGCCAGCCGCACCATGCTGATGAACCTGGAGACGCTGGATTGGGACCAGGAGATTCTGGACATCCTGGGCATTCCGCGCCAGATGCTGCCGGAGATTCGCCCCTCTAGCGACACCAAGATTTACGGCTATACGCCAGTGGATGGGCCGTTTGGGGACAAGATCCCCGTCTGTGGTGACCTGGGTGATCAGCAGGCGGCGCTGGTCGGGCAGACCTGCTTCAGCCCTGGTGAGGCCAAGAACACCTACGGCACTGGCTGCTTCATGCTGATGAATACCGGCACCAAGATCGTCCCGTCCAAGTCCGGGCTCCTGACCACGCTGGGCTACAAGTTCAACGATGAGCCGGCTGTTTACTGCCTGGAAGGCTCAATCGCCATCACGGGCGCGCTGGTGCAGTGGCTGCGCGACAACCTCAAGATGATTGAGAAGTCGAGCGATGTGGAACCGCTGGCGCGCACGGTTGAGGACAATGGCGGCATCTACTTCGTCCCGGCCTTCTCCGGCCTGTTTGCCCCTTACTGGCGCTCGGATGCGCGCGGCGTGATCGTTGGCCTCACGCGCTACATCAACCGCGGTCATATCGCCCGCGCTGCGCTGGAAGCTACCGCCTATCAGACGCGCGAGGTGTTGGATGCCATGTTCAAGGATTCGGGCGTCCAGCTCAAGGCGCTCAAGGTGGATGGCGGGATGGTCTTCAATGAGCTGCTGATGCAGTTCCAGGCGGACATCCTTGGCGTGCCGGTGGTGCGCCCGACGGTGGCCGAGACCACGGCACTGGGTGCCGCTTACGCAGCCGGTCTGGCGGTTGGCTTCTGGAAGAATACCGACGAGCTGCGCCAGAACTGGGGTGTGGACAAGACCTGGGAACCGAAGATGGATGCCGAGACCCGCGAGAAGCTCTACAAGGGCTGGCTCAAGGCGGTCGAACGCACCTTCAACTGGGTTGAGTGAGTCTGACTACGACATATGTCCGCCGGGGGCCGGGGTTGTCCCGGCCCCCCTTGGTGAATCGAGATGGGTAAATCAAAACAACGTGCTGCTAAACAACAACAAAGGCCTGTGCGCCCATGGATTAAATTGCGCACTGGCTTGATGGTAATTGGCTTGTTGAGCCTGACCTTTGGCGGCTTGCTGGTGTATCAAACCTGGGCTGCTGAAGGATGGCGCGCTTTGCTGTGGGGTCTGGGCGGCGCCGCGGCGGTGTGGGTTGCTTTTGGCGTTTCTTTGCTGATTAACATCATTACGCGTGGCACGGATTTTTTACGTTCTGATCACTGAGCCGTTGTCACGGGGTTGTCGGGATGTTGGGAAGGTTGATGCGTGATGAGGATTGGGAGGCGCTTTGGGCGCCGTATGATGAATCCACCTATCAACAGGCTCTCTCCTGGCTGGATCCCGAAGATGTGGTGCTGGATATTGGCGCCGGGGATTTGCGCCTGGCCCGGCGGATGGCGGCGCTGTGCCGCAAGGTTTACGCCATTGAACTGCGCAAGGATGTGTTAGATAAGGCACTGGCTCAAGGGCCTTTGCCCGCGAACGTCGTTGTCTTGCACGGGAACGCGCTGGAGCTGCCTTTCCCTTCCGATGTAACCGTAGGTGTGCTGTTGATGCGGCATTGCCGCCATACCGGGGTGTATATCCGGAAATTGCACGCTTTGGGGGCGCGAGGGCTGATCACGAACGCGCGCTGGCACATGGACGTGGAGTTTATCAACTTCAGTGTGCCGCGCTTGCCCTTTGAGTTGGTGAAGATGGGGTGGTATGCGTGCTGGTGTGGTCAGGTGGGATTTATCCCCGGCCCGCCAGACGCTCTCACTGAAACTTTGGAACTTACCGTTCATGAGGTTGCTTATTGCCCGGCCTGTTATCACGGGGACGGTGTCGTGTGAGGTGAGCTATGCTTTTGCAAAATAAACGGATCGGTGTCCTGGTAGATGAGGGCTTTGAGGATTTGGAGTTCTGGGTGCCGGTAATGCGCCTGCGCGAGGAGGGCGCTCAGGTGTTGGTCATGGCTACCCGCATGGAAACCTTCCGGGGCAAGCATTGCCTGACCGCGCGTCCGGATGTGTTGGTTGGCGATGTTGACGCTGCTACGCTGGACGGACTGGTGGTACCGGGGGGGTGGGCCCCCGATAAATTGCGCCGCTCCGAAGCCGTGTTGGAACTGGTGCGCGCGGTTCATGCCCAGGGCAAGATCGTGGCGGCGATTTGTCATGCGGGCTGGGTGTTGGCTTCGGCTGGGATCGTGCGGGGACGACGAGCCACGGGATCGCGTGGCATTAAGGATGATTTGGTGAACGCCGGGGCGCTTTGGGTGGATGAGCCGGCCTTGCGTGATGGGAATCTGGTGTGGGGGCGCGTGGTTGAGGATATTCCGGCGTTTTGCCGGGAGCTGGTCCTGGCTTTGGCCAACCAGGCATAGGCGTCTCTGACGGGAGCGGCTGATGATTGGTCTGGTGATTGTATCCCATAGTGCCAAACTGGCTGAAGGTGTGCGCGAGTTGGTCCTGCAGATGACGCAGGGGCAAGTCCCCATCGCCGTGGCGGGCGGTATTGATGACCCGCAGAATCCCATCGGGACGGACACGTTTCAAGTCCAGCGAGCTATTGAAGAGGTCTATAGCCCCGATGGCGTTATTGTGATGATGGACCTGGGGAGTGCGCTGCTCAGCGCCGAGGCAGCTTTGGAGTTTTTGCCTTCGGCCTGGCGTCCTCACATTTACCTGTGTTCAGCGCCGCTTGTGGAAGGGGCTCTGGCGGCGGCGGTGCAGATCATGACGGGCAGTCCGGTGTCTGCTATTTTGGAAGAAGCCCAGCAAGCCTTGCAGGCTAAAGCGTCCCAGCTGCAAGCTGTGGCCCCGGTTACGACGACCACTGCGCCGCTTCCCGCTGAGGAGATGGCTCCCGCCGTGGTTGTGACGGTCACCAATCGCCTTGGATTGCACGCTCGACCCGCGGCCTTGTTCGTGAGCACGGCGGGGCGTTACAACGCCAGGGTGCTGGTGCGCAACATGACGCGCGGGTCGGCCTGGGTCAATGCGAAGAGCATCAATCAGGTGACAACCTTGGGTGTCCTCCAGGGGCATCAGATCGGTCTCTATGCCGAAGGGGCACAGGCACAGCAGGTCCTCGAGGCCCTGACCGCGCTGGTGCACAGCAATTTTGGCGAATCTGAGCGTGAGGTCCAGGCATTGCTTGCGGCGCGTCCTATACCTGATGCGGAGCGTGCGGTTTCGTATGGCGGGGTATCCACCGGAGCTTTGCGCGGTTTGCCCGTATCTCCCGGCATCGCTTTAGGCCCGGCGTATTTGTATCAGGCTCAAGCGCTAGAGGTTACTGCGCGCACGATTATTGATCCCAATGCGGAGATCCAGCACCTGCAGGCGGCTATCGTGGCGGCACGTAAGGACATTCAGGCTTTACGGCAACGTGCCCAGGGGCAGGCGGGGGCTTATGAGGCAGCGATTTTTGATGCGCATTTGCTCTTTTTGGAAGATCCGGTGTTGGTTGATGCTGCCATTGACCGCATTCAAAACGAGCGGGTGAATGCGGAAGTGGCCTGGCAGAAGGCGGTTCAGGAGCAGGTAGCAGGGTTTCAGGCGTTGGAGGATCCGTACCTTCAGGCACGGGCGGCGGATGTGGCTAACGTAGGGGAACAAGTCCTGCGGCATTTGTTGGGCAAGACGGAAGCGGTGTTGCCCGTGATGGAAACGCCGGGGATTTTGCTGGCGCAGGATTTGATGCCCTCGGATACGATTCAGTTGGATACAAGTAAGGTGTTGGGGATTGCTACCGCGTTTGGTGGGGCTACCTCGCACGCGGCCATTCTCGCGCGAGCGCTCAACATTCCCGCGGTGGCAGGCCTGGGACCGGCTCTGATGCATGTGCCGGCGGGTACGCTGGTGGTCGTGGATGGGGATAACGGCCTGGTTGAGGTGGCACCTGGGGAGGCGGTGCGGGAGCAGTACGCGCAACGTCGCGCGCACTGGCTTGAGCAACGGCAAGCAGCGCAGGCGCGCGCTCAGGCACCGGCCATCACGCGCGATGGCCGTCAGGTAGAAGTGGTCGCCAACATTCGGGGTCTGGCCGATGCTCGCCGTGCTCTGGAGTACGGCGCCGAAGGCGTGGGACTGTTGCGCACGGAGTTTCTCTTCCTGGAGCGCCAGACGCCCCCGACGGAAGAAGAGCAGTACACGCTTTACAAGGCCATCGCCGATGTGTTTGGCACGCGCCCGCTGGTGATTCGCACCCTGGATATTGGCGGCGATAAGCCGCTGCCCTACATTGACGCGCCACGGGAGGATAATCCCTTCCTGGGCTGGCGCGGCATTCGCTTGTGCCTGGATCGCCGGGATTTGCTTAAAACGCAGCTCCGTGCTATCCTACGCGCCAGTCCGGAGCGCAACGTTAAGGTGATGGCCCCGATGGTGGCCACGGTGGAGGAGGCCCGCGCGTTCCGTGAGGTGGTGCGCGAGGTTCAGGCCGCGTTGCGCGCAGAAGGTACCCCTTTTGATGACCATGTCGAGGTGGGGATCATGGTTGAGGTGCCCTCGGCGGCGGTAATAGCCGATCGTTTGAGCCGTGAAGTGGACTTCTTTAGCATCGGCACGAACGACTTGAGCCAGTACACGATGGCGGCGGATCGCACGAACGCGCAGGTGGCGCACCTGGCCGACCCCTTCCACCCGGCGGTACTGCGGCTCATCAAGCAGGTGATTGATGCGGCGCACGCGCAGGGCATCTGGGTAGGCTTGTGCGGTGAGCTGGCCGGCATGCCCCTGGGTATCCCCATTCTTTTGGGCCTGGGGCTGGATGAGTTCAGTATGAATCCACCCGCTATCCCTGAAGCAAAGGAGATCATCCGTCGCCTCTCGCTCGAGGAAGCGTGGCAAATTGCAGAAACGGCGCTGGCGCTTGAATCGGCGGCAGCGGTAAAGGCTTATGTGGCTTCATTGAAGCCAGGGTAATCTGCCTGGGGATATGCGGGTGATCAGGGCGACGCGCCGCGTCGCCTTACAATGCCCGCAGGGATAGGTTTGCTGATTCGCTTTGCTGATTCGCAGATTTTTTAGATTTTCATTAGGAGGCTTTATGAGTGTGCACGCTTTGATTATCGGGGCCGGCTCTACGGGCTGCGCGGTGGCGCATGACCTGGCCTTGCGCGGCTATCGCGTTACGGTGGTCGAGCGCGGCGAGATTGCCTCGGAAACGACCGGGCGCAATCATGGCCTGTTGCACTCCGGCGGGCGTTACGCCATGACGGATCCGGAAGCGGCGAAGGAGTGCGCGGAAGAAAACGCGCTCATGCGCAAGCTGATGCCGGATCTGTTGGAGCGCAATGGTGGCCTGTTCGTCGCGCTGACGGAAGAGGATATGACCTATCTCGACCGTTTCCTGGAGGGGTGCGCTCAGGCTGGCATCCCCACCCAACAGCTTACGCCGAAGCAGGCGCTGGAGCTGGAACCGCATCTGAATCCCAGGCTTCTGGCTGCCGTGCGTGTGCCGGATGGGGTTTTTGATCCGTTCCATTTCAGCATGGCTTTTCTGGCGACAGCAAAGTTGAACGGCGCGGTAGTGTACCCCTACACCGAGGTGAAGGAGTTCGTGTGGTCAGGGCGCACGATTACCGGCGTCAAGGTGCTGGATCGTTCCTCCGGTCAGGAGAAAGTGTTGGGCGCGGACATTTTCATTAACGCAGCTGGCCCCTGGGGGGCGCAGATTGCTCAGATGGCGGGGGTGAAGCACGTGGCGATGGTGCCGACGGCGGGGATCATGGTGGCTGTGCATCGGCGCTGGACGCGCTTGGTTATCAACCGCCTCAATCGCCCCGGCGATGGCGATATTATCGTGCCGCAGCGGCGTAACGCGGTCATCGGTACCACCTCCTGGGTTATCCAGGACCCCGATAAGATTCCCATCCCGCCAGAGCAGATTAAGCAGATGCTGGATTGCGGTGAGATGCTGGTACCGGGCTTTTCCACGGCCCCGCTGCGCGGCATTTCCGCGGCGGCGCGCCCGCTGCTGGATAAGACCGTCGGTGGCGGTAAGGTGGAAGGCCGTGAGTTGACGCGCGGTTTCGATTGTTTCAATCACGCTCCGGACGGCGCGGAAGGGCTTTTCTCCATCCTGGGCGGGAAAACTACGACCGCACGGGCTATGGCGGAAAAGTTGGGCGATATTCTCGCGGGTGTGACCGGCATCACGACGCCGTGTCGGACGCGCGACGTGCCCCTGGCTTCGTATCGCGCTTACTATCGCTCGTAGGGAGGACAGCATGCGTACCTTAAACCTTCGTATTCTCCGCGGTAGCCCGACGCGCAAGCGCTATTACCAGATTTTTAAGGTCGAGTTGCACGACGAGGCTAACATTATTGACGGCGTGGAAAAGATTTTCGGCGAGCAGGACCACAGCCTGATTTTCCGGCACGCCTGCCACCATGCTTCCTGTGGCCTGTGTGGTGCACGCATCAACGGACGAGAACGCCTGATGTGCATCACCCCCATCTCCGAGTTCCCGGATGGCGCCACGGTGACGTTGGAGCCGCTGCGCAATTTCCCCTGGGTGGGTGATCTGGCGGTGGATGTGAAGCCGCTCCTGCAGAAGATGGACCTGGTCGGCTTGCCCTATTCCCGCAGTGATGAGTTAACGCAAAGCCCGGAGCCGGGGGATCGCTTTGAAGATTGCATCGAGTGCGGTTTGTGCATGTCCGCCTGCCCGGTGGTCAGCAACCTCAAGTACCTGGGCCCGGCGCCGCTGGCGGCCCTAGCGCGCGTGCTGGAAGAGCCGCGCGATGTGGATGCGACCGGCGCGTGTGAGATCGCCCGCGGCCCGCATGGCGTCTGGCGCTGTCACTCCGCCATGGAATGCACCGAGGTCTGTCCATCCAGCGTGAACCCGTCGGATGCCATCGGCTGGCTGCGGCGGCGTTTTATCACCGGCAAATAGGGAGGCGAGCATGGAAACACAATCTACCTGGCAGAAAATCTGGACCTGGATTGACGTGCGCGGGCGACGCGAGGGCGGCATCGGGTTCATCCTGATGCGCCTTACCGCCATCGGCCTGGTGATTTATCTGGGCCTGCACCTGGCCATGATCAGCAATCTGGCGCGCGGGCCTGAGGCCTGGGATGGTTTTATCAAGCTGGTCAAACAGCCCATTTTCATCGTGGGAGATACGGTATTGATTTTTGGCCTGCTTTATCACGCCATCAACGGGATCCGCGTGACCTTGCTGGGGCTTGGCTTTGGCAGTAAGCATCAGGCGCAGCTCTTCTGGGGCGCCTTTGCGTTGAGTGTGGTGCTCACCGCCGTCATGGTGGCGGCGATTGTGGCAATCGGCTAGGAGGCGAAGTATGTGGATCTGGCAGGCAATTACGGGAGCGCTTCTATTGGTTTTGCTCGGCGTGCACATGGTGACGCAGCACTTTGTGGCACCGGAGGGCTTGCGCTATTACGAAGATGTGGTGGAGTACCTTTCGCATCCGGGCATTTTCGCCCTGGAAACGGCGATGCTGATCGTGGTGGTCGCTCACGCTTTGATGGGCGTGCGCTCCATCGTGCTCGATCTCTCGATCAGTGAGCGTGCGGATACGTGGCTCAAGCGCGGTTTGACGGCGCTGGGCATCCTGCTGGTGGCTTACGGCGTTTTCATGACGTGGCAGGTCGTGCGCTGACCAGGGGCCCCTTTCACCCTGACCAAAGCTCCCCGCTTGCGGGGAGCTTTGCGTTTTGGCTATTTTGGGTACAATGAGGGCGTGAAGTCGGAGGGGTGATGATGCGCATTTTGGTGACAGGCTTTGAGGCGTTCGAGGGATCAGAGGTCAACCCGACGGAGGAGGTGCTCACGCTGCTGCGTACCCAGCCGCCAGGGGGCTTTGAGCTGTTGACCGCGCTGCTGGCGGTGGATAGCGCGCGAGTGCAGCGGGAATGGCCCCCCATGTTGGATGCGATGCACCCGGATGTGATCCTCATGCTCGGCCAGGCGACCGGACGGGCGACCTTCTGCGTGGAGCGCGTGGCCCTCAACTGGCTTGATTTTCGCATCCCCGATAACGCCGGGGTGCAGATGCGCGATTGTCCGATCGTGCCCGATGGCCCGGCGGCTTACTTCGCCACCCTGCCCACCCGCGAGATGGTCGAACATCTGCGCGCGACCGGGGTGCCGGCAGAACTTTCCTATCACGCGGGCACTTATCTCTGTAATCAGGCTTTCTATCTCGCCTTGCATTGGGCGGCCCAACAGCAACCTGCGCCGCGCGTCGGCTTTGTGCACGTCCCTGCCCTGCCCGCTCAGGTGTGTACCATGAACAGGGCCGTGCCCAGTATGGACCTGCGGGTGATTGAGGTGGGGGTGCGCTGGTTGCTGGTGTATTTTACGCAAATGGAGGTTCCGGCATGAGTCCCGCTCAGCGTGAGACTAATCGCATGGTGGAATGGATCAGCGCCATCGGCACGTTTCTGGCGCATCGTAAAGGCCTGCCTGTCTTCATCGGCGCGGGCCTGGTGTTGCTCAATCTCATCCTGCGCTGGCTGCCGGAGTGGCCGATCGTGGTGTTCTTCGTGCAGGATGATTTCTTCCTGCACCTGGGCATCATCCTGGGCTTGCTGGGTATCCTGCTCGGCGATGCGCTCTAGGCTTTGAGGGCCTGCGCCAGGGCGCTGCCTCGCAAGTTTACTGCGTCTTTTTGTAACGGCTCAGGGGGCGTTTATTTCACCGCCGAGCACGCAGAGATTTGGGAAACAACATTTCGCCGAATCATCGTGATTTGTTCATCTCCGCGGTCTCGGCGTCCTCTGCGGTGCGAAATCTCTCACGCACTGAGCAGTTACCGTCTTAAGAAGCCGCTAAAACTCCCACGTCTCCAGGGGCGTGTACACCGCGCCTGAGGGTTTCAACTCGCTGCGATAGAAAACCAGCTTTGCCATGTGCTCCGTCCAGGTCGGCGTGCTGGTGCGCGCCACGACCTTGCCGATCGCTTCCATTTCCGCCGGCGTGGCCTGTTTGGCCACCCGTCCCAGCGTGAGGTGCGGTGTGAAGGCGCGTTCCTCCGGCGTAAAGCCCAGCCCCTCCAGGGCCGCGTTCACCGCCTGATGCAGGGCGCGCAAGTGCCCCTCCGGCTCCTCCAATCCCACCCACACCACGCGCGGACGGCGCACATTCGGGAAGACCCCCAATCCGCCGACGCGACAGGTGCACGGCTGCGCCTGCTGCGCTACCTGTCCCAGCGCCGCTTTGATGGCGGGGATGCGGCGCACCTCCACCTCGCCCAGAAAGAACAACGTCAGGTGCATACCCTCCGCCGCCACCCAGCGCACACTTTGCGGCGGGCACTGACGCATCAGGCTCACCTGCAAGGCCGCCAGCTCCTGCTTGAGCGCGTCGCTTAGCGGCACAGCGACAAACGTGCGGTACGTTTCCATGCGTTCCATCACCTCATCAGAAGATAGCGGGGGGGGGGACGGTTAGCAAAAAGGCGGAGCGCCCTTTTTAAGGCCGGGCGAACTCCGGCAAAGGCGCGGCGTAAAGCTTGTTTTCGGCCACCAGATACAAGGTTTTCCCATCCGGCGCCGGGGCCAGACATTCCAGGCTGCGCCCCAGATGCCCCGGCAGGCGGAAGTGATGGTGCGCCGCCCCCTTGCGATCCAGCATCACGATCAACTCCAGCTTCTTATCGGCCAGAAACACCGCCCCGTTCGGATCGGCATCCAGCGCCAGCAGCGAGGCCTTAAAGTCCACCTCCTGCAGGCCCGTGACGGTAAAGGACGGATCCTCCACGCCCTCGTAGTAGGCGCGCAGCGAGCCATCCCCAAAGAGCAAATACACCCGTCCATCCAGCGCCAGGCCCAGCACCGTCTGCAAGGCGGGCGTCAGGTTCGGCGGGAAGTAAAACCGTGGCGGCGCGCTATACACCCCATTGACCGGCTGGTAAATCAACAACTGATTACTGCGGGCCTGCACCAGGTACAGGCGTGTGCCCAGGGTGCCGATCATCGTCACCGCCCCGGCGGGAAGCTCCCCGCTCAGCCGGTGCAACGTGATCTCATCCGGTCCCAGAGCCGGTTCGTAGACATACAGGTACCCGCCATCGCCGTAAATGAGCAACGCCCCATCGCGGTACCCCGGCGTCGGCGGAATCCAGGCAATATCCACCAGATGGGGGACAACAATCCCGTTCAAGCTCTGGCCGTGCTTGAGCAGCGAGCGCGCGGCGTCCGGTTCGCGCACATCCAGCGCCAGCACCTCATCCGTGACGGGATTGAGCAGGTACAGCGTGCGCTGGGTCGCGATCAGGCGACGGGGCTGAGGCGAGACCCCCAACTCGCGCAACGGCTGGATCGCGAGCAAAGCCGCCTTTTGCAGCGCATCGAGGGCAAGCTGGGCCTCCTCCTGCAGGGCGCGCGCCTCCGCGTTATCCGCATCAAGGATGAGCACCGTCTGGGCCAGGGATTGCACCTTACGCCAGCTTTCAGGCGATTGCTGCTCATAAGCCAGCGTACGCGCCTTTTGCGCCTCGCTCAGGAGCAGGCGGGCGCGTTGTGCGCCGCCCATCTCCGCGTAGACGATGCCCACCGTAAAGAAGGCCAGCAAGGCCAGGGCGAGCGCCAGCCCTGGGAACCAGCGCTGTTCGGGCGGGACCGGGCGTGATGGAACGCGCATCCGTCGGGCGCGGGTTTTACCGGGCAGCAGGCTGTGGGTAAAGGTTTGGATGAAATGGGCCAGCCGGCGCGTCGCGCCGTACGCGGACTTGTCGGGGGTGCGCTTGCGCTGCCGGGGACGCCCAGCGCCTCCTATCGGGAGGCTTTCCGTGCCTTCCTCCGCGGGTGCGGACGAGACGTCCGCCTTCCCGGTGGCGGATGAGACGTCCGCCTTCCCGGTGGCGGATGGGACGTCCGCCTTCCCGGTGGCGGATGAGACGTCCGCCTTCCCGGCGGTGGATGGGACGTCTGCCTTCCCGGCGGTGGATGGGACGTCCGCCTTCCCGGCGGTGGATGGGACGTCCGCCTTCCCGGTGGCGGATGAGACGTCCGCGCTCCCAGCAGCGGACGGGATGTCTGTGCTTCCGGGGATGCCCGTATCTTCAGCCGGGGCGGATTCTTCCACGGGGGTTGGACGGCGTAGTCGCGCCCAGAAGCCGGCTGCGATGGCAGCGCCTGCGATCAGTGGCTTGAGTCCGGGGCGTTTTTCCGCTTCGGGGGCGGGTTCTTCCGTCACGGGTGGCTGGGGTCGCGCGTGATCGGGCTGGATGACGGGGTGTGCGGCGGTGGCTTTGGCTGCGGCGGCGCTGTCCGTCCTGCCCCAAACCCGCGGCAGGTGAAACTTTTTGCGTGTGGGCGATCGCTGCGGCGGTTCCTCTTCATCCTCTAAACAAAAAACATGCACCGCGCCACCGGTAACTTGCTTTTTCGTCAGCTCGTCCGCAAAAATGGGGCGCTCCGGTGCGGCGGCCTGCTCGGCTAACAGGCGCTCCCAGGCCGGAATGAGCTGCGTCTGCATGATGGAGCTGGTGAGCGAGACGACCTGACAGCCCGGCTCCAGGGTGGCGTAGCTGATGTGGATAACAGGCGGCACGGCGACGCCGATGGGCGTCAGGTTCCGCCCCGGCTTGGGGAAGAGTTCCATCAGGCGCTGCTGCGGGTAGTGGATGAGGGTGTTGCCCGGCCCGGCCTGCCCGATGAAGGCCTCTTCCTGAGAGAAGGCGATGAGGGTGAGGCTGCCATAAGTGCGCAGGTCGGCGTGGACTTCGGCGTTGTGGCGGACCAGGTAGCGGTTGGCCTCGGCAATGGCGCGACGCATGCGCGCCGTGATGCTGCCCGTCGCGGTCCAGAAGGTTTCTTCGGCCAGGGTGCGCATCTCGCGCGCGCGGTGCGGGATGTAGGGGTTGAGGTCCACCAGGATCACCAGCTCTTCGCCCGCTTCCGGCGGCACACCGTCCGGCGCCCGCTCCCAGAAGAGCTCCGGGGGCGGGGCGACGGTACGTTGACCGGCTTTGAACCGCAGGACTTCGACTCGCCTTTGCATGCTTAGAGTTTAACGCGAAGAGGCACGATGTCAAGCGCGCATGGGATGGATGGTCGCGGGGCGTTGGGGACGTAGACCAGGATTTTTGCGTGGTCGCATGTTGGGCGGTCAGTGGTCGGGGAGTAAAATCTCGTTTTTTCTCGACAACGTCAGGCTAATCTTCTATACTCATAAGTGAGTGAATTTGCGCGACTATCTACCGTAGCGAGTGTAAGCGTCGGTCGTGGATAATCAGGAGTTTGCATAGACTATCGAGCGCACAAAAAGTCTTGATGTGGGAATAGAGCAGCTTGTCTTATTTTAGCGGGTGAGGCCATGTTGATCGTTAAGCAAATTGACGTGAAAGAAGCACAATCACGATTGCAGGAGTTACTGTCTCAAAGTGCTTCGAGGGTGGAATGGATTCTTACAGACGAGACAGGGCCAGTTGCTCGCATCGTGCCCATCTCTATCCGCGTGGCAGGCTTACATGCAGGGACCGTGTGGATGGCCCCAGATTTTGATGAGCCTTTGCCTGAGGCCTTTTGGACTGATAACGCATGAAATTGCTTCTGGATACCATGCATTTATCTGGTGGGATAGTGAACCCGCCCGGCTTTCGCCCGAAGTCCTGGCGCTTTGTCGGGATCGCAGAATATTTGCTGCTCAGCGTGGTCAGTGTTTGGGAAATGCAGATTAAAATTCAGTTGGGGAAACTGCGCTTGACTTTGCCTTTGCAAGAGATCATTGAAACCCAACAGCAAATCAACGCAATTGAAATCCTGCCCATTACTCTCCCCCACGTTTTGGCATTGGAGAATTTGCCGACTTATCACAAGGATCCCTTTGATTGTCTGCTGGTTGCTCAGGCAATCGTTGAGGGGGTAACATTGATTAGTGGCGATTCCAGTATTCCCAAATATGCCGTTCAGGTTATCTGGTGATGGTTATGGTGGCATACCCCCCTTTTCGGCCTCTTTGGTAACTGCCTGCTCGTCTCATTGACTGGCGGTTAAAATCGCGCCTGTTGTAGGGGCCGGGTTTGTCCCTGCCCCAGGCGACCGCACCCTTCGCTGCGCTTCGGGTATCCGCTCGTCAGGGACGCCTGGTTATAAACCCATCAGAGGCGGTTTCAATCGCTATTGAGTAAGCAGCTACCCTCTTTGACTAAATCCCCCCTGTTACCTGTTTTCACTTTAATCCAGGCTGCGTGCAATCATCGCCACCGTGAGCGGCGTGATGACCAGCAGCAGGGCCCCCAGGGCCAGCAGGTGCGGTGCCAGATCCGCTGCCCCAGCGCCTTTGAGCACGATGCCGCGGAGGATGATCAGGTAGTGCTGGAAGGGAATCACCTGGGCCAGGGTGCGCAGGAGCCAGGGCATCTGGTGGGTCGGTGCCAGATAGCCGGAAAGCGCCACGTCCACCATTGCCTGCATGAACACCATCAGGATGGCCTGTTGTTGATTGCGCGCCAGCGCCGAGAGAAGAATTCCCCACACCACCTCGATCAGGATGAACAATAGGCTGGCCCCCAGCAGGAGCAGGGGCGCGCCGACGATGGCGATCGCAAAGCCGTAGCGCACCACCAGCAGCATCAGACCAAAATCCAGGACCCCAACTAGCAGCGGCGCGACGATTTTGCCGCCCAGCAGATCCAGGCGCTGCACCGGCGTTACCATGAGCTGCTCCAGGGTGCCCATCTCGCGTTCGCGCGTCAGGCCCAGCGCCGCGGTTGCCAGCGTGATTTGATACGTGATGAATCCCAGTTGCGCCACAATCATGGGCGGACGTGAATGCCCGCCGGGGTTGTAACGCAGCAACGTGATCACCTGCACGCCGCCAGGCGCTGCTGTGGAGACGCGGCGGGTTTCCAGGTAACGCTGGAGCACAAGCTGCGCCTGACTGCGCAGCACGCTGCCCACTACGCTGTTGCTCCCATCCACGATGAGCTGCAGCGTGCTCCCCCTGCTCGCTGCGGCATCCAGATCAGGTGGGATGATGAACAGGCCTGCCACGGTACCGCGCTCCACAGCCTGCGTCCCCTCCGCCAGGGAGGTGGGGTAGGCGACGATGGTGAAGCCGTCCGAGGCCTCGATGAGGGCACACAGGGCGCGGCTGTTAGGGCTGCGCGCCAGGTCGAGCACCGCGACGGGCAGGTTCCGCACGCCGCGCCCCGTCGCCTGGGCCAGCAAAACCAGTTGCGCCACCGGTACCAGGAACATGAAGAGCAGCAGCGTGCGGTCACGCACGATCTGCTGCAGATCCTTGCGGGCAATGGCCCACACCGTTGCCAGACGCGACATCATGCCAGGTATTTCCGGAAACTGAGCAGGGCGATCGCCGTCCCGCCCAGGCTCATGGCCATCAGCACGGTGATGGGGTGCCCCAACGCGCTCACGGGGACGCCCTTCAAGAAGAGCGCGCGGGTGATAGCGATGAAATGCGTCGCGGGCAATGCCTCTGCCACCATGCGCCCCACGCCCGCGTTCGGCACAGGGGAAAACAGCCCCGCGTTAAAGAAACCGGGCACAAAAAAGTACATCAGCGCCACGAAAAACGCTACCTGTTGCGTGCGCAGCAGGGGCGCCAGCGCCATCAAAATCCCAACCATCGCGGCCAGATAGATCGCGGTGAGCAGGACGTAAAGGGGTAGGGATCCGCGGAACGGCACGTGAAAATACCCCACGCTCAGCGCCCACAGGCCCGCCATGCTCAAAGTGCCCAGGCTCACGTAAGCAAGCGCCTTGCTCAGCCAGTACGCCAGGCCGTGCATTGGCGTCGCGATCAGCCCCTCGAACAGCCCCGACTCACGTTCGCGTGCCACCGCCAGCGCGAAAGCCAGCGCCGGCATCGCCAGCACCAGCGCCATCAGACCGGGGACCATGCTCTCCAGCGTATCCAGGCGGGGGTTGTACCACACACTGCTGCGCAGTTCGATCGGGGTCCCGCCCAGGCTAAGGCCGTGCAGCAAGACCTCCTGGCTGAACTGCGCGGAGCGGAGCGTCAAGCGCGCCGCTTGCTGCGGGGCCAGAATCGCATCCGTGCCATCAAGAATGAGCTGCACTGGCGCGCTTTCCGCGCGTTGCAGGCGTTCCCCAAACCCCGGCGGGATGATGAGCACGCCATCCGCCTGGCCGGCGCGCAACACCGCCTCGATCTCGCGCTCCTGTGTGAGCCGCTGCGTGATGCGCACATCGCCCGGCGCGGTCAGTGCGCTCACATAACGGCGCGCCAGCGGGCTGCGGTCCTGATCCCACAGGGCCAGACGCATATCCTGGGCTTCCACGCGGAAAATATAAGCCAGAAGAAACAGCAAAAACGTTGGGGCAAGCAGGACGAGCGCTATCGCGCGCACATCCCGTAACACCAGGCGATAATCTTTAACCAGCAGTGCGCCGAAGGCCTGCCAGGAAAAGCGCTTCATACCATCCGCACGATACCCTGTTCCCAGCGTGCGCGCACATGCCCTTGCGGGCACTGCCATCCTGTTTCGGGAGCCTCGTAAACCAGCTCCGTATTGCAACGCGGACAGCGCAGGTATGTGGGGAAGGGTTGCGGCTCACGGGGACGGAGCACGCCCGGCTTGACCGCCCACACCAGATCATAATCCTCTTGCCAGCTCTGAGTGTGAATCATCTCCAGCCCCAGGTTGCGCAGCACCGCCTCGAACTCCTCCGGCGAGAAGCTACGGCCTGGCAACAGGCGCGCATCCTTGCCGATGCGGTTGGACACGAGCAACAACCCGCCCGGCTGCAGCACGCGCACCAGCTCTTCCAGGGTGCGGCGGGGGTTGGGGGTGAACTCCAGCGCCTCCAGGCAGGTGACCGCGGTAAACGTCTCATCCTCAAAAGGCAGGGCACTCGCCTCCTGATGCAGCAGGAGGCAGCGCATGCCGTCGTTTACATGGTGTGCAGCCTCGCGCAACATGCGCAGCGAGTAATCCAGGCCGATCACACGTCCGCGGAACCCCTCTTCGCTGAGCAACAAACGCGGCAAGCGCCCCGTCCCCGTGCCAACATCCAGCACCAACGGGGAAGGAATCGCCTGCAACGCGCGCACCAGAGGCGTGCTCAAAAACCAGCGCTCGTAAGCCGGATCGTACCCTTTAATGCGGTCATACGCCCGTGCTGACCAATCGTAGAGCAGCGCCACCACGCGCGGTCCCAGATAAGCCCCCTCGGCGATGACAAGCTGCCAGTACAGGAACGCGCCCACCGCCACCAGGCCCACCACCAACGCGATTAACCACTCCATATCCAAGCCCCCGCTGTCAACACCAACACCAGCGCCATCCATCCTCCGGCGCGGCGCCGCAGACCCTCTGGCATCTGCAGGCTTAGCCAGACGATGGGTAGCGCGCTCAGCGCCACCATCCCTGCGCTGAAAGGCCGTTGCCATCCCACCAGCAGGATGAGCAGCGGCGCCCATCCCAGCGCCAGCGCGCGTGTCGGGCGCAGGCAGGACACCACCGCCACACTCAAAGCCAGGCCGGAAAGACCCAGGGCGGGCGTCAGCGTGCCGCTGCTCGCTCCCAGCCACCAGGGCAGGCCCACCTGAAGCAAAGCCGAAAAGAAGGCAGGACTGCGGCCCGTATCATCCCACAGCAACGCGATCTCACTCAGGGTGATGAAGAGCAGCGTGAGGAGCAGCGCCGTCCGCCCGATGACCAGGCTCAGCAGCGCGCTCAGCGCCAGGCTGAACAGCGCCACGCGCAGCGGCAAGGCCAGCGTCGCGGCGGCGCACTCGCGCCACCAGGCCAGCGCCTGACGCAAACGGCGATGCAGCGCCGCGCCCGGCGTGTCCGGCTGCAAATAGGGCCAGGTCGGCAAAGCCGCTTCCGCGTCCCAGGTGCGCCAGGCGCGTAAGGGTGTGACCCAATCGGTCCCCTCAAGCGCGCGCCACAGGGGGAGCCATCCCACCGCCACCAGCGCCAGCATGCCGGCCAGGGTCGGCTGCCATAGTGGGGTCATCCCGCCGGCCCAGGCCCCGCACACGACCGCCAGGAAGGGCAAGGCCCCCCAGCCGTCTTCCCAGGCCCCAGACCAGAAACTGATTTCACGTTCGTTCATGCTTCTACACCTGCCGATAATTCCACATGTTAACAGGGGGACTGACCATCAGGCTGAACCCAGGTGAGGGTGCCCTCTGTCGTTGCCTCTGGGCGAGGGCAAGCCTCGCCCCTACGAGGTATGGTCCGCTTCCCAAAACGCCTTGTTTTCACGACACTCCAGCGCGTTGTCATCCTCATCCGGACACGGCTCGACGTGCACGTAGGCCCGGTCAATTTCATCCAGGGCGCTCAGCCGGCGCTCGACCTCATCCGCGATGGCGTGGGCCTCACGCAGGCTCAAATCCCCATCCACGTTGATGTGCAGATCAGCCACAAGTTGGGGCCCCACATATTCCGCGATGACCTGATGCACGGCGCGCACGCCGGGCACAGCGGCGGAAATCGTGGCGATCTGCTCGCGCAGCTCCTGGGAAGCCCCTGCGCCGGTGAGAAAAGCCAGGTTACTGCGCCAGGCCGTTGCCGCGTTGCGGAAAATCCACAGGGCCACCAGCACGCCGGCGATGGGATCCGCCAGAGGATGCACCCATTTGGAGCCCAGCGCCCCCAACAGCGCCGCGCTGGACGTGAGCACATCGCTCAGATTATCCTGGGCGGTTGAGGTAAACGTCGGGCTGCTCAGGGCACGGGCAATGCGGTTGATGCTCAAATACATCCCCACCTTGACGGTTGCACTGCCCAACAGGGTAAGCGTGGGCAGGCCGGGCTCGATAGCTTGCGCACCGGTGATGAAACGCTCGATCGCGGCGTGCACCGCCATGTAACCCGCCACCGTCATCGAGGCGGCCACCACCAGCCCGACGAGCGGCTCGAAGCGGCTGTGGCCCTGTGGATGCGAAAGATCCGGTGGTTGCAGCGCCATCCACAGCCCGAAGGCGATGGTGAAGGAGTAGAAGACATCCGACACCGAGTTCGCCGCATCCGCATACAGGGCCACGCTGCCCGAAAAAGCTGCTGCCAAAGCCTTGAGGACGGCCAGTAACACATTGCCGCCCAGCGTAATCACAATCGCGCGCCGGTAAAGCCTTTCACGGCGCACGTCGCGTTCGACTTCACGCACCCATTGCATGCAAAAATAACCTTCCCATAACAGAGCGAATGCAAGCGGGCCTCTCTCCTTCCACAAGCAACCGAGACCCGCTCCAGGTCGTACCTTAAGCGACCGCACCCAGTCTATCCCTGCGAGGGCATCCGCAGCCGCGACGTTCCCGTGTGCGCCGTTGCCCGCGTCGCCGCGCCGGGACGGACCTGAGTGCGCTTATTATACCTTACTCAGGAAATTACAGGCTTGCCTTCATGAATGGGGAGCGCAGGCAGCGCGGGGGATTGTTTTTTCGGATGGCAAAACGTTGCGTGCCACGTTAGTGGGGGAATGTCCGCGTCCGGGCGGAGCGGGCAACACCATGGGGGCGGCCCGATCGAGTGGGGCTTAATCTGAGACCTGCGGGGTACACCCTTGGAGGCTGCGCCGGCGTGTGCCATTGCAGGCTTTCTTGGTTATGTTACAATACAAGTATTGCGGGCGGGATGACTCTGACCGCGACCATGGCGAATATTAGGGCTGATGACGACATCCTTTTGACGCGCGTGAGCGCGCGCATCCTGTGCGGGTCGGCGCGAAATGCCCGTGGAGTGCGTTTTACGTTCGGGGATGGATCACATGAGGATTTGGAGGTTGCGATGAACACGTTGAATCGGATCTGGGTGATTTTGGATCTACTTTTGGCCATGGTGCTCTGCACCCTGCTGCTGATCTTCCCGCACACGATTTTGCCCGCTGTGGGGACATGGCTTGTGGATACGGGCCATGCCCTGAATCGGCTCGATCCATGGCTGCGCTTTGGCGTGGGCGTTTTGGCTGCGCTTTTCCTGAACACCCTGGCACTCATCTGGATCGTGTTGGAGCTACGCAAGCCAAAGCGCTACCTTAAGGTGGAAACGCTGGATGGGGGAACGGTGCGCGTGCTCGCGGAGAGCGTCGCTCTGCAGATGCAATATCGCCTCGACCCCCTGCCTGGTGTGATTCGCGTCAAATCTATGGTGGGCGTGCGCCAGGGGCGCGTCAAAGCGCGTGCGGAGGTCAGCGTTCCCATCGGCGTGGATGTGTTGGAAACGGCGCAACGGTGCGTCAATGCGGTACGCAGTGCTGTAGTGGAGGATTTGGGCCTCGCGTTGGCGGAGGATCCGATCGTGCATGTGACCGTCGTCAACGCGCCGAGGCTCAAGGAGCCACCGCCTGCCCCAGTTCCCAGTTCCGCTCCATCACGCTACCCGGGCGCTGAGCAGCAGTGGGCTGGCGAGGAGGAGAATCCCCAGGCATGAGCGATCCCACGTCGTTAGCTCTGGAGGCGCTGCTCGAAGCCGTGCTGTTTGCCTTCCCCCAGCCAGTCACGGTGGAGCAACTGGCCAATGCCCTTCAATATCCCAAAGAGGATATTGAAGCGGCCCTGGCCCGCCTGGAAGCGCAATTGCAGGCGCGCGGCCTGCGCTTACAGCGCCATCGGGACGCCTGGCAGCTCACATCGGCACCTGAGGCGGCCCCCTACATTGAGCGCCTTGCCGGCGCAGAGGTGACCTTGCGATTGTCTCAGGCAGCGCTGGAGACGCTGGCCATCATCGCTTATGCCCAGCCCATCACCCGCCCGCAGATCGAGGCGATCCGCGGTGTGGGGTCGGATGGCGTGGTCCGCACCCTGCTCAGCACGGGGCTCATCGCGGAGGTGGGGCGGGCGGAGACGGTTGGGCGTCCCATCCTCTACGGCACAACGGCTGAGTTCTTGCAGCAGTTTGGCCTGACTTCGCTTGATGAGTTGCCTCCCCTGGAGAAATCCTGATGCGTCGCTGGATCTGGGTGTGGCTAACGGTGGCTTTGACGCTGGCGCTGTGGGCTAGCGTGGTGTGGGCGCAGGTGTCTGTTCACGAAGTGACCTACTATTATGTTGGCTCTGGCACCGGCCTGGTGCCCCTGACTTTGGAGCGCGCAGCGCCACTCTTGCGGCGCGTGGAGACGCTGAACGAAGCCCAGGTCCTCGTGCTGGATCAGATGGCTTTGCCCATCAACATGACCCGGGACGTGCGCAAGCGCGTGTTGGAGGAGCGTCTGGGCCTGGTGCTCTTTTGTGGGCCGGAGTTCCCCCGTCATGCCTCGGACCTGTATCCGCTGTTGGACGTGATGACGTTTGAGGTTCAGGTGCTTACCAATACCCAGTCGCTGAAGCTGGGACCGACGGGAGACAAGCCGGATGTGTTGCAAAAGGTCATCGCCTGGTCCTCTGCGCCTCAGGTTGGGACGCGCACCGAGATTAACAACCCGAATTTACTGGCTCCTTTGGTGGTCACGGAAGGCTATGGGCCGGTGTTGCAGCGTCTGCGCGGGCGCGTTGGGACGCAAGTCTTTTTCGTGGGCATCTGGTTGCACGATGTCAGCAACGCGCAGTGGGAAAGCTGGCCGTATTTCGACTACCTGATGTACCGCCTGATAGCTGAAGCGGGTCAGGCCTCATATCTGTACCGCTACGCCGATTATCCACTTTCGCCGGTACCCAAGGCGCCGGTGCGTTGGGGGATTGCGCTGCTGGGCAGTGTGATCTTGATCGTGGGGGCGGCTGCTTTCTTGCTGGCGCGGCGCTACGCTTACCTGCATCCCGAAACGGCTTACGCGCCGATGCGCCGTGTGGACCGCCTTGTCATCGGCGAGGGCTGGGAAGAGGTGGGGTTTCACCGCCCCCTGGCCGGGTTCGTTTATCTGGCCTCGATGGGGTTGATCTTGTTGCTGCCGCTTTTGGCTTATCGCGTGTACGTGGTGCCCCATTTGCTGGTGCCCTGGCCTCAGGTCGTGGGTTTTTGGGAGTTAACCGTGCGCTGGTTCGAGGTGTTCTGGCTCGTGTTTGACCTGGGCACGGGGCTGGCGGCGGTGCGCTATTTTTCCACCTTGCGCGTCAACGATCCGCGCCAGGGCTTTCAGTATTTCCAGTTCTACGTGTGGTGGCAGTTCTTCTCCGGCACAGTGCAGGTGGCGCTGGTGGCCTGGCTCGCGGCGACGTATTTCCCGCAAACTGCGCTGGCGCACATGGGATATTACTTTGTCGCGCACGCCATCATCCAATTCCCCGGCTTCTTGCGCGTGTTCGGGCTGTTTTTCCGTGCAGCGCAGCGGCTGGATTACGAACAGGGCCTGACCCTGTTGGCGACGCTGGGGCCGCTGGTGTTTCAGGGCGTGGCCGTGCTGGCGCTGCGTCGCTGGGGCGCCCAGCAGGTGGGGATTGGCGAGCCGGTTGGGGCAGTTCTGGGGCTGGGCCTGGGGCTTTATCTGACGGAGTGGGCGATTTTCCTGATTGGGATGGGGCTTTACAAGCACCTGGGGTACGCTTTAAAGCCGCTGGTTCTGCCGTTCTTTGATGGCGTGGTGATCCGCCGCGCCCTGAGTTTTGGGGCGCGCCTCACCTTTGGCGCGCTGGCAGTTCCCCTGGGCCATTTTGTGCAGACGGCGCTGGTAACCATGTTCCTCATCAATTACGGTGAAGTGAACGCCAACTGGGCGGTGGCCTTTGCTTTTACAACGGCTTACGGCATGCTTTATGCCGGCTTGTACGATGGGTTGATGCCCGCTATGGCCCAGGCTTATACGCAGGGGTACCTCACGCTGGTGCGCTACTACATCGCCCAGGCGTTCCGTTACGGCATGTGGTTCAGTGTGTTCATCCTGGCGAGCCTGGGCGCGGTGGCGCAGCGCGTGATTCTGGGAGCGTTGGGCACGCCTTACGTACGCGCGGCGGAGCTGGTAGGGCCTTTGTTGGTGTGGGGCGCTCTGCAGTGGCCCGCCTGGGCGGCGGATCGTACCCTGGAGGCGGTGGGGCGTCCGGCCTTGCGCTCCTGGCTTACGCTGGGCGAACAGTTTGTGCGGCTTGGACTCATGGCGCTGCTTATTCAACGGTTCCAGGTGTGGGGCTTGCTCATCGCCTACCTGGTGGCTTTACCGCTCAAAAGCCTGGTGGCGTGGCATGTCATCATGTTCAGGGTGGTGCGTGTGCGCATCTATCTGTGGCAGACCGTGGTGGCGCCGGTGCTGGCCGGAGCTCTGCTGTACGGTTTCCTCCATGCCCTGAGCTCCTGGTTGTGGACGCCCGGCCTGAGCTCCAGTGCCTGGCTGCTGGCGCTAGCTCTGGTGCCAACGCTGCCGCTCTATGGATTCCTGACGGCGCTGGCCGGAGGCTGGGATCGCGGCACCCTGGCGGAGCTGTGTCGGACGGTAGCCATGAGCGGGCCGGCCTATCCGATCGCCTGGTTGCTCTATCAGGGCGTGCGCTTTGGGGCGCGGCTCTCGCCGTTGCACGGCCGCTTCCCCATGGCGATTCGTCCACTGGCCGAAGAAGAGGCGCGGGCTTTAACGCTCCGCCGCACGCCACTGGTTTAAAAAAGCATGGCTCTGCAGCATCTGGCACAAACAGGTTGTTTTACCGCCGAGATTGCAGAGCACGCAGAGACTAAATTCACGCAAAGACCAGACTATGGTAAACCCTGCGTTCTCAGCGTGCTCTGCAGTTTGTTTTTGCAGTGGATTCTCTGCCGTATTGTAACTGCCTACTCATAGCGATTGAAATCGCCTCTGATGGGCTTATAGCCGGGCGTCCCCGTAGGGGGACGCCACTACGGCGACCGCGTAGGCGGTCGCCCGGCGCGTAGCGCCCTACAGGGGCGGTTTTAACCGCTAGCCGATGAGACAAGGTAGGTAGTTACGCCGTATTTGCAAATTTTCACGTTTTGCAGTACAGTAGGGGCGTAGTTTGATTTCGCTAGCGTTCACCAAGGAGGCTGCTATGTATCACAAGATTACCATCATCGGCAATCTGGGCCGCGACCCTGAAATGCGCTATACCCCGGACGGTACGCCGGTCACCACCTTCTCCGTGGCATCCAATCGCCGCTGGACCAACCCCGACGGCTCGCAGGGCGAGGAGACGATCTGGTTCCGCGTCACCGCGTGGCGGCGTCTGGCGGAGACCGCTGCGGAATATCTACGCAAGGGGCGCCAGGTATACATCGAAGGGCGCCTGCAGCCCGACAAGAGCACCGGCGGCCCGCGCGTTTATCAGCGACAGGATGGGACCTCCGGCGCTTCATTTGAGGTTGTAGCCGATCTCATTAAGTTCATTGGCGCGCGCGGTGAATCGGAGTGGGACGTCGAGGATACCGCCGCGTCCGAGGAAACGCAGGAAGTCCCGTTCTAAACGGCAGGTGTGCAACTCCCTCAGCCCTTGTCGCGGTGCGGCAAGGGCTGAGTTGGTGAGGAATCATGGTTAAAATCTATCCCAGGTGGTGGTGGCTAGCGCTCGTGGCCGGCCTTGTCTTGTTGATGGCAACAGGTCAATCCGCACTTGCGCGCACGCGCGCGGTCCAGGCCCTGCTGCCCGCCTGGGAAGCGGTGCGCTATGCGTCGCTTCCGCCTGCCTGTCCTCCTGCCTGGCAGGACACTTTCTCCGCAGTGGCCTTTTTTGAGCGTGCCTTGGCTGAGCATCCCCAGGACAGCTTACTGATGCTCCATGTCGGGCGCGCCCTGTGGCTCACCGGCGCCTGTGAGCAGGCCCAGCAGTGGTGGGAGCGTGCTGCGGAAGCGGGTCAGCCTGAAGCCTGGTTCGAGCTGTTGACCGTCGGCGCCCAAGAAGCCTGGCCCGAGGACGTGGCGCCGGCGCTGGAACAGTACGCGGTCTGGAAAGGCGATGCGGCCGGAAAAGCGGAGCTGCCCGAAGCAGCGCTGATCTGGTATCGGCGCGGCTTTGACGCATTCCCGTCGCGCCTCTCCGCGCAGCGCGTGGTGGGAATGCTCAAGGGCGATCAGGCCGCACAATTGGACATCTGGGACGCGCTGACACGGCGCACCGCGGACAGCAACCCCGATCACTGGTGGGGGCTGGCGAAGAGCGCCGAACTCCGTCAGCAGTGGGGGGTGGCGGCAGCGGCGTATGAACGCGGCGCTGCGCTCACCGACAAGCCTTACGACTTCTGGATGGCGGCGGGTGCAGCCTGGCAGCGCATCAAAGCCTGGGACCAGGCCGAAGCCACCTATCGTGCCGCTGCAGATGCTGTACCAACGTCAACGTCACCCTGGCTTACCCTGGGGCACCTTTTCCGCGCGCAAAAACGCTGGGACGATGCGCGCGCGGCCTATCTGCAGGCGCAGGCGATCAAGCCTCAGGAGTTCTATGCGCCGCTCTACCTGGGCATCATGGCTTACGAGATGCAGGACGATCCCACGGCTCGGGTTTACCTTTTGCAGGCGCTGGATCTCAAGCCGGAGCAGCCATCCGCAGCTTATTACCTGGCGCAGGTGAGCTATCGCGAGGGCAAGGTGGACGAGGCCGAACAATGGCTAACCCAGGCCGTAAGCTGGAACGCTGCGCAAAAGCCGGCGTGGTGGGCGCTGCAACTAGGCGATTGGCGCTTGCAATTGGGGCGTTGCGCCTCCGCCCGCGAGGCGTATGACACCGCGCTGGCGTGGGGACTGGAGCAAAAGACGTACGAGTCACGTCTGGCCGGCTGGCAGGAAAAGTGCGCGGGGCCTTAAGCGGCGAGACCGGGGTGGCGTAATTTTTTAGTGAGGGGTATTGGATGCGTTATTTAGTGACTGGCGGAGCTGGTTTTATTGGTTCTCATCTCGTTGAAACTCTGGTCCGACGCGGCGACGAGGTCCGTGTTCTGGATAACTTTTCATCCGGTAAACGTGCGAATCTGGCCGCGGTGCGGGAGGCGATCACACTCATTGAGGGTGATCTACGTGATTGGGAAACGGTGCGTGCTGCGACGCAAGGGGTAGACTATGTCCTGCATGCGGGGGCGTTGGCTTCCGTTCCAGCCTCGGTGGATGATCCCCTGACCACCCACGCGGTCAATGCCACGGGCACCTTGCATATTTTACTGGCGGCACGTGAGGCCGGTGTTAAACGGGTGGTCTTTTCCTCTTCGGCTTCCGTGTATGGACAACAGCCGCCCCCCCACCATGAAGCGCTGGCCCCCCAGCCCCTCTCTCCCTACGCCGCATCCAAATTGACAGGCGAAGCCTATGGGCGAGCCGCCTGGGAGGTTTATGGCGTGCCCTTCGTGGCCCTGCGTTATTTCAACGTCTTTGGGCCACGTCAGGACCCGGCCTCACAGTACGCGGCGGCTATCCCGATTTTCATCAGTCGTTTGTTGCGGGGTGAGCCCCCGATCATTTTTGGGGATGGGTTGCAGGCCAGAGACTTTATCTACGTGGCAGATGTGGTGGAAGCCAATTTGCGCGCCTGCACGTCAGAAAAGGCCGTGGGTCAGGTGATTAATGTGGCGGGGGGACGTTCGGTCACGTTGTTGGAGTTGCTGGATACGTTAAACCTGTTGTTGGAGACAAAGCACGTCCCTGTTTTTGCGCCACCGCGGGCCGGGGATGTGCGCTTATCCGCGGCGCTGATTACCCGGATGCAAGACCTGTTAGATTTTACGCCCAGGGTGGATTTAGCCACCGGTTTGATGCATACCATCACCTGGTTTAAGGGAGAGCTTTGAAGTGCAACGCAGACACCAGACAGCAGTGCGTGTTCTGGTGACGGGGGAGCCCTATTTCGTGCGGCAGCTTCAGCGGCAATTGCCGACCCGGTCTTTGCACGCAGTGTATCTGCCTGACTTGAAACGTGCATCGCGCTGGTATCGGGCTCTTCGCCTGGGGTGGGAGTTGTGCCGGGCAGATGTGTGGTATCAGGTCCAGGGCTGTGCCGGGCGGGGCTGGAGCTGCGAGCTGGCGTTGCGTTTAGGCGTGCCGGTGATCCTGCACTGGCTGGGTACGGATGTCACCGACGCCGTACGTTATTTTCGCGCTCATCCTGATCACGTCGCGTTATTACACCGGATGACGCATTGGGTTGTTTCGCCCTGGTTGCAGGATGAGTTAGCCGCGCTGGGCGTGCAGGCGCAGTTTGTGCCTTTTCCGCAAGAGAAAGTGGCGCGGTATCTGCAGCAGTTACCCCCACCTTTGCCGGACCGTTTCAGCATCATCACTTACATCCGCGACCAGCGCCCGGCGTTTTACGGCTGGGAGAAAGTTTTGAGCCTGGCGCGGCATTGGCCCGACATTCCTGTGCGGGTGCTGGGAACAGAAGGTTGCTTTGCAGTCGACGTCCCCGCAAATGTCAGGTTCTTGGGCTGGCAGGAGGATCCTTATCTCTTTTTGTGCGATAGCACGGTGCTTGTACGCATGACGGAGCACGATGGTTATAGTGGCATGGTTTTGGAAGCCCTGGCCTTAGGGCGTCATGTGGTCTGGACCTACGCGCTTCCGGGCGTTTTGCAGGCGTGTGATGAAGCGGCTTTATTCGATCATATCGCAAGCCTTCATGCGGCACATCAAGCAGGCATCCTGGCATTGAACAGCGCCGGACGTGCGTATATGGAAACGCATCTACGCCCCCAGGATGCTGTGATGCGCATCGTAGAGGGGGTGCACTCGCTCGCCAGGTAGCTGTTGGTAGCGACTTGCATATCGGTGAAAGTGTGCTAATATCTTTAATCAGACGGAAAAAATCCGATGGGGGGATTCCATGGCAACTTACTTGGTCACGGGTGTGGCTGGTTTTATCGGCGTGAGAACCGTGACGTTTTTGCCGACTGATGGGACCGTGGCCGGTGCTCTGATGTTTTCTGCTCCGTGTGCCCCAAGGCCTGGCGATGGCAGGTGATATGACAGCTCGCTGGTATGTCCTTCGCAGTAAACCGAACAAGGAAACCTTGTTGTGTGAGCAACTGATGGCTCGCCAGATCGATGTTTACTACCCCTGTGTTCGCGTGCAGACAGTCAATCCCCGCGCGCGTAAGATGCGGCCTTATTTTCCGGGATACTTGTTTGTGCATGTAGATCTGGCAGAAGTGGGGGAGTCGGTGTTGCGCTGGACACCGGGCGCGCAGAACCTGGTTTCTTTCGGCGGCGAACCGGCCAGCGTGCCGGAGCATCTTTTGGGGGCGATTCGCCGTCGCGTGGAAGCGATCAACGCGGCAGGGGGCGAAATGCTCGACGGTCTGCGTCGGGGTGAGCGGGTGTTGATCCAGGAGGGGCCATTTGCTGGTTATGAGGCCCTGTTCGATGCTCGTTTGCCGGGTCGGGAACGGGTGAGGGTGTTGTTGGCGTTGCTGAGCGGTCAGCAAGTGCCGGTAGAATTACCTGCCGGGCAGTTGCGTCGTCTGAAAAAGCAGGAGCCGATACCGGTCCGGTAAGGCCTGGTCAGCTGCTGTGCCATAGGGTTGAGCTGCGCCGTCATGGGGGACCATGTCGGAAGGGCGGAGCGCGCCTGAGATGGGGATGACGGGGGGATTTATGTCGAATTTTATTAAAGGAGCAGCAAAATGTCGTTCATGCAATTGAAAGAGCGGATTCAACAACGCGAGGCTGTGGTCGGCATTATCGGACTGGGGTATGTGGGGCTTCCCCTGGCGGTTGCTTTTGCTGAAGCAGGGTTCCGTGTCATCGGCATTGATGTGGATGCCCGCAAGGTGGAGGCTATTAACAGACAAGAGTCCTATATCGAGGACATATCCTCGGAAACGCTGGCGACGCTACCTCGCCCTATTGAAGCGACAACGGATTTTGCTGCGCTGGTAGATTGTGACGCGGTGAGTGTTTGCGTTCCCACTCCATTAAGCAAGACGGGGGATCCCGATGTCTCTTACATCATCAGCGCGACGGATCAAATCGCGCGCTATTTGCATCCGGGAATGTTAATTGTGTTGGAAAGCACAACCTATCCAGGTACTACTTCCGAAATCGTGCTTCCCCGGCTCTCTGGCAACGGCGCGAACCTTAAAGTGGGCGAGGACTTTTTCCTTTGTTTCTCCCCAGAGCGCGTGGATCCCGGACGCAAGGATTGGACCACACGCACTACACCTAAGGTAATGGGCGGGATCACCCCAGCTTGTTTAGAGGCGGGCAAAGCGCTTTATGGGGCGGCGTTGCAAACCATTGTTCCCGTCTCTTCCACGGAAGCGGCTGAGATGGTCAAACTGCTGGAAAATACTTTCCGCGCCGTCAACATTGCCATGGTCAATGAGGTGCTGTTGATGTGCGAGCGCTTAAAGCTGGATGTGTGGGAAATCATCGAAGCGGCAGCCACCAAGCCCTTTGGCTTCATGAAATTTACACCGGGGCCGGGTATTGGTGGGCACTGCATCCCTATTGACCCGTTGTATCTTTCCTGGAAATTGAAAGCGCTCAAGTTTACGGCGCGTTTTATTGAATTGGCCGATGAGATCAACTCAAATATGCCGCGCTATTGGGTCGGTAAAGTCCAGGACGCTCTCAACGAAGTGGGTAAGCCGCTCAAGGGGAGCAGGGTATTGGTGTTAGGGGTGGCGTACAAGAAAGACGTGAGCGACATGCGGGAATCGCCAGCCCTTGATATCATCCACCTGTTACAGGAAAAAGGCGCGCTAGTTTCTTATCACGACCCGCATGTGCCTGCGTTTGATCACGACGGCATGGCGATGACGGGGGAAACGAATCTGGAAGCCGCACTTGATGCCGCCGATTGTGTGGTGGTGGTGACAGATCACTCGGCATATGATTGGAAAGCGATTGCGCGGCGCGCGCGGGTGGTGGTGGATACGCGGCACGTGATGCCCACAGTAGAACAGGCATGAAAATTCTGCACGTGGTGGGCGCGCGGCCCAACTTACTTCATGAAGATGGCGCGCTACTCCGCCACGAATTGACACGAAAAAGAAATAGTTCGTGAAAATTCGTGTAATTCGTGGCGTAGACAAGGCAAATTAGTGAGAATTCGTGTAATTCGTGGCAAAGAAAGCAGCACTGCATGGCTGAGATTTTGTTCAAAGAACTCTCCTATGCCATCATCGGCGCGGCGATGGAAGTTCACCGTATTTTGGGGCCGGGCTTTTTGGAAGCGGTCTACCAGGCCGCGCTGGCCCACGAACTGACCCTGCGCGGCATCCGTTTCGAGCAGTTCAAGAAGCTGCCCGTCTATTACAAGGGCGTTCTGGTAGGCGACTACGAAGCCGATTTTGTCGTCGAAGATAAAATCATCCTGGAGCTCAAGGCCGTCTCAGCGTTCCACCCGAAACACGAAGCCCAGGCGCTTAACTATCTGACGGCGACCGGCTTCCAGTTGGCCATCTTGTTGAATTTCGGCGCCGAATCGCTCCAGCACCAGCGCGTAGTAAAATAAGACACCGCCACGAATTTCACGAATTGACACGAAAAAGAAATAGTTCGTGAAATTCGTGTAATTCGTGGCGAAAAAGGTAAATCAGTGAAAATTCGTGTAATTCGTGGCGAAAAAGTGCACACCGCCCAGCACGACGACACCAACATGTCGCAGGTGTTCTTCGAGGAGTTGTCCCGATCGGAGGAAAGGGTGTTATGGCGATTTACCTGGTAACCGGCGCGGCCGGCTTCATTGCCTCCAAAGTCGCAGAATTTCTGCTGGCCGATGGCCACATCGTGGTGGGGGTGGATAACCTGAACGACGCCTACGACGTGCGGCTGAAGCAGTGGCGGCTGACGCAGCTTCAGAGTAAACCTGGTTTCGAGTTCCATCAGCTCGATATATGCGATCGGCGCGGGCTGCGTGAGCTGTTCGAGTCACAGGTCACGGATCGCAAATCGCCCTTCGAGGCGGTGATCAACCTGGCGGCGCGAGCCGGGGTGCGGCAGTCGGTGGAGAACCCCTGGGTTTATTTCGAGACCAACGTCACCGGCACGCTGAACTTGCTGGAACTGTGCCGGGAATTCGGCGTCCCCAAGTTCGTGTTGGCCTCCACCTCCAGTCTGTACGGCAAGGACAACCCCATGCCGTATCGGGAGGACCAGAGCACCGATCGTCCCCTCTCGCCCTATGCGGCCTCGAAGAAAGGCGCCGAGGCGCTATGCCACACGTACCACTACCTGTACGGGTTGGACGTGACGGTCTTTCGTTACTTCACCGTCTATGGGCCGGCAGGGCGTCCGGATATGAGCCTGTTTCGCTTTACGCAGTGGATCTTTGAAGAGCGTCCGGTGCACATTTACGGTGATGGCACGCAACAGCGGGACTTTACCTACGTGGACGATATTGCGCGCGGCACCATCGCGGGATTGAAGCCGCTGGGCTATGAAGTCATCAATCTGGGATCGGACACCCCTGTGCCGTTGATGGACACCGTGCGGTTGATTGAGACGCTTACTGGCAAGCGCGCCGTTCTGGAATTTCATCCTTTCCCTAAAGCGGATGTGCCGGCCACGTGGGCAGATATTGGCAAAGCGCGGCGGTTGCTGGGTTGGCGTCCGCAAATGAGGTATCGCGAAGGCATTGCGGCATTGGTGGACTGGTACACCAGAAATCGGGAGTGGGCCAGGGAGATTGTGACGGAGTGAGAAAAGTGGGCGCGGTATACAATCTCGGCGGCGCGCGTGTCAGCATCACTGCAGTGCTGTGCGAATTGGAGTCCATCGTCGGCAAGGGGTTGCGCGTGCGCTATGACGCGTCGTAAGCG
>FWWL01000833.1_pt1 | contig 81267 bp, 79 predicted proteins | sample 2228331 | NCBI WGS metagenome assembly FWWL01 (sample SAMEA103939775, study PRJEB20133) | metagenome | reverse complement strand
CAGCAGCCCCTGGCGGGCGTCGCCAAGGCGCTCCGTTTCCTCCTCCATCCGACTGTGGAGTTGGATGGCGAAGTCGACGCCGAGCCCGATGAGAATGGGCAGCCCCGAAATGGTGACCATCGTCAGGTTCAAGCCCAGCAAGCCCATGAGGCCGAAGGCGGAGACGCAGCCGAACAGCACTACGGGGAGCGACAGCGGACGCCACCGGGCCCGGAAGACGAGGAACAGCACCACCGTCATGATGAGCACGGCGAGGGCGGCCATCCGGAGCATGCTGGTCCGCATGCTGTCGTTGATCTCTTTGATCAACAGTGGAGAGCCCGTCGGGGTCACCGTGAGGCCCTCGAAGCGCGTGGCTTTGACCAGGTCGACCACCTCGGCGGCGGCCTCGGCCTGTTCGTCGATGCTCATGTTCCCAGCGAGCCGGGCGACCATGAGGGCGTGTTGCCGGTCGGGGAAGACGCCCTTCAGCTCGTCACGGATGTCGCCCTCGCCGTCGAGGACGACGAACTCGACGAACTTCGGGTTGTCCAGGGTCAACTCACCGACGCTGCCGATACGCTGGATGTCGGCGCCGAATGTTCGCTGGAATTCTTCGAACACCCGCTGGCGGGCCTGCTGGGCGGCGGCCTCCTGTTCCTCCGGCGTCGCGCCCCGGGCAGCGGCCTCGGCGCGGGCTTCGGCGGCGGCGCGCTCTTGGTCGGCGGCGAGCTGTGCGGGCGCCGTCTGCATGCGCTCCAGCACCTGGTCCCGCGCGAAGGCGACGACGGTGTACGGGGTGAGCACGGACTCGAAGTCCCCGGTGGCGTTGAGCTGCGCCTCGAGGGCCTGGAGCGCGTCGCGGTTCTCGGGGGTGAACAGCGCGAAGATATCGCCCTCGAAGAGCACCAGCATCGGGTCACCGCCGAACTCCCGCTGGTAGCGCAGGTTTTCCTGATAGACGTGCGAGTTCGGGTCGACGATGGTGTCCTGTCCCGTCTTGAAGCGGATGCGTGGGAGGCCGAACGCCAGTGCCGCTGTCGCGACGAGGGCGGCGACCGCGATCAGCGCATAGTGCGCGGTGATGACGTCGGCGAGAACGGTCCAGAGGCGACGCACGGCCGAGGCCTCCCTGGGTTTGCAGTGCAATACCCGGCGCCCTGTACGTACACCGGCGCCCCGGCCCTGTCAAGCGTGGCGGTGGCTCCAGCGTCCCGGCTGGACGACGGCGATGCCGCCCGCGGAGTCCGTCACCTCGACGACTACCTTGCCCCGGCGTCGGAAGAAGCGGAGGTCGACGTACCCACGGCCGACGCGCAGCCCGCGCACCTGCACGTGGTCGAGCCAGTACGGCAGCGTCGGGCGGACGATCCGAAGCTGGCGGTTGGGCGCATCCGGACGCAAACCCAGCATGGCCTGGAGGATCATGGGGAAGCTGCCCGCTGCCCACGCCTGGGGCCGGCAAGCGACGGGGTAGGGCACGGGCGCGCCGTGCGCCGTGCGGGGCTGTCCGCCGAAGAGCTCGGGCAAGCGGTAGTACGGGAACGTGCACGCGGCATCGAACAACGCGGTCGCGAGCTCGTTCACCTCTTCCTCGAAGCCGTACACCTTGAAGCCCATCGCGCAAATCGCGTTGTCATGGGGCCAGACGGCCCCGTTGTGATAGCCGATGGGGTTGTACCGGACGTTCCCGGTGGAGAGCGTGCGGATGCCCCATCCGCTGAAGAGCTCGTTGGAGAGGAGCCGGCCCACCACGTCCTCGGCGTAGGCCCGACGCGCGATGCCGGTCCAAAGGGCGTGTCCCGGGTTGGACGCGATGGATGCGCAGGGCCGGCCATCGCCATCGAGGGCGAGGGCGTAGTAGCGCTCTTGCGGAAGCCAGAAGTCGCGATTGAACCGCCGCCGCAGCGACTGGGCCTTGTGGAGCTGGCGCTCCGCTTCCTCACGCATGCCGAGGGCGTTCAACACGCGCGCGATCCCGCGACGGGCCGCGTACACGTATCCCTGGACCTCGACGAGGGTAATGGGAGGAGCGGCAAGAGGCCCCTCGGCGTGCATGATGGCGTCCCAGGAATCTTTCCAGCCCTGATTCACGAGCCCTCGGGCCGAGCGCTTCTCGTACTCGACGTAATCGTCGCCATCGATATCGCCGTACACGTCGATCCAGGAGAGCGCCGCCAAGATGGCCCCCTGGAGCGAGTGCAGCGTCCTGATGTCGGCCGTCCAGTTGTAGTACTCGGCGGCGAGCATGAGGTACAGGGGCGTCGAGTCCACGCTGCCGTAGTAGGGGGCGTAGGGCAACTCGCCGGTGGTCGACATCTCGTCCACGCGGAGCTCGTGCAAAATCTTGCCAGGCTCCTCGTCACGCCACGGGTCGCGCTTGACGCCCTGGTGAGCGGCCAACACCTTGAGCGTCTGACGCGCCAGATCCGGTCGGTACGGGAGGAACTGCAGCGAGACGATGCAACTGTCGCGGCCGAACAACGTGTCGAACCAGGGCGTGCCCGCTGCCGGATAGCGTTCGCCGTCCTGCGTCTCGCTGAGGAGCATCCGCAGGTCGGCGAAGGAGCGCTCCATCACCCGGTTGAAGAACTCGTTATCTGTGGTGACGCGGGCGCAGCTTTGCATCCACGCGTTGTAGTCGGCGGCGACCGCGTCGAAGCGATTGCGTCGACGTGGTGCGCGGCTATGGTCGGCGGCGACGGTCATCTGGATGACCATCGTCTCGCGCCGGCCCAGGTTCAGCACGAAGCGCGCGCCCGACGGTGAGATGGACGCCGGGTTCGGGTTGAAGGAGACGCGCGTCTCTCGCCGCCGCTGGTCCAGTCCGACGTAGGCGTAGACGATGGTGTCCTCTCGCACGACCGTGGGGAGCATCTGGCCCCGGCGGGAGCGGGGCTGTCCGCGCACCTCGAAGATGTCCGCGAAGTCCGCGTCCAGGTCGAACCAGATCTCGAGGGTGACCGGGAACGGGTTGAAATTGGTCACACGCACGGTCTCTTCGAGCACGTCGGCGATGACCCGCTGTCGGTGGAACTCAATGCTGCCGCGCTGGACGATGCGGCCTTCGGGGGTCTCCATCCTCGCGTTGGTCAGCACCTGTTCCATGGCGAAGCCCAGCTCCGCCGTCGAGAGCAGGACCACGGGCGGGCCTCCCTGGACATGGAACGAGTAGGTCGAGAGATGGCGCGTATCCGCGCGGTAGAGGCCGAGACCTTGGTCGTTGCCGCGGGGGACGTTGCCGTGCTCGTCGGTCAGGAGAAAGGTGTCCCGCTCACGAATGACGAGGGCATCCCGGATGTCCTGGATGCCCTGCGGTTCGCCCTCGGGAAGCTGAACCCACTCGTCAGCCGTCGTGAGGCCGCTGGATAGCGTCATGCCGGCCGCTGCTCATGCGGTCATGGACGGAGGCTCTCCGTGAGCCACGTCGCCGGCCACCTCGAGCCGGTTCACCACATCGTACACGCCCGCATGCCAACGCAACAGGTCCTCGGCGACCATGCGCTGGCCTTCGCTGCGTACGCTCCCTTCGACGGTCGCGACGCACCCCTCGATACGCACGCGCACGCTGCCGGGCGCGAGGCCCAGGATGCGGGTGATGCTCTCGCCCAATTGGCGCTCGAGGAGCGCCGGCGATGCCGACACCTGAAGCCTTACGATGACGTCGCGAACGCCCGGCAGGCCCCAGAGCCCGTTGGAAATTCGGCAGAGGCACTCGAGCGAGGGAACCAGGCCGTCGACTTCGACGACGCCCCCCCGAACGGTCAGGCCAACGCGTTCGGACCCGTCGCCCAGGCAATCACGAAGCACCTGACGCGCCAGGGCGAGAATGCGCTCGTCGGACTCGGCGGCGCCGGGCACCACGCGCACCAGGTTGAGGACGTTGTGAAACGGCAGCGCCTGCTGGACCGCCTTCGCGGCGCGGCGCTTGGCCTCGTACGTCGCCGCCTGGCCGCGTATCTCGACGTCCTCTTCGCGCACGCTGATCTGCGGCGCTTCGACACCGATAGCGAGCAGCTCATCGAGCAGGGCTCGCTCGATGTCGGCCGTGCTCGCGGTCACGACATGCTCCTGTCTAGGCCACAGCCAGCGCGTCGGGCTCGTCGTCACTGGCGCGGCCGGCCAGCTCAGCGGCCAGCTCTCCGATCTCGACTCCCGGGTACACCTTGGTCCGGTCGTACTCGTCGATGATCCGTTCGTAGAGCGCGACATAACGGTTGGCCATGATGTCCGGGCTGAATCGCTCCTCGACGTGCGCGCGGCAGCGGGCGGGGTCGATGCGGTCGACCAGGCGCACCGCATCTGCCATAGCATCGGGGTCCTCGGGGACCAGGTACCCCGTCTCGCCATGAACGACGATCTCCGGCGCCGCACCGCGGGCGTACGCGATGACGGGCGTGCCACAGGCCATGGCCTCTGGCATCACCAGACCGAACGGCTCCTCCCACCGAATGGGCATCAAGAGGCACATCGCACGCCGGTACAGTTCACGCTTGAGCTTCGCGTCGGCCTCACCGAGGTACACGATCTGCTTACCGTCGATGAGCGGCTCGACCACCTCCCGGTAGAAGGCGACATCCGCTCGGTCGACCTTTCCGGCCAGGATGAGCTTGAGCCCGAGCTTCTTGGCCACGCGGATGGCGTCCTGCGGCCCCTTCTCGGGCGCGATCCGGCTCAGGAAGAGGAGCCACTCCTCTTTGTCGGTCTGGAACGGGAACGACGCCACATCGATGGCGTTGTGCACCACGCCCGCGAACCTGGGCTCATCCAACGGGGGCACCGTCGCGAGCTGGGCCCGGCTGATGGTGTTGTACCAGCCCTGATACCGCTCCCACACGAAGCGGGTGTCGGGCGTAATCAGGCAGTGCATGGTCGTGAGCATCGGCCGGTCGACCAGATGGCTCATGGCCATCGCGAGCTCGCCGGCGTGATTGTGGATGATGTCGAACTGGCGGCCCTCGCGGAGCGACAGCGCGATGTGCATCCACTCGTACGGCTGTGGTGCTTCGAGGTCCGTTGCCGTGCGAAGGCTGCGATGGTACACGGAGACGAGCTCGGCGCTCGTCTGGGAATCCCCTGACGCGCAGAGGGTGACATCGTAGCCTCTACGCACTAGCTCTTCCGTCAGTACGGAGACGACCGCTTCCGTGCCACCGTATGCGGGTGGCGGCACCGTTTCCCACAGTGGTGCGAGTTGCAGGATCCGCATCGCCCGAACGCCTCCTCTCAGCGAACCGGCCGACTGCGATATGCGGTTGTGTCACACAGACGCGGTGTCGGACTCCCGAGGTGAATCCGGAATCCGAAAAGTCCTACCGTTCCTTCGTAAGACGCGCGTCCCGGCGAAGCCGACAGTGGGCACGGGCGGGACGCATCGGGAGGGAAAACCGCCGTCTCCTAAATACCATAAGGGGAACCGGCTCTGCAAGACGAGCACGCGGTCACCAGCTCGCGCAAACGCGACGAGATCCGTTCAAAGCGCGTCAGACGCGAGCAGAACCGGCGAGAGCGTATCGCGACCTAGGGTTGCGCTGCCGTGGGCGGAACGCTCTCGGCGGGGCGGAAGTCCTCGATGCGCAGTTCGAGGCCCGCCTCTCCGTTTCGTCCCGCGGTCGAGAAGGTGAAGACGGCGTCGATCCGTTCTCCTACCTGCGGCGCGCGGTCTGCCTGGCGAAACGCAATGGCCGGCCAGACCACGTGGCCGGCCCGCAGACGTAGCCGAAGGTGGGCCGCGTCGCTTCCCACGGCGCGCTGGTCGACGACCTCGAGGCCGCGAGCGAGGAAGGTGGGTTCCGGGTTGCCGGCGCCGAACGGCCCGAGGAGACGGAGCCACCGCACCTCTTCGCCGGTCATCGCCTGGAGGGCGACGGCGGCGTCGATTTCGACCACGGGCGCCAGGGTGACGCCGGCGAGCTCGCGCTCGGCGATGGCCTCGAGTCGTCGGCGAATCTCGTCGAGGCGGTCGTTCTCGGCGGTGAAGCCCGCTGCCTGGTGATGCCCCCCGAACCGGACGAAGAGGTCCGGCATCTCACGCAGTGCGCCCGTGATGTCGAATTCGGGGATACTGCGGCACGAGGCCCGGCTCGTGGACGGACCGTACTCGTACACGACGGCGGGCCGGTACCACTGCTCGGCAATGCGCGCAGCCACGAGCCCGACGATCCCCGAGGAGAATGCCGGGTCGCCGAGCATCACCAGCGGGCGGTCCGACTGGCGTTGGATGAGTTCGCCGGCGCGGGCGATGGCGTCGCTGGTGGCGCGCTGGCGCGCCTCGTTGAGCCGGTTGAGCTCGGCCGCCAGCGAGCGCGCCCGGTCGCTCTCTTCGGTCAGGAGCAGCTCCAGCGCGAGGCGCGCATGGGCCATGCGCCCCGCGGCGTTGAGGCGCGGCCCCAGAGCGAACGCGATGTGGTCGGTGGTGACGCCCGACGGGTCGATGCCAGCCGCGTCCATGAGGGCGCGTAGACCGGGACGCGCGGCGCCTGCCAGGGCTTTGAGACCTCGCCGGACGAGGTCCCGGTTGGCTCCGACGAGAGGCGCGACGTCGCACACCGTGCCGAGCGCCACGAGGTCGACGTGCCAATCGGGGTCGTAAGGGCGGCCGCACGCGTCGTGAAGCGCGGCGACGAGATGGAGCGCCAGGCCGCAGGACGCGAGGTCCGCCATACCGTCGACGTCGGCGCCCGGGAGCTTTGGATTCACCAGCGCCAATGCCTCCGGCAGCTCCGGGGGGGCGGTGTGGTGGTCCAAGACGACGACGTCCATCCCCCGCGAGCGGGCGAACGCGACCTCGTCCACGGAGCTCGTTCCGCAGTCGGCGGTGAGGAGCACAGTAGCGCCTCGGCGACGCAGGCCTTCGATAGCGTGGACGTTCAAGCCGTAGCCTTCAGCGAAGCGATCCGGAACGTACGGCACGGGGCGGGCGCCCAGGGCAGCTAACCCTTCCGTCAAAATGGCGCAGGCCGTCGTCCCGTCGACATCGAAGTCGCCGTACACGGCAACGACCTCGCCCGCTCGACATGCGCGCTGCAGTCGCTCGACCGCGCGGTCGAGATGCGGGAGGCGGAAGGGGTCGAGGGCCGCGCCGCGTCCGTAGAGGAACGCCTCAGCGTCCGATCGGGTCCGACAGCCGCGAAGAGCGAGCAGCCGTTGAATCAGGGGCGGGAAGGGGCCTTCGGGGAGGACGGTGGGCCGGGGACGGCCACGCCAGCGCCGGCGAGGGTAGCCCGAGAATCGCGGGGTGCGGGCTCCGCCGTTGGTAGCGACCTCCATGTCGGGCCGAGTATACGCGACGAACGCCCGTTCGGGAAGGGGCAGGCACAAAATCTCGAGACCGGAACGCGCGGGATGAGGAAGCCGACCGAGGCCGGGCGCGGGTGCGTTCCCCTGCCGACGTCGTTGACGCGTCTATCCTTCGTACTTGCGGAAGATGACCGCCGCGTTGTGCCCGCCGAGGCCGACGTTGTTGCACAGGGCGGCGCGCACCGTCGTGTGGCGGGCGACGTTGGGCACGTAGTCGAGGTCGCAGTCGGGATCCGGCGTCTCGTAGTTGATGGTGGGTGGCATCACGTCGTGGTAGACGGCGAGGACGCAGGCGACGCTTTCGATGGCGCCAGCCGCGCCCATGAGATGTCCGGTCATCGATTTCGTCGAGGAGACGGCCAGCCTGCGCGCGTGTTCCCCGAACGCGAGCTTGATGGCGAGCGTCTCGACCCGGTCGTTCAGTGGCGTGCCGGTCCCGTGGGCGTTGATGTAGTCGACCTCCGTCGGGTCGATACCGCCTTTTCGCAGCGCTAGCTTCATGGCGTGAGCCGCGGGCTCCCCGGACTCGTGAGCCGCTACCATGTCGTGGGCGTCGGCGCTGGTCCCATATCCGCAGACCTCGGCGTAGATGCGAGCCCCACGGCGCAAAGCGTGGTCCAGACTTTCCAGCACCAACGCGCCGGCCCCCTCTCCGACGACGAAGCCAGTGCGGTTGAGGTCGAACGGCCGGCACGCCCGCTCGGGATGGTCGGGGTCGTTGGCGAGCGCGCGCAGGGCGTGGAACCCGGCGTGGATTACGGGCAGGATGGGGGCGTCGGTAGCGCCCGCGATCACGGCCTCGCAGTCGCCCCGGCGAATGGTCTCCCACGCTTCGCCGACGCTGCCCGTGCCGCTCGCGCACGCGGACGCCACGCAGAAGTTCGGGCCGCTCGCACCCAGCGCGATCGCGATGTGGCCCGAGGCGGCGTCGGGGAGCATGTGCGCGATGAGAAAGGGCGACACCCGTCGCCAGCCCTTCTCGGCGAACGCCTCTTGATTGGTCAGCAGCGTCTCGTAGCCACCACCGGCCGAGCCGAAGATGACGCCCACGTCATAGCGGTTCGAGTCGTCGATCACGAGCCCCGCGTCGGCGACCGCCTGAGTGGCGGCGACGACGGCGAACTGCGCGTTCCTGTCCATCCGGCGTAACTCCTTGCTGGGGATGACCTCCTCCGGATGGAAGCCGCGTGCCTCGCCGGCGATCTGGACCTCGAATGGCGAGGGATCGAACAGGGTGATGCGCCCGATGCCCGACCGGCCGTTGACCAGGCCGTCCCAGAAGTCACGGACGGTGCTACCGAGGGGAGTGACGGCGCCGAGGCCGGTGACGACCACGCGGCGTCCGAAGAGCGGGGCGTAGGTCAATGCGCGGCCTCCGCGCGAGCGGGCGTGTCCATCGGCAACGCGAGCCGGGCGAGGGTGTCGGCGTCGGTCTCTTCGGCGCTGAGGACGTTGGCCTGTTCGGAGATCCGGCGGGAGATCTTGGAGAGCGCCTGCCCCGGGCCAACCTCGATGAAGTCGGACACGCCGCGGCTCATCATTTCGAGCATGCAGCGCGCCCAGTGGACGGCGCTGCAGATCTGGTCCCCCAGCTCTTGCTTGACGTCCTCAGCCGTCGTGAGGAGCCGGCCGGAGATGTTGGACACGATGGGTTCGGCCGGGTCGCGGAACTGAATCTCGTCCATCTTGCGGGCCAGGAGATCGGCGGCGTCCTTCATCGCGGGAATGTGGCCGGGCACGCTGATCGGCAGGCGGATGATCTTCGCGCCGCGCTGTCGCGCCTGTTCGAGCACCCGTTGCAGCTTGGTGAGCTCACCGGCGACGACCGTGTGTCCCGGGGAATTGATGACGGCGACGCCGACGTCGCCCTCGGGCGACTCACGCTTGCACAGGTCGGTCAACTCCTGCTCGTGTAGTCCCAGCACGGTCGCGAGTCCGCCCGGTCTCGACTTTGCCCATTCCGCCATAATGCGGCCGCGCTCGAGCACCAGCTTAAGGGCGTCGGCGAAGCTGAGCGACTCCGCCGCCACGGCTGCGCTGAACTGACCCAAACTGTGGCCGGCCACCAGCCGGGGGCGCAACCGCCGGCCCATCTGGGCGGCGCGCTCGCGTAGGTATGCGAGGTACGCGATGCTCGTGGTCAGGATGGCGGGCTGGGTGTTTTCCGTCGCTTCGAGTTCTTCGTCGGAGCCCTCGAAGCAGACACGCGAGATACGGAATCCCAGGATCTCATCGGCTCGGTTGAACACGTCGCGCGCCGCCTGAGAGAGTTCGGCGATGCGCTTACCCATGCCGCGATGCTGGGATCCCTGCCCGGGAAACAGAAGGCCGAGGCGGCCGGCGGCGGATTGGCCTTCCTTGTTCACGCGACTCCCTCCTGCCCCCAAGAGGGGTGCTCTTCCCCGCCGGCTGAAACTATAGCACGCGTCACGGGCGCAGGAACATCTCCAGCGCATCGAATCGAGGCGCTGATTTGGTTCGGATGACGCCCTCGCGGACCACCCGCGTCGCGTGGGGCAGCGCGCCCAGGAGGTCGCTCGCCAGAAGTCCCCGGTCCCCGATCTCCTCGCAGACGTGGTCCGCTGCCTTGGCGTGGAGGTAGACGCCGCAAGCAGCCGCGTCGAACGGTTCGAGGCCCTGGCCGAGCAGCCCCGCGATGGCCCCGGCGAGCACGTCACCCGTTCCCGCGGACGCCAATGCTGGGTTCGCGAATGGGCTCACCGCCGCTCGTCCGTCCGGCGCAGCCACGACCGTGTGGGCGCCCTTGAGAACGACGACGTGGCCCCACTCGCGGGCGCAACGGACCGCGACCCCCAGACGGTCCGCTTGGATGGTCGCGATGGGCTGGCGGATGAGCCGTGACAGCTCCCCTGGATGGGGCGTGAGAACGGCAGGCAAGGTCAGACGCTTGCACCATCCGGGTTCGGTCGCGAGCGCGTTGAGCGCGTCCGCATCGACGACCGCTGCTCGGGGTCCCTCAGGAGCCGGCGAGAGGAGCGTCTCGCGGACGAACCGTGACGGACCGGCGCCACGTCCCAGCCCTGGCCCCACGACGAGCACGTCGTAGGCCGCCGCCTCGCGCCGGACCTCGACCGAGGCTGCGCCAGCGACGACGCCGTCCTCTTCGGGGAGCGGAAGGTAGGTCGCTTCGTCCAGCTTCGCAGCCACTGCGTTCGCGATCGATCGAGGGCAGGCGACCGTCACGAGGCCTCCGCCGACACGATAGGCAGCCGCGGCGCACATTCGAGGCGCGCCGACGTACCGTTCGGAACCGCCACAGACCAGGATGCGTCCGAACGTGCCCTTGTTCGCGCCTCGCGGCCGCTCGGGAAGGCGCGCCTTCACCCACGACGTATCCATTAGTTCGTAGGGCAGATCGCGCGCCGCGTCCGCAGGGATGCCGATATCGACGACCTGGACGCGGCCAGCGAGCTCCGCCCCGGGCAAGGCGTAGAGCCCCACCTTCGCGAACCCGAGCGTTACCGTCAGGTCCGCGCGCACGGCTCGTGGGTCAGCCGCGCCCGTGTCGGCGTCGACGCCGGTCGGGAGGTCGACGGAGACGACGAGCGGTGGGTTGGGTTGCGCCTGTCGCTCGCGGAGCTGGTCGAGTATGGCGGCGAGCGGCCCCTCGATGGCCCGGGCCCGGCCCGTGCCCAGCAGCGCGTCAACGACGGCGTCCGCCCCCGCGAGCGCCTCTCGGAGGCCCGCGAGGTCGGGGTCGTCCTCGACCTGTCCCACCGGGATGTTTCGTTCGAGCACCTGACGGTAGTTCGGGTCGTTGGCCGGCCGGGAGCGCAGGAGATACACGGCAACCTTCGCTCCGTAGTCGGCGAGGTGGCGCGCCGCAACGAGCCCGTCGCCTCCGTTGTTCCCCGGACCTACCAGAACGAGGACGGAACGCTCGGCGACGACGCCCATCGCGAGCCAGGTCTCCTGCGCGACCGCAAGCCCGGCATCCTCCATGAGGACCTCGGGCGGCCGGCCAGCCGCGGCGGCCGCCTGTTCGAGCGCGCGCATCTGCTCGACGGTGACGAGCTTCATAGCAGCCCCCGCCCGCGGAGCCACTCGATGAGCGCGGAACGCGCGGCCCCGCGATCGATCTCCTCGGTAGAAAAGCCGACGACGATGGCGATGGCGAGCTCCCGCGAATGGGTGAGGCTCACGTCGATGTCCTGGATGCCGATGGCGCGACCGCGTTCTGCGGCCTTGCCGTGGAGAAAGACCATGGGCTTGCCGCGTCGGTTGGGCAGAATTTCGATCTCGCGCCAAGCGAGTCCACGCGCGCCGGTTCCGAGCGCCTTCATCGTGGCCTCCTTAGCCGCGAAGCGAGCTGCGAGCTCCGGTAACCGCCCTCGGCAGAATGCCACCTCGACGGGCGTGTAGACGCGGTCGAGGAAGCGCTGGCCGTGCCGGTCCAGCACCCGCTGCACCCGGCTCAACTCGACGGCATCGACTCCGATGGCATATGGCATATTGACGTCACGTCCGCTCAAAGTTTATGAATGGCAGATGCCTAACTTCTTGTTCCACTACACGTCCTGCGAGAGCGTGCAGAGCATCAGCGCATCGGGCTATCTTAGGCCCGGTCAATCTGGCAAACTATACCTGACGGAGGACTTGTACACGGCGGGAGCGGAAGCAGCGAATCGGCTGGCGATTACGGGCAAGCCTGTCGAAGTCGTGGGAGTGGTTCCGCGGGAGCGAGTCGTCGGGGACGAGGGCTCGGAGTATGTACGGTCCGTCCGACTAGGGAGAGCGCTGTTGCGGGAAGGCGGCGGCCGCGAGCTGTGGGTCTCGCAGGTGATTCAGTCTGGAGCCATTCGGTGGCTAGAGCTAAGCGCCCCGTAGAAGGGCCAACGGAACACTCAGACACCCTTCGTCAACTCGAGCACCTTCCCCGGTGGGTAGGAGACGTCATCACCGAAATTCTCGACGCTTATGCTCGGGACCACGGCCTCCAGCTGATCCCCTGGTACCACGACCTGCCGATTTGGATGCTGGAAACGACCCTGGTAGAACGCCTGGTTCGGCGTATCCAGGTCTCTGCCTGTGCGGACGAGAACGATCGAGTCGTGCTGGTTGCAACTGGGGACCTGTACGGGATCGACGATGGCGGACGGGCTGCCCGCGTCGTCCGGATGTTGCCGCAAGAGTGTGAGCGGCGGTTGCAGTTGCCGTTACTATCGCCTTCATTAGTTGCGCTAACGCCCGGACCGCCGTGGTCCGAGATTCTCAAGGATTTTCTCGAGGATTTGCCCGAGATTCTCGACTTGGTATGGAAAGCCTCCGAGTCGATTCCACCAGAAAGTCTGGAGCCCGTCGGCTCTGTGTCCTAGCTCGGTGACTGCGCGCATCATCGACGGACGCCAGATCTCGCGGGCCATCCGCGAGGAGCTGAGGGCGGAGGTCGTACGCCTCCGGGCGCGGGGCGTGGTCCCGGCGCTCGCCGTCATCCTGATGGGTGACAATCCGGCATCCGTCAGCTACGTCACCTCGAAGACTCAGGCATGCGCCGAAATCGGTGTCGAGACCGAGACGTTCCGACTTCCCGCCGACGTTGCAGCGGCTGAGGTCCTTGCATTGGTCGACCGTTTGAACCGCGATTCCCGCTGGCACGGGATCCTCATCCAGAAGCCGTTTCCTGCCCATATCAGCGAGCGCACCCTCGACCTCGCGGTGGACCCCGCGAAGGACGTCGATGGGCAGAGTCCGGTCAACCTCGGCCGCCTGTTCCGTGGCGAGCCGACGTTCCCCCCAGCGACGCCCGCGGGCGTCGTCGAGCTCTTGCGTCGCATCGGTGAGAGTCCCGAGGGCCGCCACGTCGTCATCTGCGGCCGCTCGAATCTGGTCGGGAAGCCGTTGGCCGGCTTGCTCATGCAGAAAGCACCCGGGGCCAACGCGACCGTCACCATCTGCCATACAGGAACGCACGACCTGGCTCACTTCACGCGGCAGGCGGACATTCTCGTCGCTGCGATGGGGCAGGCCCGGGCGATCACGGCCGAGATGGTCCGCGAAGGCGCCGTCGTCATCGATGTGGGGAACAACCCAGTGCCCGACCCGTCAAAGAAGAGCGGCTACCGGCTCGTGGGCGACGTCGACTTCGACGCCGTGGCGCAGAAGGCTTCGTGGATCACGCCGGTGCCCGGCGGTGTGGGCCCGATGACCGTCACCATGCTGCTGGTCAACACCGTGCGCGCCGCGCAGGGAGGGCCTGCCGTCGAATAGCCTCGGGTACGGCCCGAACGGCCGTTGACACTCACTCGTCCGTCCGGTATTCCCGAAGCACCCATGAGGGAAGAACAGCTCGTCGCGTATTTGCGGCACCGCATGCCCCACGTCTCGGACCTCCGGGTGTCGAACATCGTGCGGATCCCCGGCGGCGCCTCGCGTGAGACGTGGTCCTTCGACGCTCATTGGCGCGAAGGGGAGCGCGAGGTCACGCAGGGCTTCATCGTACGCCGCGACCCACCAGCGAGCCTGCTGGAGACGGAGCGCGATCTCGAATTCCGGCTGTACACCGCTCTTCAGGACACCGGCGTGCCCGTCCCTCCCGTCTACTGGCTCGAGACGGACGGCACGTGGCTGGAGCGCCCCTTCTTCGTGATGGGGCGGCTGCCGGGGAAGACGGACGCGCGGACCCTGGTCTCGTCACCGGAGCTCGCGGAGGCGCGCCCCAAGATCGCCCGCCAAAAAGCGGAGATTCTCGCGCGCATCCATAACCTGGATTGGCAGGCGCTCGGCTTGGACTTTCTGGGCGTACCTCCTTCCCCGGCGCACTGCGCCGAGATCGAGATCGAGCGCTGGGAGACCGTGATGCGCAAGGACGCGCTGGAGCCCCAGCCCGTGCTCGAGCTGGCCCTGAGCTGGCTCAAGCGGCACCAGCCTGTCGCACAGCGGATCTGCGTGGTTCACGCCGACTACCGAACGGGCAACTTCCTGTACGACCCCGAACGGGGCATCACCGGGGTGCTGGATTGGGAGATGGCGCACCTGGGCGATCCGATGGAAGACGTCGCGTGGGTCTGCCTGCGATCGTGGCGGTGGGCCGGCGACCAGCGCGTCGGCGGCCTGCTCGATCGCGAGGAGTTCTACCGCCTGTACGAGGAATATTCGGGCATCCGGGTCGACCGAGACGCCGTCAAGTTCTACGAAGTTCTGGGCAACGTGAAGCTGGCGACCATCTTCCTCACCGGCGCGCGCTCGTTCTGCCAGGGGAAGACGCGCGATGTGTTGCTGGCCCTCACGGCGCACATCAACCCGCACATCGAGGTGGAGATCCTCGAACTGATCGAAGGCGGATGAGATGAGGCCATACCCGGAAGAGGTGCTCCAGGGCATCCAGGCCATCGTCATGACCCACGCGCTGCCCGAAGCGCAGACCGACTACACGCGCGCCGAGCTGTCCTTCTCGCTTCTGCTACTGGGCATCGTGGCCGGACGGCTCGACGGCGCCGTCGACACACTGGTCCGGGAGTGCGAGACGATGCGGCGGCTGCTCGTCGACGCGCGTGAAGCCCTGGCGCGCTGCGACGATGCGGAGGCGCAGGCGCTCGCCGCGTCGCTCGCTGGCGCGGAGGCGCCAGCCACCTCCTCGCTGAAGCTGGGCGAGCAGCGGAAGGAGTACGAGCGATTGCGTGGCGAGCTCGCCCGCCTGGCTCCCGTGGTCGAGCCGTCGGCGGGAAACGAGGCGCTGGCGCCGTTGCGTCCCCTCCGGCAGGCGCTGATCCGCTATCTGCACGACGAAGCCGCCTCGCGGGTCGTCCCCATCCTTGGGAACGCATAGAGACGGCGTGGCGAGCGCGCGAGGCGGTCGCGTGCCCCCGCTTGGCGCGTGGTTCTGACTCGCCCGCGAGTAGCAGTGCGGCCCGGGAACGCTATCCCGGGCCGCGCGTCGAACGACTGTGAAGGGCCGCGGTTACCCCGCCACGGCGGCGGGCGGCACGGAGACGTAGTCACCGAGAACCGCTTGGTTCCGGTACTTCTCCTTACCCTCCAGCAGGAGGTCGCCCCCGTACATGTCGCAGCAGACGATGGCCGGGAAGTTCTCGACTTCGAGCCGCTTGATGCTCTCCGTTCCCAGATCCTCGTATGCCACGACCTCGGCGCTCTTGATGGTTTTCGAGAGGACGGCGCCGGCGCCACCGATGGCGATGAAGTACACGCCGTGGTACTTCTGCAGCGCCTCCTTCACCGCGGGGCCGCGCCCGCCCTTGCCGATGGACGCCAGCACCCCCGCCTCCAGAAGACGCACCGTGAACGGGTCGAGCCGCATGGACGTGGTGGGCCCGGCGGAGCCGATGACCCGTCCCGGCCGCGCGGGCGTGGGGCCCACGTAGTACAGGATCTGGTGCTTCAAGTCGACCGGCAGCGGCTTACCCTCGTCGAGCGCCTGCACGAGACGGCGGTGAGCTGCGTCGCGGGCGGTGTAGATGACCCCATTGATCTTGACGTGCATCCCGACGCGCAGCTTCGCGACGTCGTCCTCGGTGAGGGGCGCGCTGACCAGTACCTCGTCTCCCTTGATCTCGACTGGCATGGTTAGAGCACGACCTCCTTCTGGCGTGCGCTGTGGCACTGCAGGTTGACGGCGACCGGAAGCGAGGTGATGTGCGTCGGGTACCACTCGATGTGCACGGCCAGAGCGGTGTTGGTTCCCCCTACTGCCTGCGGGCCCACGCCGAGCGCGTTCACCTTCTCGAGAAGCTCACGCTCGAAGGCGGCGGTCTCCGGATCGGGGTGGGACTCGCCGACCTTGCGGGTGATGGCCTTCTTGGCCAAGTACATGGCGTACTCGGCCGAGCCGCCGATGCCGACGCCGACGATCACCGGAGGGCAGGGATTCCCGCCTGACTCCTCGACGGTTCGCAACACGAACTGCTCGATGCCTTTCTTGCCCGCCGCCGGGAGCATCACCTGGAAGCGGCTCATGTTCTCGCAGCCGCCACCCTTCGGGATCACCTTAATCTTCAGCTTGTCGCCGGGCACGATCTCGGTGTGGATGACCGCCGTCTTATTGTTCTTCGTGTTGATGCGGTCGGAGAACGGCCGGTCGACGATAGACGCGCGCAGATAGCCCTCCGTGTAGCCGGCTCCGACACCCCGGTTGATGGCGTCCTGAAGCGAGCCGCCGACGATGTGGACGTCCTGGCCGACCTCGACCATGACAACGGCGGTGCCGGTGTCCTGGCACAGCGGCAACATCTCGCGCTTGGCCAGATCCACGTTTTCCAGCAGTTCGACCAGGATCTGCTTCCCGAGGGGTGACGCTTCGGTGTCCTTCGCGCGTTGCAGTGCGGCGACCACGTCGTCGGGAAGCACGTGGGTGGCGGTGATGCAGAGCTCCTTCACCGCCTGCTCGATCTGGTCGACGTGCACCTCGCGCACGCCGGCCGTCACATTGGTGGTCATACGTCTACCTTTCCAGCCGGGGCCAGCTCAGACCTTGGCTGCCTGCCCCAGAAGCTGCACCAGTTCGCGGGTCGCTTCGGCGGCGCGAACGATAGCCGCCTTCTCCTCGGGTGACACCGGCACCTCGTATACCTGCTGCACGCCGCCTTCGCCGAGCTTCACCATCGTTCCGCAGAAGACGCCGTCGACGCCGTACTCGCCCTTGAGCAGCACCGAGCACGGCATGAGGCGGTGCTCGTCGAGCAAGATGGCCTCGGTCATCTCGATGGTCGCGGCGGACGGGGCGAAGTAGGCGGAACCGGTCTTGTAGAGTTGCACCAGCTCGGCGCCGCCCTTCATCGTGCGCTCGACGATGGCCTCGATGCGCTCCTTTGGGATGAGGCTCGTGATAGGCATACCGCCGACCTCCGCGAGGCTTACGATGGGCACCATCGTGGTGTCGGTGTGGCCACCGAGCACGTAGGCATGCACGTCCCGCGGCGACACGCCCAGCTCCATCGCGAGGAAGGTGCGGAACCGGGTGCTGTCGAGCATGCCACCCTGTCCGATGACCCGCTCGCGCGGGAAGCCCGAGGCCTGCATCGCGACGTGGCACATCGCGTCCATGGGGTTCGCGAAGACGATGATCACGGCGTTCGGCGAAAGGCGGGCAGCGTTCCTCGCCTTGTCGGCCACGATCTCGGCGTTCGCGTTCAGGAGGTCTTCCCGGCTCATGCCCGGCTTGCGCGGAACGCCCGCCGTCAGGATGACCACGTCGGAGCCCGCCGTCTCGTCCCAGCCGTCGGTGGCGGTGATGTTCGTCTCGAACCCGCAGATGGGCCCCGATTGCTTGATATCCAGTGCCTTGCCGTGATGCTGGAACTCGGGGACGTCCTGGACGACGATGTCGCAGATGTTCTTTTCAGCGAGCCGCTGAATCATGCTGCCGCCGGTCATGCCGGCGCCTACGATCGTTACCTTCTTTCTCGGCATCGGGGTACTCCTTGTCCGGTGATGTCCTCGCGCGCCGTCCGCCCGCGGCGGAGCGCACGGCCACGTTCCAGTGTCGATCTCGGCCTCGCCAGATGCCAGTGCCGTCCGTCAGGGTCGAGATGCGTTACTTCGGCGCTCCCATCGCCCGCAGCTTCTCGATGACGGCGTCCGCTACCTGCGAGGTGCCGACGGCCGTGGGGTCGTCGCGCGTGGGCTTGAGGTCGTACGTGACCGACTTGCCTTCGCGGATCACCTCGGCGAGCGCCCGCTCGAGCCGATCGGCGGCGTTCTTTTCGCCCAGATAGCGCAGCATGAGCATCCCCGAGAACATCACCGCCATCGGGTTCACTTTGTTCAGGCCTGCGTACTTGGGCGCGCTACCGTGGATGGCTTCGAACAGCGCCGCGTGCTCTCCGATGTTCGCGCCAGGGGCGACGCCGAGGCCACCGATGAGGCCGGCGCACAGGTCCGAGATGATGTCGCCGTACAGGTTCGGCAGCACCAGGACGTCGTAGTTCTCGGGACGCTGGACGAGCTGCATACACATGGCGTCCACCAGGACCTCTTCGTACTCGATGTCCGGGTAGTCCTTCGCGACCTCACGCGCCACGGCGTAGAACAGCCCGTCCGTGTACTTCATGATGTTCGCCTTCGTCACGGCGGTGACCTTGCGACGTCCGTTCTCGCGGGCGTAGTCGAAGGCATATTTCACGATGCGGCGCGTCCCGAATTCGCTGATGGTCTTGATGCTCACGCCGGCGTCGGGGCGAATGGTTCCCTGTCCGCTCTCTTCGACCATCGCCCGCAGGCGGTCAATGTACGGTGAGCCCTTCTCGAACTCGATGCCCGCGTAGAGGTCCTCGGTGTTCTCACGGATGACAACGAGGTCGACCTTGTCGTATCGGGTTCGGACGCCGGGATAGAGCTTGCAGGGCCGGACGCACGCGTAGAGTTCCAGCTCCTTGCGGAGGGCGACGTTCACGCTGCGAAAGCCGGTGCCGATGGGCGTCGTGACGGGGCCCTTGAGGCCTACCTTGTTCCTTCGCAGCGAGTCGATCGCCCGCTGCGGGAGGGGGGTGCCCTCCTTCTCCATGACGTTGATCCCGACGTCTTGAACGTCCCATTCGAATTCCACGCCCGTCGCTTCGAGGACCCGGCGGGCCGCTTCGACGATCTCCGGGCCTGTCCCGTCTCCAGGGATGAGGGTGACACGATACGCCATGCTCGTGGGTCTCCTGCCACACCACGAACACCGTTGCGAACCGTGGTGGCGAACCGGGGCTCGGTCGCGATGCGGCGGGGAGATGCGCCGCAAGACGAAAGGGCCCCGAAGCGCTGGTCCGCCCGTCGTGGAGCGGCTGACTTCCGGCCCTCTGGTTTCTGCGCTCGCCGTCCCACCCCGCCCGCGACTTCCCCGCGACGGGGACCGTTGGGCCCGGGCTGGGGCTCTTCGGGAGGCCGGCTTGAGTATAACACTGCGGGGTACGGAGACCAGATACCGGAGGGTAGGGATCGAGCCGGCTACGCTTCCAAGCGGCGCCGAGCGCTCAGGCGCGGCGCCGTGACCACCAGAGCGACGCGAATCCGATGCTGTAGAGCAGGCCCACGGCCATGCCGACTTCGGCGCGATGCCCGGCCGTCACCTTCGCCGCCTGGCCGGCCGACGGGAGTTCGGCCTCGGCGGGTGCCGCGACCGCGGCCAGCGTGTCGCCGCCTGCGGGGGCTGGCGAGTCGTCCTCGGGCGGGGCCGGCGACGCAGCGGCAGTCGGCGCGGTCGCAACTGCTGTGGGGGCCGGCGTCACGGGCGTGGCTGTGCGCGTCGGCGTCACCGAGGGTTGGGGCGTGGACGTGGGCGTACCCGACGCCGTGGTCGGGGTGGCGGTCGGCGTGGGCGATGACGTCGCCGTCGCCGTGGGAGCCTCACGCACCGTTACGCTTCCCCGCATGAACGGATGGATCGCGCAGAAGTACGTGAAGGTTCCCGGGACGGAGAACACCCTGCTGAACTGTTGCCCGGTCGCGAGGGTGCCGGAATCCCAGGCGTCGGCCTGCCCGGCGTCACTCGTGGCGGTGTGCGGCGCTGCACCGCTGTTGGCCCACGAGACCGTGTCCCCCACGTCAATCGTGATGGCAGCGGGCGAGAACGCGAAGTCCACGATGTCGACGGAGACCGTCGCTGCGACCGATGGGCGAGGCGAAGCGATGGTCGGCGCAACGAACAGCGCCGCGGTGACGATTCCGGCGACGATCGGCCGGCGCTTGGACAGGCGAAGCATCGTCCGCTCCCAGATGCGTCAACGGGCGGGGCACAGGCTCGCGGTGTGATACGACGGAGAAGCCCTGACGGATTCGTTGGTTACAAGGGGATGTTGCCGTGCTTCTTGGGCGGAAGCTGATCGACCTTGTTGCGGAGCATCTCGAGCGCGGTCGCGATCTTCGCGCGCGTGTCCCGCGGGTCGATGACGTCGTCGATGAAGCCCCGCTGGGCCGCGACGTACGGGTTCGCGAAGCGATCCGCGTAGTCACGAATGAGCTCCTGACGGGTCTGCTCGGGGTTCTCGGACTGCTGAATGCGCTGACGGTGGATGATGTTGACGGCGGCGTCGGGGCCGACCACCGCGATCTCGGCGATGGGCCACGCGTAGTTGATGTCGCCCCGAAGATGCTTCGACCCCATGGCGTCGTAGGCGCCGCCGTACGCCTTGCGCAGGATGACGGTAACCTTCGGCACCGTGGCCTCTGAGTACGCGAAGACGAGCTTGGCGCCGTGCGTGATGATGCCACCGTACTCCTGGGCGGTTCCCGGGAGGAAGCCCGGCACATCGACGAACGTCACGATAGGGATATTGAACGCGTCGCAGAAGCGCACGAAGCGCGCCGCCTTGCGCGAGGAGTCGATGTCGAGCACGCCCGCCAGGTACAGCGGCTGGTTCGCGACGACCCCGACGGTCCTGCCGGCGATACGACCGAAGCCCACGACGATGTTCGGGGCCCACTGGGCGTGCACTTCCATGAAGTCCCCGAGGTCCAGCACTCGGTGGATGACCTCGCGCACGTCGTAGCTCTTCTTCGGGTCGTCGGGCACGATGTGCAGCAGGTCTTCATCTCGGCGATAGGGGTCGTCGCCCGTCTCGACGACCGGGGGATCCTCCATGTTGTTGAGCGGGAGGAACGACACCAGCCGGCGGACCTCGAGTAGGCAATCCTCTTCGCCTTCGATGGCGAAATGGCAGACGCCGCTCCGGGTGGCGTGCGCGGTTGCCCCGCCCAGCTCCTCATGGGTCACGTCCTCGCCGGTGGCCGCCTTGATGACGTCCGGCCCGGTCAGGAACATTTGAGAGGTGCCCTGCGCCATGAAGATGAAGTCGGTCATCGCCGGCGAATAAACCGCGCCGCCGGCGCAGGGGCCCAGGATCACCGAAATCTGGGGGATGACGCCGGAGGCCAGGACGTTGCGCAGGAAGACCTCGCCGTAGCCGGCGAGACTGGCGACCCCTTCCTGGATCCGCGCGCCGCCCGAGTCGTTCAGGCCGATGACGGGCGCGCCCGTCTTCATCGCCAGGTCCATCACCTTGCACATCTTTTCGCCCATGACCTCGGACAGCGAGCCGCCGAAGACGGTGAAGTCCTGCGAGAAGACGAACACGAGCCGACCCTCGATCTTGCCGTAGCCGGTGACGACGGCGTCACCCAGATACTTCTGGCGATCGAGGCCAAACTCCGTAGCCCGATGCGTCACGAGGGGGTCGAGCTCTTCGAACGTGCCCTCGTCCAGGAGGATGGCGAGACGCTCGCGCGCGGTCAGTTTGCCGCGCGCGTGCTGGGCGTCGATTCGTTTCTGGCCACCGCCGAGCTTTGCCTGTTCCTTGAGCTCGAGGAGCCGCTGCAACCGCTCTTCTACTGACATGGGCTGGTCAGGATGCTAGCACGGGGTCCACTGAGGCGCAATTGAACGAATCTATGGCTCGCCGGCCGGAGGTGTGGGCGTGGGAATGACCAGCACATCCCCGATGTGGAGTCCACGCGGGTCGATGCCCGGGTTCGCCGCGAGAAGCTCCTCCGTGCTGATGCCAAATTTCTGCGCGATGAGCTCGGGATAGTCTCCCGCCTGCACGACGTACGTCAACCGGCCATCCTCCACGCGGGTCACGGGCGTAGGCGACGGCTCTGGAGGCTCCTCGGTTTCCTCCGGCGGCGGTGGCGTCGGAGTCGTCGCCAATTGCGTGGGCTCCGGTGTGCCCGCCGACAGTGGAATCACGATGCGTTCGCCGATGACCAGCCGCGAGGGGTCCAGCCCCGGGTTCGCTTCCAGAATCGCCTCGATGGTGACGCCGAACGTCTCGGCGATGCCGGCGACGGTGTCGTCGGGCTGAATCTGATACGTACGCGGCTGGTTGGGCGACGACTGTGCGCTGCCGCCCGAGACGATGGTCGCCGGCGGGAACTCCGCGGGGAGGGTGGCGGTCGGCACCGCGTCGAGGTCGTCGAGGGAGACGCCGTCGTCTCCGCCACAGGCGGCAGCCGCGGCCACCGTGGCAGCGACGAACGCGGCGGCGAAGAGCGCAGAGCGGGGACGCACGATTCCTCCCGTGCCCGTGCGCGGACGCGGCCGGCTGGGCGTGGATCGGGGCGGATGGTAGCACGCCATCTCGTCAGGGGCCAGCGGCCAGGTCGCGAAGCAGCGCCAGGCCCATGGCGGCCGCCTGCGCGACGGCGGCGCCATCGACCCGGTCGATGCGATCGGCAGGCGTGTGCAGGTACGGGTCAGGCCAGCGGTGAATCAGTACCGCGGGGATGCCTGCGTCGATGAAGGAGGCGTGGTCGCTGCTCGCCTTCTCGGGCAACTCAGCCGGCGTCGCATCGACGCCCAGCTCCCGGGCGACGACTTCGCGCGTCCTGGCGACGAGCGAGGGCGTGCCGATGAGCCACCAAACGTCGCCGACTCCCGTCATGTCGAAGTTCAGCATCGCGCGGATGGCCTGGCGCTCCTCGGGGCTGAGCAGCGCCACGAAGTGTCGGCTTCCGAACAGACCGAGCTCCTCCGCGCCGAAGAGCACGAAGCACTGGTTGCCCGGGATGTCTCGCAGCGCTTCCGCCCTGGCGATCTCGAGGACCGTCGCCACCCCGCTGGCGTTGTCGCTCGCGCCATAGGCTTGGGGAACCGAATCGTAGTGCCCGCCCACGACTTCATCGCATGGCCCCGCGCGTTCCCGAGCGACCACGTTCTCTCCCGTCGCCGAGGGACCGCCGGCGTACAGGTCGACGGTCACCGGCCCCTGGCCGAGCATGGCGCGCAGGCGTCGGCCCTCGTCAGCGCTGACACCGAGCACCGGGATGCGGGCCTCGTATTCGAGGGCGCCGACGAGCGGCTCGTCGGGGACGTCGTGAACGATGATCAGCGCCGCAGCGCCAGCAGCCTCTGCGTTGCGCGCGATGTCGGCGCCGGGAATCGTTCCGCGTGTGGCCAGCGCCACGTTGCCCGCGACGCTGGCAGGGAATTCGCCGGCCGTTCCCGTGCCCGCATCGACCAGCGTACCACTCACCACCCCTGACGCCGAGCCCTGGAGGACGGCGGCCGGGACGTCCTCGCCGTTAGCAGCCAGATCGACCTGACGGTAGTACTCGCTCGTGAACGGGAAGCGCTGGATGTCGACCTGGTATCCCCAGGCGGCGAGCGTATCGCGGAGATATGCGACGGCGCGGGAGGCACCTTCGGTGCCGGCCAACCGTGGACCGATCTCTCCGGCGAGCCTGCGCACGTGGTCGAGGGCACGGGTCGCGTCCGGCGCCGGATCGGGGGTGGGCGTCGGGATCGGTGTGGCGCTAGGAGTCGGCGCAGGGGACGGCGTCGGCGTCGCGGTGGCTGCTTCGTGCGAGCCGGCGCAAGCCGACGCCACCAGCGCGGCAAGAACGAGCGCAGCGAACGACTCCCGGCCGCGCAGGGTCAGCGCTCCCGGGTTCGGCGCTTGCTCTTGGCGCGCCACCAGTTCCGGAGACGATCAGCCAACGTCGGTGCGCCGTAGTCGATGACTTGCCCTCGCCACCGCCGCTCCGGAGCCGATCGCCGTCCAGTGAACGACGCGACCAGCGCCAGTACGAACACAGCGAGACCGGCGATGAGCATGAATCGGCCGGCGTCGTCCCAGACGCGGCTCACCACCAGGGAACCGATGATGAGCGCGAAGGCGAGCAGCATGCCATTGCCCGCGCTGAGCCGCCGGAGCGCACCCGTGCACGCGTCCCACGAACGCCGGAGCGCGCGCCCGGCGGCGCGGCGGACGCGGCGCATTCTGGGCTCGCGAGGCAGGGACGGTTCGAGGCGCCGTAAGATTTCGTCGATCTCGCGCTCGACCCGGCTCGGCATCGTCCCACCTCCGCCCCGGCGTGCTGTTCTCATTGTACGCCAGCGGCTAGAGGATGCAGAGAGGTCAAGAGCCTGGTTGGGCCGATCCCCAGCCGCCGCCTCCCGGCGTCTCGATTCGGATGCGGTCGCCCGGACGGACGCGGACCGTGGCCTTGCCGGGAAGGGGCGTCTCGGCGCCGTCGCTCGCGAGGAAGAGGTTTCTCCCGGGCGCACCGGGACCTCCGCCCTGGAGACCCCACGGTCGGCGGCGTCGGCGCTCCGTGACCAGCGTCACCTCGGCGGGGCTCGAGAACTCGTAGGTCCGAATCACGCCGTCTCCCCCGCAGTGCACGCCCGGCCCGCCGCTTCCCCTGCGGATGGCGTACTCGACCACCCGGAAGGGGTAGGCGAGTTCGAGCGCCTCAATGGGCGTGTTCATCGTGTTGGTCATGTGCGTGTGTACGGCGGGCAGACCATCGCGCCGTGGTCCGGCGCCGGCGCCGCCAGCGATCGTTTCGTAGTACGTGAACGGGGCGCGCCGGCGGTCATCCCATCCGCCGATGGTGACGTTGTTCATCGAACCGCAGCTCGCGGCGGGAATCCGGTCCGGTAGCGCCTTCGCCAGCGCCCCGAGCACGACGTCGACGATGCGTTGTGACGTCTCGACGTTGCCGGCAGACACTGCCCGCGGAGGGCGCGCATTGACGATCGTCCCGACGGGGGCGACGACCTCGACCGGGCGGAAACAGCCCTCGTTGGCCGGCACCTCTTCGCCGGCGAGGCAGCGCACGACGTAGTAGACGGCGGAGCGGGTGACGGCTTCGACGGCGTTGAGCGACGTCGGCGCTTCCGGGGCGCTCCCGCTGAAATCGCATCGGACGGTGCCGTTGCGGACCGTGACCCGGACGCGAAGGGGAAGATCGAGGCCCGCCTGACCGTCATCGTCCAGTACGTCCTCGAAGTCGTAGACGCCGTCCGGGATCGTCCGGAGGGCCGCCCTCGTCATTCGCTCGGCGTACTCCATGAGCTCCTGCATGCGTCGGGCGACCTCTCGGCGGCCGTAGCGCTGCACGATCTCCAGGAGGCGCCGGGCGCCCGTCTCGTGGGCCGCCATCTGCGCACGGAGGTCGCCCAAGCGTTCCTCCGGCGTGCGGACGTTGCGGAGGATGAGGGCGAGTGCTTCGCGATTCAGCCTGCCTCGCCGCTGGAGGCGTAGCGGCGGAATGATGAGGCCTTCGCCATACAGGTCGGGCGCGACGGGCATGGAGCCGGGCGAGACGCCACCCACGTCGGCGTGATGCGCACGGCTCGCGACGAACCCCACCAGTGTCGAGCCGTCGAACACCGGGGACACCATGGTGATGTCGGGCAGATGCGTGCCTCCGAGGTAGGGGTCGTTCAGGAGGACCAGGTCGCCGGGAGCGAACGGGGCGAGAGGCAGGACCGCGCCGACGGCTTGAGGCATGGCGCCGAGATGGACAGGGATGTGGGCCGCCTGGGCCACGAGTCGCCCCTGCCCGTCGAATACTGCGCAGGAGTAGTCGCGCCGCTCCTTGATGTTCGGGGAGAACGCGGTTCTGCCCAGCGTCAGCCCCATCTCCTCGGCGACCGAAGAGAATAGCGCATCGAACACCGTGAGAGCGGTGGCGTCGAAGGGGCGGCTCACCCTCGAAGGCGCTCCACGATCTCTGTCGCGACCTCGTCGACCAGCTTCTGGTTGGTATCAATGACGAGCGTCGAATCGCTAGCACGCCGGTACACGTGCGCGACCGCCAGCGCTTCGGGCACGTCACGATCGCGGTCGGCGCGGAGGAGTCGCCACTCCAGCACGTCGTCCGGGGCTTCGAGTCGGGCGACGAGCCGCTCGATCGGCCCCGGACCCGCGGCGGAAAGGAGTTGATCGATTTCGTCTTCACGAGAACGGGCCTGACGCCCGTCCCATTCCGCGAACGCGCCCTCGACGACGACGCTGTAGCCCGCCTTCAGGTAAGACGCGGTCAGCAGTTTGGCCTGCGTGTAGATGAGCTGCCACTCGCCGGCCACGTCTTCGGAGTGGGTCACGATCCATCGGTGCACGAGGTCATCGTGATGGACGCAGGCGGAGGGGCCCGGAATGCGCCGAGCCACGAGGCGGGCGGTGGAAGACTTGCCGACGCCGGGAGGACCGTACAGGACGACGAGCGCTTGCTGGGTCATGTCAGCTCCTTTCGAGAACGAGGTTTCCGAATGTGTCGACGCGCCCATGCCAGCCCGGCGGGATCAGCGTCGTCGCGTCCATCTGGCAGACGATGGCTGGCCCTCGGAGCCGGTGGCCAGCGAGTAGCGACGCGCGGTCGAACACCGGCACGTCCAGCCATCGGCCGAACCACGCGCGCTGACGTCCCTCGGGGCGTGGCGTTGCGTCCGTAGGGGCCGGCGGTACGGGCGGCGGTGCCGCTCGCCGGCGCGGGAGCCGCGCCCGCACCCGTGCGGCGACGATCTCGACCGGCGCGTCGGGCTCGGCGTGGCCATAGCGCCGGCGATGCATGCGGTGGAACCGCCGGACCGTCTCAGCGAGCGACGACGCCTCCGGGACCGTGATCTCGTACGACTGGCCCACGTAGCGGAGGTCGAGAGCCCGCTCGAAGGTCGGGCGGCCCGGGGCGAGCTCCCGGCGCGCCCGCCGCTCCATGGACGCGACGTCGCGTGCCAAGATGCGCTCCGCCGCGCGCAGCCGTCGGGGGTCGACCGGTAGCAGGCGCGCGCGAGCGTAGTCTCGCAGCTCGTCGGCCGCGGCGACCCCGTAGGCGCACAGGACGCCCGGGAACGCGGGCACGAGCACGCGACGGATGTCAAGCCGGTCAGCGAGTGCACAGCCATGCATCGGCCCTGCGCCCCCGTACGCTACCAGCGTGTAGGGGCGTGGATCGTAGCCGCGCTCGACGCTCACCCCGCGGATGGCCCGCTCCATGTTCACATCGGCGACCTCCAGAACCGCCGCGGCTGTCGCGACCGGGTCGTCTCCGAACGCGTGCGCGAGGCGACCCAGCGCCCGCCAGGCCGCGGCCTCATCGAGAGTCATGCGACCGCCCAAGAAGCGTCCAGCCGGGAGGTGACCCAAGACGACGTGCGCGTCGGTCACCGTCGGCAGTTCACCACGTCCGTAGCAGGCAGGCCCCGGGTCCGCGCCCGCGCTTTCCGGTCCCACGCGCAGCGCGCCTCCGGCGTCGATTCGGGCGACGGAGCCACCGCCAGCGCCCACCGTGCGCACGTCCACCACGGGCGTTCGGATCGGGTAGCCGTCGATGACCGTCTCGGTGCTCGTCGGCACGCTGCCCGGGCAAAGGGCGACGTCGGTCGAGGTGCCGCCCATGTCGAAGGTGATGATGTCCCGGAAGCCTGCCGCGCGGGCGAGTTCGAACGCGCCAACGACGCCCGCAGCCGGGCCCGACAGAAGCGTCCGCACGGCGTGGCGCCCCGCGGTCCGCGCATCGGCGCTGCCGCCGCTGGAGAGCATCACCCGGAGCCTGCGGACGCCGCGCGCGCGCAACGCCCGGTCCAACGACGCCAGGTAGCGGGCCATCACGGGCGCGACATATGCGTTGACCACCGTTGTGCTCGTGCGCTCGAACTCGCGGTACTCAGGAAGCACGTCAATCGAAGCTGAGACGTGGAGGCCGGCTCGCCGGGCGAGACGACTCACCGCACGCTCGTGTTCGGGGCGCAAGAATGAAAACAGGAGCACGACGGCGACGGACTCCGCTCCCGCGGCGAGCAGTCTCTGCACCGCTACGCGCGCGGAGTCCTCGGACAACGGGATGAGCGCCCGGCCCAGGGCGTCGACGCGCTCGTCCACCTCTGCACGACGGTCGGGCGGTACGATCAGCGGCGGCCGCGATGGTTCGAGGTCGTAGAGCTTCGGGCGCGTCTGGCGTCCGATCTCGATGACGTCGGCGAAGCCTCGGGTGGTGATGAGACCCGTGTTCGCGCCCTTGCGCTCTAGGAGCGCGTTCGTGGCGACGGTGGAACCATGGGCGACGGCGTCGACGCGCCAACCGGTCTCGTCGATGCCGGCGACGACGGCTATGCCCGGGTCGCCGGGCGTCGATGGTCGCTTGTACAGGCGGAGCGCGCGGCCCTCCATGAGCACGAAATCCGTGAACGTGCCGCCGATATCGACGCCGAGGAGCGCGGGCATGGCGCCATTATAGGTTCCTGACCGACGGCGTACGAGCGCGAGAGTTTACGCCGGCTTTACGGCGCGCGCACGATCCGTTGACGAGCCCGCGGTAGGATCCGACTGGACGACGCCAGGTGGACCGACGAGAGGAGGTGGGATCATGAAGTTTCGGATGGGCCTGCTGGCTGGTCTCGGCATCGCCGGCGCCATCGTCGCGGGGACGCTGCTGACCGCGGCGCTGGTCGGGGCGCAAGACGGAGGCGCGACGCCGCAGCCCACGGCGACACCCGAAGCGCAGCAGCGGCTGGACGCATTCCTGCAAAAGGTCGCCGATCGTCTCGGCGTGAGCGTCGATGACCTGAGGCAGGCGTTCAAGGATGCCGCCATCGAGACGATCGATGAACTCGTGGCGGAAGGCAAACTCGACCCCGACAAGGCCGAAGCCATCAAGGCGCGGATTCAAGAGGGCGAGGGCCTCTTCCCCTTCGGGCTGTTCGGCCGGAAGCATGGCCATTGGTTCGAGCATCCGAGGATCGTCTTTGGCGTATTGGACTCGGCCGCTGACGCTATCGGCGTCAGCAGACAGGAACTCGTCGACGAGCTCCGCGACGGCAAGTCGCTCGCCGAGGTGGCGCAGGAGCATGGGGTGAGCGCCGACGACCTGAAGAGCGCACTGCTGCAGGATGTCCGCGAGAAGCTGGACCAGGCCGTCGCCGATGGCGATCTGACCCAGGAGCGCGCGGACGCGATCTACGCGAAGTTCGAGGAGCGCATCGACGACCTGGTGAACCGCACGTGGCCGGATCGCATCGGTCCTCCGTTCGGCCACGGTCGCGGATGGGGTCCCTTCTGAGCGTCGGGGCCCGTAGCCTGGTGAAGGCCGTCCCAGCGCTGGGGACGGCCTTCTGTCTTGTCGAGAAGCCGCCGGCTCACCCGCCCGCGGGCGGCTCTGCGACCGGCAGGACGGGAACGGCGGACCGCTGGGGGAGGACGAACGGACGGGCGAAGAGCGCGAGGCCGACGATGGCGGCCACCGCGGCTGCGGCCATCAACCACCAGCGCTCGTCGAAGCGGGCGACCGGGTCGAGCACCGCGCCCGCGACGCGGGAAGCCGCCGCGATGTTCAGCGACGCTGCGACCCATATCAACCAGCGCTCCTCCACGCCGCCGAATCGCCGCGCGGCCATGACTGGCGTAATGAGGCTCGCCATGCCGACGATGATCATCGTGATGACCCCGAGCGCCAGCATGTGCCGGACCGCGTCCAGGTCCGTGAACGCGATGGGCTCGTTCTCGGCGAGCGCCCGGACGGCGATGAAGGCCAGGTAGCCACCAGCACCGAGGAGCCACAACGCCATCGAGCGCAGGAAGAGGGCGTTGATCCGTGAGCTTGGGCGCAGCCGCACTGCCACGCCCTGCACGCCTCCGGTGAGCCATGCTCCAGCGACCAGCGCCAGGCCCGCGATGGCGAGGCCGAGGTTCACGGGCCAGGTCTCCTGGCTGCCCTTGTAGTCTTGCCAGAGCCGTCCCCACAGAAACAGCGCGACCCCACCGTTCAGGGTGACCCAAAGCGGCGTCACGGTACGGAATCCGGGCATGGACCGTGCGTAGAAGGTCGGCATCGTGCGCAGGGCGACCGCGTGAATGAACCCGAGCACGAATCCCAGCGTCAGTACGGTCACGAGGACGTCGTCACGGCCGAGGGGCAGCAGGGACGTCTCGTCACGAGCCATCTCGGCCAGCCAGATCGTCTGCAAGACGAGCGCGGCGACCAACCACGTCGTGCCCGACGCGAAGAACAGGAGCGACGGTGGGGTCCGCCTTCGGCTGCGCAGCGTCGTGAAGACCACGGCGGCGAACGCCAGGGCGGCCAGGAGTTCGAGCCCTGACGAGAGGGGAAGGAACGCGCGCATCCCTGCGACGTCGACCCACACCTGCGCGAACGGCCGCAGCAGCAGCCCCGCGACGAGAAGCGCGCCGGAGGGCAACGTCAGCCAAGGGAGCTGGAGGCTCGCGCCCGATACTCGTGGCACCAGCCGGTAGGCCATCCCAAAGATGAACAGCGCTACCCAGCCGAGTAGTTGGAGATGCCCGTGGGCCTGGGCGAGCGCTGGCCAGCGGGTTCCCCAGTCCCAGTCGAGGACGTTCGCTAGGGGGAGCAGGAGCGCGAGCAGGAAACCACCGCCGAACGCCGCGGCGAACGCCGCGCGGATGAAGACGAGGTACGTGTTGTCCTCAGCCGGCCCAGGCCGCGGCCGATCATCCGACGTCATCGGGGTTCGATGCGAGTGTCCGGCCGGCTCAGGACCGGGCGAGCGCGACCTGGCTCGTCAGCTTGTCGAGCATTCGTTTCGTCCCGATGACGTGCCGGTTCATCTCGAGTTCTCGCGGGTCGATCCCCAGGGCGAGCCCGATGAGCTGCGGCAAGTGGATGATGGGCACGTCGAGCTCTCGATGCACGACGCCGGCGGCTGCTGGCTGCTGCCCGTCGAGATTCAGGTGGCAGAGCGGGCACGGCGTCACCAAGGCGTCCGCTCCCAATGTCTTGGCTTCGGCGATGTGGCTGCCTGCCTGCTTCAGCGAATTCTCCCGGTTGATGGTCAGGATAGGGAAGCCGCAGCACTTGCGCTCGCCTTCGTACGTCACCGGTTCGGCGCCCACCGCCTCGATGACCATTTCGAGGTAGTGGTCGCGGTGCGGGTGCTCTTTCATGCCGAGAATGGCGCTGGGTCGAAGGATGTAGCAGCCGTAGAACGGGCCGATGCGCAGGCCCGAAAGCGGGCGCTTGACCATGCTCTTCAGTCGGTCGAGGCCGAAGTCTTCGACCAGCACCCAGAGGAAGTTCTTGATCTCGAGGCCGCCGTCGTACCGGAGTCCCTCCTCGGCCAGGGTGCGGTTGATCTCGTCGCGGTACTCGGGGTTCCGCTCGAGCTTGTCGGCGACCATGCTCTCGACGCCCTGGCAGGTGCTACAGATGTTCATCAGCGGAAGGCCGAGGCGCTGAGCCATGGCGAACGTGCGCGCGTTGAGCACGTCGGCGAGCTTGGTGTTGTGCTCCTGAATGACGCCGGCCCCGGTGCACGTCGCATCCTCCAGCTCGACGAGCTCGATGCCGAGTTCGCGGGCCACGCGGACCATGGACGTGTAGAGCTCGGGTGTCGCGCCTTTCGAGACGCACCCCGGCCAGAAGGCGTACTTCATGCGTTAAACCTCCGTCTTTGCGTGAGCCTCGTACCGCTGGAAGATGCGCCGAACCTGCCTGATGCCGGGGATGGCGCGCTCGAGGGGCGGGAACAGTTGCCGGATCGGCAACTTGCCCCGCCGCAGGAATCGCAACGCGGTGGGCGCCTCCTTGAGGAGCGCCGGGATGTTGAAGAAGCCGAGCGACCGCGGCACCAGCAGCGCTTCGTTGAGCCGCCCTGTCTCTTCCACCGACTGTGTGAACGCGAGGGTGTGGCGAGCGCCCGTGGTGTTCCGCAGGCCCGCCTCGATGGCCATGGCCCGCATCTGCATGATGCGGTCCATCGGGGCGACGCCTTTCGGGCAGACCTCGACGCACATATTGCAACGCGTGCAGTCCCAGATGCCGCCGTACTGGCTGTATTCGCGGAGGCGTTCGAGCTGCATCCCGTCGCGCGGGTCTCCGACGAACCGATACGCCTTCGCGAGTGCAGCGGGCGCGATGAACGACTTGTCGACCTCGAGCACCGTGCAGTCCGAGACACACGCGCCGCACAGGATGCAGTTCATGACCTTCGAGAGGTCCATCATCGCCTCGTGGGCGACGAGGTACTCGCGCTCGGGCTTGGGGCCGACGGGTTGCAGCCAGGGCTTGATCTGCCGCACCTTGGACCAGAACGACTCCATATCGACCACGAGGTCCTTAATGACGGGCATGTTGCCCATCGGCTCGACGACCACGGGCTCCCCGTCACGCGCCATATCGATGACCTTGGTCTTGCAGGCTAGGCGCGCCCGGCCGTTGATCCGCATCGAGCACGACCCGCAGATGGCGCTGCGGCACGAGCAGCGGAGCGCGAGGCTGCCATCCTCGTAGTCACGGACCTGCAGCAGCGAGTCGAGCACGGTGGCGTGCTCGGGCACGTCGATCGAGTACTCGGCGAACGCCGGTGGCGCCCCAGTCTCGGGGTCAAAGCGCTTGACCTTCAGGGTGACCTGCATCAGTACGTCCTCACTTCCGGCTGCCAGCGGGTGATGGTGACGGGCGCATAGTCGAGCCGCGGGCCCTCCGGCGTGTAGTACGCCAGCGTGTGCTTCAGCCATTTCTCGTCATCCCGCTCCGGGAAGTCGCGCCGGGTGTGGGCACCCCGGCTCTCTTCCCGCGCCAGCGCGCCCGCGACCATGGTGTGGGCGACGTCCAGCATGAACCCGAGTTCGAGGTAGCTCACGAGGTCGGTATTGAAGACCTTGCCCGTGTGCTGGAGGGTGATGGCGGCGTACCGCTGCTTGAGCTCGACGATCTTGGCCAGCGCCTCCTCGAGCCCTTGGCGTGTGCGGAAGATACCGACCTTCTCGCGCATCATCTCGCCCAGCTCACGCCGCAGCGTCGCTGGGCGCTCGCTCGCGCCCGACCCGTTGCGCGAGCGCTCGAACAAGCTGGTGATGCGCTCGAGGTCGGGCTGGAGGACCGCCTCGGTGAGCGGCTTGCCGTCCGGGGTGTCATGGGCGTAGGCCGCGGCTGCGGCGCCCGCGCGTCGGCCAAACACGATGGTCTCGAGGAGCGAGTTGCCGCCGAGGCGGTTCGCTCCGTGGACGCTCACGTTGGCGCATTCACCCGCGGCGAACAGCCCCTTGAGGGGCGATGCGCCGTTCACGTCGGTTTTGATGCCGCCCATGGCGTAGTGCGCGCCCGGTCGCACCTTCACCGGCTCGTAGACGATGTCCGTGTTCGCCAGGTCAAGCGCGAGCTCGCGGATCTGCCACAGGCGCTCGTTGATCTTCTTTTCCCCTAGGTGCCGCACGTCGAGCAGCACGCACCCGTCGACGCCACGCCCTTCGTCGATCTCCGTCTGTTCGGCGCGAGAGACGACGTCGCGACTCGCGAGCTCGAGCTTGTTGGGGGCGTACCTGGCCATGAATCGCTCGCCGTCCTTGTTGAGCAGGTAGCCGCCCTCGCCTCGCGCGCCCTCGGTCATGAGCACACCCGAATCCTTGAGTGTCGTCGGGTGGAACTGCATGAACTCCATGTCCTGGAGGGGTGCGCCCGCGCGGTAGGCGATGGCCATCCCGTCCCCCGTGCAGGCGATGGCGTTGGACGTGGGCTGATACACGCGGCCCAGGCCGCCCGTCGCCATCACCACCGCCTTGGCCTGAATCGGTACGAGGCCGCCGGTCACCATGGGGAGCGCGATGGCGCCGCGAACGACGCCGTCGTCCACGATGAGCGAGGTGCAGAAGTACTCCTCGTACACCTTCACGCCGAGCTTGAGGATCTGCTCGTAGACCACGTGCAGGATCGCCTGCCCCGTGATGTCACCGACGTAACAGGTCCGCGGGAAGCCTGCGCCGCCGAAGGGTCGCTGCGCGATCTTGCCGTCCTCGAGCCGGCTGAACGTGGTGCCCATGCGCTCGAGCTCGATGATGTCTCCGGGCGCTTCCCGCGTGAAAATCTCGACCGCGTCCTGATCGGCGAGGTAGTCGCTTCCCTTGACGGTGTCGAAGGCGTGCGCCTCGGGGGAGTCGTCAGGCCCGAGAGCGGCGTTGATGCCGCCCTGGGCTGCCCCGGAGTGACTGCGCATGGGGTGTAGCTTGCTGATGATGGCGACGTCGGCGCCGTTACGGGCCGCCTCGATCGCCGCCCTCATGCCGGCGAGGCCGGCGCCGATGACGAGCACTTCGTGTCGAAGCAAGGCGCTCTCTCCTCAGCCCGACGTCTTCCCGGTGTCCCGCAAGGCGCGAACAGAATAAATGCCGCCCAGGGCGGCATTGTGCGTTCGCCATCCGAAGGAGACGCCAGAGCTCATTGCATTGGCATTCCGGAACTGACGGTCCGGTCCACTGATTCTAGTCTACGGACCTGACGCTGTTGGTTCAACCGGAAGTCACGTTCTGCCTGTGTCCTCTGGGCGTTCGGTGGCTTCACGATAGACACCTCTCCACTCGGGAGGAAGCAGACGTCCGATGGCGGTCATCACGCGTCCGCCGAGTGATCGGTCCGCGGCTCGCTCATCTTCGACCGCGGCGGGGGGCTCGAGGGTGAAGGGGCGACCGAATCGCACGACCAGGCGTTCGTTCGCGATGAACAACGCCAGGGGCAGAATGGGCACGCGTCCCGCGCTCAACCTGGCGAGGAAGAGGCCGCTCCCTGGTCGGGGATGACGCAACACCCCGTCCCCGCCTGCCTCGGGCATGAGTCCGACGGCCTCGCCCCGCGCCACCGCTTCCTCGAGCTCCCGCATGGCCGCGGCACGCTGCATGACGAAAGGCGCCGCCGGTTCCATGAGGGCGAAGTCGTACATGCGGGCGATGCGCTCGAACAGCCAGCGAACGATCCCGCGCGGGATCCGCACGGGACCGACCTTCTGGCGGCGCTCCGCCGTGATGGTCCAGTGCACTTCGGGGCTCTCCGGTCGGGCGTCGGCCACCGCCACCGACGCCGCCATGCCGGCGAACGCCATCATCACCTCGGGCCGATCGAGGTGATTCCCCACGATGATCACGGGCCCGGTCCTGGGAATGTGTTCGACGCCCTCGAAGATGGGCGGTTGGTTGTACTTGCATACGACGAGGCGGGAGTCGGCGGAGAACGACCGCTTGCGGCCGATGATGATGTCCACCAGCCACGGGAGCATGTGGCGTAGCGGCCATCGGTAAGGCTTCATCGGCCGTTACGTGAACAGGCCCGGGCGGCGCCGCCACAGGAGAAACAGCGCTGCCAGCGTCTTCGCGTCCTCGATGCCACCGCTTTCCGCGGCTCGGACCGCTTCCGCCACCGTGAGCGGCACCACCTCGATGACTTCGTCGTCGTCGCCCGGCAACTCGGCCGGCGTCAGCCCCTCGGCGAGGAAGGCATGCTGGTACTCGGTGTCGTACCCGGGCGCGAGAAAGAAGCCGCCGAGCTTCTCGATGGTCGCCGCCCGGTAGCCGACCTCCTCCTGAAGCTCGCGTGCGGCGCAGGCGAGTGGCTCTTCGCCCGCATCCAACCCGCCTGCGGGAAGTTCGAGGAGCGCCCGTCCCGCGGGATGCCGGTACTGCCGCACGAACAGCAAGCGCCCGTCGTCTCGCAGCGGGACGATGGTCACGCCGCCCGGGTGTTCCACGATCTCCCGTCGTCCGCGTCCTCCGCCCGGGAGAGCGAGCTCGTCGACGCGCAGGCTGATGAGCACGCCGGCGAAGACGCGCTGGCTCGACACGACGGGGAACGCTGTCGAATCGCTCACCGTAGCGTCCGCACCATCGCGATCTCGTTGCAGCCAGGGAACTTCGGGCACCGGTAGCATTCGTTCCAGACCTTCCGTGGCAGTGTCATCACGTCGGCCTGTTCGAATCCCAGGCGCTCGAAGAACCCGGGCCGGTACGTAAGAGCGAAGATCGTGGCGATCCCGAGGGCGTTCGCCTCGTCGACGCACGCCTGCACGAGGGCGGCGCCCAGTCCCTCGCCCTGGCGTGGCTCAGCCACGGCCAGTGACTTCACCTCGGCGAGATCTTCCCAAACGATGTGCAAGGCGGCGCAGGCGATGACCTGATCGCCATCCCGGATCACGAAGAAGTCCCGGAGGTTCTCGTAGATCTCTCCCATCGTCCGCGGCAGCATCTCGCCGCGACGGGCGAACTCGTTCACGAGATCGTGGATGGCTCGCGCATCCGCGGGCCGTGCCTTGACGACGGCGATCCCGAGGCGTGACGGGGTCGTCATGCGGAGGCCCCCCAAAGCGCGGGCGCGTACCGAGGCGTCGCTTCACCTTCGTGGTTGGACGGAGCGCGCAACCACCCCAGGCGCTGGGCGATATGGCGGAGGAACTCCGCCGGGTCGCTGAGCCGGACGAACCGTGCGACGTGAGGGCTGAGGGTGACCTCGACCTCATCGCTCTGGGAGAGCTCGAGGTTCGCCTCCCCGTCGACGCTGAGCGATGCCGCTTGACCGTCCGCAAGGCGCACGGTCACGGTGGATTCGGGGGGGAGGACCATCGAGTTGCGCGCCGCCATGTGCGGAGCGAGCGGCGTCAGCAGCAAGTGCTTCGATTCCGGATGCAGGATGGGCCCACCTGCCGAGAGCGAGTAGGCGGAGCTGCCCGTTGCGGTGGCGACGATGAGGCCGTCGGCGCGCAGGTCGGCGATGGGCGTCCCGTTGACGGCGACCGCGAGGTGCACGGTGTGCCCGAGCGACGCTCGGCCGACGACGGCATCGTTGAGCGCGTGGAAGTGCGCTTCGCCCGCGGCGGTTCTCGCTTCCACCCGCAGCATCGCGCGCGATTCGATCCTGCCTTCGCCATGGATGATGTCGGGCAGGCGGCTGAGCGCGCCTTCGGGGTCGAGTTCCGTCAGGAACCCGAGACGGCCCATGTTCACCCCGAGGAGCAACGTCTCGTAGGGAACGGTCGCGCGGGCACCTCGCAGGACAGTGCCGTCTCCACCGACGCATACCAAGAGGTCAGTACCTGGCGTGTGTTCGTGCGTGGCCCGTTCGTCCCAGGCGTCGCCGACCCATACATCGGGCACCTCGCGCGCAGCGAGGGCGCGCAGGTCCTCAGCGAGCTGGCGGGCCGCCTCGAGCTTGGGATGGTAGACGATACCGATCTTCTTCATACGGCCGCTCGCGAAAGGCGCGGGACGAGGTGAGCATAACGCACGTGACGAACCTCCGCACGTGACGTCAGTCCTGGGCCGAGCGGGGCAACTCGGCCGGGCTACGGAGCAGAAGGAAAAACTCGCGGTTGCCCGCAGGACCGAGCAGCGGCGAGGTGGTGAGCCCGCGCACGCGGAATCCCCGTTGGACGGCCCACACGGCCACGCGGCCCAGGACGGCAGCGTGGACCTGCGGGTCGCGCACGACGCCGCCACGGCGGACCTCCTCGCGGCGGGCCTCGAATTGCGGTTTGACGAGCGCGACGATGGGCGCTTCGGGCTCCAGCAGGCGCGCCACCGGCTCCAGGACCTTCGTCAAGCTGATGAAGGAGACGTCGATCGTGGCGACCTCGGCCCGAACGCCGCCGGGCAACGCGTCCAGATGACGGATGTTCGTCCGCTCCAAGACCGTCACTCGTGGTTCGCGTCGCAGGCGGTAGTCCAGTTGTCCGTAGCCCACATCGACGGCGTACACGTGCGCTGCGCCGCGCTGGAGAAGGCAGTCGGTGAACCCTCCGGTGGACGCTCCGACGTCGAGAGCGACCAACCCGCGCACGTCCAGCCCGAAGACCGTGAGCGCGTGGTCGAGCTTTTCGCCCCCGCGGCTCACGAAGCGCGGAGGCGTCTGGAGGACGACATCGGCATCGTCGGGGACCTGGGCCGAGGGTCGTGTGATCGTTTGACCGTCGACCGTCACGTCGCCGGCGAGAATCGCGGCCTGTGCCTTCTCACGGCTAGGCGCGAGGCCGCGACGCACCAGTAGCACATCGAGTCTGACCTTCGCCGGCGCCGTGGCCCCCATTCCTCCTCAGGGTCACCGCTTCAGGAGGTACTTCACCGGATCGGCGTCGAAATCTTCCTTGCAGCGGACGGAGCAGAAGAAGTAGAGCCACTCCCCAAATTGTGACTTCCCGGCGGCCTCCTTCGGGTCGACGTCCATCCCGCAGACGGGGTCCTTGCGTATCTCGATGGGCATTCGATGGTTCCTCCTCAGGCTTGCATCTTGCGTGCGACGCCAGCGATGTCCCACAGCGGCAACCGCCGAACGGGCCCCTCCAGGTCGAGCCCTGCCGCGTCCAGCGCTTCACGCCACTCGGCCGCGTCGAACATCGACTCTACTGCGTGCGGCAGCATGCGGTACAGGCCCCGACGCAATCGTCCCCGCGATGGTTCGGCGAAACAGAGACGGCCGCCAGGTCGGAGCACGCGGGCCGTTTCGCAGACGGCGGTACGCCAGTCGGGCACGTGGTGGAACACGCCGGCCGCGAAGACTGCATCGAAGGCGTGGGACCGGTACGGGATACGGGACGCGTCCGCGATGAGTAGATGCGCGCTGCCCTCCCCTCGCCTCGCTCGGAGCCTCCGGTTCGCACGGCGCACCATCGTGGGATCGAAGTCGAAGGCATGCAAGCGCTGAGGAGCGCCCTTCGACTGGATCAGCGTCGTCGATACGCCCGGCCCGCATCCGAGGTCCAGTACCGAAGCGTCGTCATCCAGTTCGGCCCATCGCAGAAACGTCGCGATCTCGCTCCGTTGGAGCCAGGCCCTGACGGGACTGGTCACCAGCCAGCGTTCGAGGACGGACATGTCGGCCATGCGTGCACCAGTATAGGCCAAGGAAGAGCACGGCGGCGCGTCATCCGACGTCCAGTGAGTCGGCGCGGACCGTCCGCCGAGGGCATGATCTGATCACGGTGGTGATCGGCATGCGTTGATTTCGGCCGCTCGCGCCGATACCATGCCGCCATGACGAACGACGAAGCAGCGCTCGCCACTGCTGTGTCGTCAAGCGGTCCCATCGCTGCACCGGCCTCGCGCGGTGTGTTCGCGCATCTCACGTATGCTGTTCGGTCCATGCGTCCGCGCCAGTGGACGAAGAACGGCATCGTCTTCATGGCGTTCATCTTCTCGTTGGGGCAGTCATGGCACGTGGATGAGCCGGACACCTGGCTCCCGCTGCTGCGCGATTCGATTCTGGCGTTCCTCCTGTTTTGTCTGGTGTCCAGCGCGGATTACCTGTTGAACGACATCCGCGATCGTGATACCGACCGTCTCCATCCGAAGAAGCGGCTGCGTCCCATCGCGGCGGGCAATCTCAGCGTGCCGGCGGCGTATTCGTGGTCGGCGGCCCTCATCGTGCTCGGCGTCGGTGGCGGGTTCGCTCTGGAGTGGAAAGTGGGCGCCATCTTGGCCGGCTACCTGGCGTTGATGCTGGCGTACTCGTACTGGCTCAAGCACATCGTGCTGCTGGACCTGGCGGCCATCGCGGCCGGCTTCGTGCTGCGGGCGATGGCTGGCGCGGTCGCCATCGACGTCCCCATTTCCCCGTGGCTGTACGTGGTGACGGCGCTGGGCGCGCTCTTCCTCATCATCAACAAGCGGCGCGCCGAGCTCTTGCTGCTCGACGCCGATGCGGGCAATCACCGGCCCGTGCTCGATGAATACAGCGCGGACCTGCTCGACCAGATGGCGTCCACGGTCACGGCGTCGACGCTCATCGCGTACGGACTGTACACGTTCACCGCCGAGGGCCTGCCCAAGAACCACTCGATGATGCTCACCATTCCGTTCGTGCTGTACGGCATCTTTCGGTACCTCTACCTGGTGCACAAGAAGGACCAGGGTGGGAGCCCTGAGGAGGTCCTCCTGCGTGACGTGCCGCTCATCATCTGCATCGTCCTCTGGATGGCGACCGCCGCGGCCGTTCTCATCGTCAACCGCGAATAGTGCGCGTGGCCGCGCGCCATGATACGGTTCCCCCACCGCTGTTCCAGGGTGAGAAGCGAGGACCACAATGATCGAGAAGATTCACCACATCGGCATCGTCGTCCGGAACCTCGACGAGGCCTATCGGTTCTACCGTGACACGCTGGGGCTATCCCTGCACAAGGAGCAGGTCGTCGCAGAGCAGCACGTCAAGGCCGCGCTGCTCACGCTCGGAGACAGCGAGATCGAGCTGCTCGAACCCATCGACACCGATTCGGGCATCGCGCGGTTCCTGGAACGCCGCGGCGAGGGGCTGCATCACATCTGCTTTCAGGTGGACGACATCGAAGCCAGCCTGAGCGAGTTGAAGCGAAAAGGGACGAACCTGATCGATCAGGAGCCGCGCATCGGTCTGGCCGGCCGCATCTGCTTCCTTCATCCCACCGCGCTCACTGGGACGCTCGTAGAACTGTGCCAACCGCTGGACTGACGCCCGAAACCGATCTTTATCTCGACCACGTGGTCATCGCCGTGCGCGACCTCGGAGCCGCGCGGCAGACGTACGATGCCCTCCTAGGACTCGATCCTTCATGGCGGGGCCTCCATCCCGCCTACGGTACCGAGAACGTTCTCTATCGGCTCCAGAACACCTACGTCGAGCTGCTGGCCCCGGCGGCGGAGGGCGGCACGTGGAGCGAGCGGCTCCGGTCGCATCTCGCCGAGCGAGGCGAAGGGCTCTATGCCATCGCCATCGGTGGCCCGGAGCTCGATGGGCTGGTGACGCGCCTGCGGTCTCGAGGCCTGCCCGTAGCCGACCCAGTGCCCGGGACCGGCGAGGATCTCGACACCGGCGCGCGCCGCGCCTGGCGCAATGCCTGGCTTCCGGCGGATGCGATGCGTGGCGTGTCCTGTTTCGTCATCGAGCACCTCTCGCCGCCGGACGCGTTGCCACCAGCGAGGCCCCACGCTCCCAAAGGGTCGTACGTCACCCACGTGGACCATGTCGTGCTGCCCAGCACGAACGTCGAGGCGTCGCGACGTCTGTGGCGAGACGTGATTGGCGCGCGCCTCGCCCGCGAGCGCGACTTCCCCGAGCGAAACGCGCGGCTCCTGTTCTTCCGCTTGCGGGACGTGACGCTGGAGGTGGCCGGGCGCATCGAGGGAGAAGGCGAGGACACGGGCGACCGGCTGTGGGGCGTGGCGTACGAGGTGGGCGACGTCGAGGCAGCGGTGGCGCGGCTCCGCGACGCCGGGTTCGACGTCTCGGACGCCCGCGAAGGACGCGGCGAACGCACGCGGGTCGCGACCGTGCGCGCGCCCACGTGCGGGGTGCCCACCTTGCTCATCGAGAATCTATGGAGGCGAGACGAGAAGGAGGATCCGACATGACCATCGGCGCGCGTAGGCTCGACCACGTGGTCGTCGCGGTCGAGGACGTGAAGGGCGCGGCGGACACATGGTCGCGCACGCTGGGACTCCAGGTGGCGTCGTTTCTGCAACCTGAGGGCTCGCGGCTGCGCCTCGCGAAGCTGCCGGCGGGAAACGCGTTCGTCGAACTGGCGATGCCGCTGAGCGATGACCATCGTCTCGCTCGGCACCTGCGTGAGCGCGGGGAGGGGATGTTCTCGATCTCCATCGAGGTCGAGGACCTCGACGCGGCGGTGCGGGCGCTCCGGGAACGCGACGTGCCTGTGTCGTCGCCCGAGGTGGGAGTGTGGCCGGGAACGCGGGTCGCGCGCATCAATCGGTCCGCCACCCACGGGGTCTCGATCCAGCTACTCGAGCGCCGGGGATGACCGGTCAGAGCTCCGGCGTCATCAGATGCCACTCGGTCGCCTGTTGGTAGGCGTAGCCCGCCCGCAGGAGGGTCGCCTCGTTCCAGAAGGTCGCGACGAGGGACATGCCCACGGGCAAACCGGCGCTGGTGAAGCCGCAAGGCAACGCCAGGACCGGCACCCCGGCGATGTTCCAGGGCGATGTGTTCTGGATGAGCGTGTTGGTGGCTGCGCCGCCCTCGGCGATGAGCGGCGCGGCGACGGGCGTCGTCGGATGCAACAGCAGGTCGACCGTGGTGAAGAGCTCGCGCTGGAGCCACCGCCGGAACGTCCGGCGGAAATCGAGCGCGAGGGCGTAGGCAGTGGCGGGCGTCTTGGCGCCGATGTCGAGAAGCCACAAGACGTCAGGACCGAACGCGTCGCGGGCCCCCTCCAATCGCTCACGGTGATACGCCGCCGCGTCGGATATGAGGATGGCCCCGTTCTGCCCCGCCGCGGTCGCAGCGTCCGGGATCGCGACGGTGACGATCTTCGCTCCCAGGCGCTCGAAGACGCGTACGGCAGCGTCGACCGCGTTCACGACGTCGGCGTCACAGTTCTCGAAGAAGTGGTTGGACGGAACGCCGACGCGTAGGCCCTCTACACCGTCACGTAGACTGGACGTCACGTTAGGGGCCGGGACATCCTCGCTGTGGGGGTCCAGCGGATCGTAGCCGGCCATCGCCTCCAGCAGGAGCGCGCAATCCTCCGCCGTGCGCGCCAGCGGGCCGACGTGATCCAGCGTCCACGAGAGGGGCACCACGCCCCGCAAGCTGCACCGTCCGTACGTCGGCTTGAGCCCGGTGACGCCACATAGGGACGCGGGGATGCGGATGGAGCCGCCCGTGTCGCTTCCCGTACCGGCGGGCACGACCTCGGCCGCGATCGCGGCGCCTGTGCCGCCGCTGGAGCCTCCCGGAATGCGGTCGAGGTCCCACGGGTTGCGGCAGGTCCCCCAGTGAGGGTTCGCGGTGGTCACGCCCAACGCCCATTCATGCAGGTTCAGCTTCCCGATGATGACCGCTCCCGCCTCGCGCAGCTTCGCGACAGTGTGTGCGTCCTCGGACGGCACGCGCTCCGCGAAATGCTTGCTCCCGGCCGTTGTGCGCAGGCCGGCCGTGTCGAACAGGTCCTTCAGCGCGATGGGAACGCCGTGCAGCGGGCTCCGGACGCGACCCGCGCGCCGTTCGTCGTCCGCGTTGCGAGCAGCGGCGAGCGCGCCTTCGCGGTCGATGAGCAGAAAGGCGTTCAACACGGGGTTCAGCGCTTCGGCGCGCGCGAGGCACCGCTCCGTCAGCTCGACGGACGTTGTCTCCCCGCGGGCCATGAGCTCGCCGCAGCGGGCAACGGTGAGCGGTTTCGAGTCGAGCGTGCGGCTGGACATGGCTGCTCCTCCTGGATGGCTCGAGGAATCGGGCGAAGCATAGCATCCTCGACGGTGAAGGGGTCCCGATTCGGCGTGGTATACTCCTTTCGCCGACAAGGAGGCTACGGTGGAAGGTCATCTGCTGCTCTGCGCGCAGTGTGACGCGCCATACGACGTCGACGACAACTACTGCCGGCGGTGCGGCGCCAGCGTCCGGGGCCAGGTGCCGGCGACGCGAGACGCGACGACGTTCGCGACGACGGTGTGGGAGCCACGTGTGCCGTCGGCGGTCGTGAAGGGCGCCGCTGCCGTCGCAGCAGGGGCGCTGGCACGCGTCGCGCTGCGAACGCTCGTCGGCCTGGCCTTCCGTTCCAGGCCGCGACCGAAGCGCAGCCAGAACCGCTCGCTCGAATCCATCGGCGAGTCTCCGTTGCCCGACGGCGTCCGCTACATCAGCGAGACGCTCATCGTCCGACGCGTTCGCGTTCGCGGCTGACTCACAGCGGCGGCCGCGCTGCGTCATCCCCAGCGAAAGGAGGCGGCCATGCCCGACGTCGTGCTCGTCGTCGATATGTTGGACGGTTTCCTCACACCCGGGCGCGCGCTGTACTGCGGTGACGAAGCCCGGAAGATCATCCCGCGGGTCAGGGCGCTGATCGAGCGTGAGGCCGCGCGGGGCTCGCGCATCATCTTCATCCATGACACCCACGACCCGGACGACAAAGAGTTCGAAATGTTCCCGCCGCACTGTATTCGGGGGACGCAGGAGGCGGAGCTGATTCCGGAGTTGGCGGACCTTCCGGGCGAACACGTCCGCAAGCGGCGGTACAGCGCCTTCTTCGAGACCGACCTCGACCAGCGGTTGCGGGAAGCGAACCCCGAAAAGGTCATCATCTGCGGCGTGTGCACCGACATCTGCGTCCTGCACACGGCGGCTGACGCCCGAAACCGGGACTATCGAGTGGACATCGATGCCTCCTGTGTGGCATCATTCGACCCTGCCGCCCATGCGTGGGCCCTCGAGCACGCCAGAAAGATTCTGGGCGTGAACGTCGTCGGCATGGAGGAGCCGGTGAAGGCGTAAAGCCGGCGCTCCTTCCGGCGGCGCACGCGGCCGGAAGGAGTCCGAGATGCGAGCGCTGCTGCGCCTCGCCGCCTCGCTCGCGGGATGCGGCGCCCTTGTCTGCCTCTCCCAGGCGTCCGCGTTCGAGCTGGTTCAGAACGGCGGCTTCGAGGAGCCCGACCTCAGGGCTTGGCGCATTCAATCGCTGTCCTATGAGCGGGTCGCTGCGCCCGACGCTCGCGAAGGCGCCTACGTGCTTCGCGTCGCGGTCGACCCATCGAAGGGCGACCCACAGTGGGTCGCCCAACAAGTGTTACCGCACGTGACGCCGGGCGCAGCCTACGAGTTCGGCGCCGCGCTCGCCGTCGTAGGCGGCACGTCGGATGCCCGGGTTGTCATCGAGTGGATGGACCGGGATCAAGGGTATGGCAACAGCCTCCAAACGAGCGTTACCCCTCCGACGACGAGCGCTGACGGCGTCTTCCAGGTCGTGATGTCGCGTGCCACAGCGCCCAGCGGCGCCCGCTCGGCGCTGGTACGGATCGAAGTACGCTACCCCTCCTCCCAGACCCAGGTCCGCATCGATGCCGTCACGGTCGATGGTCCGGCGCCCGCATCGCCGACGCCCACGAGCACGCTCACGGCGGTGCCTTCCGAGACGCCGTCGGCGACATCGACGGCATCGGTGACGCCCTCGTCCACGATGACGCCGACGCCCGGTCCCGGGTACGAACTTCGGAACCCCGGTTTCGAAGAGGCCGTCGACGGTGTACCAGCCGCCTGGCAGAAGTACGGCGGCGAGCTGGCAACGACGACGCGTTCCCATTCAGGCCAGCGCGCCGGCCTGCTCCGCAGCGCGACTGACGCGACGAAGTGGGCGTATCAGACCGTCCTGGTCGATGGCGGTTCGTGGTACGAGTTCGACGCCTGGATCCTCAGCGACGACCCCGCGGTCGCGCGGGCGTTGCTCCGCGTGTCGTGGTACGCGTCGGCCGACGGCAGCGGGACGGCGCTCGCCAGCGCTGATTCGACGGGCGCGCTCACGAGCTCCGACCACGTGTATCGTCATCTCACCACTGGCCCGGTGCAGGCGCCACCGGACGCGCGGTCGGCTCGTCCGCGGATCTTGCTCGCGCCCGTTGGGGCAGGAGCCGCATCGATCGCGCTCGATGACGCCGACTGGCGTCCGGCTGCGCCTCCGACCGCGACGCCGACGCTCACGGTAACGGCAGCGCCGACGGCGGAGCCGTCGCCCGAAGCCACGAGTACCCCGACCGCCACAGTACGCCGGTCGACGGGCGGGATGCCGCGCTCAGAGGTCCGTGCGGCGACCGCAGCTCCCGCAGAGCGCTCCCCTCTCGCAGCGGACCGCGCCGAGGGGCTCCCGGCCCTGTCGGCGCCCCGGGCGACGCCATCGAGCGTGGTCGAGGGCAGGACAAGCGGAGGAGGCTGGTCGTGGTGGCGATGGACCGCCGGAGCGGCCGTTGGTGCGTCGGTGGCCGCGGCGGTGTCGGTCGTCACCATTCGCCGACGCCGGCTATCCTGAGATGTGCCCAGGGAACGACTGCAGAAAGTCCTGGCTCGCGCCGGTGTGGCCTCGCGTCGAGCGGCGGAAGCGCTCATCACGGCAGGCCGCGTGACCGTGAACGGCGTCGTGGTCGACCGTCTCGGCACCACCGTGGACCCAGAGACGGACGTGGTGGCCGTTGACGGGAGGCCGCTCGCAGCCGATCGCCCGCGAACCTACGTGCTCATGCACAAGCCGGCCGGGTATCTCAGCACGGTGCGCGATGAACGGGGCCGCCCGACCGTAACCGACCTGCTGCCGCCGACGGTGACCGCTCGCGTATACCCTGTCGGCCGCCTCGACCGCGATACGGAAGGCCTGCTCCTTCTGACCGACGACGGCGAGCTCACGCATCGGCTCACGCACCCGCGCTTCGGTCTCGAGAAAGAGTACCTGGCCCTCGTTCGCGGGCGCCCGGATCGGGATGCGCTCGAACGGCTGCGGACAGGCGTCGCCATCGACGGGCGGTTGACGGCGCCGGCAGAGGTGGCGATCGCCCGCGACGTGGATCTGCCGAAAGGGTCCGGGGAAACGTGGCTCCGCATCGTGCTGCGTGAGGGGCGGAAGCGGCAGGTCCGCCTCATGTGTCAGGCAGTCGGCCATCCTGTGGTGCGCCTGATCCGCGTCCGCGAGGGACCGCTGACATTGGGAGATCTACCGCCCGGCGCGACGCGTGCGCTCACCCCCGATGAGCTGGCTGCGCTGCGTCGCGAGGCTGGATTGGCGTGATGCGGCGTTCCGCGCGTGGGGCGCGAGGCCTATAATCGTGCCGGTTCGAACGGGGGACGACCTGGGACCGAAGAAGCAGAAGGCCCGTGCGCCGCGCGTGATTGCAATCGATGGCCCGGGTGGCGCTGGCAAGAGTTCCGTCGGGGAGCGCGTCGCCGCTGCGCTGGGCTACCGGCTGGTCGACACCGGGCTCATGTATCGCGCGCTCACATGGGCGGCCTTGCGCCGGGGCCTCGATCCGACTGACGAAGCGGCGCTCGCGGCCCTCGCCCGGAGCGCGCGGGTCGAAGTCTCGCCGTTGCCCCCGGGGTCAGCAGAGTCGCACGCCGTGTTCGTCGATGGTGCTGATGCGACGCCGCATGTACGCGAGCCGGAGGTCGAGGGGGCGGTCTCGTTGGTCTCGCGGGTGCCCGCAGTGCGAGAGGAGATGGTGCGCCGGCAGCGCGAGCTGGCTACCATGGAGCCGGGAGTCGTCATGATCGGCAGGGACATCGGCACCGTGGTGGTGCCGGACGCGGGCCTCAAGATCTACCTCGACGCATCACCTGAGACGCGCGCGCGACGTCGCCAGGAGCAGCTCGAGCGCCGTGGCCGGGACGTGAACCGGTCCGCTGTCGCGGAGGCGATGGCTCGGCGCGATAGTATCGACAGTACGCGTGAAGTGTCGCCGCTGCGGCCCGCTGCCGACGCGCACGTCATCGACACCGATCGGTTGAGCCTCGACGAAGTCGTCGAGCGGGTGATGGAGCTCGTCCGCGCATGTCGCTCATAGGGATTTCTTACGCCGCGATCGTGTTGTTCATTCGGTTCCTGGAGCGCGTCTTGTGCAGGAAGGTCGAGATCGTGGGGAAGGAACACGTGCCGCGCCGGGGTCCGCTCATCGTGGCGTCGAACCACCTGAACAACGCAGACCCTCCAATCATCGCCGCCGCGCTGCCGCGCCGCGCCGTCTTCATGGCGAAGAAGGAGATGTTCGATTGGCCCATCCTGAGCTGGCTGTTCAGGGCGTTCGGTGCGTTTCCCGTACGCCGGGGCGAAGTGGACCTCGCCGCCATGCGACGCGCCGCGCAGGAGCTCAGGAAAGGCATGGCGCTCATGATGTTCCCGGAAGGCACGCGGAGCCGCGACGGGAAGCTGCACCGCGGTCGTCCCGGCACCGCCATTCTCGCGATGAAGACCGGCGCGCCGATCCTGCCGGTGGCGATTTACGGAACGGAACACATCCAGTGGCCCTGGCTGTTCTTCAAGCCGCTCGCCATCAAATACGTCCGTGTCACCATCGGAGAGCCGTTCTTTCTTCCGAAGGTCGACCGCGTGACCACGAAGGTGGCGGAGGAGTACACGGATCTCATCATGAGGCGCATCGCGGCCCTGTTGCCCGAGGAATACCGGGGTGACTACGCTGCGGAGGTGCGCCCAGAGGTCGAAGCCGAGCGCGAAGCTGTGCCACGGGTGTAAAGTGGGATCGAGATGAAGATTCTCCGCGCACGGGACATGGGGTTCTGCTACGGCGTGCGCCGCGCCGTCGACATGATGGAGGAGGCAGCGTCGACACTCGGACCGCTCACGAGCTACGGGTCCATCGTGCACAACCCCCGGGTCGTCGAACGGTTGCGTGAGCGGGGCGTCGAAGTGATCGCCTCGCTCGAACAGGTCGACGGCCGTCCCGTCGCGATCACTGCGCACGGCGTCGGGCCAGAGGTCATTCAGACGCTCGAGGCGAAGGGCGCGACCGTCGTCGACGCCACCTGCCCCATCGTCACCAGAGCGCAGCAATGGGCCCGAAAGCTCACCGAAGAGGGCTACGGGCTCATCGTGTTCGGCGACCGCGATCACAAGGAGGTTCGCGGCATCCTGGGCTGGGCCAAGGGGAAGACGCTGGTGGCCCGCGGGCCGGCCGACATCGAGACGCTCCCCGATTGGATGCCCCAGCGCATCGCGGTGCTATCGCAGACCACGGAGACGCGGGACCACTTCGCGGCATTCGTCGAGGCGCTCATGCGGCGCCACGCCGACCGCATCCACGAGCTTCGCGTGGTGAACACGCTGTGCGGCGCCACCACGGGGCACCAGGCCGCGGCCGAGGAGCTGGCTGCGGAAGTCGACCTCATGCTCGTCGTCGGCGGGCGTGAGAGCGCCAACACCCGTCACCTCGCGGAGGTGTGCCGCGAGCACGGCGTCGAGGCCTACCATATCGAGTCCGCGGACGAAATCGATCCTGCCTGGCTCGCGGGGCGCGAGCGCGTCGGCGTGACGGCTGGCGCCTCGACGCCCGATGAGGTGATCGACGAGGTGGTCGCCCGCCTCGAAGCCCTCAGCGCGTCCCTCCAGCGCTGAACGATCTCCCTGTTCGCCACGACCTCATCCTGCGGGTTCCGCCCTGCCTCGCGTGGGGATGCGCATGGGGTGGGCAGACGACATCGAGACCGCGGGGTCACGAGGCCGTGTCCCCGTCAACCTGGTCCGCAGCACGGGGGCGCTTCCCCCCGAAACACGCTTGACAGCACACGCGCGCACCCCCCACGATTCGCACGCAAGCCCGCAAACGCTGCGAGAGGATGCCGAGTGGTTGGCACAGGGGTTGGCCTTCGGGTGCTCTTGTACCTGTACCTCGCTATTGCCAGCCTCTTCACGGGGGAGCGAGATGTCTTCCCGTAGCGCACGGGATCGACTGCTCCGTTTCCTTGAACTTTACGTCGCCCAGTGACGGCGCAGCGCCGTCTCGTTCCCGCTGCGTCGTCACTCGTCGCCTTCGGGCGCGGACGGTGTCGTTTCGCTCGCGTCCCGCTGACGGAGCCTCGGACGTCGCACCCCGGGGAAGCAAAACGGCCCGAGCGGGCCGTTCGTGGGTGGCGTATCGTGGAGGCGACGGCCGGATTCGAACCGGCGATCGGGGTTTTGCAGACCCCTGCCTTGCCACTTGGCCACGTCGCCTCAGATGACGAAGGAGCGGGCCGCGCCCGCCCTCCAATGTCATCATACCAGCGGACGCGTCCCCTGCAAAGCGGGTGTGACGCCCCCAGGGCACGCCTCCCTAGAGGTCCCCGGTCTCGTCGGCGCAGGGCGGACGGTCGAGGTCCACCTGGGGACCGGGCATCCCCGATGGCCACGGGCTCGTCCCCAGGAGCCCGCGGCGAACGAGCGGCTCGACGCCACACTCGCGGGCCTCGGCCTGCACGCAGCGCGCAGCGGTCCGCGCCAGGTGCGACCAGACGCTATCGGGGTGACGAGCCTCGACCGCGTCCGCGAACGCGTCCGTCCAGGTGCCCAGCCGTTCGCGGAGGAACCGCGCTCGCGCAGATGCGCAGATCTCGGCCCGATCGTCGGCCTGCGTACGAGCGTGGGCCTCCTTCGTCAGCACCAGCGCGACGAACTCGAGCTCGGCGACGAGATGGTCGGGCTTGTCGCGGGCGAGCGTGACACCGAACGCGCGATAGAAGCCCGCGATGTCCGCCAGGTCCGCCGCGCCGCCTCCCGCGTGGCTCGTCTCATAAGGAGGCGGGACCGATTGATGGAAGATCTGCGAATGACGCAGCCGGACGTCGGGGGCGTCCCTTCGGGCGCGGGCGCGCGCCGCCGCTTCGGCAGCGTCGCTCCAGCCGAGCTCTTCGAGGGCCGCGATCAGCGCGTCGAGGGAGAGGCCCTCGGCCGGGGTGGCGTCCGGCGCGGCGAAGTGGCGGGCCAGCGCGAGAAACACCAGCGCTTTGGCCTGGAGCCGCTGCACCGAGGAGAGCGCCGTCGCGCCGCGCGCGGTCATGTCGCCTCCACGATGAGTTTGCCCAGTCCGCTGGGGGACTTACGAGAGCCCCGGTCTCCAGCCGAGCCCGACCATACGCTGAAGACGATCGAATACTCCTTCCCGGCTTCGATGGCGGTCTCACCGGGGTTGGCCGCAGCGAACGGCCGGGCGAGGACGACCTTCCATCGGCCGTCGGCCCAGACACCCTTACCGGTGGCGTCCTGCTTCTCTAGGTGCGTCAACGTCCCCGGTCCGTGGCCGATGAGCTTCTCCACGGGCGAAGGCTTCACGGGCGACGACAGGGGGTTGCCTGCCGTCCACCCGATGATCCAGGCGCGGCCCTCGGCCGGATAGGTGTCGTCGATCTTGAGCGGCCGGGACGCCTTCGGCAGAGGCGGGTAGTAGTCGAAGGCGACGTTGGGAAACGCCACCTCGAGGTCCTGATAGCCCTCGTCGATGTCCTTCTGCCAGTCGGCGCGCCAGCACATGATGCTCGCGGGCACGTCGGCGGTGCCCATCATGTAGAAGGCTGCCGGCGCGTCCGCAGGACCCAGAAGCACGCCGCACGCGTCGCGGAACTGGTCGGTCTTGATGGCCAGGTCGTCGGCGTCCGGATCCTCCCACGTGAGGAGGAAGGCGATCTTCGACCCGTCGTGGAGCGAGCGGACCGTAATGGCGGGGAAGGCCGGCTCCTTCCGGAACGGGAGCGCCGACATCTGGGGTGTGAGGGGGACCAGGACCGGGCGGGCCTTCTTCCAGAGTGGCGAATCTGGGTCGTGTTCGGGCACGGGCTCGCGAATGTACTTCGACGTGAGCTGTCCCTTCCAGTCGACACCCCGCTCTTCGGCGCGCTCGCATCCCACCAACGCCGCCGCGCTGGCGGCGGTGGCGGCTCCAGCGGCGCCGATGAGGAACCGGCGGCGATCGATGCGTACCGGGGACTGTCGTACGGTCATGCCTGCACCCCCTACGTGACGTTGTAGCGGTAGACCGCGAGGCTCTCATCGAACGCCGGCCGGACGATGGTCGGCTCCTTGAGCGGCACGCGGACCAGCTCGTCTCCCTGCTCGTCGTACCCGTACGCCATACCGTCCTGCACGCGGAACCGGTGGATGATGCGGTCCGTGGATACGTTGAGCACGAGCACGCCGAGCAGCTCGGGGTCGTTCCCCTCCATCGCGTTCTTGTAGGCTTGGATGGCCCGCTCGACGCCGGGCCCGAACACCATGGTGAGGAACGCCATGCTGGAGACGTGAATCGGCGGGATGTAGTAGATGTTCGGCTCGGTCCCGAACTGAGGGAAGAGCGGCAACGCGACCTTCCGCACGTGCACCAGGAAGTCCACGGGGTTGTCCTCTCGGGCCTGGTCAGGCGGGCTGACGAAGCCGAAGGTCCGGATCTTGCCGATGCACGTCCGCATGCAGCGCGTGAGGAACCCGCGCTCCACCGCCGGATAGCACAGCACGCACTTCTCCGAGATGCGGGTCACGTGGTTGTAGTACACCTTCTTGTACGGGCAGGCCTTCAGGCATTCACGGTAGCCGCGACACCTGACCTGGTCGATGAGGACGATGCCGTCCTCCGGGCGCTTGTAGATGGCCGTGCGCGGGCAGGCTTGCAGACACGCGGGATACGTGCAGTGGTTGCAGATCCGGGGCAGGTAGAAGAACCAGGCGTCGTGGGGCAGGCGAAGGTAGTAGCGGTCCTCCGTGAGGAGCGTGTTGATCTCGTCCTCGCCCCGGTTCGGTCCGGCGTAGTCAATGTCCTCCGGCAGGTAGCCGATGTGGTACTCGCCCTGTTCCGCTGCCTCGAAGATCGTCTTTCCGGCGTAGACGTCGCCGTCCCATGACTGGGGACCCAGGAGGTCGAGGATCTGGGCGTCCCAGGCGAGGGGGTAGGAGCCCCACGGCTTGGTCTCGACGTTGTTCCAGAACATGAACTCCTGGCCCTTGCCCGAGGTCCACGTTGTCTTGCAGGCCATCGTGCAGGTCTGGCAGGCGATGCACTTGTTGGTGTCGAAGACGGCGCCTGCCTGGCGCTGCGGACGCGCCTCCTCGAAGCGGTAGGTCATCTCACGGCCGAGTTGCCAGTTGTAGACGTTCGGCATCGCTTATCCCGCCTTCCCGATGAACTCCCCGGCGAGGTACTTCCGCATGGCATCGTTCTCGTAGCCGGGGCGGAAGCCCTTGGCCGCGGGGCTCCAAAGCCCTTGGCCGTCGAGGCCACCGGGCTCGGCCCGCTCGATCTTGACGAAGCTCTCCTTGGGTGCGCCGACCGTGCAGTGCACGTCGGCCTCGAAGCCGGTGTGGATTACCTGACCGGCGGCGTCCTTCCGCACCAGGCTGTCGGTCATGAGCGTTGGCCGCAGCCACGCCCTCGTGATCGACTGATGGCTCCCGTATCGGTAGCCGGCCTGGTAGTTGGTCCGTGGGTTCTTGGCCAGGCCGTCGGGCCGCGTCTCGTGCCCTTCGACGCTGCCGTGCGTCGCGATGTAGAAGTGGAACCACGCCCGGCCGAATCCGCGGGCGATGCTGGGGTAGTACCGAACGCGCACCAGCCAGCGCATCACCCGGTAGTCCTCGGGGCGGTCTTCGTGCCCGACGAATGGCCGGTCCGAGGGGTCGCCGTCACACCAGACGTAGTCGCCGTCCTCGAGACCTAGCTCCTTCGCGTCCTCCGGGTTGAGGTCGATGTACCCTTCGCCAATCCACGGCTTGCGCTTGTCGTGTCGGTAGAAGTCGCCGAAGGGCCCCCAGAACACGACGTCGAGGTCGCTGCCGCCGGCGGTCGAGTGGCACGCGTGGCGGTACTTGGGCGTGATCAGCACGTGCGTGAAGCCCTGCGCCCGCAGCGGGTGCTGGCTCGCGACCAGCTCCCGAGGCGTGAGGATCACGTTGCGCACCTGGCGCACCTCGACGCTGAGGTCGTCCTTCGACAGGCCGTACGCCTCCGGACCCTGCGGTTGGATCGCGGGATGAGGGTTCGCGAGGATGACGTTCGGCTCGTGGTGGGTGCCGTCCACCGGCTCGCGGACGACGGGCAGGTTCTCACCGTATTCGATGAATTCGTCTTCCTCCCGGTAGAACTCCAGTCGACCCGACTTCGTGTACCAGGGTTTGCTCTCGTTGGTCTGCTCCCACCCCATGACCTTGGGGCTGGTCCGACTCATGAGGTAGAACGGCGTGCCTTCCGCGCAGGACGCCTCGAGGTCGGCGAAGGTGTAGCCGCGGGTGTTGTTGCCGGCGCGGAAGATGCGGTTGATGTACGTCTCAACCTGGCCCTCGTGGACGAAGTGCCAGTAATCGCGGAACCGGCGGTCTCCCGTGAGTTCGGCGAGCGCCGCGCCGATGCCGGCCCACACCTCGACGTCGTCCTTGGTGTTGTAGATGCGCGGCAGGGGTGAGCGCGGCCACGCCTGCAGGAACGGATTGGTGACGGCCGCGTAGATCTCGGGCGACTTTCGCTCGATCCAGCTATCGACGGCGAAGACCACGTCCGCGTATTCGCAGGTCGCCGTCCAGAAGTAGTCGTTGGCGACGATCATCTCGATCCTTGGCAGCGTGTTGACGATGACGTTGTGGGCCCACTTGGCGTTGCCGAGGATCGAGTTGCTGTTGGCCCAGAACGTGGCCTTGGTCGGCGTCGGCATGTGGGTCGAGCCGGTGAAGACTTTGTTGCCGACGCGCAACGGCCGGTCGCCGTAGTTGTAGTAGTGCGCCGATTCGCCCTTCACGTATCCCTTCTGGCGGGGCATCACGGAAGGGTCGAGCTCGATATCGAACGGATCCTCGCGGATATAGGGCGCCATCGCGAACAGGGCGAGGCGGTAGTTGCCGGCGTAGCTTCCCACCGTACCGCCGAAGTGCCCGATGTTGTTGGTGAGCGCGGCGACGAGGAAGATGGCGCGGTCCTTCAGGTCGTTGTTGAAGAAGTGGTTCGGTCCCATCCCCTCGACGAACAGCGTCGCTCCCTTGTTAGCGGCGATGGCGCGGGCCAAGTTCACGATGGCGTCTTTGGGCGCGAGCGTGTCCTGCGAGATGGTGTCCGGGTCGCAGGAATCGACCAGGTACTGGGCGACGAGGTCGAACACCGGACGCACCTTGATGCGCTCCCCGCTGGTCAGCGTGACCTCGAACTCGCCTTGCAAAGCGGGGTCCCAGCCCTGACGCTGAGAGAACTCGCCGACCTGGTCGCGAGTGACGGGACGCGCCTGGCCGGTGGCGGCATCCCAGAGCATGAAGTCGTCCCACTCGCGCCGCAGCTCCTCGGGGACGTACTGCGCATCCTGTTCCGCCGGCGGTGGGAGCTTGTCGCCCGCCTTGAACGTCTTCGTCGTCCTCAGCGGCGCGGGCGAATATCCCGGAATCACGTCACGGGCGCGCAGCATCTTCAGATTGTCCATGCGGACCAGGAGCGGCAGGTCCGTGAAGTGCTTGACGAACGCCTCGTCGTACAGCTTCTCGGTCACAATGACGTGGGCGAGCCCCATCGCGAACGCCGCGTCGTGACCGGGCCGGATGACGATGATCTCGTCGGCTTTGGACGCCGCGGACTGATACTCGGGCGCGATGACCACGACCTTCGCGCCGTGGAGCTTGGCCTCGGTGAGCCAGTGGCCGTCGGGCATCTTGGTCGCGATCCAGTTCTTGCCCCAGAGGGTGATGAGACGCGCGTTCTCCGCCGTGTAGAGGTCGAAGTCGCACGTCTGCTGACCCGTGACCATCGGGTGCCCGGGCGGCAGGTCCGTGTGCCATGAGTAGCTGTCCCAGTGCCGACCGCCCTTGGCTTGATCGGGGCCGACGCCACGGACGTAGGCGTCGAGCAGCGCGAGCATGTTGGTGAAGCGGTACGTTCCGGCCACCCGAATCGGGCCGAGAAGCGGCATCCCTCCGCGCGCCTTGATGGTGCGGGTGCCTGCGCCTTCGGTCGCCTCCACCATCGCGGGGTCGTAGTCTTGCTTCTCCAGCCGCGCCTGGCCCTCGGGGCCGCTGTACGTCTCGACGATGTTCACGAGCGCCTTCGCGACGAGCTCAAACGCCTCGTCCCATTCGACGGCGACGAACGGCTCCTTGCCCCGGTTCTCGAAGTACCGGCGCTCGGGGAGCCCGGTGTCGGGATCGCGCGGGAAGCCCGCCTCGACCCATTCCTTGAAGCCCTGACGCACCATGGGCGCCTTCACGCGCCGGTCGGAATAGAAGCGGCGGACGTAGGACAGGCCGCTGATGCAGGCTCGCGGGTCCCACCGCGAGGAGGCGCGGTTTCCGTAGGCGTCGGTCGCCCGGCCGTACCCGAAGCTGGGGTCCGCGTATACGACCACGCCGTTCTTCACGCTGGCCTTCAAGAGACAGCCGTGTGTGTCGTTCGGAGCGCACAAGTAATGGAACTGAGAGTCGGGCGTGTAGAGGTCGCGGTACACGGTCTCCCAGTCGCGGTCGGGATACGACTCCAGCGGGTTCTGCCCCTGCTGGAGCGGGCGGAGCAGGGAAAACCCGGCGAGCGGCCGGTCGGTAGTGGTCGACCCGGCAAGGCCGGCTGCCAGGGCCGGGAAGGCGGCGAGAAGCTGGCGCCGGGTGACCTTGGTTCGTTCGAACGGGGCTGGCTCGCGGTCCATGAGATGCGTGCCTCCGTGATCGGTGCTGGCCCACTTGGTGGTTCGCTGGTAACTGTGGCGGCGCCGCGCGAGAGTTCCTAGGTCCGAAGCGCCCGCCAGCGTGGGCCGTTTGTACCATCTGTCACAAGCGCGCCCACGGGGACGGGCTGAGCCGTGGCGTGATGCGAATCGTTCAGTCCGATCGTCCCGAACATCAGCCGGCTCGCGAGTTCTTGGATTCGTGAGGGGAACGACAGCAGAGCGGGGTGCAGGAATGCGTGCCCTGGGACTATCGGGAAAGAAGAAAGCCGCGCGGCCAGGCCGCGCGGCTGTGAATTTCTGGAGCGGAAGACGGGATTCGAACCCGCGACCCCCTCCTTGGCAAGGAGGTGCTCTACCGCTGAGCCACTTCCGCTCGTTTCTCACCCCGCGTTCGCGGGGAGTCAGTTCCGTGATGGTGCCGAGGAGGAGATTTGAACTCCTACGCCTTGCGGCACGGCCCCCTCAAGACCGCGTGTCTGCCTATTCCACCACCTCGGCACGAAGCGCATTCATTGTATCCCACGGCTCCGAGCCCGCAACGCCTCGGATGCGGGTGGCAGGAGCGGAGGGATTCGAACCCCCGACCGGCGGTTTTGGAGACCGCTGCTCTGCCGGACTGAGCTACGCTCCTGCGGAACGCGAGGGAGCGCTCGAGGCGCTCCGCTCACCACCAGTATATCGCTCCGAGAAGGGAACAACGAGCGCCCGCCTCGTCCGCGGGACTAGCGACGGGCCATCGCTTCCAGCTTCGCCTCTGCCCGCGCGACGTACTCCCGCGTCACGTCGATCGCATCGGGCGAAACGGACACGGATGTGATGCCCCATTCGACGAGGCGCTCGGTGAGCTCCGGATAGACGCTGGGCGCCTGTCCGCAGATGGAGACCGTGATGCCCCGCGACGTGCCGCCTCGTACGAGGCGCTCCAGCGCGACCATCACCGCCTCGTTCCGCTCGTCGAACTGTTCGGCGAACATCTCGTTGTCCCGGTCGATGCCCAGGATGAGCTGCGTCAGGTCGTTCGACCCGATGCTGATGCCGTCGATCCCGACGTCGATGAACCGGTCGAGGAGGAGCACGTTCGACGGCACCTCTGCCATCATCCAGAGACGGAACGAATCGTTGCGCTCGAGTCCCATCTCGGCCAAGAGCGCCTTCACGCCGGCGAGCTCCTCTGGCGTCCGCACGAACGGAATCATGACCCAGAGGTTCGGGAACTGCGCCCGTACCCGTTTGATCGCTTCCACTTCCAGCGCCACGACCTCGCGGTCCTTGAGGTACCGGGACGCGCCCCGGAAGCCGATCATCGGGTTCTCTTCGTGGGGCTCGTATTTGTCCCCGCCCAGCAGATTGGCGTACTCGTTCGTCTTGAAGTCGGTCATCCGGTAGATGACCGGCCTCGGATCGAACGCCCGCGCGAACATCTCGAGCCCTTCGGCCAGCTTCGCGATGAACTCCTCCGAACGGCCGGTCTCGATGGCGTACCGCGGGTGCTCACCGATCTGGGCGATGATGAACTCTGCGCGCAGGAGCCCGACGCCGTCGACGTTGCGTTTGGCCACGACGTCCGCGAGCTCCGGCTCCGCGAGGTTGACGTAAATCTTGGTGCGCGTCTTGAGCGCGCTGGCGCGGGACCGGCGTTCGCGTTCCTTCAGTCCCCAGGCGAGAGCGGCCTCGGCGCGCCCCTGATACACCTTCCCGTTGGAGCCGTCGACGGTCACCACCTGGCCCTCGCTCAGGGTCTTCGTCGCCTCACGCGTTCCCACGACGCAGGGGATGCCCAGCTCGCGACTTACGATGGCGGCGTGGCACGTGCGGCCGCCGTGGTCGGTGACAATGGCCACGGCGCGCTTCATCGCGGGCACGAAATCGGGTGTCGTCATCTCGGCGACGAGGACGTCGCCCGGTTGCACGCGGTCGATCTCCGACGGGTCGAACACGATGCGCACCGGTCCCGCGTCGACGCCGGGGCTGGCCGGCGCTCCCGTCAGGAGGACCGGCGCCGTCTCGACGAGGACGCCTGCGGGACCAGCCTGTTCCTGCAGGGTGGTGACCGGCCGCGACTGAACCAGGTAGAACTTGCCGCCCTCCTCGGCCCATTCGATGTCCTGGATGGTGCCGTAGTGGTCCTCGACCTTCCGGCCAAGGCGGGCCAGCTCCACGATCTCTTCGTCGGTCAATTTCTGGCGGCCCCGGACTTCCGGCGGCAGGTCGACCCAGACGTTCCGGTGCAGGGGATCTTTCGCCTCGGGGTCGAGCACGAGCTGACGCTGTTGGTCGCCGATGGTCTTCTCCAGGATCCGCAGCGTCTCCTTGTCGACGAGGTAATGGTCGGGGGAGACGGAACCGGAGACGATGGCCTCACCGAGGCCCATGACGGCCTCGATGGTGATCTTCGTGGTGTCGCTGGTGACCGGCTCGCACGTGAACATGACGCCGGAGCGGTGGCTCTGGACCATCCGCTGGACCGGCACGGCGAGCCCGACCTTCATGTGCTCGAAGTGGTTCTCGGCGCGGTAGAAGATGGCGCGGGCTTCGAAGAGCGAGGCCCAGCATGCCCGCACCGCGTTCACGACGCCTTCGGCGCCCTGGATGTTCAGGAAGGTGCTTTGCTGACCAGCGAAGCTCGCCTCCGGCAGGTCCTCGGCGGTCGCCGAGCTACGCACTGCCACGAAACCACCACCCAGACGCTCGTACGCGCTCTCGATCTGGCGGCGCAGGTCCTCCGGGACGGGCGCATTCAGGATGAGGTTCTTGATGGTCTCGGAGGTGGCGGCGAGGGCGGTGCTGTCGCGATGGTCGAGGTGTTCGAGGAGTTCAGCGATGCGGGGTTTGAGTCCGGAGGCTTCGAGGAAGCGGAAGTAGGTGTCCGCCGTTACGACGAACCCGGGCGGCACGGGGATCCCCGCCCGGGTGAGCTCTCCTAGGTTGGCCCCTTTGCCGCCGACGAGGGCGATGTCCTCCTTTCCGATCTCCTCGAACCAGACGATGGGTTTTGCCGTGGCTGTGGTCATCGTTGCCTGCTCTCGTGTGTCCGATGAACCGCTACCAGACGCTCTGGCCCGCGTTCGACGGGCGCATCCTACCCTACCGTCACTCCGGCGTGCCAGTGCTCGTGGGGGAAGCCGGTGAGGAACGAAGCGAGCGCCTGCGAGCGTCCGTGCCGTTCCCTCGGTCCTGTCGGTGGCCTCCTTGGGCTCCGTCGGCCCCGCGCACCCGCTCCCGCCGGACGGCCCTATTGTACCATGGGACCTGCCCGGACCTGCCGGCTGGCGCATGGGCGCGCCGTTTGCATAAGATACGTGCGCTATGAGCGAACCGTCGGAACGCATCAGAGTCCTCATCGCGAAGCCGGGGCTCGATGGCCACGACCGCGGGGCGAAGGTGGTCGCCCGGGCCCTTCGAGATGCCGGGATGGAGGTCATCTACACGGGGATTCGCCAGACCCCGGAGATGATTGCCGAGGCGGCGCTTCAGGAGGACGTGGATGTCGTCGGTCTGTCGATTCTGTCCGGGGCGCACCTCGAGCTGTTCCCCAGGGTCGTCCAGGCGCTGAAGGACCGAGGCATCGACCCTAACGAGATCCTCCTGTTCGCCGGGGGCATCATCCCTGACGAGGACATCCCGAAACTGGAAGCGCTGGGGTTCAAGAAGATCTTCGGTCCGGGCTCCTCGACGCAGGACATCATCGAGTACGTTCGCGAGTGGAAGCGCACCCACCGTCAGCCGGCGGCCGCCGCCAGGTAGGCGCGGCGTGGTGGACGAGCTGGTCCGGCGGCTGATCGCGGGCGACCGGCGGGCGCTGGCCAGGGTCATCAGCCTGGTCGAGGCCGGGGCGCCTGAGGGCTACCAGGCCGTCCGCCTCCTGTACACTCGCACGGGCCGCGCTCATACCATCGGGATCACGGGTTCCGCAGGCACGGGCAAGAGTACCCTCACCGCTGCGCTCGCCCGAGCCTATCGCGCCCGGAACAAGACCGTGGGTGTGGTCGCCGTGGATCCCTCATCGCCCTTCACCCACGGTGCGCTGCTGGGCGACCGCATCCGCATGCAGGATCTCTCGTCGGACCCGGGCGTGTTCGTGCGGAGCATGGCCAGCCGGGATGCCCTCGGTGGACTCGCTCCAGCGACGGCCGACGTCGTGAGCGTGCTGGACGCGGCGGGCAAGGACGTCGTCATCATCGAGACGGTCGGAGCGGGGCAAGACGAGGTCGAGGTGGCCTCGGCGGCCATGACCACGGTCGTTCTTCTGACCCCCGGAGCCGGCGACGACGTCCAGGCGATGAAGGCTGGCATCATGGAGATCGCGGACGTCCTGGTCGTTCACAAGGCGGACCTGCCCAACGCCGATCAACTGCTGCGGCAGGTGGCGTCGATGGTCGAGGGTACGGCCCGCGATGGCTGGCGCGTACCGGTGTTGAAGGCGTCGGCGGTGAAGAACGAGGGGATCGATGAGCTGGTGGCGACGCTGGAGCGCCACCGCGAGTGGCTCGTCGAGAGCGGGACGCTGGAGCGCCAGCGCGCGTCGCAAGCACGGCACCAGGTGCTGACGTTGGTGCGGCACCGGCTTCTCGAACGCGTGCTGGCCAGCACCGACGATCGCTCGCTGGAGGACGTCGTGCGGCGCGTCGCGGCGCGGGACCTCGATCCCCACACAGCGGCCGACACGCTCATCGCGCGCTCCGAAGGCCTGCCCACACGCTAAATGTCCCATTGGCTGTAGGCCGAATGTCCTGGATGAGCCGTCATCTGGACCAAATACCTTGACTTCCATATATCAGAAATGATATATAAACTCTGCGATAAGGCGGTCGATACTGATGTGGGAATCCGCCGCCGAAAGAGAGTGCACCGATGCTGGACTACAACGTCGCCCTGACCGAATATGTGGCCGATGCCATCCTGCGAGAGCGTATCCGTGAGGCGGAGACGCGCCGGCGGGTCGTCCGGGAGCGCAAGGCCCGGCGGCAGGAACGGCGCTTGCGCCACCGCGACGGCGGCACGACGACGCTCTTGCTGGACCAGCTCATGGCGGCCCGGCGCATCTGAGGTGCGGCCCTCCGGACCGACTTCGGGTTCGGGAGGTGACTCCGGGTGTCGCTGAAGCACGCCCTACTAGGCATCCTCACCATCAGCCCGATGACGGGCTATCAGCTCAAGCAGTTCTTCGATGCGTCGGTACAGCACATCTGGAACGCTGAGCTGAGCCAGATCTACCCCACCCTCAAGCAGATGGAGGCCGAGCGGCTGGTCCGGAAGACGGTGGAAATCCAGGACGCGCGGCCTAACCGCAAGGTGTATCACATCACGCAGGAGGGCCGCGCTGAGCTGCGGCGGTGGATGCGGGAGTCGCCCCCTGCCACGTCCATCCGTGACCCGTTCTTGATCCGCGTTTTCTTCGGTACGGAGATTCCTCCGGAGGACATGCTCATCCTCTTGCGACGGCAGATGGAGGAGCACCAGAAGCTGCTGGCGTTCTCCGACACGGTCCTCCGGCAGCGGATCCGTAAAGGCGTCGAGGAGCTCGGCAACAAGCGGGCGGGTCTTTTCTGGTCCCTGACCCTCGACCTGGCGATGCGCTACCGCAAGGCGTACATCGACTGGTGCGAGAACGCGATCGAGGCGATCGAGCGAGGCGAATTCGAGGCGCCCCATCCAGAAGGGGTGCCCGACCCCTTCGTGGAACGCCACCTCGACGCGGAGGTGGTCGGCGAGTCCCCCTGAGAGGTTGCATTTCTCCTGCGTCCCGGCGCGGCTATAATCCCCCCGATGGCTCGTGCCGATTTCGGACGCACCATTATCGAGCTTCCTTGGCGGAAGAAGCTCCAGCTCGCCATCGCGCTGCTCCGGGACGACCGCGTCCCCGTCATCGCCAAGGTCATCATGCCCGCTGTGGTGCTGTATCTCGCGTCGCCGCTCGACCTGGTGCCGGATTTCATTCCCGGGCTCGGACAGATCGATGACCTGCTGCTGGTGGCCGGGGCGTTGACCTTGATGCTCTGGTTCACGCCACGGGCGGTGATCGAGGAGCATCTGGCGGCGCTGAAGAAGTAGGCGCCCCAACGCGACGCACGCAAGGTTCGTCCATGCGCATTCCATTCGTCACGTCGCACGCTGCCTGCAAGGGATACGCGCCCGAAAACACCCTCGCCGGCATCCGCAAGGCGATCGAGCTCGGGGCCGACGCCATCGAGATCGATATCCACTGCACCAAGGACGGCGTGCCGGTGCTCCTGCACGACACGACGGTCGACCGAACGACCGACGGAACGGGTGACATCCGGGAGATGACGCTCGAAGAGGCGCGGCGGCTGGACGCCGGCGCCAAACAGCACGATGGACGGTTCTCGGGAGAGCCCATCCCGACGCTGGCGGAAGTGCTGGCGGAGGTGGGAGGTCGTGCCCTGCTGGTGCTGGAGATCAAGCAGCCGGGGATCGAGGACCGGGTGTGTCGCGTGGTGCGCGACGCGGGCGCTGTCAACGACTGCGAGGCGCATTCCTTCTGGCCCCAGGTGGTCGCTGCCGTAAGACGGGTCGAGCCGCGTATGGCCGCCGCGCTCCTCACGGATGGGCGAGCCATCAAGGACTGGAACGACTTCTTCGGGTTCGCGTTGTCCCTCAACGCACAGGCGATCTCGGTGCACCATCGGTCGGCGGCTCCGGACGTCGTACGCGCCGCCCAGCGTCGAGGGCTCTCCTTCCTGACGTGGACCGTGAACGAACCGGCCGACATTCGGCGCGTGGTGGACGCGGGTGTCGATGCCGTCTGTTCCGATTTCCCCGATCGCGTACGGCTCGTGGTTCAGGGTCAGCTCACGCTGCCCGCATAGCGCGCTCTCCCGATGCGTGCGGCGCCGTCAACGGTCGACCCTTCCCCAGTGGGACGCCATTGGCAGGCTTGGAGCCGCTCGTTGGACGTTGAGCGTCGACTCGCCCGTCGCGCCTCGTTGGGCGACCGCGAGGCGCTTCTCGCGCTCGTCCGGCGACATCAGGATCGGGTGTTCCGGCTGGCGTGGCTCCTGCTCGAAGACGAAGCAGCCGCCTCGGAGGCCGCCGCCGAAGCCTTCGCTCGGGTCGGGGAATGGCTCCGTCGGGGCGCGGCGAGGGGTCCTTTCGTTCCGCTGGTCGCCCGGGCGCTCGTCCGCGTCGTGCGCGATGAGCGACGACGGCCTCCCCGTCGTCCCGCATCGGCGCGGTTCGTCGGGAGCGGACGGGAGGCCGCAGCGGGTGTGCTCGCGGCCTTGCGCTCGCTGGAAACGGTCGACGCGGCAGCGCTCTCGTTGCGCTACGTCCTGGGGGCGTCCGACGCGGACCTCATGCTCGCCCTGTCGTGGGGACGGCGCGAGCTCGAGCGCCGCCTGACCCGGGCCGAGGGACAGCTTCGACGAGCGATGCAGGAGCGAGCCTCTGTGCGGCGCGCGCCCGGGGAACCCCCCGAGGAAGGAGACGTCCGCGAGGCGCTGAGCTTGCTCGCCGCGGAGGCCCCTGCGGCCCCGACGCATCTCGTGTCTCGCGTCGAACGGCGCATGGAGCGCCCGGCGCGAGGCCGCTTCCAGCCGCCACGCGCGATGACGGTGGGCCTGGGCGTGGTCGCGATCCTGGCTGCGGGCTTCGGCATCGCGGTGGGGCTGCTCGCCGCTTCGGGCGCGGCCCGCGAGTGGCTGCGCGTCGGTCCATCGGAAGAGCCCGCTGTGTCGCCCACGCTTCCGCCCACTCCCGTGCCCACGCCGACGCCGCTCGCTGTGCGCGGCTTCGCGCGTCCGGTTACCCTCGCTGAGGCGAGGCGGCTCGCCGCGTTCCCCTTGATGTTTCCACAAGGGTGGCCGGGCCCCGACGCCGTGTACGTTTGGGAGCCGCAGCCCGGCAACCCTGTGGTCATCCTCTCGTACCTCGACGGCGGCTTCGACCTGTACGAGGGGCCCCTGGCGGCGACGTTCGACGAGCCCCCGGCGGAGCTGGCGCGCGTGGCGGTGGGTGGCGCCCCCGCGCGCTGGCTCCAGGGTGGCGCCATCGTCCTGCACTACGTCGACGTCAACGGTCGGCCGGTCGTCGAGCGAAAGCGCATCCTGGAGCGCAACACGCTCGTGTGGGAACGATCTGGGGTCACGCTGCGGATGGAGACGTCGCGGGCGCTACCGTTCGCTCTGGCCATCGCCGGCGCCGTGCGCTGAGACGTACGGGCGGGCGGTGAGCGTCAGTTGTCCGTCCCGAACCGCCACCTCTACCCGCGGACCAATGACGATGGCCTCGAATTGCGACTGAAGGAAGTCGTTGATAGGACCGGCCGCGAGTCCGGAGATGAAACCGGGCACGCTGCCGATTCGGAGGTCGGAGATGCTGGCCGTGGGATGCGGTCCCGGGACGCTCACGTAGCCCCGGCCGCGAATTCGGAACTCTGGACCCAGAGGCCCCGATACCGCGCCCGAGACTTCGACGGCCCCGTCATCGGCGAAGCAGACGCGGAGGTCGCGGACGGTGTCCCCGCGGCCCCGTTCTTCGAGGAATTGCGCCGCCCGTGCGGTGACCTCGTCCTCAGTGAAGGTCACGACGGCCTCCTGGCCCAGCGCGACCTGGTACTGGACGGCGCTCCACTTGGCGTCAAAGGCGCTCGCCAGCTCCTGCTGCGATAGGTCGGACGGCGGGGCGTCACGGCATGTTCCCGGATTGCCGAACGCCGCCAACCCGAACAGCCCCGCTGCCAGGACGGTGGGCACGAGGATGAAGGCGCCGAACAGCGTCGACGTCAGGAGGAAGAGAGCCTTGAAGGCGCCGAACATGAGCCGCGTCCCCTTGGAAGTGTCGACCTCTTGAGGGTCTGCCCGTAGGGGACCGTACTGCAGCGGGTGAGGGAACCAGAGGGGTCAGCTCGCCTGGCGCTCCACGGCTGCGAGCACCTCCTCGGCGTGACCCTCGGGCTTCACCTTCGGCCACACGGCCTCGATTCGCCCGTCGGGACCGATGAGGAACGTGGCACGGTCCATGCCTTCGTACTGGCGGCCCATGAACGTCTTGGGCCCCCAGACGCCGTAGGCGTCGGCGACCGCGTGGTCCTCGTCAGAGAGGAGGGTGAATGGGAGGGCGTACTTCTCCTTGAAGCGGACGTGGGACTTGGGGCTGTCCTTGGAGACGCCGAGCACGACGATGCCGCGCCGTTGAAGCTCGGACCACGCGTCGCGGAACGAGCACGCCTCGGTGGTGCAACCCGGGGTGTCATCCTTCGGGTAGAAGTAGAGGACGACGCGCTTTCCACGAAGGTCGCGGAGTCGGACTCGTTCCCCTGAGTCGGACGGAAGGTCGAAGTCCGGGGCCGGGTCGCCAGGCTTGAGATTGGTTGGCATGGGCGTCCTCCCGAGGCGCGATGGCGTGCTGTTCCCGCATCATAGCGAGCCCTGCGGGTACGGTCGACGCGCCTCAGCGGCAGGTTGGCGTGACGAAGGGCAGGCCGTAGGCATGCTGGCCGCCCCACGGATTGTAGGCCCAGACGCGCCAGTAATGGGGCAGGCCTGGCAGAAGGCCGGGCCACTTGTATACCCCCGGCCCCGGACCGACGGGTGTCGCGAGGAAGGCCCGGAACGCGGGGTCGAGGGTGAGGTCGACATAATAACCCGTGGCGCCCAGTGACTGGTTCCAGCGAAAGATCGCTGTCACGGAGCCGTCGGGACGACACAGGAAACTGGCTTCGAGACCAGACGGACCGGCTGGCACGGGCAGCCCGGCGTAGCAGCGTGGAGTGACGAAGCCAGGCGCGGGCGTGTAGCCGTTGGCCACCGGGTTGACGTTGAAGATGCGCCAGTAATGGGGGAGGCCGCCGATGAGGCCAGGCCAGGTCAGGCGATCGGTCTGCGGCCCCACTCCCGCGTTCAGGAAGCTGCGAAAGAACGGGTCCAGCGTAAGGTCGATCCAGTACGCGACGTTGCCTTCGCGGTCGGGCGGCCGGCTCCAGGCGAACGTCACGGTCGCACGGTTGGCGCCCGGGTCACAGGTGACGTCGGCGATGCGCGGGGCGAAGGCGCGCTCCCGCCCGAAGTACAACGCGGAGATGCCGGCGATGTCGTCGGCCCGGGGCTCCTGAATGAGCTCGCCGTCGGGAAGCGTGTCGTACATGAGCGCGTTGGGATCGGGCGAGTGATCCAGCCCGAGGAAGTGGCCGGCCTCGTGGGCGAGAATGGCTGGCAGCACCTTGCGCCGGTACTCGTCCATCCTGCCCCTGAAGATGCGCCGGACGCTGTAGCTGTCCAGGATCAGGTCGGCCTCGATGGCCTCGCGCGAGGAGACGAATGACCGCACCCGAGTCAGGCCGACCTGAGGGCCCGCCAGCGCGCCCCATCCCACGGCGTTCACGCCGTCATCGTTGTCGCCCGCCGGGTGGTCCGGGCACGGTCCCACATAGACAGCCCAGATGCGCGAAAGGCTGACGTTCCGCCACTTATCGAACGCCGCGATGACCTCGTGGACGAACTCTTCGGCCGTCATGATGGGCAAGCCGTCGTCGCCGGCAGGGATGCCGATTGGGTTTACGCAGTACGGCACAGGGATGCGCTGGTCGGGCCAGAAGTACGTCGCGAGGCGGTACGCGTCGGCGTCGCGGCTGACGGGGCCGGCCGTCGCCGCGAACGCGACGAGCACGACGAGGGCGACAGCGAAGGCGCGAATCATCCCCGCACGACCTCGCTTGGGTAGGTGGTGACAGGGGAACCATGTCCGAGCGGGACGCGTTGCCATGCGCTCCTTGCCGGCGTGAGTGGCCGGATCCTTCGTCGTCCCTCGCTCCCCCCGCGACCTCTGGTCCGCCGTCGGCCGGACGGCGAACGGACTGCGAGGGCGTGGGACTATCGACGCCGCGACCGGTCGACGTTGGTCAGTATACGCACGAGGTCCGCCTCCGCGCGAGGCGGTGGGCCTGAATGTCGACCCGTGAGCGGGTATACTCGCGCCCGGTAGCCCTCAGGAGGCGGCTATGGTCGAGACGGGCGTCAGCTACTTCGATGAGCGGACGCTCCGCCACGTGCGCGAGGACCTGCGCGACATGGTGGAGCACGGCTGCACGTACGTCGTGCATTGCCTCACCGAGAGCGATCTCCTGTGGCGCCGCGACACGATGCGTGAGATCGTTGAGGCGACGCACGAGGCCGGGCTGGAGGCCTGGCTCGACCCGTGGGCTGTCATGGGCATCTTCGGGGGAGAGAGCCTCTCGCGCTTCCTCGTGGATCACCCGGAGGCGTGGCAGGTCGATACGACGGGGCGCCGGTATCCGGCGGCGTGTCCGAATCACCCAGAAACGCGGTCGTACATGCGGACGTGGGTCCGTGCATGCGCTGACCTGGGCGGCGACGTCGTCTTCTGGGACGAACCCCATTTCGCCGGCGCGGCCATCGAGACGCTGCGCGCTGGTGGATACGCATGTTACTGCGACTGGTGCCAGCAGAAGTTCCGGCGTTCGGCGCGCCGGCCGATGCCGCCGGTCATGAACGAGGAGGTGCGGCGGTTTCGCGAACTCTTCTTGCTCGAGTTCCTGACCGAGATGTGCGGCGAGGCGAAGCGCCTCGGCCTGCGGAACGCGCTCTGCCTCATCCCGACCGATTTCGAGGGCGTGGGCCTGACCGAGTATGCAGCGCGGGTGAAGCGTTGGTGGGAACGGCAGGGCGTGACGCGCGAACATCCTTGGCTGGAGTTTGGCATCGCGAACTGGGATGCCGCGGCGGGCGTCCCTGGGCTCGACATCTTCGGGTGCGATCCCTACTGGTTCGCTGCGAAGGCGGAGCCCGAACCGTTCGCGCGCGCATTCTCGCGGAAGGCCGTCGCCGTCGCCCGCTCCCATGGCTTGCAGAGCCAGATTTGGGTCCAGGCCTTCTCCGTGCCGGAAGGGCGCGAGGACGAGCTCGCGATGGGCGTGCGGGTCGCCGTGGAGGAGGGGGCCACGCACGTGGCGGCTTGGAGCTATCGCGGCACCGAGAGCATGTCTTCCATCCGATGCGCGCGTCCGGACGTCGTGTGGGAGACGCTGGGCCGCGCCTTCCGGGAGGCCCGAGGCCTCGCGTGACCGGTCGTCACCGCTCGGACACGGTCGCTCGCGCCGCCTCGCTCATGGGGAAGTAGCGGCCTGCCGCCGGGAAGAGGCTCCGAACGGACTTGAGGATGATCGACGTCTCGACCTTCGTGATCCCGGGGATGGACGCGAGCGTTCCCGTGAGGAAGTCCGTGAGCGCGTCGGTGCCGGGGAAGAAGCCGAGGCAGATGAGGTCCGCCGTGCCCGTCGTGTAGCCCACATAGACGACGTTCTCGACGGCGGCGATGCGTTCGGCGACCTCCGCGAGGCGGGGAAGCTCACACGAGATGGCGATGACCGCGGTGGTGGTGAGGCCGAGCTTCTGGGGATTGGCCACACCGACGATGCGGAGCAGGTCCTCCCGGACCATGCGCTCGATGCGATTGCGGACCGTGCCCTCGGAGACACCTACGCGTTCGGCGATCTCACGGTTCGTGATCCGTCCGTTTTCTTCGAGAATGCGCAAGATCTGCAGGTCCGTCGCGTCTGGCATGAAAGCCGCCTCGTGCCCCGTTACGAATTCCGCACCTGTGGTGGCCGTCACGGTATCCCTGGGCAGCGCCAGTGTCAAGGCGGCCCAGGGGACAAGGTGATGGCTCAGTCGGTACACTCATGCCCGACATGGGGCGTCTCCAGTACACGAAGGGCGCGCTGTTCCGGGGGCGCGTGTCCCGCCGGCAGTTCCTGGCGGGCGCGACGACCGCCGCCGGGTTAGTGGCGTTGCGCTGTGGAGGCGAAGGGGCCGAGCCGCCGCCTGACCTGCCGGTCTACCGGTCATCGCCCACGGAGGGCGCCGAGGAACCTCGGCGGGGCGGGGTGCTCGTCACCGGAACGACGATCCCTCCGACGTTCGGCGTTGACCCACACATCGAGGTCGCGACCGGGCTAGCCGTCTTCCCTCGGCTGTACGGCTATCCGCTGCACAACGACTTCCGCACGGACACGCTCGTTCTGGACCACGCCGACAGCGTCGAACAGCCCGATGAGCTCACCTACGTCATCAAACTGAAGCCCGGCATCCGGTTCCACGACGTGGCGCCGGTCCGCGGGCGCGAGGTCGACGCTGAGGACGCTGCGTTTTCGCATTACCGCTATCGGGACAACCCGCTGGTGACCAACAAGACCTGGCACGCCACGGTCATGGAGTCGATCACGGCGACCGACCGGTTGACCATGGTGGTGAAGACGAAGTTTCCGTACGCGTACACCTATGACGCCCTCGGTGGCATCAGCTCCGGCGTGATCATTCCCAAAGAGCTGCTCTCCGAGAACCTGACGGCGAAGGCGGTCGGCAGCGGGCCCTTCCAACTCCAGCACATGGACAACAACCGCCAGATCGACCTCGTGCGCTTCCCCCGCTACTTCCGGGACGATGTGCCGTATCTGGACGGCATGTCCTGGAAAATCCTGAACACGGACGACGAGCGTCTCCGAGCGTTCCGCGAGCGTGCCATCCATCTGATGAACAATCGGGACAAGGTGGAAGCGGCGCAGGTGCTGCAGGAGTTCGGGGACCAGGTCGAAACCTACGGTACCCCCAGTCTCTCGTACGTCTCCCTGGGCATGCGGGTCGACCAGGCGCCGTTCAACGATGAACGCGTTCGTCAGGCCATCGACTTCGGTCTCAACCGCGAGCGGTTGATCAATGAGCTGACGTTCGGCGACGGCAGAACGCTGGGGCCGGTGAACCCGCATCTCGCGGACGGGTACTGGTCGCTTCCCGACAGCGAGATCGACGCGGCGTATCGTTGGGGCGTCGACCCGGCGGTGCGACTGGCGGACGCGCGCAGACTCATCGAGCGGGCCGGGGCGGCCGGCGCCAAGATCGTGGTGCAGTCGTCCAACCTGCCGCCCGTGGTCGACATCGCCAGTCGCGTGGTGGCGCAGCTCAAGGACCTGGGGTTCAACGCTGAGCACCAGGCGCTGGAGCTCTTCCAGTGGTTCATCAACCTGCGCACGGGCAATTTCCACGCGACGCTCATCACGCACACGCCGTACGAATCCCCGGATATCCCGACGCGCTTCTACCACAGCGCCGGCGTTAGCGGCATCGGTAACTGGTTCGGCTTCAAGGACGACGTGATCGATTGGCTGGTGACGCGGAGCTGGGGAGAGTTCGACCGAGAAGCGCGCCGTGCCACGCTCCTCGACGCGCAGCGGACGATGCTCGCGCGGCACGGCCCGCTCATCCAGCTCTATACCGGGGTTGCCTACACCAGCGCCTGGCGCTTCGTACGTGGCCGAGAGCCGGGGCTTCCGGGGTCGCTCGCCCAGTACAACTATGGGCAGTGGCTGGCCGAGGCCTGACGCACGACCTCAGACCGTGGAGGAGGCTCCGTTATTCTGCGTGCGCCGCCGGCGCTTCTTCGGGGCGAAAGCGGCGAGCTCGCCGGCGGTCCACGGGTTCGGGCCGACGACGCGCGCTGGCGCCCCGACCACCGTCGTATCCGGCGGAACGTCGTCGATCACCACCGCGTTGGCCCCGATGCGGACGTTGTCCCCGACGGTGACGGGCCCGAGAACCTTTGCGCCCGTCCCGATGTACACGTTGTTCCCGATGGTGGGACCGTAGGGCGAGAAGCCGATTCGGGCGCTGTTGCTGAGGCCGATGGTCACGAACGGACTGATCTGCACGTCGCGGCCCAGCTTGCACTTGCCGTCGATGACGACGTGGCCGTGAGCGATGATGAGCCCCGGTCCGGCCTCTACGTTGTGGCCGATGAACACTCGCCAGAACGTCCGCGAGATGACATCGCAGATCCACCCCAGGGCGTAGAGCTTGCGCTCGCGCAACCAGCGTTTCAGCCGGAAGAGGGCGACAGCCGGCCAGGCGCCGTCGAACACAATGGCGGCAGCGCGTTCGGCGCGCGCCTGTAGGTGGTCACGCAGCGGGCGTTCGGGGACGACTTTGAAGGCCGCGTCGACGTACGCGTCGTAATCGTCGCGGATTTGCTTCAGCACCATGCGCCGGGGGCTCGCTCAGGACGCCGCATCGTCGCGGCGCCGCCACACTGACACCATCATATCGGCGAGCGCGGGTATCCGATAGGCAACGGCGTCCAGGGCGAGCCACGCGACACGTGCGACCCGCAGAGGCAGCCGGTCCAACAGGGGACCCCAACGGCTGAACAACCAGAGGAGAGAGATGCCGAAGCAGCGCTCCAGTTCCAGGACGTCGCCTCCGAGGCCCTTCACGTACGCGAGCGTTCCCTTCACGTTGTGATCCTCCGGAGGCTCCCAGTACGGACGCCCTGGCGGAAGCGGACGCCCGAGGGCGCGCTTGACGCGCGCCAGGCTCCGCCCGAGGCGGCACGACAGGCTCTCGTAGTTCGCGAGCGCCACGATCACGCGGCCGCCCGGCCGGAGCACTCGCGCCGCCTCGCGCATGAAGGAGTCCGGGTCGGCGAAGTGATCGAGCGCCCCTTGGCACACGACGCGGTCGAATTGGCCGCTCGCGAAGGGTAGCGCTTCCGCAATGCCGCGCACGTAGATCACGCCGCTGCCGTCGTACAGGTAACGTCCGAGCCCGATCATTTGGTCCGACGCCTCGAGGCCCCAGGTCTCCCGTCCCGCACGCGAGATGCGTGCGGCCTGCTTGCCGAGGCCACACGCAACGTCCAGCACGCGGGCGGCGCCCGGCGCCGTCGCGAGGCGGACGACCGCGTCCTCGATCCGCTCGTGGAAGAAGACGCTATCGCGATGCGCGCCCGCGTGAAATGCTTCGACGGAGTAGTCCAGGTCGACGGCTGGGGAGCGTGCAGGTTGCATGGGCGAAGGCGCGTTTCTACTTCTCGACCGCGAGCACGACGCTCATCTCTTCGAACCCGCCGAAGAGACCGGCGAACCAGCGCTCGGCGCGATACTGCATGCCCCGGTTGCGGTTCGCCAGCCGTTCGATGAACCGGGCGATGGGTCCACGGGCGAGGGCGAGCCCGGAAGGGTCGCCGCGGGCGCCCGTGACGCGCAGCTCGGCCTGCTCGACGCGGAAGGTCGCGGGCGTCGGGCAGTGGGGGTCCTTGAACCGTGGGTCGAAGTAGTTGAAGGTCTCGAGCGTGTAGCGGTTGGGATGCCGGGGGTCGCGGCTGACGGCCCAGGAAGACGACGCGTGGGGCAGACGGAGGTGAATCAATGCTCCGGGCAGACAGATGCGCCACAGCTCTTCGAGCGTACCGACGAAGTCCGTCACGTGGGCGAGCCCATCGTCGAGAAATACCTCATCGACGCTGTCCGTGCGAAAGGGAAGCCGCGGACCGAGGATCGCACGAATCGCCAGCCCCGGGCGGTCACGAGGTCCGACCTGGATCGCGCGGACGCCCGTCGCGAGGCCGCTGAAGTCGAGCCGCACCATCTTCATCCTGACGCCGCCTTCGACTGCTGTTCCTGTCGGAGCCGCTCGAGCTCCGCCTCGCTGAGGGCGAGGAGCCGCTCGACACGCTCGAGGTAGTTGTGGACGACCCGCTGCGGATGTCCGTGGTCGGTGATGCGGCCGCCTTCCAGCAGGATGGCGCGGTCGCAGAACTCCGGCACCTTCATGAGGTCGTGGGTCACCAGGACGAGCGTCACGCCCTGCTTGCGTAGCTCGCCGATGTGGTTCAAGCACTTGTGTTGGAACTCGGCGTCGCCGACGGCGAGGACTTCGTCGATGAGCAAAATCTCGGGCTTGACGTGCACGGCGACAGCGAACCCCAGCCGGAAGTACATGCCGGACGAGTAGGTGCGCATCGGCTGGTCGATGAAGTCTCCCAGCTCCGAGAACTCGATGATATCCGGCAACACGGCGTGCGCTTCCTTGAGCGTGAGTCCCAGGAGCACCGCATTGAGGATGGCGTTCTCGCGTCCCGTAATGCGTGGGTGGAACCCCGAACCCAACTCCAGCAGCGCCGAGACGCGGCCGTTGGTCACCACCCGGCCGCGCGTGGGCGGCGTGATGCCGGCGATGATGCGCAGCATCGTGCTCTTGCCCGAGCCGTTGGGCCCGATGACGCCGAAGCTCTCACCCCGCTCGATGGTCAGGTCGATGCCGTCGAGGGCGGTGAATGGGCGGCGCGCCCGCGAGAGAAAGCGGGGAAGATGCAGGATGGCCGTCTTGAGGTCGGTGGCCTCCCGTTGCAACGACAGGGAGTACTGCTTCACCACGCCCTCGAGCACGATGGCGGGCGTGCGAGAGGGGTCAGAGCGCATCGGCGAAGCTCCCCTGCGTGCGTTGGAATGTGAATGCGCCCACCGCTACGGCCGCGGCGGCGAAGAGCAGCGCCGGCCACAGCTCGCCCGCGGGCATGGTGTTATGCGTGAACAACTCGCGCCAGCCTTCGATGACCGGCGTCATCGGGTTCAACCTGAGGTAGATCTCCCACCGTTCGGGGACGATGGCCAGCGGGTAAATCACGGGCGTCACGTAGAACCAGAGTTGGAGCAACACCTCGACGAGGTGTTCAAGGTCACGGAAGAAGACGTCCAGGGACGAGATGAAGAGCACGACGCCCATCATGAGCGCCAGTTGCACCAGGCCGAGCACAGGAATGCCGATGAGCCACACCGGCGAGGGTCGTTCGCCGCTCAGCACCACCACCACCGCGATGATGGGCAAGGAGAGCAAGAACTGGACGCCGTTGTTGGTGATGGTGGAAAGCGGCAAGACGGCCCGCGGAAAGCGCACCTTCTTGATGAGCGCGCCGTTGGACGCGAAGGACGGCGTCGCCACCAGGACGGAGCTCTGGAACCACGTCCAGGGGAAGATGGCCGTCAGGAGGACGAGGTGGTAGTCCTCCACATCGATGCGCACGATCTGCTTGAGGGCGACGAACAGCACGGCCGCGAGCAGGAGAGGCTTGAGCAGCGACCAGACGAACCCCAAAGCGGTGTCCTGGTAGCGCAGTTTCAGCTCGCGGCGGGTCAGAAGGAACAGGAGCTCCCAGGCTCGCTGAAGGTCTCGGAACGCGATCGCAGGGCCCCCTTTGCGGGCGGTCGAATTCGGCGCCAAGGTACATCGGGCCGCGACCGAGATCAACTCGAATGAAGCGCCGGCCCGGAGTCACTCGGGCCGGCGCTCTGCCGGGGCGCTGGCGTGGGGCGTCGTCTAGTTCAAGAACATACGCATTCGTGGTGACATGCGGTCCTTCCGCTCGCCGAGGCCCGCGACTTCCAGGCGATGCGCGTACTCCTGCACCTGGCGCCTGCGCACCGCCATCAGCATCCTGATGCCCTCGTCGATCTTCTGGATGCCGCCCCCGAGCAAGATGGCGAGCGACTCCATCGAGGCGGGATTCACGGAAACGCCAGTGGCGGCGAAGATGCCCTCGCCGATGTCGAGGTAGGAGTGCAGCTCCTCGCGACGCCAGGGCTGGGTCGCCAAGATGTACTTCATGTGCATCACGCCGAACGCCACGTGGCGTGACTCGTCCTGGGCAGCGAGGCGGAAGATGCGTTTTTCCGCTTCGTTGGTCGAGATGAGTTCGCCCGAACGGAACAAGCTCTGGATGAAGCCCTCCCCTACCAGGTGCATGATGGCTGACATCTCGGAGAAGTCCTGCGAGTCGATGATGGCCCGTAGGCCCGTGCCGGGCCCGCCGCTCATCAAGCCACCGCCGTTGGCGAGGGCCCGCTTGCGGAACACGTCCAGGTGGCGCGCCTCGTCCATGATCTGAGAAGCGAGGAACAGCTTCACCTCGTAGTGGTCGTTCGAGACTCGGGGCAGCCATTTCCCCGGGGTGTCGCCGGCGATGAACTCGACTTCCGTGAGGAACGTGCAGAGCTGGCACATCGCCCGCTCGAGCTCGTCCGGGAGGGGCTCGAGCGTCTCCCACGGGATGTCGGTAGCGGACGACCACTGTCGCTGGACGGCTTCCTCATAGAGCAGCGTGGCGTTGTCAGACCACACCGAGCCGCGATCGTGGACCCGCCACCCGGTGCGCGGCGTCCCGTCGCGACGAGCCGCGCCCCGTTGGAGCATCGTCTCGTTGTTGGAATACGCGGGGATGTCTCCGTACGAGCCGACGTTGATGTCGTCGAGGGTCAGGCCTCGGCGGCCGGGCCGGGCGCGAATCCCCCACTCGGTTCCCGGGTCGAGCCAGCTCAGGTCGAGGTCGGGCGGCTCCGGCTCGGTGCGGAGCATCTGCAGGGTGTCCTGATCGACGGCCATCGGGGCGCTCCTTTCAGTGCTTAGCGGTCGCTAAGATAAGCCCGAGCGATGATGCACGGCGAGAGGCAGATGCATCAAAATGCCGGAGATCCGCCCCGACATGTGAGGCGAGCGGGCGAGCTCTGATGCGGACGCCTCAGGAGGAACGGCGACCGCTCACCGAATGTCCGTTCTACGCTCGCGTTGACGCGGATGGCCGTGACGCCGTATTCTAGAAAGCGCTAAGAACGGGAGGCATGGCGCTGACGACCACGGCAGAGCCGACACCGGGCCGGGCGCGGAAACTCCGGCGCGGGCCCCTGACGCGGAAGCAGATTCTCGACGCCTCGCTGCGGCTCTTTTCGGACAAGGGATTCGCGCGCACGAGCGTGCGCGACATCGCCCAGGCCGCGGGCATCACCGACGCCGCGATTTACTACCACTTCGCGTCGAAGCGCGAGCTGTTCGAAGCCCTCTTGGAAGAGCGCGGCTTTACGCCGGCCTTGAGCGAACTGGAGCGCGCCAACGTCCAGGCGCCTGCGGGTGAGGTGATCCATCGCATCTGCGCGGGCGCCCTCAACATCATGTATCGCAACCGCGACGTCATGAAGGTCCTTCTGATGGAGGCCATCGGGGAGGACCCCATCGCGGCCGAGGAATACCGGATGCTGGCAGACCGGTGGCAGCGGGCCCAGGCGCGCATCCTCGACATCTTGGTCGAGCGGGGCGAGCTGCGGGCCATCGACTCCGCGCAGGTGTCGCGCGACCTGATGCTCCTGACGGTGGCCTGTTTCACCGACTACCTCATGTCGCTTCCTTCCCGTCGGCCCAAGGGCGAGGACGGTCCGCCCGAGGAGCTGGTCCAGCACGTCCGGCAGGCCACGAGCACCATCCTGCGTGGCATCCTGACCTGAGCGTTTCCATGGCGACGAGCCCTCTCCTGCATCGCCCCGCTGGAAAAGCGGGTGTGGTGCGCTTCGCGAACGAAAGCGAGGAGGAGTTCGCCCGCCTGCTCGACTTCTACGGCCTCGAGTGGGAGTACGAGCCGCGCTCGTTCCCGCTTCGATACGACGGCGACCGGCTCGTCGAAGCGTTCACCCCGGACTTCTATCTCCCCGCGCTCGACCTGTACATCGAGTTGACGACGCTCAAGCAGGGTCTGGTGACCGAGAAACATCGAAAGCTGCGCCAGTTTCGGGAGCTCTACCCCGACGTGCAGATCAAGCTGCTGTATCGGAAGGACTATCTCCGGCTGCTCGCGAAGTACGGCTTCGGCCCGCTCTCCGAGACCGAGGCGATGGCCATTCAAGACGTGCTCATCTCCCAGTCCGACCTCGAGCGTCGGGTCGAGGAGCTCGGCGCACAGATCTCGCGGGACTACGCCGGGAAGGAGCCGGTGTTCATCGGTGTGCTGAAGGGCGTGACGTGCTTCATGGCCGACCTCATGCGCCACGTCTCGTTGCCGGTGATCATCGACTTCATGGCGATCTCCTCGTACGAGGGCGACCGCGCAGGAGCCGTGCGCATCGTGAAGGACCTGGACCTGAGCATCGAGGGGCGCGACGTGCTGGTGGTCGAGGACATCGTGGACACCGGCATGACGCTGAACACGCTCCTGCGGTATCTGGAGGCGAGGAACCCCCGCAGCCTGAAGGTGTGCACGCTGCTCGACAAGCGAGTGCGCCGTCTGGTCGACGTGCCCCTGGACTACGTGGGGTTCGAGGTGCCCGACGAGTTCGTGGTGGGCTACGGCCTGGATTTCGGGCAGAAGTTCCGCAACCTACCGTTCGTGGCGACGCTGAGCGTCGAGGCACTGGAGGCCCGCGGCTGAGCAGGCGGGGGCAGAAAAAACGCCCCGAGTAACCTGCTTCCAACCTCTCGGTTTCGTCCTCCTCCGGCCTTCCTTCTTCGGGTCGCGGTTTGGGGCCGCTTCCCTACTCCGTTCGACCGGATTCGTCCACCGAGCGTCGGCTCTCAGCTACTCGGAGCATGGGTATCGTAATCCCGTGGCGGGAGGCTGTCAAGAGGGTCCGCCGCGGAAGTTCATCAAAAGTTCGAAGGTCACCGTCTCTCGTTATCGACGACCTTCTATGTCCCGTTACGTCGACCCCTGGGTCTCACGCCTTCTCCCGCGTCAGCCAGTCGAGGACCGCGGACAGCTCTTCAGCGTCGAACACCGACTCGAAGCGCCCGGCGACCAGTCCGTTCCGCGCCGCCACGATGGTCCACGGCTCGGTGAGGAGGCCCCACTCCAGCACGGCGGGCGCGAAAATCCGGTTCTGGTAGTCCTTCCACACCTCGATGTGGATGAACTCGAACCGTTCTCCGTACCGGGGCTGCAGCTCGATGAGCTTCTCGAGGACCGAGGAAGACACGGACGACACATCGTGCGCCGGGCTGCCGAAGTTGAGCACGACCGGACGCCCCGCAGCATGGGCTGCCGCTACGCTCGACCCGTGGAAGGGGCACGGCGGCACGCGAGAACACAGCCGGGACGCGTCTCCGGCGTCGCGAAGCGTGTCGTTGCGCGAGAGCACCGCGGGCGCGCCCAGCCGCGGGGTGCGGCTCTCTTCCAGCACCGTGAAGTGATATCGGGCGGTGCGGGTTTCGCGCTCGGAGACCGCGGTCACATCCACCGACCAATCGCCCGGCGCATCGAAGGCCGGTTCGGTCACGAAGAACGTGATGACGCCCTTGTCGGAGCCGTCGAACGCCACGTGGCGTAGGCTTCGGATGGTGGGCGCGAGGCTCTCGGTGATAACGTCGCCCCGGCGGAAGTCGGCGCGGGTAATGACGTCCCGGACCAGGGAGCCGTCCGGATTCAGAAGCACGAAGACGAACCGGTTCGTGCCGACGGTGAGGTCTTGCGTAAGCCCCGAGACGCGGAGGTCCGGGCCGGGCGTCGGAGTGGCCGGCGTCGTGGTGGGCTGGGCCACGGCCGACGCCGTTTGGGAGCTTTCACGGCGGCACGATGCCAACAACGGGATGAGTAGTACCCCCGGCGCGGCGGCGAGCAGCGCCCGGCGCGACATTCGGTGCGATAGCACGTCGTGCGGAGGGTCCCGGTGACTACCCATGGGTGTCGGGCCCGCTCGAGCAGACCGTCTCACCCTACTGGACACCGGCGTCTGAGGCAACGCACGCTCATGCAGCCGCGGGCGCCGGTCCTGACAGCGCCAGCGACACGCGCCCCAACGCCGCGGCCACATCCGGGCGTGCCCGCAGACGGCGATAGAGCGCGGAGCGCCGGTAGAGCGCGAGACTCCAGCGATCGAGCAGGCGCTGGACCGCAGCGCCAACGCGCGGTGGCTCGCCGCCGTCGTCCAGCAGATAGAGGGCGCGCGGTGCCTTCGCGATGTCTCCGTCGGCCAGCGCGCTGGCCAGGCCTTCGACCAGGATCTGCTGCGTTCGCTCGTCCGGCTTCGCGTGAGCGGGGAGAGGGCCGGCGTACTCGAACCGAGCGTCGATGAACCCCGCAGGCTGGTCGAGCAGAAGGCGCGCCACGATCCGGGCGTACGTGTCGCACCGCCGCTCCTCGGAGAGCCCGGCGGCAATGAGCGCTTCTGTGCCGCGTGGCGACGCCAGGATCACGGCCACGAGGCCGCTCAACGACAGCGATTCGTCGCAGCGAACGCCGCACTCCTCCAGCAGGCGCCGGAAGCGCTCGGCGCGGTCGGCTGCGCTCCCCGAGAAGGGCAGCGTGCGGAGCCTGCGGCTCAGCGTGAGGGCGAGCTCGTCGCGAGGACTCACGATGGCGCCTCCTGCGCGGGCGCGTCCGGGTCGAGGCCGAGGATGTGCCAGAGCAGGCGACGTCGCAGCACGATCTGATCCGGCTCCGAGAGGCCTCGGTAGTGACGCAGCAGGTCGTCGAAGCGCGCGAGGTCCTCTTGTGACCAGGGGAGATGGTACCCGGTGAGCTCCAGCAGCTCCTGGAGGTCGCGCGAGCTGAGCGCATTGCAGCACAGGGCCCACCCGGCGAGGCGCTCGAGGCTCAGGGGCGCCTGGCCGAGCCCCTGCTCGTAGCGCGAGATCATGCTTTGGCTGACGCGGAATCCGAGATCCTCGAGGTCCCATGCCAGGCGAGCCTGGCTGTAGCCTTCCTTGCGCAGGGCGCGCAGCCGCCGAGCCACCGCGCCACGAATGGCGTCCCAGCGGGCTACCTGAACTTCGTCTCTCATGGCGTCCTTCCTCCGCCTGCCGAACATGCTACTCGCCGCAGAACCGCTGTCAATGTCCCGCGATGATAGGCGGTCGACCGGTCGTCGTGCACCACGTATAGTGACCGTGTTCCATCGGCAGCCCTCCGGGAGTGGTCGTGGGTTCGTACTGGCAGCGGTTCGTTCGCGTCCGGCTGACCCGGCGGCGGTTCCTCGTCGCGAGCGCGCTGGCCGCGGCCTGGGGTGTCACCGGATGCCGCGAGGGCAACCGGATTCCCGCGCTCGAGATCACGCCCAGCGCCACGGCTTCCCCACGTGCGCGCATCGACGAGGCCTCGCGGGGCGGGATCTACCGGGCCTTCAACTTCGACGCCCTCGCCATCGATACGTTCGACCCTCACCAGACGCAGTTCGGGCCTCTCTACAACATGCACTCGGCCGTGTTCAGCAAGGTGCTGAAGTACGACGACGAGGTCCAGCAGACGATGAGCCCTGACCTCGCCGACGGCATGCCGGAGCAGGTCGACGAGGTGACCTATGTCATCCGGCTCAGGCGCACGGCGCGGTTTCACGACACCCCACGCATCCGCCGGCTCTTTCCCTCGGTGGCGGGCCGTCCCGTCACCGCTGAAGACGTGCGATACAGCATCGAGCGCCAGATCGACCCATCGTCGCCTCAACGGGCGCGGTACCAGCGTGCGGGGCAGTGGGCCGTCATCGAGCGGATCGAGGTGTCCGACCCGTACACCTTGCGGATCGTCACCAAGGCCCCGGTGGCGCCATTCTTGCACTTCTTGGCCGACCGCAACGCCTTCGTCATTCCCCGCGAGCTGGTCGACGAGGACGACGAGATGAACGCACCCGAGCGCATGGTGGGCTCGGGCCCCTTCATGCTGGACGAGTTCAAGCCGGTCGAGGTGGTGCGCGTGGTCCGCAATCCGGCCTGGTTCGCCGCCGACGATTTGCGGGACACGCTGGGCCCCGGCCGGCCGTTCCTCGACGGGTACGAGTCGCTGTGGGACCCTCAGAGCGACAGCACGATGGAGGCGGCGTTCCTCAGCCGTCAGGTGGACGTGGCGTCGTTCCTCGACCAGTCCAACATCGAGCGGCTTCGTCGAGCGCGGCCGGAACTCGTCTTGCAGGAATGGGGCATCGCGGGCTACATCAACACCCGGCTGCTCATCGACCGGCCTCCTTTCGACGACGAGCGCGTCCGGCGGGCGCTCCACCTCGCCGTAGACCGCAAGCGGCTCGCCGAGCAGTTGTTCAAGGGCCCTCCCGGGCAGCGCGGTTTTCTCCTGAGCGGTCCGGTCGCCTGGCCCATGGTGCGCTGGGCGATCCCCCAGGAGGACCTCGAGAAGAAGCCTGGCTACCGCAGCGATCCGGAGGGGCGCGCAGAGGACCTGGCGGAGGCGCGCAAGCTCTGGGACGCAGCGAAGGCCGACGGTCGCGCGCCGGACGTCATCGAGGCGCTGTTCGCGGGCCAGCCCCGCTTCATCCCCGAGATCGCGTTGCCCGAAATGCAGCGGATGCTCATGGAGACGCTCGGTGTGCGGCTCGAGGCCGAGGTCGACGGCACGGGGTACACGCAGCTCTTTCAGTGTCTCTCACGGAATCAACAGGGCGAGACGCAGGGTACGTGCGCGTTCACCTGGGGATTCGACAACGGCTGGATCGACCTCGATGACTGGGTGTACCCGTACTTCCACTCCCAGGGGACGAAGAACAGCTTCGGCCTGCGGGACGACCAGCTGGACGCGATGCTGGAGGCGCAACGCCGGGAGTTCGACTTCGACCGACGGCGGGAATTGGGGCTGAACATCCAGCACTTCCTACTCGACCGGGTCAATGCGCGGCTGGAGTACGCCAACCCGGTGGCGCGGGCGCTGCACTGGCCCTATGTGAAGAACGCGTTCACGTCGACGTGGCTGGGCGACAATTTCCGGTTCGCAGATGTCTGGCTGGATCGGTCCGACCCGTCGATCCAGGGGAGACCGTAGCCGCTCAGAATCCGAGGATCCTCAGCACGGCGTCGACGTCCGAGCAGTCGGGCACCGCGGCGTCGGCGCCCGCGGCCCGCAGCTCCTCGATGGAGGATTTGCCCGTCGCGACGCCCAGCGCGAACGCGCCGTTGGCCTTCGCGGCCGTCACGTCGTGCGGCGTGTCGCCGATCACGTAGACCTCGGCGTGTGGGCCAGGACGCAGCCGCTCGATAGCGATGCGCACGAGTTCTGCGCGGTCCTCAGCGTCGTCGCCGAAGCCCCCGTCCCGGAAGAGCGCGTCCACGCCGTAGTAGCGCAGCTTGAGCATCCCGCCCTCGCGGAAATTCCCGGTCTCCAGCCCAACGGCGACGCCCCGCTCCCTCA
>FWWL01000831.1_pt1 | contig 81348 bp, 80 predicted proteins | sample 2228331 | NCBI WGS metagenome assembly FWWL01 (sample SAMEA103939775, study PRJEB20133) | metagenome | reverse complement strand
CAGATAACAAATTAAAGAATTAAAGAATTAAAGAATTAAAGAATTAAAGAATATCCTATAGTTTTAAAACGTTCGATATCTTATTCTACTGTTACACTTTTGGCTAAGTTGCGAGGTTTGTCTACATCTAATCCTTTAATTACACTTGTATAATAAGCAAACAATTGTAAAGGAATGATATTGATAATCGGTGCAAGTTCTTCTGAAACATTTGGCACAAAAATAATATCATCACAAATTGATTTAAGTTTCTCGTCTCCATGTCCAGCTATAGCTACTACTGGACCTCGTCTAGCTCTGATTTCTTCAATATTACTAATTTGTTTATCATAAACCGAATCTTGAGTAGCGATAGCAATAGTTGGAAAATTTTCATCAACAAGAGCAATAAAACCATGTTTCATCTCGCCGCTACTCAAACCTTCTGCATGAATATAGGCTAATTCTTTGATTTTCAGAGCTCCTTCCATGGCTACAGGATAATTATACTTACGACCCATATAGATCATTCCGTGTTTGTGAGCGTATTTATTGGCAAGTTCCTTAATTTTATCTTTTTGCTCTAAAGTTTTTGTAATATGTCCGGGTAGTTCTTTAATAGCTTTAATATAATTTTGAGCTTGTGTTTGACTGACACTACCTTTTAACCTACCCATTAAAATAGCATGCATTAAGGCAATCACAATTTGCGAAAGAACATTTTTTGTGGAAGCCACACTAATTTCTGGACCAATGTGGTTGTACACTCCAGCTTCAGTAATTCGACTGATCGTAGAACCAACCACATTCACCACACCAGTAACCAAAGCCCCAGCTTTTTGAGCTTCGTAAATACCAGCAATAGTATCAGCGGTTTCACCAGATTGACTCATGGCAATTACCCAAGTTTTATCGTCTATAAAGGGATTTTTGTATCTAAATTCTGGACTCATTTCTGCCTTAGCAGGAATTTTGGCAATAGACTCAAAATACATTGCTCCCAATTGGCAGGCATAGTAAGTTGAACCTATTCCTAAAAATACAACCCTTTCAATTTTATCTAATCTATCTTGTATATCAATTAAACCACCAAATTTAATATCACCAGTTTCTTCAATCAGCCTACCTCTACAAGAGTCTTCAATCGCTTTAGGCTGCTCCATAATTTCTTTCAGCAAAAAATGATCATAACCACCTTTAGTTATGGCTTCAGCATCCCAATCAACATTTTCAATATTTTTATTAATTTCACTTTCATCAAAATCTTCTATCACATATGTATCGTTGTGAACATCAACTAAATCACCATCATCTAGGTAAATCACTCTGCGAGTTTTAGCTATAATGGCAGATACATCAGAAGCTAAAATAAACTCTTCTTTGCCAAGCCCTAATACTAAAGGACTACCTTGTTTGGCCCCAATCATTCTTTCGGGTTCGTGAATCGATACAGCTACAATAGCAAAAGCCCCCTTTAATCTTTTAAGTGTTTTGAGTACTGCTTTTTTTAAATCATTTTGGTAGTATTTACTTATTAAATGACCAATTACTTCGGTATCTGTTTGGGATACAAAATTCACACCATCATTTTCTAATTCTATCTTAAGTTCTTGATAATTTTCAATGATACCATTGTGAACCACCCAAATTGTACCATCCTGACTTTGATGTGGGTGAGCATTTACAGTTGATGGAACTCCGTGAGTTGCCCAGCGAGTATGAGCAATTCCGACAATACAATCTGTAGGTATTTGACTATTGGCTAGTTCTTCTTCTAACTTAGCTACTTTACCAACCATTTTGCGGACAAAAATTTGCGATTTACCAACTAAAGCTATTCCACTAGAATCGTACCCCCTGTATTCTAGTTTTTTAAGTCCATCCAAAAGAGTCTCAGCTAAATTTGATTTTTTACTATAAAAACCAACTATACCACACATAAGTTTGAATATTTAAAAAAAGTTCTACAACTTTTGTAAAAAAGTCTATAACTTTTTGTAAACTTGTCAAAATTTTTTTAAAATGCAACGAAAATATAGTCTAATAAAAAGTGAAAAGTTGACAAAAGTCTATTATTTTATAATTTATGTCTATCTGTGATAGAAATTTTTGTCTATCATTTGTAGTGTGACTTAAAAAGTATTTGTGGTCACTCTACTGTTGTCAGTATGTCTTTAAGTAAATATTTGTTTTATTTTGATTTAATTTTAATAACAATTTTTTCAATATTAGTTTTTAGTTTACCAGAAGTCAGAGCCGCAAGCAAAACCACAGATTTACAAGGTGATATTGTCTCTATAAACTCGTTCGACTTTTCAAGTTTAAATATCAATATTGCTTATCACAACATCGTTTTTACTGTAAATGATGATCTAAAGAAAGCTTTTGAGGTAATACAACAACAAGAAGCAAACAAAATATCTCAAGAGTTAGAAAGAATTAGATTGGAAGAAGAAAGGCGGGAAAGAGAGCGACAAGCTAAGTTAAAATTAGAAAACTCTAGATCGGTTCAGCTTCAAAAGACTCAAGTTCCTAATCAAATTGTTGGTGATTTTGAGGGTTCTATTCGAACCGCATGTTCACAGTATGGTTGCGATGCAGAGCAACTTATTCGAGTTATGTATTGTGAATCTGGTGGTAGAAGTAATGCTGTTAATGGTATTCATTCTGGTATATTTCAGTTTAACCCAAACACTTTTAGAGCTAATGCTAAAAGAGTTGGTCTAGTAGATGCGGATATATGGAATCCCTACCACCAAATTACTGTGGCAGCTTGGATGTTTGCTAATGGTCAAGCATGGCAGTGGCAATGTAAATAACTAGTTATTGTAACTTTTCTGCTGATTGTGTCTAATCCTAAATTTCTTTATTAGTTTTATTTTTTAAATTTTATAAATTTGTATTTTACTCGTTTTAACACAATATTCGTAATTGAAAGTTATAAATTTAGTTGATCTGACTATGAGCGGATTTTTGATTTCTTTAAAAGAAAGATGGGACTTGGGATTTTTATAAAGTTTATAAGGATAGTATTACATTTTATCTCTAATTTGATCAACATTATTCTTAAGTATTCGGAAATTCAAGATATCAATAGTTTTAATCTAAATTTTTAAGAAAAAAGTCTGTTGTTCAAAACAATTTCCACAACATCTATCAAATCATAGATAATCACAACTAACCAAACTATTATAGAGACACCGGCAGAGACGGCAGCTACATCTTTAATTATTTTGATTTTTGGGTCAAATTTTTTGGTTTGGAAGTCACATAGTAGTTCCACACAAGTATTCATTATTTCCATACTAAGCATATACCCAGTGGCTAGTAAAATAATAATGCTATGAGTATATTGGTTAAAATACAAGGTTAAACCAAGGACAAGAACAGAAATTATTAATTTATAAGTAACACTGAAATCATACCTAAGAATAAACCAGAATCCATTAGTCACAACTCTAATTTTGCGAAGTGGTTGATATTGGTGTTTTAACAGTCTTTTGTATTCAAATTTATTGTTAATGTCCATATTTTATGGACATGTCTATGAAATTTCTTTTTTAGTCAAAAATATTTTGATTTAATTTATGTTAATGACAATTATACAGCTTATGATTATAATCTCACAAACTATTATCTTCTCCCAAAAACTTGGGTTACAAATATTGTATCGGCTCCGTTAATTTTTCCTTTTTGTACGGCTACTCCTGTTTCTGTATAACCTTCTCCTAGAATATTAGCTCTATGAGTAGGGGAATTCATCCAAGCATTTACCATCTCATCTGCCTTTTGGAACCCGTTGGCAAGGTTTTCACCTGCTTCTACATATTCATATTTTGCTTCTTTGATAAAATCAGACCATTTTTTACCATCAACAGGACTTATGTGAGAAAAATAATTATTTTTTATCATATCGCGATTTTTGTTGTTAGCGGCATTTGTAAGTAGTTTTTCAACCATAAGTGGCTTCAGATTATTTTTCACCCTCTCTTTATTTATTAAAATAATGACTTGGTCGGAATTATAAGGCTCTTCAAGAGCTATAGTATATTTTACTGTACTTTGAGTAAGTAAAAACACAAACACAAAAGCAGAAATGATACAAGCCACTATAGAGACAAGTAGCAAGTAGTTACTTGGACGAACAATTTTCGACATGTTTTTGTTTAACTATAAAAATTTATAAATTATAGTTTTCCATCTATCGAAATTAGACGGTTTATTTTGGTCAGTCTTGAAAATTATATAGTAATTTTTGCTTTTCGCCAAGTTTTTTTTGATTTGACAATTTTTGCTTGATAGACAAGATGTTTAGATTACTTTTTAGTTCTATGGCACTAGGTAAAAATTTAAATAATATATTAGGAGATTATTTTGGAGATAGCGGAATAGAAAATCTAGATTTGTCTGACAGTCAAAAGCCTTTTAGGCAAATAAGTGTTCAACAGGGGTCAGTCTCAGTAGATTCAAACTCTGAGATTAGGTTTATTCCAGTGGACAAAATAGTGCTCAACCCTTATCAAACGAGAACTCAATTTGATTTCGAAAAAATTCAATCTTTGGCTAACAGTATTAAAGCAACAGGGCTTTTGAGTCCTATAATTGTAGTTCAAAAAGATGATCACTATGTTTTGATAGCTGGAGAACGAAGGTTAAGAGCTGTCAAATTACTTAATCAGACAGAAATATTAGCTTTTGTAAAGCCAGACCAAAGTTTATCTGAAGAGGAAAAAGTTCTTATTACTGCCACTGAAAACTTACAAAGAGAAGATCTTAGTCCAATAGAATTGGCTTATACTTATAAGTCTTTGATGCAAGTGCTTAATATAGACGAAAAAGGATTAGCAGAAAGACTGGGTACTACTGCCCAATATGTTAAAAACTATTTAAGATTACTTAGTCTTTGTAGAGCTGTTCAAAAAGCTCTTTTAGAAAAGAAAATTGGCGAAGGTCATGCTAGACATTTAGTCGGGCTTACCGAAGAACAACAAGAAATGGTTCTTAAGGCTATTTTAGAAAAAGACATGTCGGTTAGAGAAATTATCGAGTTTGTAAAGAAAATTAACTCAAACACACCTACTGCCGAAATCCAGAATACTCCTCAAAACCATATTCCCAGTTTGGAACCAAAAATTATTCAAAATATTAACTCAATTGCTCAAAATCTACCTAATTCCAAAATTAAATATTTCGGAAACGAAAATAAAGGTAAAGTAGTAATTAGCTGGTCAAGAAAGTAATAGAATTAGAAATTTTCTAAAAAATTATTTTAATATACTTAAGACACAAATTTAGATCTATTAGTCTGATTAAGATTTAATCTCCAGTTTTTTTGTTTGTTTTGTGAGTTTGTCAAAATAACTGATTTCAAATGAAAACCAAGTTTCAAAATCACATTGAAAATTAACGAAATATTCGTCTTTTTCCCATCTTAATTTTAAGATTTTATCTGGTTCATTTTCGTAGATTTTTAATTCGCCGTCAAAGGCTGGGTAAGAATTCCTAAATTCCATAACTTTAATTAACTTTTGGATGAAAGATCTGGCAAACTTATGATTAATTCTATCCATTGAATGATTATGCCTAATTAGAGATCTACCTTCACCTTCAAGTTTGTACAATTCAATATCATTTCTTTGGGCTAACAAATCGTTATAATAAATTTGCGGTATACCTGGAGCAAAAAGAAGTATAACTTGAGACAGCAACCATGCTTCTTGATCTCTAAATAAAGCTTCATATAAGGTTGCATTAATAGAATCAGCGGCAATATTGTTACTATGTATACCAGAGGCTTTTACACTCTCTTCTCCAGCATTTTCAAAAATAGTTTTTCTAGTAAATTCAATTTCCTCTTTTGGTAAAATTTCGCCAATTCTACCGATGGCAAAACCATCATGATTACTGATAACTGCAATTTGATTTTTGGGAGCTTTAGTAAACCATTCTTTAAGATATCTTGAATTTTTTCTGAAAATAGCATTTAAAATTAATTCTGGTAGATTAAAGTCATAAACATAACAACCTAAATTAATAATTTTTTGTTTAATATTTAAAGGAGCATGAACCTCACACAAAACATCCATATTATGTGCTTTAATAATTTTCACAAACCACTCTAAAACTTCCCAAAAACCCGGTGCCATATGAATTCCTTGTGATCTTGATTTTACAATCGTTTCCACAGCATCCAACCTAATCATTTTTACATTCTTACTAGAAAGTTGTTTTATAAAGATTGTAAGTAATTCTCTAGTTTTTGGTGAAAAGATATCTAAGTCTGCCTGATCTGGCATAAAAGTTTTCCAATGAACCTTCTTTTGTCCGTTGGCAAAAGTATAAGTTATCATTGGTAAGATTGGCATTAGGTAATCTAAAGTAGCTAATTCTTCCACTTTAATTATCCCATCGCTATAAACTTTTTCTATCGGAGAAAAAATATCAGCCCATTCAGAATTTTCCCCCTTTCTAATATAGTCTTTAAAAAACTCTGACTCAACAGAAATATGCCCTGCAATTAAGTCTAGCATCACATCATATTTTTTAGAAATATCTTCAATATCATCCCAACTACCAAATTTTGGGTCTATTTCTAAATGAGTGAGGGGACAAAAACCACGATCAGCAGAGGATGGATAAGGTGGGAGAATGTGTACTAACCCAACCGCTTTTGATAGGTGTGTATCCAAAATTTTTTTTAGATTTTTGAGATTTCCACCTAAACTGTCTGGGTAAGTCATTAATTGGACTTTGTTTTTGATTGCCATACTATATTTTATATAGTGGTTTACTTGATTAAGTAAGTTAAAAAGGTTGTCAAAAAAAATTTTTTTACACAAACCTAAGCTTTTACTTTCTAATACCTTTGGAAAAGGAATTAGTCAAAATATTACGATGATTTAATTTTTAGCTAGTGAAGTTTTAATTCTGTTAAAATTAATGGGATCGTGTTAAAACGAAATGCGAAACCAAAATAAATTATTTCTTATTCACAAATAATCTTAAAAAATAATGAAATAAAATTGAGTTTAAGAACTTTGTATTTTTGATTTATGTTTTTTGACTGACCAAATAAAATCTAAAATTTCTTCTCCTTCAAAAATTTTATCAACGTTCTGACTTTCATACCCACTACGATGATCTTTAACTAATTTATATGGATGATTAACATAACTACGAATTTGGCTACCCCATTCTGCTGGTTGCCAGTCACCCCTAATTTCTTCCAACAACTTTTTTTGCTTTTTCATCTCCAAAATTGCTAATTTGTTTTTTAGATATTTGAGAGCTAAAATTTTGTTTTGGTGTTGACTTCGCTCATTTTGGCAACTCGCACTAATACCCGTTGGTTTATGAACTACTCTAACAGCTGAATAAGTAGTGTTGACACTTTGACCACCTTTACCAGATGACATAAAGTAGTCCCAATGTAAGTCTTCTTCTTTGACATCTATTTCAATTTCTTCGTCCAAACCTTCTGGTAAAACTTCAACCATCGCAAAAGAGGTTTCTCTAGTGTTTCCTGAATTAAAAGGAGATAAGCGAACTAGTCGGTGAACTCCAGCTTCTTCTTTAAGTAAACCAAAAACCATGTTGCCAGAAATTTTTAATGTGGCATTTTTGACTCCACCTTCTTCACCTACAGATAAGTAGATTAACTCACTATTCCAACTTTGCTTTTTAGCAAAAGATTGATACATTGACACCAGCATAGCTGCAAAATCTTGAGCGTCCACACCACCAGCTCCAGCTTGCACAGTCAGTAAAGCATTCCTTTGGTCAAATTGACCGTTAAGAAATTTTTTAAGCTCAAATTGGGAATACATCTTTTGCAACTCTTTCAAAACTCTTTCAAATTCTTGTGATTCTTGCAACTCAAAAGCTGCTTTAAGATCGTCAATCATGGCTAGATACCTTTCCATTTGGATAATTTCGGTGTTTAAATCTCCTATTTGTTTGCTTATCTGCGAAGCTCTCTGACTGTCATCCCAAAAACCCTGCCGAAGGGTTAATTTTTCTAATTCTTTTTTTTGATCTTTTAATATGTTCAACTCCGACAGATCTATTATCTGATAAAAACGAGTTAGTTGTTCCTGTAATTCTTGTTGAGAGAGCATTTTTCAGAAAAAAAATTATTTTCATTATTGAAAAAGTCGAAATTTTGATTTAAATCAGATTTAAACTATTCTAAATTAGAGATTAATAACAAGCTCAAGTCAGTAAATTCTGTCAAACTTAATAAGCTTTTGGGTTTTATTAAAAATAATCTCTAATAATGATATTTGCTTTTCAAGCAAAAAACACATGAAGACCAAATCAAGCCATCTGACTAAGTTTAGCAATTCTATCTTTTACCGGAGGGTGAGTACTAAATATATCTTCAATATCTTCACCAAACACTCTTTTTGGTTCACTAATATAAAGATGATTCATGGCCGTAGAGTAGTTGGTAGTTGGTACAGGGTTATTACTAATTTTTTCTAAGGCTCCAATTAAACCTTTAGGATAGCGAGTAAAAACAACTGCTGTGGCGTCTGCTAGATATTCTCTAGATCTAGAAATTGCCATCTGAATAAGTAAAGACACAAGTGGAGCCAATATCAAAAATACAATATACAGAATTAGCAAAATAGGACTTTTATTTTTATTGTCACTTTGTCCTCCGAAAACCATCAATCTCATACCAATATCCGCAATAAAAGCCACTAAACTAGATAGCACCATTGTAACAGTCATCACCAAAATATCTCGATTTTTAATGTGAGCAATTTCATGAGCGATTACCCCCTCTAGTTCGTTTTTATCTAAAATTTTAAGAAGCCCTTGATTTAGACAGATTGAGGCATGTTTAGGACTGCGGCCACAAGCAAAAGCATTAGCAGAGGGATCTGGGCTAATATAAATTTTTGGTTTAGGAATATCAGCAATTTTAGAAATATTTTCTACTATATTGTGAATTTGGGGAGCTTCTTCAAACTTTACTTCCTGTCCTTTAGCAAAAGAAAGAGCGACTTTGTCACCAAAAAAATAACCTACCAAACTTTGACCAATCGATAAAAATAAACCAAAAATAGGAAATAAATAATTATCATATATCCAACCAAGCAAAAAAAAGCCAGAGGTAACTAGTGCCACGAAAAAGAAAATTAGAATCCAAGTTTTACGGACATTGTTGTATTGCACCGAGTAAGCTGAATTCATAAACTAATTTAGTTAGTTTAATAAAAAAATATCGACAATAATCAAATTTGTCAATTAGTACCAATATCTGATAAGCAAAATACATTGCTTAAATTTCACGGTGTTTTTATTTTTTTTGAATCTATGGATTATTTTGTAGTCTAAATGAAATTTGATTTTATTAACTATTCTGAAGTTTGCCCTTCTTAAAATTTTTTGTTTAAAGATATTTTTGCTAAACTTTTTATTCGTCAATAAATTTGATTTTATAGGTAAAATTTTTTAAAAAATTTAAGTTTACATCTTTGGCTATAAAAGCAAAGTTTAAACATAAGTTAGGAATTAAAGTTTGATATATTTGGAAGAAAGTTAATCTAGATACAAATTTTTATTTAATCTTTTTAATCTATTTAAAAATCTATTTAAAAACATACAACGGTTATTAAAAAAGTTTGTAATTAGAAAATTTACCACAAATTCACCTCTTTTGATCCATATTTAGCAACCAAGTCGTATCCTTGACAAAATTTGATTTTTATTTTTTTATCATTTAGCAGTCTTTTGTATCACTTGCTAATTTTTGATGCTAGCTAGAAAATTAGTAAGTAGGTGCAAAAGCCACAATTTCCCTTCATTATTTTTATAAAAAAATTAAAAAATGGCACTATGACAATAATACCATTAGGCAACAGATTAGTGGTTCAACTAATCAAACAAAAAAATACCACCGCTTCAGGTATAATCACCTCTACTAAAGAGGAAACTGAACAAGGTATGGGTAAAATTATTTCTATTGGAGAAGGTCAAGGTAAGGAAGAAAATATTAAAGAATTAAATCTTAAAGTTGGACAGATTGTCCTATTTCCTAGATATGCAGGCGAAGAAATTAAAGACAAAAACGACCAAGATATTGTTTATAAAGTTCTTAAGGGTAGCGATGTAATCGCTATTATTGAAGAATAAAACGACTTTATTTGAATATTTATTGAATCTCTTTTAATTTTGTTTTTTTCTTTCTTAGTTTTTTATAAAAAATTTAATTATTAAATATATGTCCAAGAAAATTATTAAATTTGGAACTGATGCTCGTAAAAGTATTCAGACCGGTGTTAATGCTGTAGTTAAAGCTGTCCAAACTTCATATGGACCTATTGGTAGAACTAGTGTCATTCAAAAATCATATGGAGCACCAGATATTACTAACGATGGTGTCACCATTGCTAAAGCTGTTGAATTGGAAGGTTTTGAGCAGCTTGGAGTGAGTCTTATTCAAGAAGCTGCTAATAAAACTAACGATGTTGCTGGAGACGGAACCAGCTTGACTACTATTTTGTCTGGTAGTCTTGTAAACGAAGGTATTCGTGTGATAGAATCTGGTTCGGATCCAATGCAAGTAAAGCAGGGTATGCACAAAGCTGCTGAGTTCGCTTTGGATTATTTAGCTAAAAATGCTAAATCTATAGCTACTCAAGAAGAGATGGCTGATGTAGCTACCATCTCTTGTAGAGACCGCAAAATTGGCGAAATGATTGCTAGAATGATTCACAAGGTTGGTAAAGATGGTGTAGTGACTGTCCAGACAGGTGATACCAACGAGATTGTAGAAGAATTGACTGAGGGTATGCAATTTGACAAGGGTTATAAGTCTCCATATTTTATAACTGACACTACCAGAATGGAAGCTGTAGCCGACAAACCATACATTTTAGTTACTGATTCTAAAATTAGCTCTATTCAAGATGTATTACCGGTAATTGAGTCTTTGGCTCAAATGGGTAAAAAAGATTTAGTAGTGATTGCTGACGATATTGATGGTGAGGCTTTGGCAACTTTTGTTTTGAATAAAATCCGCGGAGTATTTAATATATTTGCTGTACAGGCTCCCGCTTTTGGAGATCGTCGAAAAGCCATTCTTGAAGATATTGCCATTTTAACTGGGGCTACCTTCATATCAAGTGATTTAGGAATGTTACCAAAGAATGCTACCGTAGAAGACCTTGGAAGTGCAGACAAAGTCATTTCAACTAAAGACAACACGACAATTGTTGGTGGAAAGGGAGATAAAGACAAAATTGCTAAAAGAATCGAGTTTATTAGACAATCCATTGAGTCAGCCACTTCAGATTATGATAAGGAGAAGCTTCAAGAAAGATTGGCTAAATTAGCTGGTGGTGTAGGTGTTATCAAAGTTGGTGCAGCTACTGAGGTTGAAATGAAGACTTTGAAATATCTGGTAGAAGATGCTCTCAATGCTACTAAAGCTGCTGTATCTGAAGGTGTTGTTCCGGGTGGTGCTTCTACTTTAATTCGAATTAGTAAGGAGCTAGAAAATCTTAAAGGTAGCGATGAAGGTGAAAATGTAGGCATCAGTATCTTCAGAAAGGCTTTGCATGGCCCATTTAGAGCTATGGCTCGAAACAGTGGGGTGTATGATATTTCCTTGATTTTGAGCCAGATTGAAAATAGTAAAGTCGGAGGATATGATTTTAGGAAAATGCAATTTGTAGACGATATGCTTTCTGCTGGTATCATTGACCCGGTTTTGGTTATTAAGCAGGCTATCAACAATGCTGTATCTGTAGCTAGTTCTATCATTACTACTGAAGTGGCCATTATTGACGAACCAAAGAAAGAGAGTTCGTCTACAAATTCAAGCATGGATGGAATGGGGGAAATGGATATGTAATTTTAACCCCTTTCTTCAAAAACAAATCAGCGACCTTTATGGTCGCTTTTTTATTAACCATTTTTTGGGTACTAAGAAATAATAAATATAAAATTAGTTTTTTACTTAAAGATATTTACACTAAGTAAGTTTTAACAAAATTTTGTTAGATATACAAACTGTCAATGTACTAATACTGATAAATGATTAGTTGTATTGAACAAATTCATTAACAATGAATGTAACTATTACTACATTTTTTTAAGTCAATTTTATTTGAAAGGATTTCCAAAAGGATTTGAAGTTCTATTCCTGTTTATTTTAGTATCATCTTGATCTTTAACGGATGTATTTGTATTATTTCGGTTTTTAACGACTTCTAACTCTTCTTGAGATGAACTAAAAGAATTAGCACATAATTTTTGTATATGACTTGTGATCACTCTGATTTGATCTTGTTGATTTTGAACCATAGTTCGCAATATAGACATTTCATCATATAAAGTATTGACCATTTCACTTAAAGTAGCTGTGTCTTTATGTATTTTTTGGGTAGTTGCACTAAGCCCGTTGATAGCATTTTGGTGTTCTTTTTTCTGTTGTTCTAGTCTAAGATCTTCCATGTTTCTTTCTAACCTACTTAGGCTTCTAATGATTTTTTCCATCAATGCGAGTTGGTTTTTCATCAACTGTCGATCGTGCAGATCTTGATTACCAATGGTGAAAGTATCTTTGGTTTTATTAGTTACAGACACACTGTCACCAGTGGTTAATTTGGGCGCAGAATTAGTATTTTTAGAATTATCTATTTGAGTTGATTTTTTAGGTTCAGATTTTGGCTGATCGGCTATTTTTTCACTAACACTTTTGTTTTGATTATTATTACTTTGTATAGACTTTGTTTCTGTAATAGATGGAGTCGTTGGAGTTGAATTAGGAGTAGGGGGTGTGGTTGTAGAAAAGGTGGGTTGGGGTGTTAATGAAGATGTTGTAACTTGTGATTGAGTGGTGTTGGGAGGAATGGGTGAAGTGACCGGCATAGATGCAGTTTGAGCTACTGCAGATATATTAATTTGTGGCTGTGTAGGAACAGGTTGTTCTGGTGGCAATTGACTTCCAAAATTCTGAAATGTTTGAGTTGAAGCAGTAGGTTGAACTACCGGTTGTATAGGTTGTCCAAAAGGATCGTTAGGTGGTATTGGTAGAGGTTGAGTAGATGAAGGTACGATTGTTGGTTGAATTGGTGAATTTGGTGTTGTGGGTGTCTGTGATATAGGTGTAGGTGGGATCGGGTTTTGGTTAGATTGACCGAAATTATTCGTAATAGGCTGAGTCTGCTGATTAGCAAAGCCTTGAGGTATGGCATCTTTTTGGTTCTCTTTCCAAATTTCGTGTAAAGTCTCAACTAATTCTTCTATACTTTCTTGACTGGCAGTCGGTATCCACTCATACCACTCCTTCTTCTCTTGGTCAGACAAAAAATAGGAGAAATCCACGGCTTGATAGGGATCTTTGGGGAAACCATCAGGAAATGTGTTGTTCATAATAAATATTTGTTTTTGTTAATTAAAAGTATTTTATAATTTGGTTTTTTATTTATAACTTAGTTATTTACTGATTAAACCAGATTTAGTAAACTACAAAGAGTATACTACATAAAATAACTACCGTCAAATCATTTTTATAAATTATAGTTTTTATAAAATTTTGAATTTTCCAAATCTGATTTACTTACTATATTTTAGTTTAACAGTAGACTATTTTTATACAACTTCAAGACAGATTAAGTTATAATTTTTCTAAGCAATGGGTTTAACTATTTCCTGAAAACCAGCATAATTTATAAAAAAACGGAAGTGATTTTATTCAGGCGGAGTTGTTATTTACGATTAAGCTAGAAATACTTTCTAGATCAAATAATACTAAATCTTTTTTATTTCTATCTGGTGTGGTAAAATGTAATTCGTTGGATAGCAAACAAAAATCCACATCTCCAAAGATTTTTTGTTTTAACCTTTCAAAAACGTATTGACCAAGGTCTTGTAGATCCGGTATTTTTTCAATTTGTAGGGTTGGATTTAGATCGTCTGTAAGCTGACTCAAAAATTTTTTTGGTATGGTTTTTGTTTGATTATAGATTTTGTCCGAAAATATTGGATATCCTATACTTTCAGCTTGTAGTCTTATTTGATGCATACGACCAGTGAAGATTTGCACCTCAACCAAAGTTTGGTTAGACTCTTTGCAAGTAGCAATAGGTTTAAATATAGAATCATTTTGTCTAACTTGAGAGTCGTATTTTAGGGCTTCAGTTTCAGTCCAAAATAAAATTTGCCTTACAGGATTACGATTGCTGCGAGCTTGATAAGCTCTAATTCTAATTTTTTGATTTAGAATTCCAGTAACAATAGTAAGATACTTTTTGGTTACTGAACGAGAACGAAATTGATCTTGTAAAAAGTCTAAACTACTTAAACTGCGAGCGACTAAAAGTAATCCTTGAGCATCCTTATCTAATCTATGAACTATTCCGGCTGTAGGATTGACTATTTCTTTTGAAAGTCTTTTATCTCCAAAAAAAGATGACTGATAAAGCAATTCTGTTTGTTCTGGATAATATTGTAATAACCACGATAATAAATTATCTTTCTGGTGTCCTGTGCCGGGCTGTACAGCTAAATTCGGTGGTTTAAAAATTACTAAAAAATCTTTGTTTTCTTCTAAAATTTTAATACCTTCAAGATTTCCTTTTGGTCTTAGCGGCCAGTGGCTAATCGACAAAGTTTGTAGTTCAGAAACCCATTGTAAGCGATTAAAAACCAATCTCTCATCAACCATTACTCCGTATTTCGCAATATTATTTTGGATTTCTGGTTTGGAATAGTCATAGTTTCTATATTTTTTAAGCTGTGTAATTAGGGCTTTGTGCAATCGTATTTTTTTGGATAGATCCATTTTAAAAAAAATTTTTAGTGTTTTTTAAGATCTAAAAAAGAGTTTGACAACTATTGTGTAAAATAGACTTTCTATAAAGTTTGAAAGTTGTCTAGATCTAGAAAAGATAAAAATTGGCTATCATTTATTGTTTTGATTTAGTTAAAAAACTAAAAGAAAGCAATTCTGAAAAGTAGCAAAAGAATTTGCTACTCTTGAAAAACTAAGGCTTGACAAAAAAAAGCCTAAATATCATATAACAGGTTATGTCTGAAATAACTATGAACCAACCAACAATGAGTGATTTAATTAATAAAGTTTCTGGTATAAACGAATTAGAGATAGGTCAAAAAGTTTCTGGGAAAATAATATTTTTGGCTAAAAATGAGGCAATTTTGGATATAGAAAATGTCGGTCTTGGAATCGTTCGAGGTAAAGAACTTTATAACGAAGAATATTTATCTCACCTGAAAGTAGGTGAAGTGGTAGAGGCTATAGTCCTTGATCTGGATAATGAGAGAGGAATGATAGAGCTTAGTTTTAGAGCTATTGGTAAAGACAAAATTTGGGCTGAGATTAGAGAGATTTATGAACAACAAAAAACAGTGGAAGGTAAGATTAAGGATGCTAATAGAGGAGGGTTTTTAGTTAGGGTTCACGGAGTAGATGGATTTTTACCGGCTTCTTTGCTCTCCCCTGCTCATGCCATAAAGCAAGTTGGTAATACTGAAGAGACTAGTTTAACTAGCCAAATGAAAAAGTATATTGGTCAAACTTTTTCTCTAAAAATTATCAATATTAATCCAGATAACGAGACAGTGATTTTATCTGAAAAAGCTGTTTCCGACGAAATTGCTCAATCTAAAATAGATAAATATAAAGTTGGTCAAATTGTTGACGGGGTTGTCGTTGGTGTGGCAGATTTTGGTATTTTTGTTAGGTTTGATGATTATTTAGAAGGTTTAATTCATATATCCGAACTGGCTTGGAAAAAGGTAGAGGATCCCTCAAAAGAATATAAAGTTGGTGACAAGGTTAAAGCTAAAATTATAGAAATAGAAAGTAATGGTAGATTTAATTTGTCTATTAAACAAACTCTACCGAATCCTTGGGTAGATTTTGCAAAAACAGCTAAGCCAGGAGATAAATTTATAGGTAAGGTAGCCAAAATAGTAAATTATGGGGCTATTATTGTGAATGAACAAGATATTCAAGGTTTGTGTCATATCACTCAAATGAGTAAAGAACCTCTGTCTAGTCCAGCGGCAATTCATGATATAATGAAAGTAGGTCAGGAAATGGAGTTTACTATTCTTGAAGTAAGTGAGGATGAAAAGCTATATCTTACTTTATTAGATATGCAAGAAGCTCAAAAATTACAGCAAAACACAGAATCGGAGACTTTAGAGTCTGAAAACCCTTCTTTAGAGACAAAGAAGAATACTTAAAATATCTGGAAAATTGCATTTTTAATGATTTTTTGCTTGTTGTACAATAAGAGTCTATTAAAGATAAATCAAAAATAATTATAATATGCCTAAAGACAAAAATCAACATAAAACATCGGTTCCTAAAGTTACCCATATTAGAATTGGTGAATCTAAAAAGAAAAAGACAAAGAGTTTTATTGAATTTGCTTCTGAGTACACAGAAAAAATGGCCGAGGAAAAAGAAAGTTCTTTTGAAGAACCTGCTTTTACTGTACCAACAGGTAAAATACACAGTTCTGATAGTCACATTCGTTCAGTAGATACTACTATTCAAGACTATGTGTCAACAAAAGAACTACATTCTGCGATATCTGTAAATGAAGATACTTCAAAATCTTCTATAAATTTATCTACAAATGTTGATAACTTTAATCAATCAGAAAAAGAAGAATTTTTATTCTTTCCTAGATTTTTAAGAAAACAGCAAGAACAACAAAGAGTTGATAAAACCAAGCAAGACAACCCAAAAGAACCGATTCAGACCAGCTCTATCAGACTTCTTACAACCACAGATAAAACACATAAGGATGATTTAAAAGATAGGACTCCAAACTTAAATTCTTTTAGCTCTATTTTTAATAGGGATAGTGCGAAAATTGCTGGTGTTCAAAGAGTCTTCAGAAAGTCTATGACGATGATGATAATCAGCAGTTTTTTATTTACCATCTTAACTTTTTTGAGTTTTAGATTGTTTTCTGTTAATTTATTAATAGTTCTTTTAATTCAAACTTTATTTGTCACTTTTACCAATATTTTTTATATCATAGTTGCAGATAAAAGCTATGTTTGGTTGGGAATAGCTTTCCAAGCGATAGTGTTTTTGGTCGTCCATACAATTATGGGTATAGGTGCCGGATTTTCTATTCCCACTATAGTTTCTGGTACTTTGATACTATTTTTGATTTATATGAGTTATTTAGATGTAGAAAAAACTCAACTTAGCAGTAGACTATTTTCCATAAGCCATATTACTTCTGATTCTACTAGAATGTTAAGTACTGCCATTAGTTTGGTTTTGGCTATTGGTATGTTTAATAGTATAGTTGCCAATGGTACGGGTGATTTTTTGAGAAAAGAAGTTTTTAGAAATGACTTTATAGTTGATAATATAATTATAGGAAAAGAGTTTCCCGGTCTAAATCGATTTATGCTTACAGGTACAACTAGGTTTGAGAATGCCGACGAGTTAGTGCAAAGGGGAGTTTGGCAACCAGTAGATCCAGATTCTAATGTTAATTTACTGAGTTTCATAGTTTTAAACTATGAAGTTTTTTCAACGGAACCAATTTTATCTGACAGAGAAAAAAGCGATCTCAAATTTTTACCATCTGATAAGGCTATTTTACAAGAAAAGGAATTAATTAGGAATAGGGCTGAAGAGGTTAATAAAATAGTGTTTGCATCTTTGGGTTATAGTTTAGACGATGTACTTACTAGTGATAAGTTTAAAAATGTCGTTAGAGAAACATATATTTACAAAGTCAATAGGTTTGAGTCTGGCGATAATAATCTTCTGAACAAATTTACTCAGTCTTTTACAGAATTTAATATCGCTTTGATTCCAAGAAATTATATAATACCAGGATTTTTTGCTATTTTTGTTCTGTTTGCTTCTTTTATAGTTAATTTCTTCTTAAAATTCTTGATTAAGACATTTACTTTAGTTATTTGGTTTTTACTTAGAAAAACTGACTATGCTCGTATAGACATAGAAAAAGTTGAGGCTGAAGTAGTCACTATCTAATTTTTTTGAAGCTTGACAAGAAATAAAAAATTAGACCTAAGAATTAGGTTTTTAGTATATGTCAGTTAAAACAATTGCCAGACACTCCTTTGGAATTAGACAAAATCAATTCCCTGTTCCAAACATCAATCAATTTCAAATAGATTCGTTTAAAAAATTTTGGGAAGAAGATTTAAGAGAGATTTTAGCTGAGTTTAGCCCTATAGAAGATAATTTAGGTTTTCGTTGGAGAGTTACTTTAGGTCCCAATTATTTTTTGGAGCCAGATAAAATTAACGAGTATGATGCTTTATTATCTGGTGCAACATATGGTAACTTTCTTTATATCGATGTTGGAGTAGAAAATCTAGTTACCAAAGAGAAAAAAACCCAGAGAGTTTTTGTAGGCAAAATCCCTCAAATTACTGATAGAGGTAGTTTTATTATCAATGGAACTCAAAAAATAATTGTAGGACAGTTAGTTAAATCCTCCGGGGTTGTTTTTGGGACTGAATCGGAAAAAGGTCAGATTATTTATACTGCTAAGATTATTCCCGCTAGGGGTGCTTGGGTGGATATGGAAATTTTAAAAGATAATGCTATTTATGTTAAAATTGATCGCAAGAAAAAGTTTCCTGTAACCCAGTTATTTAGATTATTTGGTCTTGTTTCTGAGCAAGAAATTATAGAAAAATTTGTTGATGTAGATACTGACCCAGCAGTTAGTTACATTCAGTCGACCCTTGCTAAAGACCCAGTTACCAGTACAGATGAGGCTGTAAACAGTATTTATAGAAAAATTAGACCTGGCGATATTGTTTCTCTAGAACAAGGGAAAAAGTATTTATTATCTCTTTTTGAAGATCCTGTGAAGTATGACATTGGTTTTGTTGGTAGATATAAGTTTGATCAGAGACTCAACTACAACTCTAAACCAACCCCTCCTTTTAAATATAAAAAAACTCTCAGTTTAGAAGAATTCATAGAAGTAGTAAAAGAATTAATAAGAATGAAAGTTCAAGAAAAACCAGCAGACAGTTTGGATTCCCTTAATAATCGAAGGGTAAGAGCTGTTGGAGAATGGCTTGGAAATACTTTTAGAGCCGGTTTAGCTAGAGTTGTCCGTAATGTTAAAGACAAAATGACTAGCAGTGAAGATAACAACCTTACCCCATCTCAACTAGTAAACATGAGACCACTAGCAGCTATGGTGGAGGATTTCTTTAATACCTCTCAGCTAGCTAAATTTATGGATCAAACAAACATTTTAGCAGAAATGGACGATAGACAATTTTTGACCGCTTCTGGTCCCGGTGGTTTGAGTAAAGAAAGAGCAGGATTTGAGGTTCGTGATGTGCATCCTAGCCATTATGGTCGCCTTTGTCCAGTAAATACACCTGAAGGTCAGTCTTTTGGTTTAAATACTCACTTGGCAGTTTATGCTAGGGTAAATAAAATGGGCTTTATAGAAACTCCTTACTTGAAAATTAAAGACACCCTAAGTGTTACTGATCCTAGTTTAATTGGTCGTATTCTTCAGGAAGATGTGATTGCACAAGGCAAAAAAATTGCTAAGAAAGGTGATGTAGTGGACGAAGAGTTATTCAAAAAACTTGGTAAAGCTAATTCTAAACTAGAAGTTAAAGTCCCTAGACATGTTTCTAATGAAGTTGTGTGGTTAGATGCTGCTGCGGAAATGAATTATGTCATAGCTGAATATATTAAAGATTTAGATGAGCTTGGTCATTTTCATGTAACAACTGTCGGGGCTAGAAAACAAGGTAATCCTGTGCAAGCTAGAGTCGAGGAAGTTGATCTGATGGATGTCTCTTCCAACCAGATTTTTAGTCTTTCTACATGCATGATTCCTTTTGTCGCTCAGACTGACGGTTTTCGTGTTTTAATGGGTACTAACCAACAAGGACAGGCTCTTCCTTTGGTTAAGCCAGAACTACCTTTCGTGGCTACAGGATTTGAGAAAATCGCCGCTAGAGATAGTGGATATTTAATCAAAGCTCCTTTTGACGGAGTGGTTATTAAAGCCGATGGGTCAAAAGTAGTTATCAAATCCAAAGATGGATCGCAAGTTAGAACTTTTGGAACTATCAAATATTTACCTTCTAACAACCATTCAACCATTAACCAAAGGGTTGTGGTGACTGAGGGGGAAGAAGTGTCCGAAGGTGATATTTTGATGGAAGGTTTTGGGATTTATCAAGGTGAATTTGCTATTGGTCAAAATGTTAGAGTGGCCTTCATGCCATTTAAAGGATATAATTTTGAAGACGCTATTGTATTATCGGAAAGATTAGTGCAACAGGATAAATTTACTTCTACTCACATTTATGAGCTGGTTTGTGATGTTCATGAGACCAGTCTTGGAAACGAGGAAATTACAAGAGATATACCCAATGTAGCTACTGAAAAATTGAATAAGCTAGATAAAAATGGAATAGTTCATATAGGTGCTTTTGTGGAATCTGGAGATATTTTGGTGGGTAAAATTACTCCAAAAGGTGAAGTGGATCTTTCACCTGAAGATAAATTGATTAGAGTTTTGTTTGGTGAGTATTCCCGAGATGTTAAAGACAGCTCTCTGTATTTGGAACATGGTCTTAGTGGGAAAGTCATTTCTGTGCGTATTTTAAGTAGGGAAGATGGAGATCCCCTACCAAGTGATGTTTTACAGAGAGTGTATATTTGGTTGGCTACTACCCGTAAAATTAAGCCCGGAGACAAAATGGCTGGAAGGCATGGTAATAAGGGAGTTGTGTCAGTTGTCTTGCCCGTTGAAGATATGCCATACACCGCAGATGGAAGACCGGTAGATGTTGTGTTAAACCCCCTTGGAGTGATTGGTCGTATGAATTTAGGTCAATTGTTAGAAGCTCATTTAGGATTAGTTTGTGAAACAAAAGGAATGTATGCTTTAACACAACCTTTGAACGAGATCTCTGAAGAAGTAATTAAGGAAGAGTTAAGACAGGCTGGTTTTAGAGAAGACGGAAAAATGGATTTGTGGGACGGTCAAACCGGACTCAAATATGATCGACCAGTAGTTGTTGGTAACATTTATTTAAACAAATTACACCATCTTGTAGATGATAAGGTACATTCTCGTTCTACAGGTAATTATTCTTTAGTTACCCAACAGCCTTTGGGTGGCAGAAGTCACGGAGGAGGTCAAAGATTTGGAGAAATGGAAGTCTGGGCTTTGGAAGCATATGGAGCAGCTTATGCACTGCAAGAAATGTTAACAATTAAATCAGACGATATTAAAGGTAGGGATGCAGCCTTTGAGGCAATTGTTAAAGGTAAACAAATAGTTAGTCCTAATTTACCGGGCTCTTTTGTAGTACTTGCTAATGAGCTCACAGCTCTGGGTCTGAAGGTCAATGCTGAAGTTCACGAGTCAGAAGATGATAAAAAAATTGATGAAAAAATTGCTTTATATTCGGATGAAGGAACTTTGGAAAAATAATTATTTGTGAATTAATAACATTACAGACAGGGTATAAGTATTTGACAAATTTTTAAAAATTTTGCTTTCTTAAGCCTTAAGATTTAAGATTAATAAGATATGAATTTAGTTTGGTTTTTTAGCTACTTCTTTTTTACCCTAATTTCTAGGGCGGGGTAGCTAGTATTCTAAAAATTTTTTAAAGCGACTCGCCCTACAAGGCGAGTTTTTTAGTTTTATACTGCTTATGAATTTCTACATTTCAAACCAATACACCGACTCTAGTTAGAACTTTTTCTATAACTCTCTCCAAAATACTTCTTAAAAACTGTGGTTATCAACCTTAAAAAGGTGAACTTCAAAAGAATAATTATAAAAGAATAATTATATTATTTTATTTTTCAACTAAAATATTTTTCTTATGACAACAAACAGTAATTTCACTCAACCAGTTCGTATTTTTGCTGGACCGGATTCTTTGGATGATTACAACATTCAAGAAATCTACCAAATTGCGGATATCGAAATTAATGGTCAAAAAGCCATTTACGGAACTCGCACTGTTGGCTTAAAATCTCGTACCAGTTTTGATAAAAATAATTCTGAAAAAGGTTTTATGGGTTTTGATTTTGATGTCATCATGCGGAATTTTGATATTTTCGGGCTTGGTGGTACTGTCGACGATCTTAAACCTTTGCCTACTGTAGACATGGCTGCTCAAATTTATAGGGATACCGGCTTGGTATGTTCTACGGAAATTATGTTACCAGCAATTCAGTTAGCTTGTATTGCTAAGTCTTTTAAATTTAAACCTTTTATGGTCTGGAATCCTGCGGTAGACCAACTTGGATGGCATGTTCGACAGATGGCTGGTTTTGCTTCTGAGTATGAATGGACTGTAGGTCTTAAAAATGGTAAATGGCTCGGAGAAGAGTACGAATTAGCAGAAGATCCAAATTTTAGTGGAATTACTAGTATTGAAAAAACTTGGGATGGTTTAGTTAGCTATGCTGAATTAGCTCCAGAGATTATCTTGATTCAAAGAGGTTGTGATTTACCTCGTAAAGGAGAATACCGAAACCTACCGATTCACCAAACGGCTAAGCGGACTAAACTAAGAAATAAAGACAAAAAGGTAAAACTCTTCTTTGATCCCAGTCATGCATTAGGACCCAAGAAAAGGCATGATATTGTAGATGAAACCGTTGAAGCAATGAAAATGAAAATTAGCGAGAATGAATTTTTGTATGATGGTATTTTGATTGAAGTTGGCACAGCAAAATGTGACACAGAACAGCATATCACAGTAGATGAGTTAAAAGAACTAGTAGAAAGAATTGCTGAATTCCGTGAAATTTGGGGTAGAACTAAAAAACCAGAGATAGGTGCAAAATTTTAGAATATGCTTTTTCTAATTCATGGTTTTGCTCAACGAGCAAGTTTTGGGATTTTTAGAAAACCTAAAACACCTGAGCAAATTTTTCCTGCTTGGATAAATAACCTAAAAAATGGAGATGCTGCAGTTTTTGAATGGGGTATTTTTTGGGAGATGAGTTGGTCAATATCTTAACATCAAAAAATCCTCAAAAATTATATTTTGAAGAAAGATCAAAATCTTCACAAGACTGGACTTGCAAGACTTAAACAACCTCATAAAAATTAAGCAACCAACTCAAATTTTGGCTCACTCTTTAGAGTGTAATTTGCTTCTAAACTATTTTGACAAGTTCAAGCCAAATCAAAATTTACAGAGAATATTTCTAGTACAGGGTGATTTTGACTCGCTTCGTCAAATTCCAATCATGCTCCAAAACCACCTTGAGGAACAAACCAAGTTGGAAATCTACAATTTTTATTGCCAGTGGGATTATAGTTTAATATATAGCTCTTATATCAATAAATATAAACCCGCAGGGCTTATAGGCTGGCAAAACCAAGCAGTTCATAATCAATTTTTACCGCTTCTTAATTTACCTCACTCTCATCAAGACATTCTAAAAAGCAAAAGGTTTGCTTAAAAAATTAAGTCTTTATGCTAAATTTTCGTTTACTAGTTTTTCAAAAAATAAAAAATTAAAAGTTGACAAAAATGTCTTTAAAAAAGATCTTCCACAAATAGAAAACAAATTTTTGCAAACTAGCTCAAAGATAAAATTTGAGACGTAACTAATTTAATTTTTTATGTCTAACAATTACCAAGCAGAAAGTATTACTGTGTTAGAAGGTTTGGAAGCTGTTCGTAAAAGACCCGGAATGTATATTGGAAACACTGGAAAAGAAGGTTTGCATCGGTGTCTAGGAGAAATTTTAGATAATTCTGTGGATGAATTTATGGCTGGGTATGCCACTAGTGTACGAGTAGTGGTAGAAAAAGATTTTGCTTTGGTGGCTGACGATGGTAGAGGAATTCCTACTGACATTCACCCCAAAACAGGCAAAAGTGCGGTAGAAACAATTATGACCGTGCTTCATGCTGGTGGTAAATTTGATCAAAAAAATTACAAATTTTCTGGGGGCTTGCACGGTGTAGGTGCTAGTGTGGTCAATGCTTTGTCTTCAAAGATGCAGGTCTTTGTGCTGCGAGACAATACTATCCATTTTATCGAGTTTCAGTTTGGTAAAACTGTCCAACCACTTGAGCAGATGTCTCCAGCAGAGTTTGCTCAAAAATACCCCCAATTTGCCAAACACACTGTCTGGAAAACTACGGGTACTTTGGTTGTTTTTTGGCCAGACAAAACAATTTTTGAAACTACTGACTTTGACATCAACGAAATCGATCAATTACTCAAAAATACAGCTTACTTAAATGCTAATCTTCAGTTATATTTTGTATCAGGCATAGATAACGAACCAGTAAAGTATCATTTTCCTCAAGGTATTCGTACTTATTTAGAAGACATTACCAAAGGCGAACAACTTTTGATTCCAATTTTAGAAATACACGGTGAAGAAGCAAATTTTCATCTTGATCTTGCTCTTACTTATACTTCTAATTTTAACGAAAAATTTTTTCCATATACCAACGGTATCTTTAATGCCGAGGGTGGAATGCATGTTACCGGTTTTCGAACTGCTTTGACTAGGGTGGTCAATAACTATGCCGTTGAAAAAGGTTTAATTAAAAAAGACGATCGTTTTAGCGCCGAGGATTTAAGAGAAGGTTTGAGAGTAATTTTGTCTGTCAAAATGACTGATCCCCAGTTTACTAGTCAATCCAAAGTCAAACTTGGTTCCACCATTGCTCGCACTTATACAGACAAAATAGTAAGTGATAAATTTGCATCTTTTTTGGAGGAGAATCCGAAAGAAGCTCAGATTATCGTTCAAAAAGCTCAACTAGCAATGAAAGCTAGAATTGCCGCTAAAGCAGCTCGTGAGACTGTTATTCGCAAAGGAGTAATGGACAGTTTGACTTTACCCGGAAAACTCTCTGATTGTAGCGAAAAAGACCCAGCTAAAAGTGAGATTTTCATTGTTGAAGGAGACTCAGCAGGAGGTAGTGCTAAGCAAGGACGAGATCGCCATACTCAAGCTATTTTACCGCTTAGGGGCAAGGTCCTAAACACAGAGAAGGCTACTTTGGACAAAATTATGAACTATGAAGGTATAAAAAACATGATTATTGCTCTTGGGACTGGGATTGGAGAAATGTTTGATATTTCCAAACTTAGGTATCACAAAATTATTTTAATGACTGATGCTGATGTAGATGGAGCTCATATTACCACTCTTTTATTGACATTTTTCTATCGCTATATGCCAGCTTTGATTGAAGAAGGTTATATTTACATGGCCAGACCTCCTTTATACAAAATTAGTTGGGGTAAAAATTATGAATATGTTTATAGCGATGCGGAAAAAGAAGCTATTTTACAAAAACTTAAAGCAAAAGGAGCTGTGATAAGTTCAACTGAATCTGAAGTAAATGAATTAAGCGAGGCTAATCAAGATCAAACAAACGAATTAGTGGTAGCTACGGAGAACACTTCAAAAATGAAAAAATCTCTTAAAGTGTCAATTCAAAGATATAAAGGTCTAGGAGAGATGAATGCTGAACAATTATGGGAAACTACAATGAATCCGGCTACTAGAACATTATATCAAGTAACCATCGGGGAAGCGGCTATTGCTAACAAGGTTTTTGAAGATTTAATGGGAGCAGATGTGGAGCCCCGTAGAAGATTTATCGAAGAAAATGCTATTTTTGCAGAGGTTGATTTGGTATAGAGGACTGTTTAGTTTTAGTATGCTATTTTAAAAGTATTGCTATCTAAACTGGCATGCTAATAAAGTTTAGCTGGTTATATGTGATATATTTTTTTAAAACTCTAACCTAAACAACACACAAAATATTCGTTTTGGTTTTCGGTTCTGCCGTCTGCCAAATACCTGTCAATCAGTTTGAGATTGTTTTTTTGAATAGTCTCGTTTATTTCGGCATCGTCATAGCTATGTGAATACCTAAAGGCCTCTTGCTTTTTGACCCAATCCAAAATATAGTCTCCTTGATCTAATGCGGATTGAAAAATGTTGTATGTTTTACAAAAAAATTGACCTTTTGGTGAATCTAAATCGACTATTCTTTTTTGGAGTCTGGGTATTTTTAGAAAGTTCCAAGTAGTAAAAATTAAACTTCCATTTTTTGCCAGTAACTGAGTTGCTTTTTTGATTAGACTGTGTCTAAAATTATCACTCGGAATATGGTGCATCACTCCAAATAAAACTATTAAATCGAATTTTCGTCCAAACAAGTCCTGGTCCCACTGGTCTAGTATTAAATCTTGTTTATAAAGACAATACTGTAGACTGTTATCTAAACTTTTTAAGTTTGCTTTTGCTTGGTAGAGCAAGAAATCTGAATTATCAATTCCAACATAGTCAATTGTGTAGTTATCAAAGTTCTTTTTAAGAAAATGAGCAAAACGACAATTACCACAACCTAGATCCAAGACTTTTAAACTTTTATTTTTTGGGAGTAGCCAATTATGTTGATTATTTTTCACCACAAAAAAATCCCAGCCTTGCCAAGTGTAGTCTATGGCGGGGTTCCAGTATTGACCAATAGTGTTGTAAAAATCTTGATTGAGTTTGATTAGTTTGAGAGCTGTTTCGTAGGTCATTTTTTAGAACAGAGGTAGCAAATTTTTTATTTTTGCTTTATTCAAGAGTTCTCGAATATAGTAAAATTTGAAATCAATAGTTTTTACTAGTTTTTATAAACAAAATTTTGGCTAACCTTACACCTACCTACTAAAATTTAGGTTTAGGGTTATAATAAAATATTTCTAATTTAATTTTTTAAATTAATTCAAATTCTTGACAACCTTGTCTAAATTGGGTCTGTGTAGGTTATTTATTTTATGTATTATGATTGATAACGTTATTCAAGTTTTTTTAATGGTTTGTTGGTTTTTGATTATCCTAATTCCGTTGGTTATTATACACGAGTTTGGTCACTTGTTGATGGCTAGGCTGACTAGAACTAAAGTTGTGGAATATGGTGTGGGCATCCCACCTCGTTTGTTAAAGAAAAAATGGAAAGGGATTATTTGGTCGCTTAATTATTTACCTTTGGGGGGATTCGTTCGTATTTATGGCGACCATGATGCTCTGGATGAAGCTAGTGATAGGTACAAAAAGTCCATTTCGGATGCTAAAGAGAACTATATCAACGATCGTTTTAGTGAGATTTTGTCTAACCACGAATTGGAATTTTTCTTAAAAGAAAATAATTTAGAGTATTCAAAGGAATGGCAAGAACTAGAGAATTACTTTAATTCAAAAACAGATAAGAGTGACGACGATAAATATATTAGCCTGATAAGACAGCTAAAAACTTTAATAGAATGGGAATTTGAAACTAAACTAAACTCAAAAGAAGCTTTTTTTAACAAAAAATGGTGGCAACAGTTTTTAATTCTGGTTGGGGGTGTGGTTTTTAACCTAATTACAGCCTTTATTATTTTTTGGTTGTTGTTTTCTTTTGGTGGAGTAGGTGATAAAGCTATTCCGATAGAACAAATCCAACAACTAAAAAACAGACCTGGAATCACCTTAGAAATTAAATCTGAAAGTCCGAGAGTAGCTAGTGTTATAGAGAATTTTCCGGCTGCCAATATAGGCATGATGCCTAGAGACGAATTAGTTAGTTTTGCTGGTAAAGATATGTCAGAAATTAGAAGTTTAGAAGAATTTGGGTCTTTAGTTCGAGAAAATAAGGATAAGGAAGTGGAAGTAGTATTTAGAAGTAGTGAAACTGGAGAGCTGATTACGGCGACAACTAAAATGAAAGAAGATAATGGTAGAGTTTTGTTTGGTATTGGCACTTTATACTATGAAGGAACTTATAAAGCTGATAATTTATGGTCAGGAGCAGTATTTGCGTTAGAGACAACGAATTTCTATGTAACTAAAACTTTTGAAGTTTTGGGAGACATTGGCAAGGCTTTGTTGCCTCAAACTCAAGACAGAAGCGCTTTGCAAATGGTAAGTGGTCCTATAGGGGTTAGTTATTTTGGTATCAAAATTTTTGATAGTGCTGGTATCAGGGGTATACTAGAGCTAATAGCTGTAGTTTCGATTAGTCTTGCTGTGTTTAACATTCTACCTTTACCCGCTTTAGATGGTGGTCGAATTATTATTGCGATTTTAAATAAAATTACCGGCAAAAGGAATAAAAAATTAGAAGGTGTTTTGATAATGCTGACAATGGTTTTAATGCTAGGGATAGGTTTGCTTGTGGCTTGGCAAGACATTAATAGAATTAACCAAATGGGCGGATAGGTTATTTTAATTTTATGTCTAATAAATATGATGTAAAATTGTTGGCTCCTGCGGGCAGTTGGGAAAATTTATATACCGCTATTGCTGCTGGTTGCGATGAGGTTTATTTTGGAGTGAAAAGCCTTAATATGAGAGTTGGAGGAGCTAAGAATTTTGACATCAAAGATTTACAAAAAATTTCTCAAATTTGCCACCAGTCTAAGGTTAAGTGCTACTTAACACTGAATACCATAATTTATGACTCTGAATTAAGTACCATGAGAAAGATTATAGACAAAGTCAAAGAAGCTGAAGTAGATGGAATTATAGCCATGGATTTAGCTGCTATTACATATGCCCACCAAATCGGAGTTGAAGTTCATATTTCAGTACAAGCAGGAATATCTAATACCGAGTCTGTTAAATATTACTCTCAATGGGCAGATAGAGTGGTATTAGCCAGAGAACTAACTTTAACCATGCAAAAAAAAGTTATAGAGCAAATCAAATCCCAAGATATTCGTGGACCAAAAGGTGAGTTGGTGGAAGTAGAAGTTTTTGCACACGGAGCCTTGTGTGTGGCAATTAGTGGCAAGTGTGGAATGAGTTTACTAGCAAATAACAAATCAGCCAACCGTGGAATGTGTTTGCAGCCATGTAGACGAGCTTATACCGTGACTGACAAAGAGACTGGGCAAGAATTTGTTGTGGACAACGAGTATGTAATGAGTTCTCAAGATCTTTGCACGATTGGTTTTTTGGATAAACTTTTGGAGACTGAAGTGAAGGTGCTTAAAATAGAAGGCAGAGCCAGAGGTCCAGAGTATGTAAATACTGTGGTTAAAACTTATCGTGAAGCTATTGATGCAATTAACGAAGGTAGTTATAATTTAGAAAAAATTAAAGACTGGAACCAAAGACTAGGTACTGTATTTAACCGTGGTTTGAGTGATGGCTACTATCTGGGTAAGAGCTTTAAAGACTGGGCTGGAATATATGGCAGCAGAGCGACTAAAGTAAAAACTTTGGTAGGTACTGTGAGACATTTTTTTGATAAACTAAGTGTGGCTGAAGTAGTATTACAAGCTGATGGGTTGACTGTTGGTGATGAGTATATGATTTCTGGAGAGACTCACGAAGCGATATTTGGAATTTTGGACGATCTTAGGTCTGAAAACGGTTCAAAAATAAATCAAGGTAAAAAAGGAGAAACTGTTACTTTTGCTACACCTAAAGCAGCAAAAAAAGGTGACAAAGTCTATAAGTTTGTACCTAACGAAGATTTTTTGTAGGCGTCTAGGTTGTTCAAATAACTTTTTGCTAAAAATAAGTGTCACTAATTATTCTGCTACTGGTTGATAGTTGCTCTTTTCAGCTCTTTTGGATGAATGTACTTGTAAGAGCAAGGAGGTGGTTTAATTGAGCAAGTGTTGATATTTAATAAAATGAATATAGAATATAAAAGCAGACTTTTCAAGTCTTAAAATAACAAACACAAAAATTTACAAACTCTCTATTTTACTCCAAAATTCAGGAAAAGACTTGCTGACAACTTCTGGGTTTTGAATGATTACACCGTCGATTTTAGTCCCAGCAACAGCAAAACTCATAGCCATTCTGTGATCGTTATAAGTAGCAATTTCGGCTGGCTTAGGCTCTCCTCCAACAATTGCCATCCAGTCATTACCTGTTTCTACTATTATTCCCATCTTTGCTAGTTCAGTTTTGGTGGCTTCTAGTCTATTAGTTTCTTTGTCTTTTAAGGTAGATAAACCAGTTATTTTAGTTGTACCTTTAGCAAAGGCAGCCACAATTGCTAGACTTTGAGCAGTGTCTGGCATGTTTTCCATATTCACTTCGACCGATCGTAGATCAGATAAAGCTTTTGGACCGCACACCGTGATTGATTTTTTTGAAAAATCCTTAGCCACTTTACAACCCATTTTTTCCAAAATATCCACAAAACCAACATCTCCTTGTACAGTATTAGGATTTATATTAGTCACCTCAATCTCTTGACCTGTGATGGCAGCAATAGACCAAAAATAACTACAACCACTCGCATCTCCTTCAATTTGGTATTTTTGGGAAGTGTAACTTTGATTTGGTTTTACTGTGTATTTTGTGTAGTTTTGGTTAATCATTTCTACTCCAAAATCAGACAAAATTGACTGGGTCATGTCAATATATGATTTAGATACTTGTTTACCTACAACACTAATTTCTAAACCATTTTGTAAAATTGGAGAGATTAAAAGTAAAGCCGTAAAAAACTGACTGGAAACATCTCCACGAATAGAAATTTGGTTAGTTTTTTGAATTTTTGATAAAGGTTTTTGATTATTAAATCTTACAGGAAGACACCCTTCTTTTCCGAGGTATTCAAACTCGACACCTAGGGTTTTTAAAGCATCAAATAAGTCTTTCATTGGTCTTTCTAACATCTTTTTCTCGCCAGTAAGTACAAAATTTCCCGGAACTAAAGAACAAACTGCAGCCAAAAACCTGCTTGTAGTTCCTGCAATACCGCAATTAATTTGCCCATAAAATGGTTTGAACTGGCCACCCTGTCCGTACACTTGAATACTATCTTTACTTAAATATTCAAATTCAATACCTAGTTGTTGAAGAGCTTGGACTAACAATTTACTATCGTCACTTTCTGATATTCCTGTTAAAGTTGTTTTGCCGTTGACAAGCGAGGCAATAACCAAAGCTCTGTTTGTGTCGCTTTTGGATCCGGGAATAACGACTATCCTTTTTTGACCATCTGCTTTGATTGGTTTAACTCGATAAATCGAATTTGTCATAAAGATTATGTTTATAACGAAATAAACTTAAGTTTTTGCTGTAAATTGTCAAAAGACATTTGCCCCGGAGCTACTGCCACATCATCCAAACTAGCAAAAGTTAGATAGCCACCCAAAAACGGTGTCAAAAGACGACTGATCTGCCCTAGTTTACCCATACCTAGAACTATTAGCTGTTCTTTTGGTTTTTTGTTAATAAGTATTCTATACAAAGAGTGTAGATCTTTTTTAGATTTGACCAGACAAGCAAATTTGTAGATATCTGCCGCAGAAGCTCTCATCTTTTTAAGATATTTTTTTAGTTGTAAATATGATGGTGTGTCGGTAAAGCGATGATAAGATACGATAATTTTGGTATTTTCTAATTTATTTTTAAATTGATTAATTAATCTAAGATCAACATCAATGTATTCAAAACCTAAATCTGTTGCCTCTTTAAGCATTGCTATCTGTTCTTCATCTGTTCCTTGAAAATTACCACCATCTTTGACCGAACGGCAAGTAAAAATAGCTTTGGCAGAGAGATTTTTTTTAATTTTTGTTAAAACTGAATGATTGAGTTCTGATAAATAATCAGCTCTAATTTCCACAAAATCGTTAATTTGTTGAGCCTTTTCAATTTGGTGAAGTAATTTGTCAATGTCTTTTTCCGCGAGAGTTATACAGATATTGATATTAAAATTAGATTGAGACATGATTTAATCTACTTAAAAACACCTTTTTAAGAAAAACCAAACCCAATTCATGTTTTTTAGTGTTACTTGACTAAAACTTTTTTAAACAACCCATCTGATTTTCGGCAAAATCTTCAGTGGCTGAGCATACATGAGCTTTAACTCTGGAGTAAGAGCGATTCTCTTTTGTATAGAAAAAACAGACACCAGAATCATATTTAATTTTTATCGGGTGGGTGCTTGGGCAAGTGGGGTCTTCTCCGGATTTTATCCAGAAAACTCCCTCTACTTCTTTTGTTTTAATTTCAGCTTTTTCTAAAGATTCAACAGTGTCTTTAATACTAGCCAAATCAGCACCACCAAAATTATTTTCGTGGTAACGAAAGCCATAATAAAACCCAACAATAAAAACGACTATAACTAATAAAAGTATTCCTAGATAGTTTAGATACTTGTTACTGCTTTCCATTCGCAGGTAAATAAATTATTTTTGATTTGCTTTTTTAAGAGTTCTCAAAGCCCTAGTGGAAATTTTGATTCTTTTATTACCAATTTTAATCCTTTGAAGATTAGGCTTGACTTTAGTTAAAGTTGATTTCATAGATTTTGATCTTTTGCGAACATTCATGTAAGTTTTTCCAGTAATGACACAAAAAGCAGGCATAAATAAAATTAGTTCAGATAAATTATGATTTTTATTAAGTATAGCTTTATCAAATTTGTCAAATTTATAGTTTGGAAGGTTAAAGTGAGTAAAATACTTGGAGTCGTTTTGTTTAGCTTACTATTTTCTACTTTTTTGTGAAAAATAGATTTTAGAGGTTTATAATTTTTCCAGCAGAAGACTCTTGGTGATTTAAGACCTAAAATTCCTCATATCAGAGATTTCATATTTGCAGACCTTGTGTTCTTAGCCAGTCGATAAACTCTAAAGGGCATTTCATAGTCGAAAGTCTTGGTTGTTTTATCAAAGCAAAATCAGCAAACAAACCGGACTCTTTAATTTGTTTTAGAGTTACTCTTTGAGCTGGTTCAAAAATTTTGATTAATTCTAGGTCAGCAACCCAACTGGGTCTTGTATCTTCCAAATTTTTTTTTGGACTGGAGATAACTTTAGCAATTCCCACAATTGTATTCTCGCCTTGCGAGTGGTAAATCAAAACTAAATCACCTATTTGCCATTGCTTAATAATATTGATAGCTTGAAAATTATGAACTCCGTCCCAAGTGGTTATTTTTTCTTTTGCAAAATCGTCAATGGAATAAACTTTAGGATCGGTTTTAGCTAAAAAATAGTTAGACATAACTTAGATTTTTTTAGTTAGTTTTTAAAAAAGTAAAAATTTATTTCTTCTCTTCTTCTAATTTTGACTGCTTTTTAAGAAAAGCTCTTATTTGTTTTTGAGCCTGTCTGGTTTTGACCCAATTTAGCCAGTCTATCTTTGGAGTTTGTTTTTTGTCAGTAATGATCTCCACACTATCTCCGTTATTTAATGGGTCACTCAATTTGCATGGCATACCATTAACTTTGGCCATTACAGCATGACGAGCTATTTCACCATGAATCTTAAAAGCAAAGTCCAGAGCAGTAGCTCCGTTAGGCAGGTCGATTGCATCTCCAGCGGGGGTAAGCACAAAAATTCTATCTTGAAATAGATCTAATTTAACATTTTGTAGATACTCCTCTTCAGTCATTTTCTCTTGACCCAAAGCAATCAACTCATCAATCCATTTCAACCTTTCCGGAGGTATTACAGCATATTCACCAAGTTCAGTCTTGTCTTTATGGGTCCAGTGAACTGCCATTCCGTATTCTGCATATTCGTGCATTAACTGAGTTCTAATTTGAAACTCAAAAATTTGACCAGTTTCTGGGTCGCTAACTGTTGTGTGTATGCTACGATAGCCATTTGGTTTAGGTAAATTAATATAGTCTTTTATTCGGTTTGGTAGGGGATCAAAATGAAGGTGTAAAAGGGACAAAATTGCATAGCAGTGCTCAACACTGTTAGTAATTACTCTCAAGGCGATTAGATCATAAATGTTTTCTAGACTTCCTTTTCTTTGCATTTTTTTGTATATTGAGTAGTATTTTTTGGCTCTACCGAAAATGTTACTGTAAGGAAGACCGGATTTATTTAATATTTCTTTGGTTTTTTCGACTATGGTTTCGGTTATTTTAATTCTTCTTTGGATTTCTAGTTCAGAACTTTGAATAAATTGTTTATATTCTTCCGGGTGAACAAAGGGAAAAGCAGCATCTTCAATTTCTCCGCGGAAATGACTAATACCTAATCTTTCGGCAATCGGAGCATAAATTTCCAAACTTTCTAAAGCAATTCTATATTGCTTGTGAGGCGGTAAATACTGCAAACTTCTAAGATTATCTAAGCGATCTGCTAACTTGATAAAGACGATTCTCAGATCTCTACTAATTGCAATAAACATTTTTCTAAGATTTTCAGCATATCTTTCTATACCTTGATACTTAATAGTACTTAATTTGGTCACTCCTTCTAATAAATAAACTATCTCCGATCCAAAATCTTTTAACAACTCTTTCAAAGTAGTCTCTGTATCTTCTGGAACATCGTGAAGCAGACTAGCTGCTAGAGTGTGAGCATCAAGACCAATTTCTGCTAAGGTTGCACAAACCCTAACCGGGTGAACAATGTAAAAATCACCACTAGCCCTTTTGACTTGATTATGAGAAATTACCATTTGATCAAAAGCCAACTGCAACAAGGTTTTTTCAGAATCTTCAAGATAATCTAACTTAGGTCGCAAAAAGTCCCAAAGTTCCATGGCACACTTGTCTAAGTTATTTTTATCAAACTCTATTTTTAACATAATTTGCTATGTAAACTTTTTACAAAAAAATTGCAAGAGACATGTTTTTGACAAAAATTTTTAGTTTATTAATGTATGGAGAGCAGGGCTCAAAAAATTAAGCCTAATTAGTGTCTGCTACAGACTTTGATTTGTAATAGAAGAGGTGGTGGGTTGTTTCTGCTAGTTCAACTAACAAGAAGGTGGCAGAAAACAGTGGGAAAATTTAAAATTTTTAATACTTTTTTGTACTTTTTATAAACTATAAACGGATAAGGTAGTTTAACATATTCTGCATATAGTAGAAATTTATGTGGTTTAATAAAAATAATTTAGATAAACAGCATAACTTGCATTAAAAAAAGTTTAAAGATTTCAATAAATTTTTGTTTAACAGAGTTTTTCTGATGGTTTTTTAGGGCGTTGAAGTTGTTCAGTTTGAAACTGACTAATTTCCTAAAACATACAACCAACATTTATTAAGAATGTCAAAAAATTACACTAATTTTTGAGGCATAAAAAATAAGGCTAATTATTTCCAGAACTCAAGCTTGACTAAGTGATGACTATTATTCTCAATTGTATAGACAGAAGGTTTTAATAAAATAAAAATATTTTCTTCATTAGCATTAAATAAAATACAATAAAAATATGGTTAAACTCTATACAAATTTTTACGGTATATTAAAGCAATTTGGGCTTAGCTGTTTGTTATTGTTATTTTTTTGTTCAAATTTATATTCTATAACCGCTCTAAGTCAGTCTAACAAACTTACTCCAGAAATCAACGAAATCAATTTCCGTATTCCGTCGGTTACTAAAGATGGTCAAAAAATCAGTACTACCAGAATCAGTGATACTAAATTTGAATTTAATGGTGGTCCTTTAACTTTGGATGATGGAATTAGATTTTCTTGGACTGGAGTTGATATAGATTTAAAATACAAAGAGCTACCAGCTCAATTTGGGGGTTGGCTTAGAATTTATATTAATGACGATGTCAATGAAGATAATTTTATTATGGACTTTGGTACTTATCCGGCAGACAGTGTCGGTCTGAAGATTTCTGATTTATCACACAAACTCAAAGAAGGTCGCAATACTATAATGTTTGTTTTTGTAGGTTATGACAATTTGAAAACCGTGGTTAGAGCAAGAGTACAGTTTAGTTTTGATTTTGAAAATACTTCTCGCGACCCCATAATCAATATTATTAAACCTCAATCTGGTGCAGTAATAGCTGCTAATGTTCATCAAGAATTTGAGATAGAACTAACCAATTTTGCTTTGGAAAATGTGCTCAATGGTTTACCCAATCGAGGTAAGCTAAATATTTATTACAATGACATAACTAGTTCTACACTGCTTGCTACAATTAGTACGAGTTTAGAACAAGGTGGTAAAAATCGTGTAGTGTTCAATACTAAAGATTTTGAAAGTTTTTCCTCGATTCCGGATAGTATGAACACTAGAATTATTTTTGTATTGACTAAAACCAATGGTGAATTGTTACCTTTTAGAAAAACTATTAATGTAATTACTAATTTTAATAATACTTTGGATATTGGTTTCCCAAGGGTGACAATTATTGAGCCAAATAGAGATAGAGAGAGTATGCATGTTACTGGAGAGCAGAAATTCATTTTACAAATTGATAACTTTGAAATTTCTCCTAGAGAATTATCACCTAGAGAAAACCAAAATGGTAAGGGATACCTCCAAATCATTCTTAACAATAGACCAGTTGAACTGGCTTTTGAGAAAACTGAGTTTACTCTAAATGAACTAGGTGCTAGTCGATTTGGTGAAGGAACAATTAATGTTAAAGTTCAATTAGTTAATTTTGACTTCACCAAACTTAATCCAGAAGCTAGTGATTCAATTCAAGTATTTTTTGTTCCGAGAGAGATTGGGGACGAAAATGCAGTTAGTCAAGTTCAAAATAATACTTGGCGGTTTGTAATTATTGGATTGATTATCTTATTGGTTGTGGGTAGTATGGTCATATTAATTACCCGAGGTTAATCTTTTGTTTCTGAAAAAAAATGATTTAAACTTAATACAGATAAAACTACGGAGGTTAAAAAGACATTTTATATACTTACTTTCTATTTTTAGAATGGAATCAAAAAACATACACGATTAAGCAGATTCTATACAAGAAAATAATTTAAAGTTAAGCTCATTATGTTAAATTTTTAACACAATAAATCCAAATGCCCGAATTACCCGAAGTTGAAGCCCTCAGAATCAGTCTACTGCCACTCATAGTTGGTCAGAAAATCCGCCAGGCAAAAGTTTTAATGCCTAAGTTGGTTAGCTCTAATGGAACTTCTCGCACCCCTTGCCCCGCCAAAAAAACACAATTTGAGGAAGAAGTTAAAGAGCAGACTATTTTGGAGATTAAAAGAAAAGCAAAGAATTTAATTTTTACCCTTGAAAATGGAAGCCAGATACTTATTCATTTCAAAATGTCTGGTCAGTTGGTTTATAGACCAAATTCAAGTGATCGAATCGTGTGGGGTGGACATCCTATAGAATTAAGTCATACACAGTTGCCAAATAAACATACTCATATAATTTTTGAATTGGATAAAGGTAAGCTTTTTTACAATGATGTGCGGCAATTTGGATACTTATTATTTTTCCCAGATGAACAAACTTTACTAAAATCTGGTCATTTTGACCGGCTAGGACTAGAACCTTTAAGTGATGAGTTTAATCTAAAGACATTTACCGAAAAACTAAAAACCAAAAAGGGTAACTTAAAAAAAATGTTTCTAGATCAACAAGTCGTTGTAGGTTTGGGTAATATTTATGCCGATGAGGTTTGCTTTGTTGCAGGAGTTAGACCTACTAGAAATATAGAATCCCTCAAGTCTAAGGAAATTAGAAAATTGTATGAAGCAATTAAAGCAGTTTTACCTGAAGCCATAAAGGATGGAGGATCTTCTGTAGCTAATTATTTACTGGGTGATGGGCAAAAGGGAAATTATGCTAAAAAGCATTATGTTTATAATCGAGGGGGTCTGAACTGTAAGGTGTGCGGTTTTAAATTAGTTAAATTAAAATTAGCTGGTAGAACGACTGTGTATTGTCCGATTTGCCAAAAATAACTATTTTTAATTAGTTAGTTATAATTTTTCTCTCTTATAAAAAAGCTGCCTTTTGGCAGCAAAAATAGACAAATTAGAATTTCAACTAATTCAGATTAGACTAAGATTAATTAATAACAAAGTCTTTTAGATCATCTTCCAAAGAAGCAGCCTCATTGAGGGCATTAGTCTTATCTGTAGTTCCTAATTCCTTTCCTCCATTTGAGGTAGATTGGTTTTGCTCTCCTTTAAAGTTTTTTCTGCCAAACCTGAGACTACCATCTGGCTCTAAGAATTGAACTCTAAGATTCATATTGTTAGCTTTACCAACAGCCTTCATTACAGTTTTTATAGCTGTGGCCATAGCTCCGTTTCTTCCAATAACTATACCCATATCTTGAGGGTTTACTTGAATAGAAAGCAATACACCCATTTCGTCAATTTGACGATTGATTTTGATTTCTTCTGGTCTAGTAACTAAACCTTGTAAAATGGTTTTTAAGATAAAGACATCAATAGTTTCTGACATAGAGCATTAAAATTAACTACTTAATAATAGAATTTTTTACAAAAAGCGATTTGACTGTATCTGACATTTCAATATTTAAATTAATCCAATACTTAGCTCTTTCTTGGTTAACTTTAAATTCTTTAGAGACGGGATTATAGAAACCCAACACTTCTATGTATTTTTTAGATACATGTCTATGTTTTTCCGCAACTACAATTCTGTATTGTGGTTTGTGTACTCTACCGACTCGACATAATCTTATTACAAGCATAAAACTATAAATTTAAATTACCTAACTTTACGAGAGTAATATTCAACTACCGATTGTATGTTAAAATCTTTAGGCAGATCTTCATCTAGTGGTTCATTCAGTATTTTAATCTCTTTTTTAGAGAAATCAGAACTAATCCATGCAACTGTTTCTTGAGGCACTTCTAATTGAAAGTTTTTCCAAAAGTTCTTTTTTTGTTTGTTTTCTTTAACTTTAATTATGTCTCCTGTTTTCACCACAAACGAAGGTATGTTTACAGTAACATCATTAACAGTAAAATGACCATGATTTACTAGCTGTCTAGCTTGAGCTCTAGAATTAGCAAAACCAGCTTTATAAACCACATTATCTAATCGTCTTTCCAGTTGATTTAGAACAATCTTGCCGGTATCACCAGTTTTAACAAAAGCTTTTTCGAACATATTGGCCAGTTGCCTTTCCATTAACCCATATGTAAAGCGAATTGCTTGTTTTTCTAACAATTGCTTACCATATTCAGAAATTCTTCCTTTCTGAAAATTTTTACCGTGCATTCCGGCTTTATAAGGTCTTTTTGAGTAGTCGTCTTTGGCTGAAAAACTACGAGCACCTTTAAGGAAAAGGTTGCGACCAACTCTTTTAGATAATTTTGTCTTACTTTTCAGATATCTTGCCATATTAAATAAATAATTAAACTCTTCTTCTTGGTTTTGGTCTGACTCCTCCAAAAGGAAAACCAGTATCATCTTTAATAGATTCAATTTGCAAACCTGAAGCTTGTACAGCTCTTAAAAAGGAATCTCTACCCATTCCAGCACCTCGAATAATTAGGTGTACAGAATTAGTTTCAAAATCTTGTTTAACTTTTTCTAACAATTCTTCTGAAGCTTTTTGGGCAGCAAAAGGAGTCGATTTTTTTGATCCTTTAAATCCTGCCTTACCAGCACTAGACCAAGCCAAAACCTTTCCAGATAAATCTGTAGCTGTAATAATACTGTTATTAAAATTAGCTCTAAGATAGATTTTTACAATCGGATATTTTTGCTTGGTTTTCTTTTTTTGAGATGTCTTAACAGCCATAAATTATTAAACATTAAGTCTTAGAAGGAGCTTTAGCCCTACCACTTGGACCAGTATTTCTAACGTTACCTCTAACAGTTCTACTATTTGTTCTTGTAGTTTGGCCTCTAACAGGCAACCTTTTTTTATGTCGAGATCCCCGATGACAATCTATATCAATCAATCTTTTTATATTTGCCCTTTGTTGCCTAATTAAATCAGCTTCTGTAATATAATTTTGTTCTATATAATTTCTTAAGGAAACAATAACTTTTTCTTCAAGATCGCCTAGTTTTGCATCGAAAGGTATATTTAAAGATGACAAAATATGCTTAACTGTTGTTTTACCTATACCTTTTATAGATGTAAGTGCAAACCTAGCTTGTTTTTTGTCGTTAATATCTACACCTGCTATTCTAATCATACTTAAAATAATTTAAAATTTTAATCTTTTTTTCTTTTTCTTTGGAATTGGTTGTCTAGATTTAATTCTAGGACCAATCGAAGAATTATCAAAAGGATAAAAATACAAGATGCCATTTCTTCTGCAAAAATAGCCTTGAGCCATTCTACCTTTGCGGCTTAATTTTTTACCTCTTCCTTTCAAAGAAACTTGAACTTTCATAATATTTTATTACTTTCTTTCAACAATTATACCTTGTGTGAGATCTGTAGGGTCTAATTCAACTACTACAGCATCACCTTTAATTATCTTTATGTTTTTTACTTTGAATAAGGTTTTTGTATTACATTCTATCACAAGAGGATCTAAATTATTAGGTCTGTCTATCCTAACTTTAAAACGGACCCCCGGCAGAGTCTCTATAACAACACCCTCCAAATAAATTTTGTCCTCTTTAAAATCTATTTTGCTTTTTTTTACTTTCTTAAGATTTGATGTTTCTGCCACTTGTCTATCTAAATTAATAGATTTAAAATAAAAAACTCAGATTTTGTTCAGAGAGATTCAACATCTTTAAAATAAGATTCGACTTTTGTCAAGCAATCATCACCTTTCTGTTTTTAAAAATAATTTTTTAAGAGATAGATTGCAGATAAATTTGGTATTTTTGTGGATAAGAACGATGATTAAAGAGTTAATTACAAGAGAATTAAACAAAATTATTAATAATAAGAAATAGATGAAGTCGTAAAGGTGGGGGATATGTAGGGAAAAATATAAAAAAAATTTAATATAAAAAAGTTTAGTCAATTAAGTTGATAAGGTGGTTTTGTGGTTTTCTTAACTAAAACTCTATAATTAAGTATATAATTATCTAGTAAATATAAATAAATTTTGTTTTTAATTTTGTAAACTTTTGGAAACTAAGATTAGCAAATGAGTTGACAATTTATTTTTAATAAGATTCCTATTTCTTTAATTAATTTAAATTTAAAATGCCAGCTAAAATAAAAAAAGAAGAAAATAGCCAAAATGTACCAGTCCTATACGAAAAAATAACTAACAAAAAAATAAGACTTTCTCCTAGTGCTTGGATAGTTTTTCAAGAATATATTAAAGAAAAATTTAGGAAGAAAAAAATTGCAGAGCATAGTCAATCAACAGACATATTAAACAAAGAAAAACAACAAGATATACTTCGTGAGCATAAAAACTCTGTGCTTGAAAACAATCAAGAAATGGTAAAAAATCATTTTCAGGAATACAAAAATGCTAGAAGAAAGAAATTAAATAACGATATAATTTGGTCTGGGATCGCTATTGGCTGTGTAATTGGGGTAATTTATTTTGTATTTGGTGGGTTACAGCCATTAGTTTTAAGAAATTACATCAATAATGCCAAGCAAAATATCAGCGAAGTAGGGCAAATTTTTGTAAACCAAGTCAATGGTCTAAGTATTTTACACTCAAATGTAATAAAAAACACAACTTACAATTCATTAGCCGACTGCTCTGAAGAGCAAAAATATACTACTTTGGCGCAAGATCTACAAAGTCTTGAGAATGTGGAAAGGTCTTTGTTTGCTAATCCACAATTTAAAGAAATTTCTAAATTTAAAGGTTTGGGTGAACGATCGGTGAGACTTCAGTATACCCAATTTTTTGATTATTATACAGCTGGTTTAGAGAACTTGAAGAATACTGTTCTAGAAGATTCTAAGGATTTAATTCTGTTTGCTAATTACCGAAACTTCTTAATTGAAGGGTGTATGATGATTTCAAAGGATTCTGCTCGAACTCAAAGAATTATAGATTTTTGTATAGAATTACCAAACAAATCCAAAGAATATTACACAAACCATAACCCTTCCTTTTGGTCTGATTTACAACCATTGATTGAAGAAAACCAGAGTATATGCAATCGTATAGTGGAAGGTCAGGTTAATTTTTTGGAATGGCAGATTTCTTGGTTATCAAGTTACGGTAAATTAACCGCTTTCGTTCCAGATTTTCAAAAAAATGTCTCTATTTTAGAGAATGCTGTGGTCGATATGCAAAAGGAATCCCTTAAATACAAAAATGAATTGAATCGTATATACGAAAGAAAGACAAGTTTTTTAGGTATGTGGTATTTCTTGGAATTTTAAGATTTGGGAAAATTAAAAGTTTATTATAAATATTATAAAAATCACGAACAGATAGCCTAAAAACATTGTATATTATCTATTGTTATCTATTGTTAACTATTGATTCAATCGGTCTGACTTTCTAACCATCTTTCACAGTCTATAGCGGCTTTACAACCACTACCAGCCGCTGTGATGGCTTGACGATAAATTTTATCTTCAATATCTCCAGCAATAAAAATTCCTTCAATTTGACTCATTGTTCTATGTTTAGGAATTAAATAACCATCTGGGTCTGTATCTAATAAGCCTTGCACAAACTTACTATTGGGAGTATGTCCGATAGCTACAAATACACCATCTAAATTTAGTTTAGTAATTTCGCCTGTCTTTAAATTTTCTAATTTTACTCCTTCTACCTTATCTACACCCAAAAACTCAATTATTCTTTGATTTAACAAAAACTCTATTTTCGGATTGTTTTTGGCTCTTTGAAGCATTATTTTGGAGGCTTTAAACTCTTCTCTTCTGTGAATTAAATAAACTTTTTCGGCAAATTTAGTTAAAAAATTAGATTCTTCCATAGCACTATCACCGCCACCAACTACGGCTACAACTTTACCTCTATAAAAAAATCCGTCGCAGGTAGCACAGCTATGATAACCACGACCTATAAACTTTTCTTCCCCGGGTAAGCCTAAATATTTAGCACTAGCTCCCGAAGCAATAATAACTGCATCAAAATAATCTTCACTTGTGAGCGTTTGAACTATAAATTTTGATTGATGGTTAGGATCTTTATAAAGTTTTTCTACTTGTTCCATTTTGATTTTTGCTCCAAATTTTTCGGCTTGTTTTTGCATATTGTCCATCAAGTCACTACCCATTATACCATCAGGAAAACCGGGAAAATTTTCTACTTCAGTGGTAGTAGTGAGTTGCCCGCCGGGCTGCATTCCTGTATAGACAGTGGTGTCAAGTTGAGCTCTAGAGGTATAAATTGCAGCAGTCAGACCAGCAGGCCCGGAACCGATGATGGCTACTTTTTTAGTGTTAGACATAAAAACTATTTTTTAAAAAAAAGTAAAGCAAAGTTTTAATAAAAAATTAAAATTGACAAGTATTGCTAGATTATTTTTAGCCAAGAACTTTTTTAAACTTTTTTAATATTGCCTAAATTTAGGTTTAACAAGCCAAGTGTTCCTGCTGTTTTTTAGAAATTTAAATTTTAATAGCTAGCTTTTGAATTACAACTTTTTTAATTTGGCACCAAAAAAAGCTTATCAGTTTGTGCTATTTAAGCTTAAATGTGGGTTTTGGGAAAACTTAATTTTTTGTGGTTAATAATTTAAACTTGCTTAATCAAGAGGTTTTGTACTATGTTAGCCATTTAAGTATTTAGACATAAAATCTTGCTCATCTCTTTTAAAGTCTCAATTGACTCTATCCAAAGTTTGTTATCGTTAGGATATTTAACTAAATTACTAGCTACATAATCAGTAGCAATCGCGAAAACATAATCTAAATAAACATCCCTACCGGTAAATTTGGTATATTGCTGAGTGATACTTAAGAATATATCGAAAGGTAAACTGAAAGCGAGATTAGCAAAATCTAGATGATAATGCCCAATTCTCATATCATCAAAGTCAATCACTCCGTTTAAATTTTTAGTTTTACAATCTAGAATAATATTTTTTACATGCAAATCGTTGTGCAAAAGTACCGACAAATAGTTTTGACTAAGGTGTTGCATAGCCATTTTTGCTTGAGACTCTACAAAAGTTTTGAGTTGAGCATCTACATTGAGTGTCAAAAACTTTTCCGTTTCGTTTTTTATATCTGTAATTTCCTTTTGATAATCAAATTTTGGTACTCCAATATCCATTAATTCTTTCAAGCTTATTGCTGAATGTAACTGTTTTAAAAAGTTTGCCAAGTCGTAAGAGACTCTTTGCTTTTCGGTATTTGTAAAGTTTTCAAAATCAAACTTGGTGTAACTACAAGCCAAAATAGCTGGATAAATAGTATAACAGTAAGTTGGGTTAATATAATGAATAGTTGGTAATTTGTAGCTAATTTTAGGGCTAAGTTTTTGTAAAACTTGTTTTTGGATTTTTATAGACGGATTTGCTTGTTTAGGAAACCTAACTATAAGATCATTATTGACTAAAAAGACATAATTTCGCCATCCTTCGGAGATCTTTTCGATTGTTTTAATTTGAAGATCCGGAAAGTCAGATTTAAGTATCTTCTTGATTTTTTGCGGTGTCATTTTTTAGTGATTGTGCGGAATAGTTCTCAATTCGGTTTGAACACACTTCAATTAGTGTAATTTACAAACTCTTGCACAAGTTCTTGCCAAACCGTTTTTTCATCCCATTCGATAATACCATGCGGTTGAGTTAAACCTTGCTCAGAGCCAACACCAGTAGAAACAATCAAAACTTTTTGATTTACCAAAGTGTTAGCTATTTCCAGAGCTTTTTGCATTGCCAGTCTACGATTTACTATTTTAAAGAATTTCTTACCTTCCTCTTTTTTAAGACAGTTTTGAGCTAGCAGATTCAGAATTTCGTGAGGGTTGTCTCGTTCGTCATAATTATCCGTAGTAATTACTGTAAAATCTGTTTTTTTAAAACTAAGTTGTCCCATGGTTGGTTTTTTCCAGTCGTCTCTACCAGCCCCATCAGCTGATAAAACATGAATCACTTTTTCAAAGAAACCTTGTTTTTTCCAATTCTCAATAGTTTGTAAAAGCTGTTTCATACTCTCTGGCTCGTGAGCATAATCAACCAAAATAGATAGGTCTTTGATGTTTTTTACAGTTTGATGTTGAATTACAAAATCCATTCTGCCGGGAACTGTCTGCAAATTTTTAATGTCAGGTAACAAATTAGAAATTGAAAGATCACTAACCGAGCTGGCTGCATGAATCGCAAATAGGGCATTTGCTATATCAAAATCACCTGTTAACTGAGTATCAAAAACTTCATTTTGAATTTGAACTTGTTTAAAAATACTCGTTTTAGACGGAATGATACGATAATCCTTAGAGCTTATTAACTTTTTGCGGTTTGAGTCTTTATGCTTCACATTTTGCCACATAAAATCGGTTTCCCAATCGTCTTCGTTGCCTACAAAATACCCTTCTTTTTTCAAGTTCTTAAACAAAATGGCTTTGGCTTTGCGATAGTTTTCCCAACCTCCATGAGCTTCCAAATGTTCCGGATAAAGATTCAAAAACACAGCTACATCAAAACCTCCAATTCCAAAATGTCTATTTTGTTCTAGACCTTGACTAGTCATCTCAATTACAGCTACTTTGCACCCGTTGTCGACCATCTCTTTGAGATATTTATGCATCAAAACTCCGTCTAGCGAACTCATTTTGTATTTGTTTAGAAATTCTTGTTGTCCTATGCTGATCACCGAACTGCTAATGTAGCCCGCCTTCACACCAGCCATATTTAGAATTCTACCACAAAACACTGTGGTTGTGGTTTTACCTTTAGTTCCTGTAATACCAATTACTTTTAGCTTTTTCGCTGGAAAACCGTAGTAAACAGCCGCTAAATAAGTCCTAATTCCGTGATAAAAAGGTCTAATAATTCTAGTTACTTTGGCTCCTATGATTTTTTTGATTATCTGTGTTATTTTTTTCATAATTATTGGGAAAATCATTAAATAATACATTTCTGTCAACTTTTGCTTTAAGGTTACTTAATTTTAAGAATTATAAGAATTAAAAACAACATACTTAGAAGAATGATTTATTATTTATTTTTTAATAAAAAACTAGTAGAAATTTAATAAAATTTCAATCAATATTCGTCAGTTACGATATTCAAATCGATTGTTACAATATGTTTAGACATTTTGCGTAAATGCAAAACTTGTATCTTTACAAAACTAATTGGTAAAAATTATTTTTTCATGCTATACTGTTAGAATTATGAGTAAAATTTTATATTATATACTTATTTTTGCTGCATCTATTTTATGTTTAGTGATTATTACGAGTAGTACACTATCTGTGTTTGCTCAACAGAGTCAGTTTAATAGTAATTCACTAAATAATTGTAATGAACCTTCAATCCAAGCTACTATAGCTGATCAAACCAATTCTATTAAAACTAGTTGTATTCAAAATGAAAATTTCTCTGGTTGTCTTAAAGCTTGTGCTATTTTAGCTGAAAGAAATAATTGGACTATAGATCAACATATTGATTGTGTGATAGTTAAGTGTGAAGATAGGTTTGCTGCAACGGATAATTTTGATTATAATAATTACAATTCCTGCGCCCAAAGTATAATAGATTCAACTTCTACAGAAGTAAAAACATGTGGATGTAATCCAAAAAAACCAACTCAAGAGAGTTTTTTGCAGGTAGCTCCCGGTGTTTGTAAGGAATTAAATTTAATTGTTAGCTCTAAAAGCAAGCCATATGACAACAATTATGGTTCTTTTTTAGATAGTTGTTATAATATCCCTGTTCTAAGTGAAGGTGAAGGTCAACAAATATCTTTTTGTATTCGTGATATTGCTTGGGTATTGTTAACATTAGGTATTTTATCTGCTCTAATAAGTTTTGGATTCGTGGCACTTAATAACTTATTAAATCAAGGTCAAGTTGGCATAGAAATCTCATTTAGAGAGAAAATAAGAGATATTTTAGTAGGTTTATTTTTTATAGGTTTACCGGGGGTGATAGTTTTAACTATAAACCCTTTTTTCAAAGCTTTTGATTTTAAATATCTCAGTGAATTGTATATTCCTTCCGATATTAATTTAGATTTAGTATTTAAACCTGATTATTGTGATCTAGAACCTGCAAACACGAAACCTACAGTTTTAGCTATTACAATGCCCAAAGACACTTTTTCCAAATTTCCTTATTTATTGTTAGATGATAATTGCATGGTTCATATTGCAGCAACTAATGCACAATCTCCAGAAGGAAATGGTAAATATATGTATTATCGAATTCCTATTTTTACTATCAAACCTGATTATGATATTGTAGATCTTGAAATGGAAAGTATAAATAGTAATTACAAACAAAACATACAAAGAGACGAGATAGGACGTATTGTTTACAATAACGGTGCCGATTTTAGACATGCTTTTTTAGCTCTAAGTAGGGATAAAAAAACAGTTATTTTCAGTACTGTTTCCAAAAACAGAAAAAATGAACCAACTTTATATTATCAAACAATTCAAAATACAGAAAAACCATACCTAGGTAATTTAAATCAAATTAAATTAAGCGATCCCCCTAAAACACCTGAATGTAACATTGATCTAGTACCTAATGCTGATTTATCTAATCCTGAAATCAACCCTTATTCGTGGAATTGTTATATGGCAAATACTGGTTTAGGTATTCATAGAGGCGGTTTGGTTAATTCTACAGAAAATAATTTATCTTTAATTTATTACGATTTTATATCGTATCAACCAGATATCATGACTCAATTTAACTCAATTGAGGGTCAATGGGGGTATAGGGAAATTTTAAAAGATGATATCAATATTGGCTATGCCTTCGTTGTTGATATTAATGCTATCGGTAATTCATTTCAATCTAATGATATTAATATTTTAGAACCTTATGGTAAACCTTCCAGAGCAAGTTGGAAATCGAGTGTGAGTCCTAATTTAAAACACGGTGTCCTAGCATTTAGTGTAGAGCCAAATTATAAAGATCGGTTTACATCTGTGCGACCTACATTATTGTATCGCATAAAAGAGGGTAAGATTATTAATAATCCGAAAAATCCAATTTGGCTTAATCAAGAAACTACCGAAGGGGAATATAATAGTATTCCTGCAAGAGGCATTGTAGGGGTAGGGGTTAACGATCAAGGAGTAATTTATACTTTAGTTTCTTTTGTCAATCAAAACAGAACGGTTCTGTTTCAGATCAATAACGATGAAACAAACACAATAGGAAAAGTTAAAGAATGGTCTTTATCTGGTACAGAATATGATTTAGCCATAGATAATAAAGGTGGTATACATGTAGTAATTTTAACTGGTTCATATGGTTCTGATAGTTTGCACTATTACTATAAAAAACCATCTGACTCAGAGTTTAAGTTAATCTATCAAGATAATTACACTGGTGATTCTGCTGATTATATATTTGAAAATAAAGGATCAGTAGGTAAAGGTTTTATGAGAGGTAATTTAAGAATTGCAGGATACTATAACAAAACAAATAGTGTAGTGATTACTTTTGAATTATGGGAAAGAGATGGTAAAAAAGGACCTCCTAAAACAAATTTAATGGTTATAACTGGTGCTATAGAATAAGTTATTCTTTCATTAATTTTTTTGATCTTCTTTTGTAAGAAGTTTTTAAGTTATTATTTTTTTAGAGCTAATAACACTGTTTTGTTTTTCTAAAAAAAGTTTTTCAGAAATTAATTTTTTCATTAATTTTATTATTTTTTGGTGAATATTTTTTAAGTCAGATAAATTTAGAAATTTAATTTATTTATCTGATATATTTCTAGTTTAATTTGACATCGGTATTTATTTTAAATATAATTGATGATTAGGTCATTATTTCTAATCCTATTAATCAATAATAATCCATACTTCTATGTATAGAATTAGTCATTTTTTTAGTCATTGTACAATTGTGGTTTTTTTGGCATCTTCTGTTTTTACTAGTCTGCCACTTTCTAGTCAATCTGAATTAGAAAATACTCATGAACCAAACCCTCCTTCTATCCAGTCAATTGGTGAGGCTCAAACTGAAAGTGTAATTGAAGAGAGTGGTGACATCGAACCAACAACTCAACCTAAAAATGAAACAAGTCTAACCGATCAAAATGATCAATTTTTTTCAGAGAAACAAGACAATGAGACTAAGGAAGAACAAAAAGAACAAAAACTAAATTTACAAATTATTGAGCAAGGCACTAAGACAACTTTTGTGAATATTAGACTTCACGAAACTTACAAATACCCCTTAAACCAAGATGTACAAATCACTTTTACTAAGTTTGACCCAAATCAACCCAACCCTAGTTTTAGTTTTGATACCAAAGAAGTGCAGGTAGAGGATCAGCTTGTCACCGGTTACGAAATTAAGTCTAACATGACTAATGGCAATTTTGAATATACTTTGAGTTTACCAAACCCCACCAACTCCACCACAGCCAAAGTCAAGTACAGTGAAGATCAAGGACAAACTTTTGAGGAAATTACAGAGAAAATCGTGGGACTAGAATTTATTGAGCTAAAAAACCTAGATCACTTTACCATTTTTGTGGTAGTACCAGATGATATTAAACCACACAATTTCACTTCCACTGGCTCATTCACTCTTTCTGGTTGGCGAATGGTAAAATTAGGAAATGCATCTACTGTTTTAGCTAAAGTTAGCGATTATAGTGTTCCTGAAAATTTTGGGCCTCATAGTATTAGAACTACAAGAACAGGTGGTTCTGGAATAAACAGATCGTTTGTAGGTTATTACGAGCCTAGTCGAACATTAAATTCTATAGAGAAAATAAAATGGAATCAATATACAGTTCAAGGTAACGATTCGTATTTAAATATTTTTTTAGTGAATCCTACTTTTACACAAACTGCAACTGTGGTATATCAGCCACCTCAGCCAGTTGGGGTTTGGACTGAAAAAGTTTTTGATGCCAGTGTCAGCTCATCTCATTTATATATTAGAATAAGTAGATCACAAAAGAATATTACATATTCAAGCCTAATGGCTAATTATGGAAACTGGATAATTGTCAATCAATTAACAAACCTAAATTACATAGGAGGTATAGTGCTAGTCTCTGGATCAAGTTCGCCACGTTTACCTCAAGAACACTTTTTTGATGGGGTTACTGTTAAGTTTGTAGGGGAAAATCCTTTGTATTTTGATTTCGAAAATCGAATTCCGCCCGAACCTGTCCAGATTAATTTTGGTTATAACACCTTCCACACTACCTCGAGTAGTCACCAATGTGGAGTTACAGCAAGCGATACTTCGGTAAGTGGGGCTGCATCTAGGCAAATTATTAAGTGGACTAAAGTGTCAGGTGCTACCAGATACCAGATACAGGCATATAAATTAGATACTACCACCAATACTTGGCAAAAATATGGATCTTCATACAATCCTGCTATAATCGCTACTGGTGATCCAAATATTTCTTTTAACGATTCCTCTAATCCAGTCGTCTATACGACATATCTTACTGATGAAGGAATTTACACTTACTTTATTCAAGCTTTCGCTTCTGACGGACATTTGATTGGTCAGTCTACACAGATTAGCGAGATTACTGGAGCCGCTCCTAGTGATGCTTGCACTTTCACCGTAGACAGAAAGGCTTATATTTATTGGTATAAAGTCCAAAAAGATGATATTTTTTCTGCCAGTAATTCTTTGGCAGGTAACATGCAACCGGAAAGCTATCCGGGCAAATTACAAATTTTCGACTCATCAAATGATCTTATAGGAACGATAGACAACACTAGACCTAGTTGTAATACTATTCATGTTTTCAACGGCACCTCAGATTGTCACAAAACTAATGGTTTAGTAGTCGAGCCGGGTACATACTCTGTGAAAGAAGTTAATGTTCCTGCTGGCTATCAATTTTCTTGGGCAAGATGTATGTCAGACCCTCGCAATGCTAACGGTGCTGTGGCAGTATGGGGGCCTGATGCTGAAGCTGCAGGAGCGGACACTGTATACACTAATGGTAGTTTTGGACAAACTAATTTTAATGTACAAGTTGGTCAAAAAGTCTATTGTGTTATATACAATAAAAAAATTCAATACCCTACATATCCTGAAAAGAAAGGTAGTATTCAAGTAACTAAAAAAGATGATAATGATCAAAATTTATCAAACTGGGAATTTCAAATTAAAAGAGTAGGTGGGTCTATCGAGAATTTGAATGTTTCAGATAAACAAGGTTCTTCTACTCCTATTTTACCTGCTGGAAATTATAAAATCACTGTAATTGGAACATACAGTTATGGAGCGAATATAGCTGATGCTGGTTATAGTTTGAGGGGTAATTCAGAGTTTAGTTCGCCAGCATGGTGGCCAAGTTATCTGATTGTTAACAACGGCAGTGAAAAATGGTTAAATGCATATGATTGGATGACTGTTGATCATACTGCCCACCAAGGTTTATCTACAACTGTACAACCTTTTTACAATCAGGGGGTTGATTTAAGCCTGAGAATAAATGATGTTTGTGCTACTTCTACAGATCCTGCTTGTACATCTAACAATAGAACTTCTGGCTTGATTTACTGGGGGGAATTTAATTCATCTCATACATACACAATTAACTATGAGCATAGCGGCGGTCCAATTACTTTCAGTATTCGCGATAATGGTTATGGCGATAATTCTTCTGGCAATTTAACTATAAACATTGAACCGGTTGATATTTATCAATATACGAACGAAGATGGGGTAACCACTTTTGAAGTTCCAGTTGGAACATACACTCTATCCGAAATAATGCAAGAAGGTTGGGAGTTTAGCTCTGTTAGCGAGATGTGTAGTAACCCACAAGTAAATGACGAAGCTACTTCTTGTACTGTTACTGTAGCAGAAAGTCAAACTACTGAAGTTACTTTTGTGAACAAGCAAAAACAAGATACTAATCCCGGTGGTGATGATTCAGAAAGTAGTTCAGTAGGTGACGAAAATAATAATGGAGGTAGTGAAAATTCTGGTAGTGGGGGTAGTTTTAGTGGTCAAAATAGTGGTAGTGGAAATAACAATAGCCAAAATTCTGGTAGTCAAAATACCAATACCAATGGTGGAAATACTATAAACACCAACTTTGCTTCAAACATTACTGAAAATAGTACTAAAAACAACGAACCAGAAAGCTCGCAAACAGTTTTAGAAGAGAATACCGACTTATCATTAGGAGAAATAGACGAGTCTATACTGCCCACAGTATTTGGTGAGCAAGAGGTTGCTGAAGATGTTGTTAAGTGTGAAGAGAGTAATTTTCCTTGGTGGCTTGTTTTACTATTGGTTTTATCAGCTACTTCCTCAGTCACTTATTTGGTAATAGATAGTGGCTCTAAAAAAAGAGACGAGGAAGATGAATAATTTCAAAATTTTTTTAATCTTTAACTATTTGTAATATATGCAACTCTTCAAAACTTTAATCATTGTAGTATCCTTAGTTTTTGTGGTTATTTCTGGTTGGTTATATTTTAATCGCGATCTTGGTTGTGAAAATCAGCCTTGGTGGATTGTGTTTGTTTTAGGTGTGCTTAATATAGCTCTAATAATTGCTTTATTTCTTCGCAGACAAAATCTAGAAGAAGATGGTCAATCATCTAAACTGTAAATATTTACGGACTCTGTGATCAGAATGACTAAAAGTATAAAATTATTTCACATTGAAACAAAGAGAGTATTTAAATACATTATACTTGGGTCACTTACCACTTTTTTAACTTGGGTTTTGTGGAACTTACTTTTGATACTGACTAAATCTGTTGACTTTCCTTTTGATCAAAAATTTTCTATTACTCAATATGTGGCATCTTTTTTGATGATTCTACCGTCATTTTGGCTACATCGGCATTTTACTTTTAAAGACAAAAATCACCGTTCCAAAAGTATTAGCCAAAACACACTCAAAGCTTATCTTGTTTATATTTTATCCCCTCTGATTGCTTCGTTGTGTACTTTTCTGGTACTTCAATTTTTTCCTTTAATAACTGATTTTAGTCTAAGTCTTACGGAAATATTCAGCCTGCCACTTGGCAAGTGGGGGTTACAATTTGCCGGATTACTGGTTGGTTTTGTTTGTAACTACCTTGGCCAAAGACTATGGATCTATGAAAAATAGTGAGTTTGTCATACCAGATTAAACTAAATAAATAAACATTTTTCAAGAATCGTTTTACATTCTACATAAAGCAGAACTTAAAGTAAAAAGCGTTAAAAAATCGAGTATTTTAGAGTTGTTATTTTGACAAAAACTATTGGTTTGTTTACATTTCTTATTCTAGATTTTTGATTCATTTTTATGAACTTTAATAAAATTAAAACAAAGTTTTATCTTTTGCTTAATTATGTTTTGCTGTTTTCGTTTTTATTTAGTTTAACTGTCACTCCAACTTCAGTTGAGGCTAACTGGAGGACTAAATATGAACAGCAAAAACAAGAAATTAACAGTCAGCTGGACAGAGTTCGTTCCGAACTTGATACCACAAAACAGAAGATGGCCGACCTTAGATCCATTAAGTCATCTCTTAAAGAGCAGATAGCTCAGGTAGAATCAGAAATAAAAAACTTAGAACAATTAATGACTGAAATAGAACTGTCTATTGATCAGATTAACTCTCAAATAATGATCAAAGAAGAGGAACTTGTCGATCTAGAAAATCAAATGAGACAACTTTTAAGAGAGATTCAAATACAGCAAAAAATTAGTCCAATTGAGTTGGTTTTAACTAGTCAAAGCTTAGGTGAAGCGATTAGTAGAGTTTATAATTTGTCTGCACTTCAGGTTAGAGTCAGCGAAATCAAGCAAGAAGTGGAGATAACCAAAAACGAACTAGAAAAAAATAAAGTAAAACTAGAGGAAAGTAAAAAAGCCTTGGAGGAAAGTAAAGCTTTAGTAGCAAGTAAGAAATCCGGACTAGAGTTATTACTAATACAAACCGAGGGGGAGGAATCCAAATATCAACAATGGCTTAGAGCTTTGCAAGATCAAGAAAGACAACTAAAAGTCAGAGAGGCTGAAATTCAAAAAGAAATGGAAGCAGAAGAAATAAGAAACACTCCACCACCCACAACAAGTGGGACCCCTCCAGCTAATCCTCCAGCACCGGGTAATTGTTGGTTTGAAGATGGTGGAAATATCAGTGCTAATTTAATTAAACCTGCTCAAGGTTCTATTACTGGAACCTTTGGATGTCCGCCTAGTTTATATCTTGCTGGATTACCTCATGATGGTATAGACATCGCTAATTCAATAGGGACCCCAATTTATGCGGTAGCTACTGGGGTTATTGAGCAAAAGGGTTTTGAGCCGGGTGGTTATGGGCATTTTGTAATGATTAGACATAATATAAATGGAGAAAGATTTTATTCTCTGTATGCTCACTTGTCCGAACCTAGTAATAGATCAGTAGGTGAGGTGGTTAGCCAAGGAGATGTTATAGGTAGCATGGGTAATACAGGTTGGGTTACTGGACCACATTTACATTTTTCTTTACTTTCCTCTACATATGAAACAACTGGAAGTATCGGTTGTGCATGGGGCAGTTCTAAATGCTATAATCCTGCTAGATTTATTAGATTTTGAAGCATTTTCCTAGGGTGTTAAAAGCTGATAAACAAAATTTAAATAGTTCAAAAGCCAGCTAACTAAGAAATAATGTCCTCTAATTTTAAGCTCAATATTAGAAAGCCAAATTTCAGACTCCAGAAAGAAAGTAAACAGAGGCTAACTCCACAAAATTTATCACTAATTTTAGTTATTTTAGCTTTGATTTTGTCATCCATCATTACATATCCTTTGATGAAGGTTTTTTCTGGAGAAGAGGGTTGGGTATTAAATCAAGGCATTGTATTTTTTACATTAGACCCCATACAAATACCCTTTTTAGGTTTTATTGATATTGGAGAGGTGGGGATAAGATTTTATGCTTTAATGGTTTTAATTGGTATTTTATCTGGCTATTTTTTGGCTATTTATCTAGCAAATAGAGCAAAATTATCGACGGGATTTATAGACACTATATTCTTAGGTTTACTGATTTTTGGTTTGGGCGGAGCAAGAATAATCTATGTTTTGTTTAATCTAGAATATTTTTCAGCAAACTGGATAGAGATAATTAATCTTCGAACAGGTGGTATGTCTTTCTTTGGTGGTGCTTTGTTCGGAGGTTTGTATCTTTTGTGGTATGCTCGTAAGCACAAGTTTAATCTTTTTGAACTGTTGGACATACTCGCTCCTTCTGTGCTTTTAGGTCAAGTGATTGGAAGGTGGGGGAATTTTTTTAACTACGAAAGCTATGGTCCTTCAACAAGCTTGTTTTGGGGTATGTTTGTACCAGAACCAGCTAGGCTTGCTAACAAATATCAACACAACTTAAATGCTGAATTTTTCCATCCAACTTTTTTGTACGAAAGTTTGCTCAATTTTGGACTACTGATTTATCTGTTGTGGAATTATGACAAACTGACTAAAAATAAATCTGGTTTTGTGTTTGCTTATTATGCTATTGGTTATGGGACGATTCGCTTTTTTCTAGAATTTCTAAGATTAGATGCTTTAATTCTTCCTTTACCTCAGTTTTTACATTTTAGCCCAGTCAGTGGAATTGTTTTTGATAAAATTTTAGTCAGTCAGTTGTTTGCAATTGGATTTGTTATTATTGGATTTTGGGTAATTGTGAAAAGGAAAAAGGTTTTATTTTTAAATAAATCCATGAAAGAAATAAAGATTTAAGTTTAATAATTAAGTTATTTAGTTATTTTTTTTATGAAAACTACATAATTTTACACTCTTTTTTACTTAAGCATATTATTTAATTTACAGTTTATCGCTTTTTAAGCATTGGAGTGTAGATTGTTTTATAAAACTTAATTGCAGAGACCAATTTTTTATAGGTATGTTAAATTAAGTTAACTAAAGCTATGTTTAAACCAAAAAATTTCAAATAATTTTTTTATTTTTCTAGCTTTGAGACTCAATTCACACTATTTTTTGGTAAATATTGCCAAAACGAAATATTTTTGAAAATTTGTTCACAATGAAAATTGTTTTAAACAATATTCGTTCTGGTTGGAATGTAGGAGCAATTATAAGGACTTGCGATGCGATAGGTGCTGATTTGATATTGGTTGGATACACGCCCCAACCTATAGGTTCGACTTTAAAAATAATTCAAAAGACAGCCATAGGTGCCGAAAAAACAGTCTCTTGGGTTCATTTTACCTGCTGGCAAGAGGTTTTAGAGAACTTCCAAAATTACACACAGATAGGTATAGAAATTAGTAAAAACAGCCAAAATATTTTTGATTTTCTTAAGCGAAGTAAAATTTATACTACTAAAAAAAAAGGTTTTAACCAAGAAAATCAACCACAGTTTAATTTTTTAGCAAAAGACACAACAAAAATACACACAATCTATCTTGATAAAACCCTTCTTTGGTTTGGAAATGAAATACACGGTTTAGAATCTAGTTTGTGCGAGCAATTAGATTTTGAACTGCATCTACCTATGTACGGATTTAAAGAAAGTTTAAATGTGGCTAGCACAGTTTGTGCGGTTGGTTATTTATTATTGAGCAGGGTAATTGAATAATAAAAAGTTGTTATGTTTATTTGTTTAGATTAAATTGTTTAAATAAAACTGAGTTTTACAAAATCAAACTAATTACTTGTGTATAAACTATTTATACACAGTTAGTTTTTATATTTTTTTCTCTCTTCGTAAAATTTTAAATTTTCGTTTTGTCCTTATTTAATCAACTTTATAGTCAATAAGTAATTATTTTATTGACAGATAATTATTTATTTTTCATAATATATTTGAGATTTAAGGTTAGACTTTTTCAAAAAAAGTTTACTGAGAATCTCATTTTACAGTCTGTTTCAGAGCTTACCTCGCTTATAGTATAGTTAATTTGGTTTTTAGCCACATTAGCTATTTACCTATTCCCTAAAATCTAGTCGTATGGAACCCTACATAACTACGGCTAAAAACAAATACAAAACTTTTTTCAAAGCTTTTTTATAAAAAACAAAAATAAAAAGCAAAAACAAAAAAGAGGGAACGGGTAAATAAAGAGGGTAGGCTCAAAAGTATAAGGCATCTAATCTCAAGTTTTGGTTAAAAGCTTTTAAGGGGGATTATAGATGCCTTTTATTTTTGCCCTATTTTCTTGAAACAAAAGATTTTTATATTTTTGAGATACAAATGTCAGTAAGAATATGTACTAGTTTTTGAAAACCACTTCTCGGAAAAATTTTTGCGGAAAATCTTAATAAGAGTTTTTAGATCTGCCTACAATCTACATAAATAGTCTATCTGCCAGTTTATTTACCTTATATTAGGTAGTATTTAGTTTACCGATTTTATCTTTTTTACAGCGAGTTTTCCAAAACTTCCTTATATTTCAAAATATTCTTTTGAAGATCGAAATATTTTTTAACTACAGCTAATAAGTCATTTCTGTATTTAATACTTTGATATTCTTCTATATTACGAATAAAAAAATTTAACTTTTCTATAAATTCTGATGGGTTGTATAAGTCAAACATTAAAGATTGTTCTAATTGAGGACTAACCGACTTAATCTCCAGAAAAGTATCAATGTTACTAGATAAAACAGGAATGCCGAAAGACCAGCTTTCAACCATACTTATACCGAAACTTTCTTCTTTACTTGGAAAAATGGACAGATCGATATTACTATAAAAATCTTTTTTATTGGTAACATAACCGAGCCAGAAAATTTTGAAATTAGAACTACTTGTATATTTTTTCTGTAATTGCTCTTTTAGAACACCATCACCTCCAATGTATAGCTCGATAGGAAGTTCAACTTGGTCAATTTTTTCTGTTAAAATTTGCAAAATTTCTTGTAAGCCTTTTTTAGGATCAATTCTGCTGAGATAGCCTATTTTCAATCTACTTCTATTTCTTTTAGTTGTTTCGTTAAAATTTGTTTCTTGAGGTATAATCGTGCCATTATTTATTACCACAGGTTTGGCTGGTTTAATGCCGGACTTCACAAAACTATTCAGGCTAGATTGAGAGTTAAAAATAACTGGGTATTTCTGCCAAAAGTATTTTAAAATAAAAGATAGAGGGTTTCTGGTAATAGCTCTACTACAGTTTCTATGAACCATGAAAACTACCTGTTTAGGACAAAATATCTCTACCCAAATAAGCATAAAATATAACTCTGTATAAGGTGGCAAATGCACCATAATGATGTCGCTATTTTTAATCGTTTTATAATTTTTAATAAAACTAATTAAACATAGTAAAAATGAAATAGGAGACAGTAGAATATGCTTAATTGTAACTGGTTCAAAGCCATGGTTTGTCTTTATAATTGGTTGTTTATTATTTGTAAAAATTTGCTGCCAAGACTTGGTTGAGCCAATTAATAAATGCTGATATTCTAAAGAATTTTTGATGAAATTATCAATAAAATATTCTGCACCTCCAAATTGTGATACTATCTGAGAGTGAAAATATAAAATTTTTTTAGACATTTTATTTTTTAGTTTCAACCTGTTCAACAATCTTTCCATTTTTTTCTAGTTCTTTTTGTGCTCTCAAAACTTCAATGATAAATTCTTTCATTTTTTTTGGGTCTTTTTTACCAGCTGTAAATTCGATACCGCTAGATAAATCTACTCCAAACGGTTTGTAGGCAAGTATTTTTTGATAAATATTCTGTGGGTTTAAACCTCCAGCTAAAATAATCGGAACATCTGTTTGGGATATCTGTTGATAAGTTTCTAATCTCTTTTTGGGATCGTAATTAGCAAAATCTCCTTTGGGAAGATCAAATATAACCTTATCTATAACTTTTTTATATCTTGCAAATTTTTGAATAACCTCGGTGGAATTATCTAAAATGTTAAAAGCTTTCCAAACTTCTATTTTCCCTTTAAAACTTAAACATATTTCTGGAGTTTCTTGTCCGTGAAATTGAATTACATCAAATACTCCACTATTTACAATTTCTTCCAACATAGTCGTATCAGCATCAACAACTACAGCTACTGTTTTTTTGTTAGATTCTGTTTTTACAACCTCTGCTAGTCTTATACCTTCTTCTAAACTAATCAGCCTTTTGCTCGATTTGGCTGCTACAATGAAACCAAGATAATCTATCGGCATTTGCACTGCTTCTAACACATCAGTTTGGTTTGTAAAACCACAAAACTTAATTTCCATTGTGTGCAGCTTTTGTTTTTAATTAATAATGTGGTGCACGATAGAGGATTCGAACCTCTGACTTCTTCAACGTGCATAAATTTTTGCAAAAAAAATTGATAAAAAACTAGATAAGAATTATATAATTTGTCAAATTTTGCAACATTATTCTTTATTAAAAGCTGATCACATAATCAAAATTTAAATTCTGACTTGACTTATAAAACATAAGTCTTTTAAATTATTAGTAAATAAACTTTTGTGATAAATTTACTGATTTAAATTAACTACTAAATAAAGCTTTTTAAATTAAACTAGAAAGTTTACAAATCTGAGAACTAGGATAGGGATAATAATAAAATCAAAATTTCGATTTCTTGAAAAGATTTTTAGTTGAATTTCTAATTTAGATTTTCTAATGCGAAGTGTTTAATATGTTAACAAGAATTTTATAGTAATAATAGTAATAATACACTTAATTTGAAATTAGTAACACAAATGATTTCAAGAGATATTTAATTGATAAAATAACTTTAGGACATGACGTAAATTATAAAAAAAGCTGCCAAAAGGCAGCAGAAAACAAAAAACACAAAATCAGAAATTAGAGAATTATTTACTACATAGAACTTTTGAGTGTTCTTCCTGCTTTAAAGCTAACGGTGACAGACTCGGGGATTTGAATTTTTTCACGGGTTTGAGGATTAACACCTTGGCGAGCTTGTCTGACAGTTTTTTTGAAAGTTCCAAAACCAGTAATAGTAATTTCATTACCCTTTTTAAGGTTGTTGGTAACAATATCGATAAAAGAATTTAAAAAGTTTTCAGCTTGAGTTTTAGATATACCCAAAGATGTAGCAATTTCTTGCACTAAGCTTGTTTTGGTTACTTTAGTGTTTTTAGACATATGCTTGATTGTAATAACTTGTTAAAAATGGGTGCCTAAAGGGCGACTTTGAAATCTTTAAAAATTTTTTTGTTTTTGGCAAGAGCAAAATGCTTAAAATAGCTAAAAATGACTAGCAACATGAACATTACATTGACACTAAATATCTTAACAGACATTATGTTATTGCAAAAAACAAACCAAAAAGATCAGTAAAAGTAACTGAAAAGTGCCTCCAGTTAAATAACTTTCGTTAAAATACACACTCTATCAGTCTATGATTTGACACAAAACAGACAACTCAGTATTGACAAAAAGTCTATCAAACTGATCTTTAGTACATCTAATTTTTTTCAAACTGTCCATTTTACAGGCTATGGAACTAATCTTGGGATTTTTACTTATGTCTAGCTCAGCTAATAGATTATTTTCACAGTTTACAGCTTCCAAATTTGGATTTTGAGATAAATCAAGATGTTTCAGTTCATTTTCTTGACACTCTAATTCTTCTAAATCTGGATTATTGTGCAAATCTAATTCAGTTAGGAAATTATTGTTACACCACAGTTTTTTTAGTTTACGATTTTGTTTAAGATCAAGTTTTTTTAATTGGTTAAACTCACAAGACAGTCTTTCTAAATTTGGGTTTTGGGATAAATCTATCTGGCTAATTTTATTATAAGCAAATCTTAATTTTACTAAATTTAAATTGTACGAGATATCAATTTCGGTTAGGTGATTTTCGTGAAACCATAGTTCTTTTAGTTTAAAATTTTTAGAAACATCAAGTTTGCTTAAATTATTACGATGACAATAGAAAATTTCTAAATCTAAATTATGGCTGACATCTAAATTTGCAATAAAATTGTGAAAACAAGCTAGTAATTGTAATTTGGAGTTTTGGGAAGTGTCTAAAAAGGTTAATTGATTACTAAAACAGTATAGCAGCTCAAGCTCTAAATTCTTACTGATATCTAATTCTGTAAGGTAGTTTTCGTGGCAATATAATTTTTTTAATTTGGGATTGTGGCTAACATCTAAACTAGTTAGTTGATTGTAGTTAACCCACAATTCCTCTAAAAGAGGATTATTTTGTAAGTTTAAGGTTGTTAGGTAATTGTAATCAGCCCAAATTTGCTTTAGGTTTGGATTTTGAGAGACATCAAGCTCGGTAAGCATAGCTTCACCGACTCCCAATCTTTCTAGTTTAGTTAAACCAGCTAGGCTAAGAGGTCCTCCGGGGTGTAAGCCATCCCCCAAATCTATAGCCACAAACTCTCCGTCAACGATTTCTGGCGGACAAGCAACCCAATCGTGCCTCAAAATCTTGGCAATAGCTCGCTCTGGTGGCAGATCAGACTGTTGGCTAAAGGATTGTACCCAAGGGTTTTGTAGGACTTTCTGAATAGAAGATAATTGTTGATTGTTATGATTATTTAAAATTAACGAGTTTTGATCCATTTTAAGTCGAGAGTTACAAACTTGTACTGTATTTTTCTAGAAATCTTTTGTCAAATTATAAAAATATAACTATCTATAATATCTATATTTTGGACTATTTTTTTTAAGTGCAATAAAAGAATTATAGAAGAACATACTAGTCAATTTATTTTCTAATTTTACCAGTTCATGGACAACTTTTTTAATCGCAAAGTACTAACTTGGTTTTAGTAGTTCGATAATTTCGAGATACTTTTTTATAAGAGTTTTTGTCTATTTATTTGACATTGCTTAAAATTCTAAACATTTTACCGTTTTATAATAAGTAAAGACCAAATCTTGTAATTTTATGACTTTTTATAGTTTAACTAACCCTTCTATTCAAGTAAACTTTGAAACCGCTTTAATACAAGGTCTAGCTTCTGATGGTGGTTTGTTCTATCCCAGTTTTATTCCTGTTTTTTCTTTAAGTGAAATTAAAGAACTAGTAGGTTTGACTTTACCTGAAATTGGTTTTTTGGTTCTACAAAAATGGTTTTCGGACGATATTGAAGCTAACGATCTTAGAAAAATCGCTTTTAATTCTCTTGATTTTAATATTCCATTAGTATCTGTTGGAAATAAATACATTCTGGAAATTTTTCATGGTCCAACAATGGCTTTCAAAGATGTTGCGGCTAGGGTTTTAGCTAATTTAACTAGTTATTTTGCTCAAAAACAAAACAAAAAAATTAGAATTTTGGTGGCTACTAGTGGCGATACTGGGGGAGCAGTAGCACACGGTTTCGCAAATATGCCCAATATTGAAGTTTATGTACTCTTTCCCAAAGGCAAAGTGAGCAAACTTCAAGAAAAACAACTAACTAGTGTGGCAGATAATGTTTTTCCCATAGAAGTAGATGGTTTTTTTGACGATTGTCAAGCTATGGTAAAACAAGCTTTTAACGATCCAGATTTGAAAGGTTTAAATTTAACTTCCGCAAACTCAATCAATATTGGAAGATTAATTCCTCAAATAATTTATCATTTTTGGGCATGGTCGCAGTTACCAGGTAAAAAACTGCAAATTGTGGTGCCTTCTGGTAATTTTGGTAATTTAGCGGCAGGCTTGTTCGCTATGAAAATGGGGATGCCAGTTACCAATTTTGTAGCCGGAGTTAATGCTAACGATACTGTGTTTAGGTTTTTACAAACTGGCAAATATGAACCAAAGCCTACTATTTCCACTTTATCCAACGCTATGGATATCTCTAACCCAAGTAATTTCGTGAGAATTTTAAAAATGTTTGAAAACAATCTAGAATTGTTTAAAAAGCATTTACAAGTATCTACGGTTAGTGATCGGGAAACTGTAGATGCTATAGTGCGAGTTTATGAAAAACATAATTATTTAATGTGTCCACATACTGCAGTTGGTTGGAAGGCGGCTGAGGATTATGAAAGCTCTGATTATGTTCAAGTAATTTATAGCACAGCTTCGCCGATCAAGTTTGCTTACGAGATTTATAATGCTACAAAAATATTTGTTGATGATACTCAAATTATGCAGCAATTAGAGTCTATTCCTGCCCGAAAAATACAGATAAAAGCAGAATACTCAGAGCTTAAAAAGATTTTAGTTTCATAGTTGTAGATATTATGGTTTATGGTTAACACTGAATTAAAAGATACTATTATATTTTTTCATGGATATTCTGGTAGTCCAACAGATTATAACAATTTACCCAAAGAGATAGAAAGCAAATTTAAAGTAAAAATTTTAGTTCCTTTGCTACCTGGTCACTTGGAGTCACCAGAAAATCTAGTCAGATATAATTATTCTGATTTTTCTGAATTTGCTAGCAAAATAGTAGAACAAGAAGCAGCGATAGCAAATAGAATAATTATTTTTGGGTTTAGTATGGGTTCTTTTCTAGCTTTAGAAGCTCTACAGAATCCAAAAGTCATCGGAGCTTTGGTATTTCATACTCCTTTTGCTCTTAATTTTCCTTTTGGTCTACCTTTAATGCATATCTTAGTTAGAGTTAAACCGTTTTATAAAAAACATACACCATCGGAAGAATAACTTTGGCAGGCTAATCATTTTAGGTATGATAGGGTACCTTCAAAGATACTGTCTGTGATATACGGGGGATCAAGACATTTAAGTAAATCTAAAAGTTTTAAACCAGTAATTTTTTTTCAGTCTGAAGACGATCGTTTCATAAAACCACAATTCTCTGAAAGAATCAGATCAAATTTTCCAAATTCCCGAGTTTTTCATTACTCTTTAGGATCCCGAACTCATAATCCTTTTTATTATCCGAATAATGAAAGAATAAAAGACGAGATAGACAGATCTTTAAAGAAAATGCTTTTTTCAGATTAGTCAAAAAATATATACTATTCCACTTTGTTTTCATAAAATATGAAACTTGACACAATGGCTTACATTGTACCATAAGATTCAAAATTATAAGATTCAAAATTAAATAACATTTTTGGTAGAGATAAGTAGATTACTAAGAATAACATTTCTTACTGTTCTATTTATAGAATAGCTGATATTATGTATACTTTTTCCGAATATGTAAAATAATATGCAAATACCTACAACAATAATTATCAAACCAAAAATCATCCAAAGTTTTCTGTTTTTAATTCAAACAATATCCGGGATTTTTATTTTGGTAAATTTATCAGGAAATACAACCATTGCGTCTTCCTTTTTTTCTTATTATTGATATTATTATTGATAGTTGGGTTAATTTTGGGTTTTTTGATATTTAGAAAAGCCTTAGTTTTGCTAAATTACTATTCTGATGAGGGAGCTGACTACCTCAAATCAGTTTTTTGGAGGTTTGCTGTGCAAACTGTAATTTTTACATTAGTGTCTATATTACCCATCTTAACCATTTTGAGTTTAACCTTTTTTAGCGATGAAATTACTAACATAGGTTTTTTGTGGAGCAGCTCAGACAGAAGTGATATGTCTTTGTTTTTAATCTTACTTGGAATCCCTATAAGTCTGCTAATACTAAATATCGGTGTGTTATATTCTAGTGTTCTAAAAGTAAATAATCGACCCGGTAATTTGGCTTCAAATTTTTTTTGGTTAGCAACTGGATACTTTGGGTTATTTCCTTGTTTGGCTTTCTTTCATCCTTTTGTCTAGTGATGTACCCACCATTTGTGTTGATTGGAGCAATTGGTTTTATGGGAATAATTGCTCTTATGATTGTATCTTTGAAGTTTGAAACTAAATCATTAATATTATCTTTTAGAAAACTATCTTTTGGAAAACTGTATGTAATTATTGCTGTTGCAATCTCAGCTATTGCTATGTCAGCAGTTAATGACGACTTTATTAGTTTATTGATGTTACCTTTACTATTTGTATGTGTTATTTTACCAATTGTTTCTTATTTTCTAACTTTTTTGGAAACTAAAAGCATTTTTCAAAAAACTACTAGTAGTTACAATCTAAACCAACAAATAGATTTGATGTTTGGAGTTAGTCTTTTTTCTTATTTATTATGTATATTAACTGTTATACCAACTATTTTTTTACCACTTTCACCAATTTTAGGTCCGACAATAGCTATTTTCACATTTTGTGCTTTCTTTAGTTATATTGTCTATGCAATTTATAAACTGCAATTTTTGGTCTAAAGACTTAAATTTAGGTTGTAGTATTACTTAGAAAAGATCTGGATTTTAGAAAAAGGATTAGAAAAAGTAACAGAATTTTAATTCCAAATTAGATAAGTTAGTTTACTTGTTATTAAGTATTAAGATGTTATAAAATATTTGTCGGTTTTGTCAGTTTTAAACTAGACATCGACATTGATACCTATCATCAAGCTATTAGGCTTTTGAATACAGTTCGTAAATTTTTTACTGAAAACTGATTATATATTTATAAGACCTAGAGTGTAGATATATTGAAGCATGTAAATAAACTTGACAAAGTCAGAATTCTATTTTAGAAGGTAGAGTCATTGTCTAAACAATTTCTGTTAGACCTAATATGTCTACTAAAACGAAAATGCGAGTAAGAATTTATTCTTTTGATCACACAGTACTTGAAAATGCCGTTCGTAAATTAGTTCAGGTTATATTGAAGTGTGAGGGGAAAATTGTCGGGCCAATACCTTTGAAGACCAAAAAGAAAAAGATAAGTGTTTTGAGGTCTACTTTTGTTTATTCTAAACATAGAGACACTTTTGAGTGTAGAATACACAAAAGACTAATTGACATTTATAATGTTAATAACGAGCTTGTAAATAACTTATCCACTTTGGTTTTGCCTGCTGGGGTTGATATTAACATAGAAACTATTAATTATTAATTTTTATAAAGTTTTTTATAATAATAGAAGTATGATTGGATTTGCTCAAAAATTAGGAATGACAAGACTTTTTATTGATGGTCGCACTGTACCTGTAACTGTTCTTAAAATAGTAAAAAATAATGTAGCTCAAATTAAGACCAAAGAGAAAGATGGCTATGAAGCTGTTCAGATTTGTGCTTTTCCAAAGAAAACTAGATTAAAACCGATTGTTGGTCATTTTAAAAAGTATATCGGTGAAGAGCAGGCTTACCACTGTGTTGGTGAGTTCAAAATAAGTTTACCTGAAGATAAAAAATTTTTTGATATATCTGATTTCAATCAAAACGATAAACTTAAGATAACTGGTAAATCTGTTGGTAAAGGTTTTACTGGTGTTGTTAAAAGGCATGGCTTTAGAGGGCAACCAAAGAGTCATGGTCACGATCACAACAGAGCTCCCGGTTCTATTGGTTGTAGAACTGAGCCGGGTCGTGTGATTAAGGGTATGAGAATGGCAGGTCATCAAGGAAATTCTCAAGTAACAGTTACTGGTTTAAGAATTGTAGCGATTGATTCAGAACAAGAACTTATTTTTGTAAATGGTTCAATTCCCGGTGCTAATAAAAGCTTTTTAAAGATTCAAAAATTAACTAATTAATAATTATGCCTTTTAAGTTGACTGTTGTAGATGACACAATGAGTAAGCAGGTTGAAGGTTTTGCTATGCTGGCTGATTATGAAGTTAGAGAGAAACTGCTAGCTCAAGTGGTAAGATGTGAATTAATGAATGAAAGATCTGGTAATGCTCATACTAAGACTCGAGGCGAAGTACGAGGTGGTGGTAGAAAGCCTTGGAGACAAAAAGGTACTGGTAGAGCAAGACACGGATCCATAAGGTCTCCTATTTGGAAAGGAGGGGGTGTTGTCTTTGGACCTAGAAATCAAAGAAATTGGCATCGTAAAATTAACAAAACCTCCAGAATTTCTGCTTTGAAGTCGGTTTTAAAAGACAGGCTGGTTGCCGAAAGAGTATTTCAATTAGACAACTCTTTCGATTATCCAAAGACTAAGTTAGCTGTATCTATACTTACTAAATTAGTGGAATCAACTCAGACTAAACCTCAGCAGACTTTATTGATATATACCTCTGATGATAAACCTAAATTGAGCGGTTTTCTTGCAACTGAGGTAAAGTTGATAAATGCTAGAAATTTAAAGATTTATAAACTACTTCAGGCTCAAAATTTAGTATTGACTCCTCAAGCAAAAATTGTCTTAGAAGAAAGATTAAATAGTTAATTATGACTTTGAACAATATTAGTTTACTGCAAACTGAAAAGGCTTACAACATGAGCCAGTCTCAAGTTTTTGTTTTAGCTTTTAGTGGTGGATTTATACCTAACAAGATCGAATTGGCTAAAATATTGAAAAGAAATGGTTTAAATCCTATCAAAATAAATGTAGTCAATTTACCTTCTAAGGTTAAAATTAGAGGTCAAAAACGAAGAACTATTTTGAAAACAAGACCAACAAAATATTATATTAAATTGAAGCCGGGAGAAGTTTTAAACGAAGACAAAGTTACACAAATTTTTGCTAACTCAGATCAAACTATTCAAACAAAATAACAGCTTTTTATGTCTAGATCTCTTAAGAAAGGACCTTTTTGTGATGCTAAATTACTGAAGAAAGCTCAGCAGGCTAAGGCTGTCGGTTCTAAAGCCCCTATAAAAACTTGGAGTATGGCTAGTACTATCTTGCCAGAATTTGTAGGTTTGACATTTGCTGTGCATAATGGCCGAAAATTTATTGAGGTTTTCGTAACTGAAGATATGGTTGGTCACAAGTTAGGTGAGTTTTCTCCAACAACTATTTTTAAAGGGCATGGTGGTAAAAAGGCTAAACAATAGATAAGAAATTTATAATTTATGTCTCAGGTAAAAGTTTACAAACCAACAACCAATGCTAGAAGAAGGACATCAGTAATTGATTATTCGCAAATTCTTACTACTGACGAGCCTTACAAACAACTACTTTTAAGAAAAGTTAAGTGTAGTGGTAGAAATAATTCTGGTTCAATTACAGTTAGACATCAGGGTGGTGGTGCTAGAAAGTTAGTAAGATTAGTTGACTTTAGAAAACAATTTGAAAACGGCTTTAAAATTTTGACAATTGAATATGATCCTACCAGAACAGCTTTTATTTCTTTGGTTGTTGACCTAAAAACGGGGGAAAAATCATATATTTTGTATGTAAAAGGGACAAAAGTCGGTGATGTACTTGGACAAAATAACGAGATCGTGGAAGGTAATTCTGTATCTTTGTCTCAAGTTCCAATAGGAACATATGTCTGCCAAGTAGAACTTCGACCCGGGCAAGGAGCTAAGATTGCTAGATCTGCTGGAAATTATGCTATTGTTACAGCTAATGATGGAGAGATGGTCAGTTTGAAGTTACCTTCTGGTGAAGTAAGAAAAGTTCTTGGAACTTGTATGTGTACTATTGGGCGAGTTGGTAATGATGCTCACAATCTAGTTAGAATAGGAAAAGCTGGAAGACAGAGACACAGGGGTATCAGACCAACTGTTCGTGGTAAAGTTATGAATCCTGTTGATCACCCACACGGTGGAGGTGAGGGTAGAAACCCTGTTGGTATGGCATATCCTAAAACTCCTTGGGGTAAGCATGCTCTTGGTGTGAAAACTAGAAAGTCTAAGCCTAGCGATAAATTTATTGTTAGTCGTCGTAAAAAATAATTGATTTTTGTATATGCCTGATACTTCAAAGAAAAAAAGCTTACCGAATAAAAAATTTCAAGCATCTACCCTGTTAGCTTATAGTCCTAGAAAAGCAAGGTTAATAGTTAATCCTATTAGAGGGGCTATTTTACAGGAGGCGATGGATTGGTTGAAGTTTTTGAAAAAAGGAAAGAATAAAAAAATTCACGATCTTTTAAAATCTGCTGCCTCTAATTTAGGACTTACCGAAGCTGAATATGCTAATTACAAAATAGACACAATTCTAGTAGAACAAGCTCAAACTTATATAAGGTATAAACCGCGAGCTAGGGGTATGGTTGGTAAAATTAGAAGAAGGTATTCTAGAGTTAAAGTTTGTTTAAGTGAAAAATAGTAATTGACAAAAAAATTTAAATTAGTTTATAAGGCAGTTTATATGGGACAAAAAATATCACCAATTCTTTTTAGAGCTAAACAAAGATTAGCTAATGTAGATGTGGCTAATTCTGTTGATGCTACTAGTTTACAGAAATCAGTCTGGTTTGCCACTGGTAGTGACTATTTTACTCTTCTTTTACAAGATATTGAAATTAAAAAATATATTCAAAAAGAATTGCAAAATGCAGGTTTAGTTGAATGTATAATTAAAAGATTTGTTCGAAGAATGGAAATAATTTTGTATGTAACTAAACCAGGTTTAGTTATTGGAAAAGGTGGAGCGACTATAAACAAACTTAGAGAAAATTTAATTTCTAAATTTAAACTGGTTGGTGATGTAAAAATAAACATTGAAGAGTACAAAGATCCGTACAGATCCGCTAAAGTCATCGCTCAAGAAATTGCTACTGCTATAGAAAAAAGAGTTCCTTACAGGAAACTTATTAAAACTTATATAGAAAAAATAAAATACTCGAGAGTATTGGGTGCAAAAATAACTGTTTCTGGTCGCTTGAATGGTGTAGATATAGCCAGAACTGAACATTTCTCTTTTGGTAGTATTCCTCGCCATACAATAGATGCAAATCTAGATTCTGCCAATGTTTTTGCAAAACTTAAGTCTGCTGGAACGATTGGTATAACTGTTTTATTATATAAAGGAAGTAAATATACTAACTATCAAAATCAAAGATGATTATGACTGGAGTTGTAAAATCAAATAAAATGACTAAAGCTTTAATTGTTGTTGTTCAATCAGACAAAATGCATCCGAAGTATAAAAAAATTTACAAAGTAAGAAAGAGTTATGCGGTGAGTTGCTCTGATAGTTCTCGCTATAAAATTGGACAAAAGGTTGAAATAGTTCCTTGTAGACCAATATCCAAAACCATTCATTTTAAAGTTTTAGAAGAATAGTTAAAGAATTTGTTATGCTCGCTCCAAAGAAAATAGTTCATCGCAAAGTGTTCAACCGTTATGGTCAGTCTAGGAAAGGTATGATGAACAGAGGTAGTACTTTACAATATGGTCAATTTGGCCTGAAAGCTACTACTTCTAGTTGGCTTACTAGCCGCCAGATAGAGTCTGCAAGAAAAGTAATATCTAGAAGATGTAAAGGTGGTAAAGTTTTTATTAGAGTCTTTCCTTCTAGACCAGTCACAGCTAAAGGTTTGGGGGCGGTGATGGGATCTGGAGTAGGTAGTATTGACTATTTTATGTTTCCTGTTAAGCCTGGTAGAATTATTTTTGAGGTGGCTGGCGTGTCGGAAGAAAAAGTACGAGAGGCTTTTAGAATTGCTAGTCATAAACTACCTTTCGATACTAAAATTGTTTCAAAAAATGATTTATTTAGTTAATTTTTAGATATATGCTCAGAGAAAGAAGTATTGTAAATATTGCTGACAATTCGGGTGCTATTAAAGTAATGCTCTTTGCTGTTAGTGGAAAAAATAATAATCAATCAGCGAGAGTGGGCTCTATTGTTGTGGGTTCTGTGAAGCAGTCTCTACCAAAAGGTAAGATTCAAAAAGGTCAAATAGTGCATGTTTTGATCATTAGGACCAGGAACAGAATTAATCGCAAAGATGGATCTTCCATCAGTTTTTCTGATAATGCTGGAATTATAGTGAATAAACAAACCAAAGAACCTATAGCTACTCGTGTTTTTGGTCCGGTAGCTAGAGAAATTAAAGAGATGGGACACAGTAAAGTCGCTTCTTTAGCAGATGAAGTTTTGTAATTTAAAATGTAGGAACAATGTCTGTAGCAAAAATTCAAAAAGGAGATAGAGTTAAAGTGATAGCTGGTAATTACAAAGGTACTATAGGTATAGTCTCCAAAGTGGTTAATAAGAAATTACCTAAAGGAGGTGTTAGAACTCGTGTAGCTATCTCAGGGATTCCTAAAATTGTAGATTACCGTCGCGGTATAAAAATGTATAATATACCCGGAGAAATGAGATTGAAAGATAGACTTATTGATGTTTCTAATGTTCAGCTAGTTACTGATGACGGGCAGATTTCCAGAGTTGAAATAAAAATGATTGAAGGGAAAAAGGTCCGTGTTTATAAAAAAACTGGCAAAAAAGTAGAAAAGTTCGCTATACAGAACGAGCAACAAAAAGAAGAACCACAAGCTAATAGTGAAGAAGCTAAAAAAGCTCCTACTAAAAAGTCAACAAAGTCTAAATCAACAAAGTCTAAAGAATCATAATTTATGACTAATGCAACGACCAAAAGAATTGAGGCAAAAACACACTACTATCAAGCTGTAGAAGCGGTTAAAAACGAGCTAGGAATTACCAATCCTTTTGCCGTTCCCAAAATCAAAAAAATTGTTATTAATGCTGGTGTTGGTAAGCTGTTTGATAACAAGCAAAGACAAGAAATTGTGGATTATATGGAAAAATTAACTGGACAAGTTCCCAAGGTTGTAAAAGCTAAAAGATCTATTGCTGGTTTTAAATTGAGAGCTGGCGAGATTAATGGGGTTATGGTGACTTTGAGAGGTAAAAAAATGCTTGACTTTATCTTACTTTTAGTATATATAGCTTTACCTAGAACGAAAGATTTTCGTGGAGTTAGCCGCACTGCTTTCGACAAAAATTATAGAAGTTATAATTTAGGTATTCCTAATGCTTCTATTTTTCCTCAAATTGGCTTCGACTCTACAGTTCAGTTTGGTTTACAGGTATCTTTTGTTTTTAACCAACCAACTAAAAATAATCTTTTACTTTTAGAAAAACTCAATTTTCCATTTGCTAAAAAGTAAAGTTTATGGCAAGAAAAGCATTGATTGTAAAAGCAAATAAAAAACCAAAATTCAGCACTAGAAAAGTTAATAGGTGCAAAATTACTGGTAGGAAAAGGGGTTATATTAGAATGTTTGGTATGTCCAGAATTTGTGTCAGAGAATTAGCTATGAGAGGTGAGTTAAATGGTTTTTTCAAAAGCAGTTAAAAATTAAATGTTTTAGTCTATGTCGATGAATGATTTAATGAGTGATTATGTAGCCAGAATCTCGAATGCTGTTCGGTCTGGTAATGATGAGGTGGTAGTTTTGAAAAATAAACTTGTAATAGCTGTTACTAATAAGTTAACCAAGCTAGGTTATTTCGATTCTTATACGGAAGAGGGTTATTATCTTAGAATAAAGATAACCCCAAACAAAATAACCTCAATTAAAAGGTTTTCCAAACCAGGACAAAGAAAATATGCTAGTTATAAAAATTTTCCAAGGATTACTGGAGGTGTGGGTTTTAGTGTAATCACCACCTCAAAAGGAATAATGACAAATATAGAAGCCATGAGAGAAAAAGTTGGTGGAGAAGTGCTGTTCCAAATTTATACTTAATTTTAGTTCAGACTGACTTAAATTAGATACACAGGCTTTTGTCTGTGTTTTTTTGTTACAAAAAGTGCAAAATATACTAGTTTCGCTAGTCATTTTGGTGCTAATTGACAGATAAAAAGAATATCCCGTCAACCTGCGGTTGCCACCCCTTTAAGAAAGGAGAAATCAAACTACTCCGTCAGACTTCGTCTACCACTCCTTCAAAGAAGGAGATTTTATACCAGTTCTACTTATATAGGGGGTTTGCTTGTTAGAGCAAGGGGTAGTTTGATTGAGTAGGTATTGATATTAAATGAAAAAGGTATAAATTAATCTTATTTTTGTAAAAATCCATATTCATATACTTTTGGTTGAATTTTCTTTGCTAAAACTTCTAGAGCTTGTCGCAAATTACCCATTAGCCGATTGTATTCTTCATCTTTCCTTTTGTTGTTCATCTTGCCTTTTTCGTTTCTGTCCTGAAAGTATTCTTTTATATCGTATAAGGAGGCATTGATATTTATATTAGGTATGATAATATTTCCATAGCTTACGACCCGCATCAAAAACTGCTTGAGCTTCTGATGAAAATTCCAAAGGTAGTTGCTTGGTTGGTATTTCAGCTTCAAATATATCGATTGGTTGATTCGTTGGTTTTAGCTTACCTTTAATAAAATCGGTCATAAAGTTGCTTTCAAACTTCTCTCTGGCATTTACTGCTTGTTCTGTGAATGGAATCCAGTGGTTTGTACCTTGTTTTGAACTGATTTTATTTTGCCCGTGAAAAAGAGTAAAGGCTAAACAGTCGTACTGAAATTTTTTGTCTATTTTCTAAGTATAGTTTAAATAGTATAGCTTAAATATAAAGACCAATCTCTGTAGTTTGACTTCTGAGTTTTGATAAAACTACTAATCATGCGCTAAAAATAATTTTTATAAAATCTTTTTTTGCATAAAAAGCTCTGGTTAAACTATTCTTTGATCCTTTTGTTCTTTGTTGGATAAATTCGCCATTTATTGTATGTATATCTAAATTATTTTTTAAAGATATACTGTACTCTTCCCGAATTTTTTCATAATCTTTTTTAAGCTGTTTAATGATATTGTCGTCCTTGAAAGTTTGGAAAGTTGTAACTTTGAGCAGTTTTCCTGTAGTAGCAAAACTTCCGTCCCAAGAAACAGCACAAAATAGTATTGTTTTTATCTTATTCCAAAAATGACTTTCATAAAAATCTTCAACAAGCAATGTTTCAGGATTTATCATACAAATTGCCATAGTCCTTTTGGTAACCAGATACCTTGTCTAAACTTAAAAGCTGTAGATTTAACCTCAAAACCTAAACCATTTGGTGCTTTATCGTTATTATTTGTTAATCCCGCCAACCTTTCTAGAACTTGACCTTTCCAGCCTTTATTATAACCACCATTTTCTTTAACTATAGTTATGTTAAATTCTTTAGCAAAATCGCTTAATTCTTGGTTGAGATACCGTGTTAAATTTTTATAAGCTTGAAGAAGTGTAACTATCTGCATATTTTTAAATTAAACTGTTATTATTTTTTACTTGATAATACCTTTTAATTGTTAGGTCTAAATATTCTTTTTCCAAATCTATTCCAATATACTTACGATTTCCACCTACAATTTCAGTAGCAATCCCGGTCGTTCCACTACCATTAAATGGATCTAAAATTAGAGCATTTTCAGAAGTTGCCGCTAAAATACATCTTCGCAGTAACTCTAGAGGTTTTTGGGTTGGGTGTTTTCCAAAGATTTTTTCTTCCTTTTTGGGCGGATGAATAGACCAAACTGACCGCATCTGTAATCCAGGTTTTTTCATTATATCTTCAGCCCAATCACCATTTTTCATTAAATTGTAATTAAAATAATGTTTTGCTTTTTTGTCTTTTCTGGCCCAAATTAAAGTTTCGTGGCTGGCTGTAAAAAATCTGCAAGATAAGTTAGGTGAAGCATTTGGTTTAAACCAAATAATATCATTTAAGATATGAAATTTTACTAATTGCAAGGCAAAACCACACTGATAGATACTGTGATAAGTACCACTAACCCAAATTGTGCCTTCTGGTTTTAAGACTCTTTTAATTTCTTTTAACCAACTAATATGAAAATCAAAATCTTCTTTAACACCGTTGCTAACATCCCAATCACCCTTATCAACTTTAACCATTTTACCACTATGTACCGTAAAACCACCATTACTTAGAAAGTAAGGAGGATCTGCAAATACCATATCTACATAGTTTTCAGGGAACTGTTTTAAAATATCCCTACAATCACCTTTATATAAACAAAAATTATCTTGTTTGAAATAGGGTTTAATCACAATCGATAATGAAAATTAAATGTGTTTTTTTGACAAGTTATTTCAAGCTATTTTAATAAACCTATTGGACAAAATGGTAGCCGTTTACTGTAGATAACACTAAGTGTTAACGTTACCAATACTGTTTTGTAAGATTTCTAAAGCTATTTTGGCTGCTGCAATTTCTGCTGTTTGTTTTGATCTACCGCTAGCTTCGGCAATCTTTTGCTTATTAACCCACACACCCACATAAAAAGTTTTTTCGTGGTCTTTCCCTTCAGAAAAAATAAGTTTATAGTATGGTGTGCTTTTGAAATGTTTTTGAGCGAATTCTTGAAGCATGGTTTTGTCGTCTTTGTAAGACTTGCTATTAACTATGTCATCTACATAAATCAGTATAAAATTTTTAACAAAAGTCTTACATTCAGAAAATCCACCGTCCAAGTAAATTGCCCCCAAAATCGCCTCCATAGCATCAGCAACAATGGTTAGACGAGCTTTTCCTAATTCTTCTCTTTCTCCTTTACTGATTAAAATTTCTTCATCAAGTCCCAAGTCCTGACCAATTTTCCCAAGCATTTTGTAATTAACTAAAGCAGCTCTCAAAGAAGTCAGATAACCTTCTGGCTGTTCGTATTTAAGGTATAAATATTCTGTAACAATCAGCTCTAGAACCGCATCACCCAAAAACTCCAATCTTTCGTTGTGTTGGGCGATTTCTGGGTCTTTGTCCTTTTCATTAAGGTAGGATCGGTGGACTAAGGCGGTTTTTAATAGTCTGATATCTTTGAAGTAATAGCCAATACTTTTTTGGACTTTATTTAGATCCATATTTTCTACCTATTTCTCTGTTTGATAGCTTTGATACATCCACAGTAGTTTTTCTTGTTTAGCCAAATGTCTTTGTAAAAGCTCTGCTGTTGCATAGTCAGTCTCTTTGAGAGAGTTTGTGATTATTTTTCTTTCTTGTTCGATTATAATTTTGAGTGAGTCGATACATTGAGAAAGGTTTTGATAACCATCAGTAGTTGAAGTTGCAATAGAAATCTGGGAATTTTGTGATATTTGCACAAAATCAAAAATTGGTTCCCCTTCTAAAGCCACAATTCTTTCAGCAATTTCGTCAATAAACTCAAATAGATAGGTATAAAGCTCTTCAAATTTTTCGTGTAGTTCAAAAAAGACAGCACCTTTAATGTTCCAGTGGAAAGCTCTAGTGTTCTGATAAAAGGTGTGTAGGTTACAAAGCAAAGAGTTTAATTGATTGATTGTAGCTTGGTTATTAGTTTGCATAACAAAAATTAGGATTATCCATATAATAACTATTCGTAGTAGCTCAATTTGTCAAGCATGGTTGTTATTTTGTTATAAACTTGAAACTAGCTTATATCTATTGATTGCTTCGTTTCTAGCTTGAGCATGTTCTATAATTGGTTTGGCATTATAATTTTGAGGAAGCCATTTTTGGATATATATGTTTTGACTATCATATTTTTCGGCTTGTAGGTAAGGGTTAAAAATTCTAATCGGTTTAGGATCGGCTCCTACACTGGCTGACCATTGCCAACCGCCGTTGTTACTGGCCTCATCTAAATCTATTAAAGCAGCTCTAAAAAATTCTTGGCCCCACCTCCAATCGATTCCCAAATTCTTAGTTAAAATACTAGCTACAACCATTCTGGTCCGGTTGTGCATCCAGCCAGTTTTAATAATTTGATTCATGGCCGCATCAACCAAGGGGTAACCGGTTTGACCTTTAATCCATTTTTCAAAACGAACTAACCCTTCTTGATCCGTTCGCCAAGTTAGTTTTTGGTATTTTGATTGAAACTCTTTATTCAGAACTTTAGGGAAATGAATCAAAATGTATCTATAAAACTCTCTCCAAACTAGCTCACTAAGAAAAGTTTGCACGCCTTTGGATTGATCTGGACTTTGGTGTACTTGTAGTATTTTGTCTTTTAGTATTCTAGCAGAAACCAAACCAAAAGCCAAAGCCATGCTCATTTTGCTCGTACCCTCAATACTCAAATTATCTCTAGATAGATGATATGTAGTAATTTGTGTTTGATTAAACTGGTCAAACTGAGTAAACACTTTTTCCTCTTCAAAAGTCCAATTTTCCAATTTCGGTCTCTCAAACCAGTCATCTAAGTTAATAGAGTGCCCGGCAAATTTTAAAATCCATTTTTGATCTAGTCTGGTAAACAAACTTTGTGGATCTGTTTTTACTTTTTCAAAATCTACTGGCAAATTTTGGTCATAATATCTAACTTTCAGCAAATCTACTTTAGGCAAAACTTTTGAATTTAAAAACTCATCCCAAACAGCTTGCTTAAAAGGTGTGAATACAGAATATAAATGTCCGTTTTGAGTCTTAACATTAACACTTACCGAAAGTTCGTTTTTAAATCTAAAAAAATATTGATCATTACCCTGAGCTTGTAACAGCTCTTGAATTTTTTTATGTCGTCTAATGGCAAAGGGTTCAACATCGTCATTAAGAAAAACATAAATTTCAAACTTTTTAATTAACTCCGATATTAAGTTTTCTGGCTCACACACCAAAACCTCGAATCTTTGGAAATGTCTAGAAAAGCTAGATAAAATCTTACTTAAAGCAAATCGGCGAGGGTAGCCTAAGTTATAAATATCAGTTTTGGCCCACCCGTCATCCATGGTAAAAATAGGCAAAAAAGGTAAGTTTTGCTTGATACAAAAATTGACAGCTGCAAACAAAGCCGGATTATCAGTCAGTCTAAAATCTTTCCATGGCAGGTAAATTACTAACTTAGGTTTAGAATTATTTTCCATAAAATGGCAAACCTAATTTGTGATAGTCCTAAAAATTCTTAATTATTCTTAAGCGAACTACTTTATTTGGTTTTGAGTTAAATTACTCTAAAAACTTTTCTTTTCGAGTATAAAAAAATTAAACTAACTACCACCGAAAAATGGTCGGAGTGGCAGGAATCGAACCTAGCTACCTCATGCACCCCATGCATGCGTTCTACCAATGAACTACACCCCGAACTCAAACAGATAAAAAATTTAATTTTACATAAATGTCAATTATTAAAGTAATTCCACGAAAATATGACTTTCTAAAAATTCAGTTAAGATCTAGAAAAACACTTAAAATCTTGATTTTTACTTATATATCGTAGTTATCTGTCAAAAACTGACTAAAAGGAGCTTTAACTTAGAAAATTTGACTTGGTCAATCATTGACAATTTTAGTTGTTGGTTGTACTTAATTGACCGGCGGTTATGGCTGATAACGTACCAAAAAGATCTTTGTTTGTAGTAGGAGACGATGCTCAAAGTATCTATGGTTTTAGAGGTTCTAAAGTAGAAATAATTTTGAATTTTGAAAAAGAGTATCTCAACACCAAAGAAATCGTTTTGAATCAAAACTATCGCTCAACTCAACCTATTTTAGATCTGGCTGAGCAAATTTTAACTCACAATCAACACCAAAAAAAGAAGCATTTATTTACAGACAATAAAGAGCAAATTGAAGTAATTCATTATCATGCTACGAGTGAGAGAGATGAAGCCGAATTTATCATTAAAAGATTACACGAGCTTTATGGGGAGCCGAAAGAAATCAACCATCAAACTCAAGATTCTGAGTTAGAACTAGAATTGGACGAGGTTTTTGAAATGAATACACCCTCCCCCAAGTCGCAACCAGTTAGTACAAATCCTATATCTAAAATGTTTGATGTGTATCTGGAAACTGAGGAATTTAGTAGTCCCACTAGTCAGTCGGTATCGTGGTCTAGTTGGCAACTACCTCAATATAACTGGAAAACAATCCAAAAACTCAATGACTGTGTGGTTTTGTATCGTACCCATAGCCAAAGCCGTTCCTTAGAAGAAGTCTTTTTGAAATATAATTTACCCTACCGTTTGGTTGCTGGAGTTAAGTTTTTGGAAAGAAAAGAAATCAAAGATGTATTGTCTATACTAAGGTGGCTGAATAACAACGAAGACAAGTTAAGTTTAAGCAGGTTTTTGCCACTGTTATTAGACGGTGTGGGCACTAAAACCCTAGAAAAAATTATGGCTTTTTTGGAAGACGAAACTTATCCACTACCGCTAAAAAATCAACAACAGGTCAATGATTTGTTTTTTAAGATGCAGTCAGTCTGGAGTGATAGCAATACTTTGGCAGAATTAGTAAAAAAAGTTATCTATGTTAGTGAATACGATAGATATCTAAAACAGCAGTATCCAAATAAGGACGAGTTTGCGGCTAGAATGGAAAATATAAACGAATTGTACTCACTCATTTTACCATTTGATCAAGATGAAACTGTGGCTATACAGGATAGACTAAAAGCTTTTTTGGATAAAATTGCTTTGATGAGTTCCGCAGATGACCACCAACAAACAGAAGATACACCTAAAATCAACTTAATGACTTTGCACCAAAGCAAGGGTTTAGAGTTTGAAACGGTTTTTTTGGTTGGGGTCGAAGACTCTTTGTTACCACATCAAAATAGCTTGCTAGATCCAAACGGTTTTGCCGAAGAAGTTCGTTTGGCATATGTGGGAGTAACGAGAGCAAAGAAATATCTTCACTTAGTGAGTTGCCAGTCAAGAATTCAGTTCGGTCAAGTAAAGTCTAACCCAATTAGTCGGATTTTTAGACCATTTTTAGACAAGTATTGTAAGAGGATAATAAGGTGATAAACTAGAATTGATTTCTTTAACACTATTTTAGTGAAATTTACAAGAACTCCTGTTTTCATATAGACAACTGAAAAAACAGTATCAAAAAACCCACCAAGGGTAGGCGGGGAAGTAGAAAACAGTCAAAATTGTGATAATTATTGCCCTCTAAAAGTAGCCAAAACCTGTTCCATATATTCTTGTGAAGGAATTTTTAGAGTTCCTCCCGGATTCATAATATGAAGATCATACTGATTTGCTTGTGAACCTGTAAATATCTCTTGTATTTTTTTATAAACATTCTCAGGTGTAAACTCTAAACCTGCAGCTCGTACTAAATCACTTATATTTTCATAAGTACCATCGGGCTTTAATATCTGCACGGCATCCGGATTCATTGCTATTACACGTGCATAAAATTGTCTAGCAAAATCACCATCATTCACAAGTTTTATAGCAACATCACCATTATAGATATCACTTTCAACTATACCTCTAAGAGAGTCGCCCGGTCTAATTTGGTAAACTTGAGTCTCTATACCGAAATTACCCTCTCCGGGAACATCACCAGGTGATTCAGCAGTAGCAGTAGCAGTAGGAGTAGAAGGTATATCAGGAGTACCCTCTCCGGGAACATCACCATATTGTCCATTAAAAGCATTTGAATTATCATTTCGATCTGAAAAATAATCAGAAGCTGCTCCTAATATTACTCCTATTATAAAAGTTACAAGAGGAACCGCCAACTTCACAAGCATCTTTTTTTCTTTTGGCAAACCCAACCACCATTGTTGTCCTTGGATCAATTTATAAGTAACACCATCTTTTATTTTCTGCCACCACGATTTTTGTATGTTTTGGGTAGCTCCGATTACTCTTTCTTGTCCAATCACTGCATTATTTGTAGCCTCTTCTCTAGAATTGTTTGCATTTAAAATTGTTTCCAGAGTTGTTTTAGCTCTTAATCTTGTTACCTCTATTGCTCTTCTTATTGCGTTTTTCTGTTCGTCTGTAAGAGACTTTGCACTGAGATCATTTTCGATATTTTCCAGTAGTTGAAGCATTGCAACTGCTTTGGCAGCTTCTTTTTGCTGATCATCTGACAGTTTGAGTATAGCTTCCCGCTGCTCGTCATTTAGCTGGTTTTTCCAAGCATTTTTTGCAAATGTTTCTATATCACCTTTTGCTTGATTTACAGCTTCAGCAAAAATACTATTTTTTTCCATATTTTCATCATCAAGAGCATCCAAAGCAGCTTTTATATATCCTTTAAATCTGTTTATTCCCTCACTTTCTCTCTCTGTTTCAGGATTGTTTGTGGGCTTGGTTGATTCTGTACCAAGAGCATTTGCTTCTGCTGATCCAGTAATTCCAAGTTTTTTCTCTATAACCCCTTCTCCTTGCATTGCAAACTCATCCGCAGTGGAAAGTCTACCTCCTTTATTTTCTTTCACTTGAAGACCCGATTGAAGATCCGAAGCTTGTCGGAATTTATCAAGTAATTTTTGAATTTGCTCGGATGGCAATCCCAACTTTTGTAGTTCTTGCTCTGCAGCATCAATTGCCACTTTCGCAGAATTCCTATAGTCTTCTAAACTAGCATATTCACCTCGATCAAGTGCAGCTCTATAATCATCAATTTTTCCTTGTAATTCCTTTAAAATTTCTGCTTTTTGTTTTGCTATTCTAATAGCTTCTTCATAGTCAGTCTGACTCTCGAACAAACCACTTTGATAATCTTTTTGTATTTCTGCTATTTCTCGATCTAATGCTGTTTGAATATCTACAAGTAAAGAAGATTGAGGTGTTTCGGGCGTTTGTAATGCTTTTTGAGCTTTTCCTGATTGTTGTTCGATTTGTTTACGAATTTGCTCAATTTGAGCTTGAACACCGACCGGATCACCCCCTAGTCCATTTTGCATATTTCTCTGTTCTGTTTTTAATCGCTTTTCCAAAGCTGCAAGTCTGGCTTGAAGTTCGGCTTCTGTGGGTTCAGTTGGCTCTTGTTGCTCTAGATTGTTTCCAGCTTGAGTAGCTTGAGTTTCGCTTGCAGCTACTTGTGGTTGAGTATCTGGGTTTTGTGGTGCCCTTTGATCTTTTTCTGGTTGTCGCGGTGCAGTCGATCCTTCCTCGCCAAAATCGGAGTCCCCACTAAGTTTGCCTTCTATGGTGTAATAATATAATTCATCATCAGTCATTCTTCCTGATGCCCCCCGAGTTTGTTCTGTTTGTTGTTGTTGTTGTTGTTCGATTTGTTTACGAATTTGCTCAATTTGAGCTTGAACACCGACCGGATCACCCCCTAGTCCATTTTGCATATT